>ERZ761607.1210-NODE-1210-length-33988-cov-6.019303_pt1 | contig 33988 bp, 31 predicted proteins | sample MGYA00511164_ERZ761607 | MGnify/ENA primary metagenome ERZ761607 (study PRJEB28899, sample SAMN02445080) | bioreactor sludge metagenome | biome: EBPR sludge | place: Australia: Brisbane, Thorneside Wastewater Treatment Plant | collected 2011-06-22 ... | reverse complement strand
TCATGTAGGCCAGGCCGCCCATCATCTGCACCACCTCGTCCAGCGCGGTGCGGTGCTCGTACGGGCCGGGCAGAAAGCCCTTGTGGCTGACGTAAATCAGGCGCGGGTTCAGGGCCTTGAGGGTGTCGTAGTCCAGGCCGAGCTTTTTCATGGTGCCCGGTTTGAAGTTCTCGCTGACGATGTCCGAGGTGGCGATCAGGCGCAGCACCGCCTCCTTGCCTTCGGGCGTTTGCAGGTCGAGCGCCAGGCTCTTCTTGTTGCGGTTGAACATCGGGAAGAAGCCCGCGCCCGAGCCGATCAGCGCGCGCGTGGCGTCGCCGTGGCGGCCCTGGCCGATCGGCTCGACCTTGATGACTTCGGCGCCCAGGTCGGCCAGGACCATGCCGCAGGTCGGGCCCATGACCATGTGGGTGAATTCGACCACCCGGATGCCGGCGTAGGGCAGATTGGATTCGGGGATGCTCATCGGATGAACTCCATGCTTTGCGGCGCGATGCGAGCCTGTTCGGGACGGACCGGGGCTGCGCTCATGCCGCGGCGTGCCATCCCTTGGGCAGTCCGGCCTCGGGCGTCATGCCGTACAGCGGCTCGCCCGGCAGGCCGGCCTGCAGCGGCGCGCGGGCCGCGATCAGGCGCTCGATGTCCACGCCGGTGCGCACGCCCATGGCCTCGAACAGGAACACCAGGTCTTCGGTGACGACGTTGCCGGACGCGCCGGGCGCATACGGGCAGCCGCCCAGGCCGCCGAGCGAACTGTCGAAGGTGCGCACACCCACGTCATACGCCGCCAGGCAATTGGCCAGGCCCAGTCCCCGCGTGTTGTGCAGATGCGCCGCACCGGTGCGCTCGCCGATTTCGGCGCGCACCCGGTTGAACAGGCGCCGCACCTGCGCCGGATTGGCCATGCCGGTGGTGTCGGACAGGCCGATTTCGTCGGCGCCGGCCTCCGCCAGTTCGGCCGCCAGACGAACCACCTCGTCTTCCGGCACCCGACCCTGCAGCGTGCAGCCGAAGGCGGTGGAGATGCCGGCCTCGATCTTGACGCCCGGCGCCAGCGCATCGCGCAGGCGCACGATGGCGCGCACCTCGGCCACCATCGCTTCGCGGGTCTTGCGCACGTTGGCCAGTGAATGCGCGGCGCTGGCCGACACCGGAATGGTGAGCTTGTGCACGCCGGCCGCCAGCGCCGCCTCGGCGCCGCGCACGTTGGGCACCAGCGCCATGACGGTGACGCCGGGGTGCGTCAGGGCATGGCGCACCACCTCGGCCGCATCGGCCATCTGCGGCAGCAGGCGAGCCGGCACGAAGGAGGCCACCTCGATCTCGCGCAGGCCGGCGGCCACCAGCGCGTCGATCCATCGGCACTTGTCGGCCGTGGGCATGGTGGCCTTCACGGACTGCAGACCGTCGCGCGGGCCGACTTCGCTGATCAGGACATCGGGGGACTGCCGGGAGGGTGTTGAGGGACTTGTCTGTTCCATCAGATAGAACGATAATCTGACTATCGGAACGATCATACGGAGCGCCGACCGGGCTGTCAATCGGTGGCCGGCCGGTGTGTGTTGTACCCATGCCCAAAAGAGCGAACCATCCCTCCGTGGCCGACGAGCAGGCCGCGCCCGGCGGTGCGGCCGCCGTGGATCGCGCCATCTGCCTGCTGGCCGCCTTTCGCGCCGACGACAAGGCCTTGTCCGTGACGCAGCTGGCCGAGCGCACCCGCTTGTACAAAAGCACGGTATTGCGCCTGGTGGCGTCACTGGCGCATGGCGGGCTGATGCGGCGGACTCCGGACGGGCGCTGGGCGCTGGGGCCGGAGATCGGCCGGCTGGCGGCGCTGCCGGCGGCGCGCGGCGCGCTCGAAGACCTTGCCTTGCCATTGATGCAGGCGCTGGTGCGCGAAACCGGCGAAAGCGTGGCCCTCCACGTCCGAGACGGCGCGCAGCGGCGGGTGTTGCTGCGGGTCGATTCCCCCCAGCTGCTGCGCGACCATGTCCGCGCGGGTGACATCCTGCCGCTGGATCGCGGCGCGGGCGGGCGGATCCTGCTGGCGTTTTCGGGTGCCACCGGCGAACCCTACGACCACATCCGCCGCCTGGGGCATGCCGTGCTGGCCGGTGACCGGGTGCCCGGACTGACGGGTATCTCCGCACCCGTGTGGCAGGCCGGTGACCAACTGGCCGGTGCGCTGACGCTGACGGTGCCCGAAACCCGCTTTCGTGAGGCCATGACCGCCGCCCTGTGCAGCGCGGCACAGCAGCTCAGCCAGTGTCTGGGCGGGCGCGAGGCGGCGCCCGCCGACGCGCCAAGCCACGTCGGCGGGCGTCGGATTGCCCCTGATGCGCTATAGATGTGGTAGCGAAAAAGCACCAAAATACGCTGGGTATTGGCAGTTTTTGCATGAAATCCGCCGCCCGGGAGGTTTTGGGGCTGTTCAGGGGCGTCGCACGGCCTCGATCCGGGTGCCGTCGTGGATGCGGTCGTCCGGCTGCACAATCACCTGCTGTCCGGCCTGCAGTCCGTCCAGAATCTGGGTGGCGGTGGCCGATCGGGCGCCGATGCGCACCGCCTGCCGGCGGGCGACGCCGCCGTCGACCACATAGGTGGCCCAACCATCGCCGCTGCGAAACAGGGCGCCGCCAGGCACTTGCAGCACGTCGCTGTCCTGCCGCAGGATGAACTCCAGCTCCACCCGGTAGGCGTCGCCCAGCTGGGCCCGGCGTTCGGCGGGCGCGGTGAACTGCAGCACCACCCGGGTACGCTGCTCTTCCACCCCCAGCGCCGACACCTTGGTGAAGCCGCCCGGTTCGACGCGGCTGATCTGCGCCTCCAGCACGCCGTCGCCACCCCAGCGGAGTACGCGGGCTTTCATGCCCGGCGCCAGGCGCACGGCGTCGGTCGAAAGCACGTCGGCTTCGATCTCCAGTTGCGTCGGGTCGCCGATGTCCAGCAGCGGCTGGCCCGGCGCGACGGCTGTGGCGCTCTCCAGGTGGCGGCGCACGACCACGCCACCCACCGGTGCGCGCACACTGACGCCTCCGCCGCGCGCGGCTGCGCCGGCCTGCGCCAGACTGGCACGGGCCGTATCGAGCCGCCGCTGGGCGACCAGTTCGTCGGCGCGGGCGCTGGCCACGGCGGCGGCGCTGCTGTCGGCCTGGGCCTGGGCCTGGTCGCGTTGCGACGCCGTGGTCATGCCCTGCGCCCGTAGTGCCTGCTGGCGGGCCAGCTCCTGGACGGCAATGGCCGCACCGCTTTCGGCCGCGCGCACGCGCTGGCCGGCCGCTTGCAAAGCCGCTTCGGCGGCGTCGCGTTCACCGAGGGCCTGGCTGCGCGCGCGAGGGTCCAGCAACGCGGCCGATCCGGGCTCGATCACGGCCACCACCTGGCCGGCCTCGACCCGGTCGCCGGCCGCCAGGCTCACGCGCTGCAACTGGCCGGCGACGGGCGCGGTCACCGCATAGCGCTGGCGCAGCCGGGTCTTGCCGTCTTCGGTGATGGTCTGCTCCAGCGGGCCGCGCGTGACCGGGGCCACGCTGGCCAGTTGCACCGGTTCGCGCAGCGTCAGCCACACCAGGGCGGCGGCCGCCGCGGCGGCGGTCGTCCAGATCAGGATCTTGCGCAGGGGGAGGGGAGTCATGGTCAGCTTCAGGTGGTGTTCGGGGGCGGCGGCTCACTCGCGGGTCTTGAGCACACCGATCAGGTCCAGATGGTGGATACGCTCGCGCACGGCCAGGCCCGACAACACGGCCGACACCACCGTGGTCAGGGCGGCAAACGCATAGGCCGACGCGGGAATGTGCACCGGCACCCGGTACAGGTCGGACTGCAGGTTGCTTGCCAGGTACCAGGACAGGCCATAGCCCACCGCAAAACTCAGCGGAATGGACAGCGCGACCAGCACCGCCAGTTCGCCCAGCAGGATGGTGGCCACTTCGCCTTCGGTGAAGCCCAGCACCCGCAGGCTGGCCAGTTCGCGTCCGCGCTCGGCCAGCGCGATGCGCGCCGAGTTGTAGACCACGCCGAAATTGATGATCCCGCCCATGAGGATGGAGATCCACATGAACAGGCCCGTCATCTGCGCGATGCTGCGGTACAGCGCCTCCACCGACGCCAGGCGCGAGCCGGCACCCAGCACACCGGGGCGCCGGTCCAGCTCGTGGAACACGGCCGCCTCCTGGCCGTCTTCCACCGTCAGCAGCACCCCGGAGATCACGTCGCCGTCGCCCAGGGCGCGATTGAGTGCGTCCAGGTTCACGTAGGCCGCCAGACCCACATGGTCGCGCACCAGATGCGCCACCGGCAGCTGCGCCCAGGCGCGCCGGCCCTCCAGCACTTCGACCCAGACGGTGTCGCCCACCGTCACACCCAGTCGTCGCGCCAGATAGTCATTGAGCACCAGGCCATCGGCCGGAATGTCCACCGGCTGGCGGCGGTCGTTGATGGGCCGGCGCAGCACGCCGCCGGGCCGCAGGCCTTCGATGGCGGTCTTGAGGCTGTGGTTCTCGTGGCGCAGTCGCACCGGCACCTGGCGGATGCCCTCGACCTTGCGCACCCCGGGCAGTGCACCCAGTTCGTGTGCCGCGCGGGCCGGGCGCAGTTCGGTGAACGTGGCCGACAGGTCGTGTTGCTGCGACAGCCGGTAGGCCAGTTCGACCATGTGGTTGATGGAGCTGTCCTGGAAGCGGGCCATCATCATGATGGCGCCGGCAAAGGCCAGTCCGGTCACGGTGAGCGCGGCCCGCAGTGGCTGACGCTCGATCTGGCGCAGGATGATGCGCAGCGGCTGGGTCAGGCTGCGCCGGGGCAGCAGCCGCTCCAGCAGCGCACGGCGAAAGCGCGCCGGCGCGGGTGGGCGCATGGCTGAGGCCACCGGTTCGGCTGCCGCCGCCAGCACCGCCCGGCCCGCGCCGGCCAGGGCCGCCAGCAAGCTGACGGCCACGCCGATGGCCACCACCGAAGCGCCGATCTGGTAGTGCAGGAACGGAAAGCGGAAGTACAACTGGTACATCTGCGCCAGCTGCGTGCCCAGCCAGGCTCCGGCGGCCACGCCCAGGGCGCTGCCGGCCAGGCCGATCAGCGAGACGATCAGCGCGTAGTGCAGCACCACATCGGCGGTGCGGTAGCCGAAGGCTTTCAGGATCGCCACCTGGTCGCGCTGTGCCCCGACCAGCCGGGTGAACACCACGTTGAGCAGGAACGCCGCGACGCCGAGAAAAATTGCCGGGAATACCCGGGTCATGGTGCCCAGCTGACGAAATTCTTCGTACAGGAAGCGGTACGAGAGCTGGTCCATGCGCCCATGGGCACCGCGCGAGCCCGCCCGCGCCAGCACCTGGTCGACAGCGGCCAGGGTGTCCGCCTCGCTCGCGCCGGGCGCCAGGCGGGCGGTGATCTGGTTGAAGGCGCCGTTCATGTCCAGCGCGGCGGCCATGGCGCGGCGGCCCATCCAGACAATGGCGTACCGCTGGTAGTCCGGAAACATGGCGCCGGGCTTGATCTGGTAGACATGTTCCGGTGACACCGCCGTGCCCACGACCGTGAACCACTGGGTGCGTCCGCGCAGTGTCACGCGCAGCCGGTCGCCGGGCACCAGCCGGTGCGCCTGGGCAAAGGAATCGCTCACCAGCAGTTCGTCGTCGGCATGGGGGGTCAGCGCCCGGCCGGCGCGCAGATACAGCCGGTTCTGCACCGGTTCCCCCTGGTCGGGCAGGGACTGCACCACCGCCTCGACCGGCTCGCCGAAGCCGGGAACCTCCAGCTTGGCACCGGCGATCAGCCGGGTTTCCACCTCGGCGACGCCGGGCAACTGCGCGACCCGCCCTGCCAGCGATTCCGGCGCCCGCTGAACCTGGGCCCACAGGTCGGCGAAGCGGTAGTCGGCGTACAGACGGTCGCGGGTATCGACCAGCGAATCCAGTGTGGCCCGCGACATCACCAGCATGGCGATGCCCGACGCGATCACCAGCGCAATGGCCAGCGCCTGGCCGCGCATGTGCCACAGGTCGCGTAGTGCCTTGCGGTGGATCGCCTTCACCAGCGCAACTCCTTCGCCGCCAGCCGCTCGGCATTGACGGCCTCGCGCACGATGCGCCCGTCGGCCATCGTCAGCACCCGGTGGGCCATGCGGGCGATGTCCACGTTGTGGGTAATCACGACGGTGGTCGTCCCCAGGGTGGCGTTGACCTGCTCCAGCGCCTGCAACACATGGGTGCCGGTGGCTGAATCGAGCGCGCCGGTCGGTTCGTCGCACAGCAGCACCACCGGTCGTTTGGCAATCGCGCGGGCGATGGCCACACGCTGCTGCTCGCCCCCGGAAAGCTGCGCCGGAAAGTGGTCCAGCCGTTCACGCAGCCCGACCAGGCCCAGCGCGTCTTCCGGTGGCATGGGGTGGGGCGCGATGTCGGTGACGATGGCGACGTTCTCGCGCGCGGTCAGGCTGGGAATGAGGTTGTAGAACTGGAAGACGAAACCGACATGGTCGCGACGGAACTGCGTCAGCTGCGCATCGCCCGCCGCCGTGAGGTCCTCTCCGTGGTACCAGACATGGCCGGCGCTGGGCACGTCCAGGCCGCCGAGGATGTTGAGCAGCGTGGACTTGCCGCTGCCCGACGGGCCCAGCAGCACCACAAATTCGCCGGCGTACAGCATCAGATCGATGCCGCGCAGCGCGTGCACCTCCACATCCCCGAGGCGGTAGACCTTGGTCAGCCCCTCGGCCCGGAAAACCGCTTCCCCCTGTGTTATGACCATGCCCGCATGCTAGGCCGGTCGTGGCGAAACGGCTTGACGGCTGTCAAGACATGAACCTGCCCGTGGGCGCAAAGCCGCTCAGAACACCCGGCGGAACCACAGCAGCGACAAACCGGCCGCCAGCAGCACCAGCAGCGCGCCGGCCAGCGCGAACAGGCCGCTGACCTCGGTCTCGCGGGTTTCGACACTGAGCCGGTTGCCGAGTTTTTCGTACACCGCGGTCAGGTTCTCGGCGGTGCCCGCGTAGAAATAGTCGGCCTGGGTCTGCAGGGCGATCTTTTTCAGCGTGTCCTCGTCCAGGCGCACCCGCATGGACCAGCCCTCGAAACCGATGGTTTCGCCATCGACCGTGCCGATACCGACGGTGTAGACCCGCACGCCGCGATCCGCGGCCATTTTGGCGGCCTCCAGCGGGTCGACGCCGGTGGTGCGCTGGCCGTCGGTGAGCATGATGATGGCCGCCGAGGCGTAGGAGCCGGGCGGCACCGGCGTGAACTCCCTGGGCTTGGCCTCGGGCGCGGCCGGCGCGTCCAGCGGGCGGGCGGTCGAGCGCGCGGGCTGCCCCATCTGCTGCAGCTCGATGCCGGCCTGCGGAAACAGCGTGGCCAGCGAGATCACGATGCTGTTGCCGGTGGCCGTACCCCGCTGCAGCTGGAAGCGGTCAATGGCGGTGACCAGATCTTCGCGGTTGAGTGTGGGCAACTGCGCCACCTGTGCCGCCCCGGCGAAGGCCACGATACCGACCTTGACATCCCGGGGCAAGGTCTCCAGGAACTTCTTCGCCGCCGACTGGGCCGCCACGATGCGGCTGGGTTTGACGTCGGTGGCCCGCATGCTGCCCGACACATCCATCGCCAGAATCAGGGTCTTCTGGCTTGACGGCAAGGTGACGCGCGCCATGGGCCGCGCACCGGCCACCAGCAGCAGCGCCAGCGCCACCAGCATCAAGGCCGGGGGCACATGGCGGCGCCATCCGGGTCCGGCCGCCAGGGCTTCGCGCACCAGGCTCAGGTCCGACAGTGCCAGTGTCTGGCGGGCCCTGCGCCGCAAAATGGCCCAGTAGGCCCAGACCAGCAGCGGCAGCACGGCCAGCGCCCACAGCATCTCGGGCCATTGAAACACCATCGTCAGGCACTCCGTCGCAAATGGCCCGGCCACAGGGCCCCCACGCGCTGGCGGTGGCGGCGCAGGTCGGCAAATCGCAGCAGGGCCTGTGGCAGCGATTCCGTGGTGGACAACTCCAGCACATCGACACCGGCGTGGGCAAACGCGGCTTGCAGTGCCTGCTCGCGCCGTTCGGTCAGTGCGGCCAGCCGGCGGCGAAAGCCCGGGTCGCGGGTATCGACCAGCTGAACCTCGCCCGTTTCGGCGTCGCGCAGCGGCAGCAGCCCCAGCGGCGGCAGCTGCCGGTCCAGCGGGTCGACCACACGGATGGCGACCACGTCATGGCGGCGTGCCAGCTGGCCCAGCGGCCCCTCCCAGCCGGGCGCACTGATGAAATCACTGACGACAAACAAGGCCGAGCGCCGCTTGAGCGCATGGCCGGCCCGGCCCAGCCAGGTGTGCAGCTGGGTCGGGGCTGCCGGCCGTGGGCCCGCCGGTGGCACCAGCGCGTGCAACAGGCGCAGTACCTGCCCCCGGCCGCCGCCGGCCGCAATCGCGCGGTCGGCGCTGCCGTCGTGCAGCAGTGCGCCGACCCGGTTGCCGTGGCGGGTCAACAGGCGGGCCATGACGGCGACAAAGGCGGTGGCGGTTTCCCGTTTGCGGGTGTGGGCGGAGCCGAAATCCATCGATGCGCTGCAGTCGACCAGGAACCAGGCGGTCATTTCCCGGTCTTCGGTGTACACGCGGACATGGGGCTGTTGCAAGCGGGCGGTGACGTTCCAGTCGATGTGGCGCACATCGTCGTGGTGCTGGTATTCGCGCAGGTCGGCCAGGTCGATGCCCTGGCCGCGCAACAGGGTGCGCCAGTCGCCCTGCAAGGCGCCGTCGAGCCGGCGGATGACTGTCCATTCCAGATGGCGCAGCAGCCACTGCGGGTCATGGTGGTCGGGAGCGGCCGGCGTCGGCGCCGCCGCAGCGGCTGCGGGCGCGGGTCGCAGCCAGTCAGGCAGCCAGCGTGCTGTCATGTTCCAGCGGCCGGGGCGGGGCCGGGATGTGGGCCAGGATACGCGTGACCAGATCGTCGGCACTGCGCCCGTCGGCCAGGGCCTGGTAGGACAGGATCAGCCGGTGGCGCAGGACGTCGGGGGCCAGATCGGTCAGATCGTCCGGCAGGCAATAGCGACGGCCGCGCAGCAGGGCCAGGGCCCGGGCGCCCTCGACCAGGCCGATGGTGGCCCGCGGGCTGGCGCCGGCATTGAGCAGCGGCTCCAGGTCCTTCAGGCCGGCCTGGGCCGGGCGCCGCGTGGCCGAGACCAGGCGCACGGCGTACTGCATCAGGGCCGGGTCCACATAGACATCACGGCATTGCGCCTGCAGCGCCGCCAGCTGGTCGGTGGTGGCCACCGCCTGCGGTGTCGCAGGCGGGCCGGTGACCCGCATCACGATGGCCAGTTCTTCCTCGTCGCTGGGGTAATCGACCAGCACTTTCATCAGGAAGCGGTCCACCTGGGCTTCGGGCAACGGGTAGGTGCCCTCGGTTTCGATCGGGTTCTGGGTGGCCATGACCAGAAACGGGCTGGGAACCCGGTGGGTTTCGCCGGCAATCGTCACCTGGCGCTCCTGCATCACCTCCAGCAGGGCGCTCTGCACCTTGGCCGGTGCGCGGTTGATTTCATCGGCCAGCAGCAGGTTGGCGAACACCGGGCCCAGCACGGTGCTGAAGTCGCCGCTTTTCTGGTTCCAGATCCGGGTGCCGACCAGGTCGGCCGGCACCAGGTCGGGCGTGAACTGGATGCGCCGGAAGCTCCCCTGCAGCGTCTGCGCCAGGGTTTTGATGGTCAGGGTCTTGGCCAGGCCGGGCACGCCCTCGACCAGCAGGTGGCCCTGCGCCAGCAGCGCCACCATCACCCGCTCCAGAAAACGGTCCTGGCCGACCACCACGCGTTTGACCTCGTAGAGCAGTTGCTCCATCCAGGCGGCGGTGTCGGCGGCGGTGTATTGGGGATTCATGGGCTGTCTCAGAACGGCGGCATGCCAACGGCCGACGCGGCGTTTTCAATGGGCACGGCAAAGCCGATGCCCAGGAACGTGCGGGCCGGGGTCGGGTTGAGGATGGCGGTGACGATGCCCACGACCTCGCCGTCGAGGGTGATCAGCGGCCCGCCGGAGTTGCCGGGGTTGGCCGCTGCGTCGAACTGGATCAGGTTGGTGAGCTTTTCGCCGCTGTCGGGCGAGACAAAGCGCCGGCCCAGCCCGGAAACCACACCCGCCGACACCGACGGCCCGATGCCGAAAGGGAAACCGATGGCCACGACCGTTTCGCCGGGCTGCAGGTTCTGGGTGGAGCGCAGCGTGGCCGCGTGCAAGTCATCGGGGATCTTGTGGGCCTGCAGCACGGCGAGGTCGTTTTCGGCCTGAACGCCGGTCACCGAGGCCGTGGACTCCAGCCCGTCGGCAAACCGCACCTTGACCGACTGCGCCTGCTGGACCACATGCAGGTTGGTCAGGATGATGCCTTTGTCCACGATGACCACGCCGGTGCCCACACCGTGTTCAACCTCGGCGCCGGTCTTGGGATGCCGGCGCCAGCCGGTGACCTGGACCACCGACGGTGCCACGCTCGCCGCGGCGCGGGCGACCGCCGAGGGCAGACTGTCGTTTTCCAGCGAATGGCGCACGGCGGCGGCGATGTCTTTCTGGGTCAGAGTACGGGTGCCGACCTGCTGCTGCTGCCACACCACGCCCAGCCACGCCAGCGTGAGCACAACGATGGCCGCCCACAGCGCGGAGTTGGCCGGACGCCGCCCAAGGAGACGCCGCCACCGGCCCGGCGCATCCGGCGGGACTGCGGCGGCAGAGCCCGCCGCAAGCCGGGGCGGGAAGGGCGCTTGCGTCCCAGCCGGGTCCGGCGGCGCAGAAGCCGCCACGCTTGCGGCGTGGTCAGGTGGGCTGCGGCTGTAGCGCGCGGTCCTTCGCATGAAGCCTCCCGGTGATGGTGGACAACAGGTGCAGTCGGAAATGACGGTACCACGGAAACGGGCCGGCTGCACAGCCCCTGGGGCCGACGATGGCATCATGGCCGCATGACCCTGTGGATCGATACCCATTGCCACCTGGACGCCCCCGAGTTCGCGCCCGATCGGACGGCGGTGCGTGCCCGCGCCGCGCAAGCCGGGGTGCAGTGCCTGGTTCTGCCGGCGGTCGATCGGGCCGGATTCGACACCGTTCGCGGTCTGGCCCTTGCCGGCACAGACGCCTATGCGCTGGGGATTCACCCCTTGTTTGTGCCGCACGCGCGCGACGACGATCTGACGGCTCTGGCGGATGCGCTGGCGCGACACCGGGATGACCCGCACCTGGTCGCGGTCGGTGAAATCGGCCTGGACTTTTTTGTCCCGGCGCTCGCCACCCCCGCCATGCGCGCCCGCCAGGAATGGTTTTACCGCGAGCAGTTGCGGCTGGCGCGGCGCTTCGACCTGCCCGTGATCCTGCATGTGCGCCGCTCGGCGGACGCCTTGCTCAAGGGGTTGCGCGACACCGCCGCCGCCACCGGGGGGGGCGCCTGGCGCGGCATCGCGCACGCCTTCAATGGCAGCGTGCAACAGGCGCAGGCGTTTCTCGGGCTGGGTCTGAAGCTGGGCTTTGGCGGCGCGGTCACTTACGAGCGCGCGCTGCAGTTGCGACGCCTGGCCACCGAGCTGCCGCTGTCAGCGCTGGTGCTGGAAACCGACGCGCCCGACATTCCCCCGCACTGGTGCTATGTCCGCGCCGCCGAACGCGCCGCCGGTCGGGCCCAGGGCCGCAACGAACCGGCCGAACTGCCGCGCATCGGCGCCACCGTGGCGGCGCTGCGGGGGCTGACCCCAGCGGCGATGGCCGACGCCACCGCTGCGAACGCATTGCAGGCCCTGCCGGGCCTGGCGCGCTTGTTGCCCGATGCCGCGTTTTGTCAAAAACAATAGCTGAACAGCACCTTTTTGCGCTGGGTATCGGAGCAAGAGACCCGATTTTTTGCCTCAGAGCGTCCGGTGGGCGACCGGCGTCTCCGGAACGGGATATCCGGCCGCGCCAAAGGTTGACACCACGGCCTTGTGGGTGTCGAAATAGACCTGCCAATAGTGGTCGGTGTGGGTGTAGGGGCGAACACAAAGCAGCGGGCCTTCGGGCGTGAACTGCAAGATCTCGATGTCCGGCGCCGGGCTGGTCGCGACATTCGGGATGGCCACCACCGCCGCCTTCAGACGGCTGATGGCGTCGCGCACGTCCACGCCGTTGGCCACCTTGGCGGTGCAGTCGACACGCCGCACCGGCAGCACACTGAAGTTCTGGATGCTGTCGGAAAACACCTTGTTGTTGCCGACAATGGTGACCACGTTGTCCGGGGTGACGATGGTGGTACCGAACAGGCCCAGCTCCTTCACCGTTCCGGTAACGCCACCGGCGCAGACAAAATCGCCCACCTTGTAGGGGCGCAGCACCTGCATGAACACCCCGGCGGCAAAATGGGTCAGCAGCCCGCCCCAGGCGGTGCCGATGGCCAGACCGGCGCCGGCCAGCAGCGCGGCAAAGGAGGTGGTCTTGACGCCGAAGATGTCCAGAATCGCCAGGATCAGGACAATGTTGAGAATGACCGAAACAATGGATTTGAGGTAATTGGCCAGGGTTTCGTCCACCTTGCCGCCGCGGGCAAAGGCCCGGCCCAGCAGGCTGACGACCATGCCGATGAGCCAGCGGCCGACAATCCACGCGGCCAGTGCGCCCAGGACCTTCAGGCCAAAATCCATGCCTTGTGTGCTCAGAAACTGCCAGATGGCTTCCGTATTCATGTCCGAACTCCTTGGTGATGCAAAGGTGCCATCATGCCCAGTCCGGTGACCGTTTCACGACAGGCGGGCACCGACCCGGGCACCCGGGGCGGCCGCCCGTGATTTGCGACACTGGTGTGTTGCTGGTGTGGCGCCACTTTTGTGGGGCTGCCCGGCGCGTGGACTTTGAACCGCCTGGACTGCCGGCCTGAAGGGCAGCATTTTTTATCGACATGGCACGAACCCCCCGAAAAACCAGCCCCCCCTTGCCCGACGTCAACTTCTCCGACTGGGGCGACCGGCGCTACCTGCACCTGGGCACCGAATGGGTGCAGGGTTCCATGCGTCTGGACGCGCCCTACGAGCTCGATCTGGAGTACGTCCAGCGCATGATGGCCTGGCTGCTGTTTGTCGACCCGGACAGCGTCGCGCGCCGGCACGCCATGCAGTTCGGGCTGGGCGCGGCGGCGTTGACCAAGTTCTGTCGCAAGACGCTGCGGACCCGGACCACGGCCATTGAACTCAACCCACAGGTGGTTGCGGCCTGCCGCCTGTGGTTCAAGCTGCCCGCCGACGATTCGCGCCTGTCGGTGGTGCTGGGCGATGCGGCCGAAGTCGCGGCCAGCGACCATTGGCGAGGCACGGTGGACGCGCTGCAGGTGGACCTGTATGACCAGGAAGCGGCCGCCCCGGTGCTCGATGACGAGGACTTTTACCGCCACTGCCGAACGCTGCTGACCGAGGACGGCGCCATGACCGTGAACCTGTTCGGCCGATCCTCCAGCTACGAGCGCAGCCTGGAGAAGATCTCGGCCGCCTTCGGCGCCGAGGCGGTCTGGGCCTTCAAGCCGACGCGCGAAGGCAACACGGTGGTGCTGGCGCAGCGCACGCCCTGCCGACCCAAACGTGCCGAACTTGCCGAACGCGCACAATCCATCGAAACTCGCTGGCGTCTGCCGGCGTCCAAATGGCTGCGAGTCTTCAAACCCGTCCACCGATGAAACCACCGCCTTCTCCCACAGCCCTGTCGCGCAGCGCCCATGTCGGTCCCCTGGACTGGCGCAAGCTGCTGGAATGGATGCTGGCCGACGGTGTCATCACCGATGCCGAAGCCCGGCGCACGATGGCGCGCTGCTCCCAGGCGGAAAGTGTGCAGCATCCGCTGGTACGGCTGGCCAGTGTCGGCGTTCAGCGTGCCGGTGACAACCGGCCCATGGACGTCGAGGCGCTGACCCAGTGGCTGGCCGGCCATGTCGGCATGGAGTACCTGCGCATTGACCCCCTCAAGGTCGATGTCGGCCGGGTGTCCGACACCATGAGCGCCGCCTATGCCGAGCGCCACCGGGTGCTGCCGGTGCAGGTGACCGCGCAGGAGGTGGTGGTGGCCACGTCCGAGCCCTTCATCACCGACTGGGTGGCCGAGGTGGAGCGCCAGTCCCGCCGGTCGGTGCGGCTGGTGTTGTCCAACCCCGGCGAAATCCAGCGCTACACGGCCGAATTCTTTGCGCTGGCCCGCTCGGTGCGTGCGGTGCAGAAGGCCGGTGCCAACAATGGTGCCGGCAGTTTCGAGCAACTGGTCGAGCTCGGCCGCAGCAACCGCCAGCTCGACGCCAACGACCAGGGCGTGGTGCAGGTGGTGGACTGGCTGTGGAGCTACGCCTTTGACCAGCGGGCCAGCGACATCCACCTGGAGCCCCGGCGCGAGCAGGGCGTGATCCGCTTTCGCATCGACGGCGTGCTGCACCCGGTCTACCAGGTGCCGATCGGGGTGCTCAACGCCATGACCTCGCGCATCAAGCTGCTCGGCCGCATGGACGTGATGGAAAAGCGTCGCCCGCAGGACGGCCGCATCAAGACCCGTCGCCCGCAGGGGGGCGCCGGCCGCAGCGACGAGGTGGAGATGCGCCTGTCCACACTGCCCACCGCCTTCGGAGAGAAGATGGTGATGCGGATTTTTGATCCCGACACCACCGTCAAGGATCTGTCCGATCTGGGCTTTTCGGCACATGACGCAGAGCGCTGGGAATCGCTGGTGAAGCGGCCGTATGGCATCGTGCTGGTCACGGGGCCGACCGGCTCCGGCAAGACCACCACGCTGTATTCCACGTTGCGCCGGGTGGCCACCGAAGCGGTCAATGTCAGCACCGTCGAAGACCCGATCGAAATGATCGAACCGGCCTTCAACCAGACGCAGGTGCAACCCCAGCTGGATTTCGGCTTTGCCGAGGGCCTGCGCGCGCTGATGCGCCAGGACCCGGACATCATCATGGTGGGCGAAATCCGCGACCTGGAGACGGCAGAGATGGCCATCCAGGCCGCGCTGACCGGGCACCTGGTGTTCTCGACCTTGCACACCAACGATGCGCCCTCGGCCATTACCCGGCTGCAGGAGCTGGGTGTGCCGTCCTATCTGATCAATGCCACGGTGCTGGGGGTGCTGGCGCAACGGCTGGTGCGGACCCTGTGCGTGAACTGCAAGGAAGCCGACGAGGGCAACGACGGCACCCTCACGGCCGACGCCATCAAACCCTGGAAACTCAGCGGCGGCTACCGCCCCTACCGGCCGGTGGGGTGTGTCGACTGCCGCATGACTGGCTTCCTGGGCCGCATGGGCCTGTATGAACTGCTGGTGATCAGCGAGTCCTTCAAGCAGCAGGTCACCGCCGGCGCCGGGCTGGAGGCATTGCGCCGCCAGGCCGTGACGGACGGCATGCGCCCCCTGCGGCTGGCCGGCTCGTTGCGGGTGGCCGAAGGGGTGACGACCCTGGATGAAGTGCTGTCGAACACGCCCCCCCTGGACTGAGTGCCGTCCGCTGCAGGTCCGGTGCGAGTCGCCCGGGGCGACACCGGGACCACACCGTAGGTGGAACCCACATCGGGCGCAAGGCTTTTGCCGTACACAATGGTGTCGTCCATTCGCCGGAAAAGGAGACACAGCGTGTTGATAAAAAGTGAGAAGGATTTCTTCTCGGGTTTGATGTTCACCATTGTGGGCGGCGCCTTTGCGTTCGGTGCCACGACCTACAACATCGGTACCGGTGCCCGCATGGGGCCCGGCTATTTCCCGCTGCTGCTGGGTATCGTGCTGGCCATCCTGGGGATGATCATTACCGCCCAGGCGCTGATTTCCGGCCGGCCAGGCGGAGACAAGATTGGCGCCTTCGCCTGGCGACCGCTGTGTTTCATCATCGGCGCCAACCTGTTGTTCGGGGTGCTGCTGGGCGGTTTGCCCTCCATTGGCGTGCCGGCAATGGGCCTGATCGTCGCGATCTACGGCCTGACCCTGGTCGCCAGCCTGGCCGGTGAGCGTTTCAACTTCAAGGAAGTGCTGATCGTTGCCACCGTCCTCGCGCTCATGAGCTACGGCGCCTTCATCATGCTGCTCAAGCTGCAGTTCCCGGTCTGGCCGACCTTCATCACCGGCTGAGGAAACCCGTCATGGATCTGATCAACAACCTGACGCTGGGTTTCGGCGTCGCCTTCACTTTCCAGAACCTGATCTATGCCTTCATCGGTTGCCTGCTGGGCACCCTGATCGGCGTGTTGCCGGGCCTCGGGCCGGTGGCCACCATTGCCATGCTGCTGCCGGCCACCTACGCCTTGCCGCCGCTGGCGGCGCTGATCATGCTGGCCGGGATCTATTACGGGGCCCAGTACGGTGGCTCCACCACCGCGATTCTGGTCAACCTGCCGGGTGAATCGTCCTCAGTGGTGACGGTGCTGGACGGCTACCAGATGGCGCGCAAGGGGCGGGCAGGGCCCGCGCTGGCGGCGGCCGGTCTGGGCTCGTTCTTCGCCGGTTGTGTCGGCACGCTGATCCTGGCGGCCTTTGCGGCACCGCTGACCGAAGTGGCCTTCAAGTTCGGCCCGGCCGAATACTTCTCGCTGATGATCCTGGGTCTGATCGGCGCGGTGGTGCTGGCCTCGGGCTCGCTGCTCAAGGCGGTCGCCATGATCGTGCTGGGCCTGCTGCTGGGCCTGGTGGGCACGGACGTCAATTCGGGCGTGGCACGCTTCTCGTTCGACATCCCCGAACTGACCGACGGCATCGGCTTCATCGTGATCGCCATGGGCGTCTTCGGCTACGGCGAGATCATCCAGAACCTGTCGCATTCGGAAGAAAAACGTGAGGTCTTCACCGGCAAGGTCACGCACATCTACCCGTCGATGGAAGACTTCAAGCGCATGACCCCGGCGGTTTTGCGGGGTACCGCACTGGGTTCCGCGCTGGGCATCCTGCCCGGCGGTGGCGCGCTGTTGGCCGCGTTTGCGGCCTACACCATCGAAAAGAAGACCAAACTCAAGCCGGGCGAGGTCCCCTTCGGTCAGGGCAACATCCGTGGCGTGGCCGCGCCGGAATCGGCCAACAACGCCGGCTCGCAGACCTCCTTCATCCCGCTGCTCACGCTGGGCATTCCGCCCAACGCCGTGATGGCGCTGATGGTGGGCGCGATGACCATCCACAACATCCAGCCCGGCCCGCAGGTGATGACCAGCAACCCCGAGCTGTTCTGGGGCCTGATCGCCTCGATGTGGATCGGCAACCTGATGCTCGTGGTCCTGAACCTGCCGCTGATCGGCATCTGGATCAAGCTGCTCACCGTGCCCTACCGCTGGCTGTTCCCGGCCATTGTGCTGTTCTGTGCGATCGGTGTGTACTCCACCAACAACAACACCTGGGACATCTGGATGGTGGCGCTGTTCGGGGTGATCGGCTACCTGTTCATCAAGCTCGGCACGGAGCCGGCGCCGCTGCTGCTCGGTTTCATCCTCGGGCCGATGATGGAAGAAAACCTGCGCCGGGCCCTGTTGCTGTCGCGGGGCGACTGGAGCGTGTTTGTGACCCGTCCGCTCTCCGCCGGCCTGCTGGCTGCCGCCTTTATATTGCTGGTGGTCGTACTCTCTCCGAGCGTGAAGTCCAAGCGCGAGGAAGCCTTCGTCGAGGAATAAGCCGCGTGCAGGCGTTCCGGCAACGGCACCTTCGGGTGCCGTTGTTGTCTGCGCCGCGCCAGGAAACCGGGCTGACGACCGGGTGACTGCAGCCCGGATCGTCCACTTTCATAATCCCCCACCGCCATGCTCGATTTCACTACCCCGTATCCCAGCGCGCGCCTGCCGGTGTTTGCCCGCAACCTCGTGGCCACCTCGCACCCGCTGGCGGCGCAGGCGGGGCTGCGCATGCTGGCGCAGGGCGGCAACGCGGTGGACGCCGCCATCGCCACCGCCGCCGCCATGACGGTGTGCGAACCCGTCAGCAACGGCCTGGGCAGCGACGCGTTCTGCATCCTGTGGGACGGGCAGGCGCTGCATGGCCTCAACGCCAGTGGCCGCGCGCCGGCGGCCTGGACGCCGGACTATTTCCACCGCCGCTACGGCACCGGTGCCCGCACCCCTCCCAAGCGCGGCATCGACGCCGTCACCGTGCCCGGCGCCGTCAGTGCCTGGGTGGCGCTGAGCGAACGGTTCGGCCGCCTGCCGTTTGCCGACCTCATGGCACCGGCGGCCGAGATCGCCGAGCGCGGCTATGCCGTGCCGGTGGTGGTGCAGCGCAAGTGGGCCGCCGCGGTGGCCGAGCTGCAAGGCCAGCCCGGCTTTGCCGGCAGCTTTTTGCCCTGGGGCCGGGCGCCGCAGGTGGGCGAGCGGTTCCGTTTTCCGGCCGCGGCGCGGGCCTTGCGGGCCATCGGCGACACCCGGGGCGCCGCGTTTTACCAGGGCGAGATTGCCCAGGCCATCGCGCGCTTTTCCGCTGCGCAGGGCGGCAGCCTCACCGCGGCCGACCTGGCTGCCCACCGCCCCGAGTGGGTGACGCCGCTGGCGCAGGACTACCGGGGGTACAGCCTGCATGAAATCCCGCCCAGCGGCCAAGGCATCGCGGCGCAGATGGCGCTGGGCATGCTGCAGCACTTCGACCTGGCCCGCCTGCCGCCCGACGGTGTGGCCGCGCAGCACCTGCAGATCGAGGCCATGAAGCTCGCCTTCGCCGACGTCTACCGCTACGTGGCCGAGCCCTCGTCGATGGCGGTGACCGCCGCGCAAATGCTCGATGGCGCCTACCTGCACAGCCGTGCCCGACGGATCGACATGACACAGGCGCAGGATTTCGGCCCCGGCAACCCGGCCCAGGGCGGCACCATTTACCTCACCGCCGCGGACGAGCGCGGCATGATGGTCAGCTTCATCCAGAGCAACTACATGGGCTTCGGCTCGGGCTGTGTCGAGCCCAGCTTCGGCATCAGCCTGCAAAACCGCGGCCACGGCTTCGGCACCGATCCGGCCGGGCCGAACCCGGCCAACCTGGTCGCGCCGGGCAAACGGCCGTATCACACCATCATCCCGGCGTTCCTGACGAAAGACGGCCAGCCGGTGATGAGTTTCGGTGTGATGGGCGCCAACATGCAGCCGCAAGGCCATGTGCAGACCCTGGTGCGCATGATCGACCACGGCCAGAACCCGCAGGCTGCCTGCGACGCGCCACGCTGGCGGGTCAACACCGGGCTGGACATCAACGTCGAAGCCGCCATGGACCCGGCCACGGTGGCGGGCCTGCGCGCCCTGGGCCACCACATCGGGGTCATCGACGACCCCTACCAGGATTTCGGCGCCGGCCAGTTCATCTGGCGCCTGGGCGATCCGGGCGCAGAAGGCTACGTGGCCGCCAGCGACCCGCGACGGGATGGGCAGGCCGTTGGTTTCTGAACGTCCCCCCAGCTTTCTCCCCGGCCTGGCCCTGGCCGCGGCCGGCTCCATCGCGTTCAGCGGCAAGGCCATCATCGTCAAGCTGGCCTACCGGCATGGGGTGGACGCCGTCACCTTGCTGATGTACCGCATGCTGTTTGCGCTGCCGCTGTTTGCCCTGATGGCCTGGTGGGCCGGGCGGGGCAAGCCGCGGCTGACCGGGCGTGAGGCGGTTGGCGTGTTGTGGCTGGGGTTCACCGGCTATTACCTGGCCAGCTACCTGGACTTTGTCGGCCTGCAGTACATCACCGCCTCACTGGAGCGGCTGATTCTGTATCTCAACCCCACCCTGGTGCTGCTGCTGGGCTGGGTGCTGTATGGCCAGCGCATCGGCCGTCACCGGGCGGTGGGCATGGCGGTGAGCTACTGCGGCGTGGTGCTGGTGTTCGGCCACCAGCTCACGCTGGACGGCCGCGCCGTGGCCTGGGGCTCCCTGCTGGTGTTTCTCAGCACCATCAGCTACGCGCTGTACCTGAGCTACAGCGGCGAGCTGGTGCGCCGCCTGGGCGCCCTGCGCCTGGCCGGCCTGGCCACCACCGTGGCCTGTGTGCTGTGCATCGCGCAGTTTGCGTTGCTGCGGCCGCTGGCGTCGGCGGCGGTGCCGGCGCCGGTGCTGTGGCTGTCGCTGCTCAATGCCACCCTGTGCACCGCGCTGCCGGTGCTGCTGGTGATGATGGCCATCGAGCGCATCGGCCCCGGCCTGACCGCCCAGACCGGCATGATCGGCCCCATGGCCACCATCTTCATGGGTGTGCTGCTGCTGGACGAGCCGCTCAACACCTGGGTCATTGCCGGCACCGTGCTGGTGGTGGCGGGCGTGTTTGTCGTGACCCGCCTGCCGCGCCCGGCCACGCCGCGGGTCGATGACCCGGCCTGACCCCCCTTTTTTATCGCATCACCGACAAGGAGACACCACCATGGATCTGGGCATCACGGGCAAATGGGCGCTGGTCTGCGGCGCCAGCAAAGGGCTGGGCCGCGGCTGCGCGCTGGCGCTGTTACGCGAGGGCGCACACGTGGTCATCGTGGCGCGCGGCGCCGAGGCGCTGGCGCGCACCGCGGACGAGCTGCGCGCGCAGGCCGCTTCGGGGGCACAGGTGCTGGCTGTGGCCGCCGACATCACCACGGCCGAGGGCCGCGCGGCCGTGTTCGGCTTGGCCGGCGGCCCGGGCACGGATTTCGACATCGTCGTCACGAACGCCGGTGGCCCGCCCCCCGGCGACTTCCGCGACTGGGACCGCGACGCGTGGCTCAAGGCGGTGGACGCCAACATGCTCACCCCCATCGAACTCATCAAGGCCACGGTGGACGGCATGGCGGCGCGCGGGTTCGGGCGCATCGTCAACATCACCTCCAGCGCGGTGAAGGCGCCCATCGACATCCTGGGCCTGTCCAACGGCGCGCGCAGCGGCCTGACCGGTTTTGTGGCCGGTGTGGCGCGCAGCGGCATCGCGGCCCGAGGCGTCACCATCAACAACCTGCTGCCCGGCAAGTTCGACACCGACCGCATCGCCACCACGCTGCAGGCCACCGCCGCCAAAACCGGCAAAAGCGTGGACGACATCCGCCGCGCGCAGCAGGCGCAGATACCGGCCGGCCGCTACGGCACCCCCGAGGAGTTCGGCGCCATTTGCGCCTTCCTGTGCAGCCAGCAGGCGGCCTATATCACCGGGCAGAACATCCTGCCCGACGGCGGCGCCTACCCCGGCACGTACTGAACCCGCCGGTACAGGGGCCGCCATGACACCGCTGCGCTGGCTGGATTTCGAACGCAGCGACGACGGGGACGGCGTCACCACCTTCGACGCCCTGGCCAGCGTGCGCCCCGCCGACCGGGACGCGCTGGCGGCCGACATCGTGCGGGTGCTCGACTGGGCGCACACCCGCTACCCCGGCGTGCAGGGCCCGGTGGAAGAGGGCGGCGACTGGGACTATGACCTGCAGCTCGTCGAATCCGCCACCGACGCCACGCTGCACTACGACGCCAGCGCCCGCTGCCTGGTCTGGCCGGGCGACGCGGCCGCGCCGCCGCGGCTCACCGTGGCCCTCACCCTCAGCGGCCCGCCGGCCTTTTGCAGCGCCCTGAGCGCCGCGTTCGGCCTGGACGGGCCGGCGGACGGCTGACTGAAAAGGCGGCCACCAGCGGGGCTGCCGCGGGCCGGAAACCCGCGGGTTTCGGACTTTTCAAGAAAAAAGTGCCCATACCCAGCGTAAAAAGGTCATTGTTTGCTATTACAAAGATATCGAATCGATGCCCCGCTGTGCGCGCCGCACGGGCGGCGCCACGTTCAGGCGCGCGCCGGCGCCGGGCGTAGCTCCGCCCGCGCCTGCCGGATCACCGCGCCCGCCGCGCTCAGCGCCAGCACGCCCATCACCAGCGCCACCGCCAGATCCGGCCAGCCGCTGCCGGTGCCGAATACCCCCAGCGCGGCCAGCATCACCGCCACATTGCCGATGGCGTCGTTGCGGCTGCACAGCCACACCGAGCGCATGTTGGCGTCGCCCTCGCGCCAGGCGTAGAGCAGGGCGGCCACCGTCACGTTGGCCACCAGCGCCAGCGCCCCGATGGCGCCCATCATCATCGGCTCGGGCACCGTGCCCGATGCGGCCGACCAGGCCGCGCGGCCCAGCACAAACACCCCAAAGGCGCCCATGCTCAGCCCCTTCACCAGCGCCGCCCGTGCCCGCCAGGTCAGCGCCAGGCCCAGCACCGCCAGCGACATGCCGTAGTTGGCCGCGTCGCCGAAAAAGTCCACCGCATCCGCCAGCAGCGACACCGACCCGGCCTGCAGGCCGCCAGCCAGCTCCACACCAAACATGGCCAGATTGATCAGCAGCGCCACCCACAGCACCCGGCGGTAGTGCGGGCTCTGGCTGGCGGGCGGGGCGGCGCAGCCGTGGCTGCAGCAGGAGTCGGACATAAAAAGGCTTTCCAGTGACAATGACACCATTGGAAACCCTGGAGCGGCTCCAGAGTCAAGCGGTATGCTGCAGTGCGCGGCGCCCGCACGCTGCCGCAGAAAGAACCCCACCATGAAAATCGGCGAACTGGCCCGCGCGGCCCAGACCCCGGTCGACACCATCCGCTACTACGAGCGCGAAGGCCTGCTGCCCGCCGCGCCGCGCAGCGACGGCAACTACCGCCTCTACAGCCCCGACCACGCCGAGCGGCTGGCCTTTGTGCGCCACTGCCGCTCGCTGGACATGACGCTGGACGAAATCCGGGCGCTGCTGCGCGTCAAGGACGCCCCCCAGGCGCCCTGTACCGATGTCAACACGCTGCTGGACGCCCACATCACCCACGTTGCCACCCGCATCCGCGAACTGCGCCAGCTGGAAAAACAGCTCAAGGCGCTGCGCCAGCAATGCGCCGGCGCCAGCGACGCCGCCCACTGCGGCATCCTGACCGGACTGGCCCAGGCCACCCACCCGCCTGGCGCGGTGTCTGGACGAAAAATGTGCCAATAGCCAGCGTGAAAAGGTCATTGTTTGCTATGAAAACTGGACTAGTTTCAGGGCCGCCCGGGCACGGTGCGGTCTTCCAACTGGGGCCGCGCCGGGCCTTGCACCCGCGGCAGGCTGTCAACCATCCACACCGCGCCCAACGCGGTACGGAAACAGTTGGGGCGATGCAGCTGTGGGGGTGCAGGGTTTCGGGGGCGCTATATATGTGAAGTCATCCAGTAAAAAGGTCTCTTGATGCATAACAATTTTCTGGAGGAATCCGCGCCCAGAATATCCCGTGCGGTCCGGCTTATCCGGCAGAATTCGCGGGATACATTGAGTTAGGTCATTACGTCGTAAACATGATGTGCAGTAGAGCCACATTCGACTAAAGGATGAGTATGAAAAAACTTGGCATTGCATTTGTGGCATTTTTTATTTGGATTTTTGCAAATGGTTTCTGGGAAATGGCAGGTGCTCCAAGTCATTACACCAATTGTCAGGCAATTAGTTGGGCACAAAGTAAAAATGAGGGAAAGTTCCGTCCAGATGAAGCTTTGGCCTTGTGGATTCTAAGAAGTATCAAGTGCGGATAGATACCGCTCTCGTTGCCCAAACCATTCGGTCAAGCGAATGGACCAATGTTAGGCACTCAAGCCCCCTGAGGACACCATGCTCGAATATGTTATCGAAAAGCTCATCTCCTTACTCGGTCCGATAGTCACACTTTCGAAAGACAAGCGGGAATTGAAAGACAACGCATTACGTTCCGTATCAACTGCCCTCCGGGAAAAACAGTTGTATTACAGCGATCTTGGGAAAGGAAAATATCGAATCATGGAAACAAAAGCTCAGTTGGCAAAATACTAGTCCGTCGAAGCTATTCCGTTGCGGCATATCGCCGAAGAGCTCGCTATGGCTTGCGAACACAAAGCTGAATAATGGGTAAATCCGGCGCAGTGGTCTGGTGAAGAAATTGTCAGACTCGGCATCAAACTTGAAGATGTATCGCAGGCATATCGCAATCTTGCAATGCCAAAGTTCGCAAAAGCCAGTCGCGTCGCCCGCAGCTAACATGGCGTATATGGACTCCCCCCCAATGGCAAGAAACTGACCGATATGTTGGCTGTTGGGGAAGCGCCTGCAGTCGACCATTCGGCATCTGAGGTCGGCTCTGATGTGGTCCGTGCCGACATGGAATCTGCGTCACCGGAGCGCCAGTCGCTACAAGCGGCTGCAAATGAGCCGGAAGAGTTATCGGCGTCTGTCGGTGTGGGGTGAACCCGGTTGGCCATGATGACTTGCCCCTTGTCCCCGTACCAAGCGCAACTTCCCGCGCTCCGCCACCCCTTAGACCCTTTCCGGCAGGCTTTCAGGTAAAAAGAGCCAATACCCAGCTTAAAAAGGTCATTGTTTGCTATAAAAAATGGATTACTTTCAGGGCCGCCCGGGCCCGGTGCGGTCTTCCACCCGGGGCTGCGCCGGGCCTTGCACACGCGGCAGGCCGTCAACCATCCACACCGAGCCCAATGCGGTACGGAAACAGCCGGGGGGATGCAACTATGGGGTGCCGGGTTTCGCGGGTGCTTTGTACCTGTGACGTCATCCAGTAAAGCGCTTGCAATCACTTGATGCATAACAATTTTCTGGAGGAATCCGCGCCCAGAATATCCCGCGCGGTCCAGCTTATCCGGCAGAATTTGCGGGAAACATTGCTTTGGGCGTCACAGAAGAAGCGGTTTATCTACTACCTGGAAGGGAATGCCATGGCCACAATGCCAAATCGCACCAAAGACAATCCGTGGAGGCTGAAGACACCGCCAGGTACTTCCGAGTACACGATGCATACCGACGAGAAGGACGGCAAGCGGATCCTCGTCTGCACGGTGGGTAGCACCGTGCTGCACTACGATGCGCGGTGCATTGACGACTTGCACGCCATGCTCAAGAAGGCTGGCGACTGGGTTGAACTTGGCGGAGCCGATGAGCAGAAACCCGTTAAGGACGGAACGGTAGAGGCATGGGGGCGTTCTGAAACGAATCCCGTCGGTGGTTGGTACGGCCTGAAGAAAGGCCTGCGCGGACGCTTCGGAGTTTATGTGCCTCCGCTTATGGAAGAACTTGGCCTCTGCGAGCTTGAGCACAACGCCAAGAACAACAGAATACGAGCCAAATGAAGCCGAACCCGGCGGTCCAGCGGACGCTACGCGATGGAACCGGGCACCGCTGCTGACTTCTACGTTGGGCATACCAAATGGCCAAGTTCTCTGTCGAGCAGCAAATCGCCGCCCTTCGCTCCACGGTCAAGTTTGCTTCTCATATGAACAAATGGCTATTGGGTAGCGCTTTGATAGGTTTGCTCACTGCGATAACCTTATGGCATCCCGTGCCACTCATGCTTGCTTTGTTCCTTGGTGTTATCGGGATTTCCGAGCGGAAAGCAGGTCCAAATATCGTTGCCGCTATATCTGCCTACGACTCTGGCACTCCGACTCTTGGGAAAGTCTTAATCAACGCTACTCGCTGGGATTCGGATACTAATTATCATGCGACCGTTATGGAACAGGGACATCCGGATTGGACGTATGAGTTCGTACCGCAAGGATGGCAGCCTAACGATTCAAGTTACCCAGCGCATATCTGGCGCATCAGCGATGGGAAGCCTGTTTTGGTGATAATCGAAGATGGTGTTTTAGTCCCTCGTCATATTCCTTGTCTAGCCAAAAACAATGAGTAGCAAGTCATGCCTCACTGGGTTGTCAAGCCGACGCCAACATGGGCCATGCCCATGTTGATTTCCCTACACTTGCGTCGCTCCTTGCGACGCAGCTGATCGCGAACTTTGTTGACAGGGTAGGCCATAGGAGACGTGTATGTCGTTCCAGTCGGAGCCAGGCACCATAAGGTGGAAAGTCCACTTTAGGTCATCGCCCGAGACGGTGTTCGAGGCGCTGGCTACTGATGGTGGACGGGCTCGCTTTTGGGCCGAGGCGGCACCGGAAGTTGATGGCGTAATCACCTTCTACATACTCAACTATGAGCCATTCTCTGGCCGCATTCTGCGCAGGCAAGAGCCTGCAATCTTCAAGCTTGAGTACTACGGAACGATCGTCGAGTTTTCTCTATCCGCTGACGGTCGAGGCGGCACTGATCTTTTCCTGATCGCAACCGAGGTAACCGAATCCATTCGCATGGAAATGGGGGCTGGCTGGGTCTCGGTTCTAATGGCGATGAAGGCAGCCACAGATCACAACATCGACCTGCGAAATCACGACAAGTCGCGCGCCTGGGAAACCGGCTTCGTAGATAACTGACGGACATCTGATATGCAACCGGCGGGATACTACCTATGTCAGCACCTGTATTGAACCCTGCGATCCCTCAGCTTCCAAGCGGAAACTTGCAGCGGACGGCCGATTTCTACCGAGATTGCCTGGGGTTTACTGACTTCAAGCTCTTTACTGAGCATGGGCACCTCATTGTCCGGCGAGGGGCAGTTGAGATCCACTTCTGGGATGCTGGATCGGAAGAAGCTGCGAAACTCTACGGCAGCGCAAGCAGTTGCTACATTCGTGTCCACAACATTGCGCACCTTTACGAAGAATTCATACGTCGGGGTGCGCCGTTTCGCTATGGCCTGACCCGTCAGCCGTGGGGGATGCACGAGATGCAAGTCGATGATCCCTTTGGGAACGCGATCCGCTTCGGCGAAGAGTTTGACGCGTGATGACAACCGATGGGCATCTGGATTTTGATCAGCCGTACACCCAACAAGTCGTTGCAGCGGACGTCCCTGACGGGCCGCAGCTGAACTCCAGCCTCGGGCCGAACAATGCCACAAGTCATGCCTTGAATATGAATATAGAACGTTGGGGAACCGGAACGAAAGGACGCAACCACACGGTCGCGGACTCCAGGACTGTTTGGACCGTATCCAATGCGAGGAATCTGGCTGGCGATTTTGTTGCCCAGGTGAACGAGACCCTTGAGTTTCTCGACGCTTCACTGAAGCAGGCCGATTCAAGTCGAGAACGCCTGTTGTCAGTTCAAGTCATCCTGAGCAGCATCGCTGATCGCGACCAGTTCAATTCGATCTGGTGTAAGTGGGTTGGCGACAATCCAGCCCACTGGCCACAGCGGGTTGTTTTCGCTGCGACGCTAGCGCCTGGCCTGTTGGTCGAGGTTTCCGCAGTGGCACAGCGCGATTGACCTGCGCCCTTATTCCCGTACCAAGCGCAACTTCCCGCCCTCCGCCACCCCTTTGGCCTTTTTCGGCAGGTTTTCAGGAGAAAGGACCCAATACCCAGCGTAAAAAGGTCATTGTTTGCTATGAAAGCAGGATTGTTTTCAGCGCCCGGGAACGGTGCGGTCTTCTACCCGGGCCCGCAGAGGGCCTTGCACCCGCGGCAGGCCGTCAACCATCCACGCCGAGCCCGACGCGGTACGGAAACAGCCGGGGCGATGCAGCTGTGGGGGTGCAGGGTTTCGGGGGTGCTTTGAGCCTGTGAATTTGCCCAGTAAAAGGCTTGCAATTCAATGATGTACAACAATTTTCTGGCGGATTCCGCGCCCAGAATATCCCGCGTGGTCCAGCTTATCCGGCAGAATTTGCGGGATACATTGCGTTAGCCCACTCATGGAGCAATGAAGTGCCGCAAAAATTTGCCGTTGGCCAGACCGTGTATGTGCCCAGCAGTCTGCTTCCGAATGGGGAACGCTATCCAACGTCGCTACATCGCACTACGGTCACTTCAATCCAAGCTCGCTCAGCGAGAGTCAACATTTCAGGTGGGGCTGAGTCAGATTGGATTGCCACTTCAAAGATCCACGAGAACGCTGGCATCGTGATCGTGGCAATCGGAGATTTTCAAACCGAAGAAACGTTGCTCTACCCCTTGGCGAAAAGCATTCTTCAATTTTCCAGATTGCTTCTAGATGACTCGGCCGTCGTAAATATTCGTGTGCGGGCTATCGGAGAGTTTGGGAACTGGTGGGCAATCAACCATGCGGCATACAGCCACGTCATCCTTATTGGTCACGGTTCACCAACCGCCATTCAATTTGGCTACGGCGGCAGCAGATCACCAGAGCTATTCGGTTCGCGTGTTTTCAAAGTGAATGCCACAAAGAAGACGTTTATCTCACTTTGCTGTGAAACGGGTAAAGCCACCTTCGCAAAATCTTTTTCAAAGCTCTCGCCTTGCGGGCATCTCATCGCCCCATATCACTCAGTTCATGGAGCCGTTGCATCCCAGTTCTTCGAAACGTTCATGTGTTGGCATCTCCTATATGGGAAGTCAATCAAAGTGGCGTTCAAGAAGGCCGCGGAAACGGTTCCAGGAACCGACATTTTTCGTTTGTGGAAGGACGGAACGCATGTTGCGTGAGCGGGCTAACATTTCCTTCCACGGGACGGCCTACGGCCGCCCGTGAAGTCAGGCGCTAAGCCGCACAAATCACCCTTCCCGAATCAAGTGCCATGAAACAGGCGGTTGCGATTCGAGTCTTGTCGCCGGAGGACGTTGATCTGATGCGGCGCATGCTTGGCATGTTCGGGGCCGCTTTTGAAGACGTCGCCAGGTATACCGAGAAGCAGCCAGACGACGCCTACCTGGCGACGCTGCTGTCCAGGCCTGATTTCATTGCGGTGGCAGCCGTCTCTGAAGGCCGTGTTGTCGGCGGGCTCGCGGCGTACGTTCTGGTCAAATTCGAGCAGGCGCGATCCGAAACCTACATCTACGACCTTGCGGTTGACGAACTTTTCCGTAGACAAGGCATCGCGACTGCCCTGATCCGGGAGGTTCAGAGAGTATCGAGAGCCAAAGGCGCCCATGTCGTCTTCGTCCAGGCAGACGTTGAAGACGAGCCCGCTGTCGCCCTGTACACCAAGCTGGGCACCCGCGAAGAAGTGCTGCACTTCGACATCGCCGAGCCCGACAGTCCTGCCTGACATGTCGGATGGGTGACCTGCCCCGTAATCACCATACCAAGCGCAAGTTCCCGCCCTCTGTCGCCCCTTCGGCCCTTTTCGGCAGGTTTTCAGACAAAAAGACCCGATACCCAGCGTGAAAAGGTCATTGTTTGCTATGGTTAATGGAGTGATTTCTGCGGCCGGTCACGACGCCTCCGGCGGCCGGCGCGCCAGCAGGTCGTGCATGCGGGCCTCATACCCCGCCGCCAGCGCCAGCAGCGCGGCGTCGCCGCGCGGGCGGCCGATGAGCTGGATGCCCATGGGCAGGCGGCCGTCGGGGCTGAAGCCGGCGGGCAGGCTGATGGCGGGCAGGCCGGCAAAGGTGGCGTACAGCGTGCACTCCATCCAGCGGTGGTAGGTGTCCATGGCGCGGCCGGCCACGGTTTTGGGCCAGTGCAGGTTGGCGTCGAACGGCCAGGCCTGCGCCACCGGCAGGGCCAGCGCGTCGTAGTGTTCCAGCAGCGTGGCCAGGCGGGTGTAGAAGGCGCTGCGCACCTGGGCGGCGCGCATGAAGTCGCCCAGCTGCAGGCCCTGGGCGCGCTCGTATTCCCACAGCGCCTCGGGCTTGATCTGCTCGCGCGCGCCGGGCAGTTGCAGCGCCTGGCCGATCATGGGCGCCACCAGCGCGCAGCGCCAGGCCAGCCAGGCGTTCCACACCGCGTCCAGGTCGGCGTCCAGCGCGGCGGGCTCCACCACGGCGCCAGCCTCCGTCATGCGCGCCAGCGCGCTTTCGCACAGCGGCAGGATGCCGGGTTCCACCGCGAGGTGGCCACCCAGGTCGCCCAGCCAGGCGATGCGTTTGCCGGCCAGGCCGCTGTCCCAGGCCTGCGGCGGCGGCACCATCGGCGTGCCGGGGGCGTCGCCCAGCGCCAGCGGGGTGCGGGCGTCGTAGCCGGCCTGGGTCTCCAGCAGGCGGGCCAGGTCGCGCACGGTGCGGGCCATGGGGCCATCAATGCCCAGCTGGCTGACGAACAGGTCCGGCCGGGGCCAGGAGGGCACGCGGCCCTGGCTGGGGCGCAGGCCGTAGACATGGTTCCAGCCCGCCGGGTTGCGCAGCGACCCCATGAAGTCCGAGCCGTCGGCCACCGGCAGCAGGCGCAGCGCCAGCGCCACCGCCGCACCGCCGCTGGAGCCGCCGGCCGTCACCGTGCGGTCCCAGGCGTTGCGGGTGGTGCCGTAGAGCCGGTTGTAGCTGTGCGATCCCAGGCCGAACTCCGACATGTTGGTCTTGCCGATCACCAGGGCGCCGGCCGCCTTCATGCGGGCCACGTAGATGCTGTCGTCGCGCGCGCTCTGGCGCGCCAGCAGCGGGCTGCCGAAGCTGGTGGCAAAGCCGGTGGCCTGCCCGGTGTCCTTGATCGCCGCCGGTTGCCCGTGCAGCCAGCCGCGGCTGCGGCCGGCGGCCAGTTCGGCGTCGCAGGCGTCGGCCTGGGCCAGCAGGGTGTCGTCGGCCGCCTGGGCCACGATGGCGGTGTGCTGCGGGTTGAGCCGGGCGATACGCGCCAGATAGGCCGTCATCACCTCGCGGCACGACACCGTGCGGCGGTGGATGGCGTCGGACAGCGCGTGGGCGTCGAGGGCGGTGAGGGTGTCGGTGGTCATGGGAGGGATGTTGCCATGGGAGGGGGTTCGAATCCGCGCCAGGTCTGCTCCAGCCAGTGCGCGAAACGCAGGGTGTCCGGGTCGGCCATGGCCGGGCCGATCACCTGGGCGCCTACCGGCAGGCCGTCGGCGGCGCACCCCAGCGGGAACGCGGTGGCCGGCAGGCCCACCACTCCGGGCAGGCCGGCCCAGAACAGGGAGTCGGTGCCGGGCCGCGCGGTGCCGTTGACTGGGACCAGGCGCTCCCAGCGTTCGCCGTGCTGGTGGTGCGCGAACGCGGTGGTGCAGGCCACCGGGGTAATCAGCAGGTCGTATCGGGTGAAAAAAGCGTCCCACTGGTGGCGCAGGCTGGCGCGGCGCTGGTCCAGAACCACCCAGTCGCGGTGGCTCAGGGTGCTGCCGCGGTAGTGGGCGGCTTCGTATCGGCGGTCGTCGGCGGCGTAGCGGGCGGCCCGCTCCCGAAACTGCATCCAGGTCGCGTCATCCAGCCAGGCGCCGGTGGCGGCCCGCAGCAGGTGCAGGTAGACAAAATGGGTCTCCGCGGAATCCACCGGTCGGGTGTCCTCGTCCACCGTCACGCCCTGCTGGCGCAGAAAGTCGGCCAGCGCCTGCAGCCGGGCCTATACCGCCGCGTCCACCGGCGCGACCGGGTCATCTGTCCACAGCGCCACACGCAGGCGGGGGGGCGGTGGGCCGGGCGGGCGCCATGCGGCAGGGTGCCAGCCCAGGGGTCCGAAGCGTTGCAGCGGCCGGGTCAGCACGTCCATGGCCAGCGTCAGGTCGGCGGCGCTGCGTGCCATGGGGCCGGCGACCGCGATGTCCAGACTGTCGATACAGGCCACGCCCGGCACCTGGTGGCCGGCCATGGGCACCACGCCCCAGGTCGGTTTGTGGCCGTAGACGCCACAGTAGTGTGCCGGGTTGCGGATGCTGGCGCCGATGTCGCTGCCCAGCTCCAGCGGCGTCAGCCCGGCGGCCAGCGCGGCGGCGCTGCCCCCGGACGAGCCCCCCGGCGTGCGCGAAACATCCCAGGGGTTGTTCGTGGTGCCATAGACCGGGTTGAAGGTCTGCCAGTCGGCCAGCGATACCGGCACGTTGGTCTTGCCAAAGACAATGGCGCCGGCGTCCACCAGGCGCTGCACGGCGGTGGCATGGTGGGTGGCGACGTTCCCGCGCAGGGACTCGTGGCCCCAGGTGGTGGGCAGTCCGGCCACGTCGAACGATTCCTTGACCGTCATCGGCAAACCGTGCAGCGCACCCCAGTCTTCGCCCCGCGCGCGGGCGGCGTCGGCCTGTGCGGCGCGCGCCAGCGCGCGATCGGCATCGCGCACCACCACGGCGTTGAGGGCGGGGTGGAGGGTGTCGCAGCGCGCCAGCAACTGGCGCAGCAGCTCGACCGAGGACAGCTCGCGCCGCTGCAGCCGCGCCAGCCATTCACCGGCCGATGCCAGGCAGGACGTCACTGGGCCTGGGGCTGCAGGTTGATGCTTTTCGCGATGGCGTTGTAGCGTTCGATTTCGCTGGCGTAGACCTTGGCCAGTTCGGCGACCGACTTGGGCGCCAGGATGGCGTTGCCGGTGGCTTCGAGTGCTTTGCGCAGTTCGGCGTTCTGCAGGGCGTCGTAGGCGGCCTTGTTCAGGCGGGCCACGGCGTCGTCCGGGGTGCCTTTGGCCACCTGCAGGCCCAGCCAGAGGTCGAACTCCATCTCGGACAGACCGGGCATCGCGGCCATGCCCGGGTACTGCTTGAACAGCGGGTGCGGCGCTTTGGCGGTGATGCCCAGCGCCTTGATCTTGCCGTCGGCAATGGTGGGCATCACGGGGCCGGCCATGGGCAGGAAGGCCATGTCGATCTGCCCGCCGATCAGGTCGGGGATGACGTTGGCGATGCCCCGGTACGGCACATGCAACAGCTTGGTCTTGGTGACCTGGGCGAATTTTTCGCCGATCAGGTGGTACATGGAGCCGGGGCCGACACTGCCGTAGGACAGCGGCTTGTCGGCGGACTTGCGGGCGAGCGCGATCAGGTCTTCGACCGACTTGACGTCCAGAGTCGGCCGAATGGCCAGCACCATGTTGGTGCTGATGAGTTGGGCGGCGAGGCGGAAGTCCTCGGGCTTGTAGCGGATGCCCTGAATGGCCAGGGGCGTGAGCATCAGTTCCATCGGTGTGCCGGGAACGATCATGTGGCCGTCGGCCGGCGCGCCCAGCGCTTTCATCAGTCCGATGGAGCCGCCGGCACCACCGACGTTGTCCACCACAATGGTCTGCCCGAGTTTTCCGGCCAGTTCCGGCTGCAGCTTGCGGGCGACGAAATCGGACGCGCCGCCGGCCGGGTAAGGCACCAGCAGCGTGATGGTCTTCGTCGGAAACCCTTGGGCCCAGGCAGGCAATCCGGCGCTGGCGGCGACGGCAGCGGCGGCAAGGGTGATGGCGTGACGGCGGGTGAAGGCGGCGGGCATGGGCGGGTCTCCGGTTTGCTTGGGGGGAAATGACAGGCCCGATGTTCTGCCGCGAAGCCTCCGGCCCGTTATCAAGAACCGGCAAAGGCGATGCCGGGTTTTCCCGCGCGTGTGGCGCAGCGACCCGGGTCAGCCGGACGGACTGCGGTGGTCGCGGTGGCCGGCGGTGGTCGATGGCAACTCGCCGAACTGGGCCTTGTAGTCGCGCGAAAACTGCCCCAGATGCCAGAAACCCCAGCGCGCGGCCACATCCTGCACGGCCAGCCCGCCTCCGCGCAGGTCTCGCCGCGCGCCGTTGAGGCGGACGGCGCGCAGGTACTTCACCGGGTTGGTGCCCAGCACGTCCTGGAAACAGTAGTTGAGCTTGCGCCGGCTGGCGCCGACCCGTTGACAGACTTCGAGCATGGACAACGGTTCGTCGGTGTGCGAGAGCATCAGCTCGCAGGCCTTGTCGACCAGCCGCTTGCGCGCCGCCACGCGTGACAGCTCGGACGTGTCCACCTGCGGGGGCAGCACCTCGATCCACTCGATCAGCACCTCGTCGCGCAGCTGGCGCAGCGCCAGTTCATCGCGCAGTGGCGCGCCGTCGCCGGTCGCGGTGGCCATGGCCGCCTGGTGCAAGCTGCGCAGCGCCTCGGCGGCGGCCGGCCGGGCCGGCAACACCAGCTGCGCCCGGATCCAGGGCGACAGCGGCTTGAGGTACATGCGTTCCCACAGCGAGGCCAGCAGGTCGGCATCCACCACGGCCGCGATCAGCCGGAAATCGCGCGGCGAGCACAGGTCGAGTTCTTCGCTGCGGCCCACCATGACGGCGTCGCGGTCCACCCGCTGGCCGTTGAAGATGGCCGCTTCCGTCTGCTGCAGCGGCATGGCAAAACCGTAGGCGCCGGTGCCCAGGTCGCCGCGCTGGCGCAGCGCCTGGCTGGATTCTTCCCGCACCAGGCGCAGCCCCGGCAACTGCACATGTTGCACCAGGCCCTGGAAGCGTCCGGGCGACAGCTGTTCGTACTGCTGGTGCCAGTCGGGTTGGGCATGGGCGTGGCGGTCGACATCGTCGGTGCGTGCGGTCCACCGCCAGGCGCCTGGCGCGGCCAGAGGCGTGGGGCCGTCCGCGGGGGG
>ERZ761607.1209-NODE-1209-length-34005-cov-8.174286_pt1 | contig 34005 bp, 24 predicted proteins | sample MGYA00511164_ERZ761607 | MGnify/ENA primary metagenome ERZ761607 (study PRJEB28899, sample SAMN02445080) | bioreactor sludge metagenome | biome: EBPR sludge | place: Australia: Brisbane, Thorneside Wastewater Treatment Plant | collected 2011-06-22 ... | reverse complement strand
AGGTCGGCGGCGAGGTCTATTACGCGCTCGAAGAGCCGACCAGCCTCAACGTGCTGGAAATTCTCCCGGCGATCGCCGACATCGGCGTCGCTGCGATCAAAGTCGAGGGTCGCCAGCGCAGCCCGATCTACGTCGCGCAGGTCACCCGCACGTTGCGTGCGGCGCTTGACGAACTGGCGCGCGACCGGCAGCACTTCAGCGTGAAGCCCGCCTGGCAGAGCGAGCTGGCGAAGCTGTCCGAAGGCCATCAGGTCACCCTCGGCGCGTACAACCGGCCGTGGCGATAGCCGGCGAAGAACGATGCGACTGGCGCTTGGACCCCTGCTCTTTTTCTGGCCGAAGGCCGAGGTTTTCGCTTTCTATGCTGAAATGGCGGCAAACCCGGCGATCGATATCGTTGCCCTGGGCGAAGTCGTCTGCTCCCGCCGACAACAGATTCGCGTTGCCGACTGGCTGGCACTGGCGCGCGATCTGAGCGCAGCCGGCAAGGAGGTCGTCGTTTCGGCGCAGGCCCTGCTCGAGTCGGAAAGCGATCTGCGCGCCTTGCGGCGAATCGCCGACGAAGTGTCCGACATCGCCAATTGCCGACTCGAAGCGAACGATCTGAGCGCGGTCGGCATCGCCGCCGGCCGGCCTTTCGTCGGCGGACCGCATCTGAACATCTACAACGAGACGACGCTCGCCACCTTTGCCCGCTACGGGCTGCAACGCTGGGTGCCGCCACTCGAGGGTGATCGCCGGCTGGTCGAAACGCTGCACCGGAGCCGGCCGCCCGGCGTGGCGACCGAGGTCTTCGTCTTCGGCAAGCTGCCGCTGGCTTTTTCGGCGCGCTGTTTCACTGCGCGCCATTACGGTCTGAACAAGGACGACTGTCAGTTCAAGTGCCTCGATCATGCGGATGGACTTACCGTGCGAACGCGCGAGGGCCAGCCGTTTCTCACCCTCAACGGCATCCAGACGATGTCGGCGCAGACGCTCAATCTGCTCGGCGTAGTTCCCGAGATGCTGCGCATGGGAATCGAAGTCGTGCGCATCAGCCCGCAGGCGCACGCGATGGACGAAATCATCGCCGCTTTCGACGCCGCTCGCCGCGGGCAAGCCGTCGATCCCGAGACGACGGCGTGGGCGACAACGCCAATGGTAGACGGCTACTGGTTTGGCCAGGCCGGCATCGTCCGCCAGCACCCGGTGCCGGACGCAACACCGCAAGGGAATCCACAATGAATCAGACTTTCACCATCCCACGCTTTCGCCTGCCCGGGCTGGTCGCTGCGCTCGGCGTCCACTTGCCGCAGTGGCCACATTCGCTCGCCGTGGCCAGCGCGCTCAACCTTGCCGCGCTCGCCGGCCTGCTGCCGAAGGAGAGCCTGGCGCAGCTCGAAGGGCGCAGTTTCCTCGTCGAAGTACTCGACGCCGGCGGGCAGGCTTGCTTCGCCTGCCGCGGCGGCCGCTTTCGTCCGCTGCTGACCGTTCCAGCGAAACCCGACCTCACTTTCCGGGCCAATCTTTCGGCATTCCTGCAGTTGCTCGCGCGCCAGGAAGATCCCGACACGCTGTTCTTCAACCGCGAGTTGTCGATCGTCGGCGATACCGAGCTGGGGCTCTTGATCAAGAACATGCTCGACGCGATCGACTGGCCACGCCTGCCGCTCGCCGGCCGCTGATCACTTGCCGCGCAGTCGTCACCGCCAGATCGGACCGCGTGCGCAGGCCAGGAAGCGTCGCGTTGCGATGGCGGCCGCTCGCTGCACCTGCGACCGGCGACGCTGCCCGCGGTCCGGGCGGAATCCCTTCCTACAGACTTGTCATCTGCCCAACGGTATCCTTGAGGTGGGCAACCGCGGCCGACTGCTTCTCGGTGGCGGTCGCCGCTTCCTGAATGATGCTGCGGATCGAGGCGATTTCGTTCATCACGCTGGCCAGCGAACCTGCTGCCTGGGCAAAGGCGTCGCGCGTAGCCTGCGCTTTGGCCTCGGCGGCATTGATCTGACGCGAGTTGACCTCTATCAGCGATTGCACCTCATTGACCGTGCGTGATGCCTCTTCAGTCGCCCGGGCTGTGCGCTCCGACAGCTTGCGCACCTCGTCGGCGACGACGGCAAAACCGCGCCCGGTCTCGCCAGCGCGCGCCGCTTCGATCGCTGCGTTCAACGCCAGCAGATTGGTCTGATCGGCAATCTCCTTGATCGTCGAGGTAATGCTGCTGATCGTCTTTGACTTGTCGAGCAGATTCCCCAGCCGGCTGTTGGTCTCGGAAGTAATCCCGGACAGGTCCTGAATTTGCCGATTGGCTGCCTCGACAATGTCCACCGTCGATCGCGTTTCGCTCAGGATGCCGTCAGTCAACCGAGAGACTTGCAGGCTCTGCTGGGCCGTCTCCTGGATCGCGGAAGCGGTATCCACCAAGCTGCTGGAAACGGACAGCACGCGCTGGTGCAGCGTTTCGCGTTGGCTCTGTGCCGCCTTGGCCAGTTCGAACTTGTGCGTCACATCCGCGGCAAACTTGATCACGCAACTGACCTTGCTCTGGCTGTCGAGAATCGGATTGTAGGTCGCCTCCAGATAGACTGACTTGCCTTGCGAAGTCAGCCGTTCGAACTCGCCCGCAACGAACTCGCCTGCGGCGAGCTTGCTCCAGAACTGCCGATACTCGGGGCTGGCAGCGTATTCCGCCGTGCAGAACATGCGGTGATGCTTGCCGACGATCTCCTCGCGCCGGTAACCCATTGCCTTCAGAAACAGATCATTGGCATCAATGATCATGCCATCCGTGGTAAAGCGGATGCTGGCCATCGACTTGTTGAGCGCCGCGATGATGCCCTTGGCTTCCTGCAGCTCCCTTCGGACGCTTTCCAATTCCTGCTTGATCCGGCTATCAAACATCCCATATCTCCTTGACGATGCCTCTGCAATGGGGACGAACCCTTGTCCCGGTGGTAGATCCTGGTCCTGCCAGCCAGGCCGATGCCGGTTTCCCGTTCGTGCACCCGATATCCTCTGGCTTGACACCATGGCCAACGGCCCCCCGCTCCTGCGGCAACCAGCAAAAAAAAAGGGCGCGCAGGAGGCGACCTCGGGCCCGACATTTCTAACAGCGGCGAAAAATCGCCAAACTTGATCGATTGCGCGTGTCTTGACGCAAACCGTAGCTTGCGCTGCTGGCTGCACGGCGCTCGCAGGCGCCTCGTTGTCGACTGCGCCGATCTCGTGCGTAGCGCTGGCGATCGAACAGCGCCCGGTGCGTGAACCCCGAACGGACCTGTTTTCTTGCTACCGAGCGCGCTCGGTGATCAACGTAATCGCGCGCGCGAACTCGCCCTGGTGCTACAGGTAACTGGCCTTGAACCTGAATTCCTCGGTTAGCCCATCCCGGCAGCCAGCCCGGGGGAGCCAGCGTGGTGTGGCGACCGCTGGCGCCGAGGGCTGGCAGCGCTCGTCGGCCATGGAACTGGATTGATGCGGCGCGGCGTTTGAAAGTTGATACGCCGAACTGAGCAGATCGGCGAATTTCTTGTCGCGCCGATGATCAGGCACGACGTGCAAGCGGCCATCGAAGGCTTCAGGAACAACGATTGCGTCTGCGCAAAATTGCAGCGTAAGTCGATCGCGCAAGTATGGCCTTCACGGTCAGTGCTTATCCTGCCCGATCAGAAGATCTGGTTGCCGAGATCGCGCACGAGTTGCATGGCGTCGATGTCGGGCACTTCGAACTGTACGTCGTCGAGCGAGACCTCGAAAGGCTGGCCCTGCCGGTAGTGGATGGGGAAGCGCACGCCGAGGCGGAGGTTGGAGCCGAGTTCGTAAGCGGCGAGTTCCCAGCGATTGTCGTAGACGCTGAAGCCGAGCGCGCGCACGCTGACATAGCCGGAAACGTCGAAGCGGAAGCGGGGTTCGGCGTGCAGGTAGCCTTCGGCGTCGACCTGCAGACCGCGCGCCGGCATCCAGTCGATGTGCACGCCGGCCTCGGCGGCGCCGGCGATGCCCAGCGTGCCGCCGAGTTCGAGGCCGCCGGTGGCGCTGGCGCCGGTGATGCCGAGGCCGATGCCGGCGCGCGCACCGAGGCGGACGCCGGCGTCGGCAGGGACGTTGAGGTGTGCGTCGCCGGTGACGTGCGTGTTTTCTTCGTGCGCCGGGTTGTATTCGATGCCGATGCGCAACTGGTCGAGCGCTCCCGGGCCGATGCCGGCCTGCGCGCTGAGGTTGCCGCCGACTTCGGCGACGATGCCGGGGACGATCGGGATTTGCGTCGCCATGTCGAACAGCGTGCGCCGGATCTCGCGCCGCGGGAAAATCTGCAGCGCGGCGGGCAGACCGATTTCGCCGGAGACGGTGACTTCGCCGTTCGGCGCGAAGCGGATGCCGGCGGTTCCCTGCAGCCAGGGCGCGATCTGCAGCGTTGCCGAGCCGCTGCCATAAACGATGATCGGCGCTTCCGGCGCGGCCGGGCCGGTCGGCTGGCCGTTGCCGTCGAGCGTCCGGTTGGTCGCGCCGGCCTCGACGGTGCCGGAGAGCATGCCGCGCTGGAAGGTGCCGCGGAAAGCGGCGTTGAACGCGCCGTCGTCGTAGCTCACGGTGAGATCGGAGTTGAGGCCGGGAATCGCCGGCTGCGCGCTGCCGGTGGCGGCGACGCGCCAGGTGTCTTGCGGCTTGCGCACGGTGACGTCGATCGACCCGGAGCGGATCGCCGGGTTGGCCGACAGGCGCAGGTTGCCGCCGATCAGCAGGCCTTCCGTTTGTGAATACTCGACGCGCAGGCCGGCCTGCTGGACGCCGGGGATGTCGGGATCGACGCTGCCGTTGGCGGCGAAGCGGCCGGCCTGGTAGTCGATGTGCAGACTGGCCGCGCGGATGCCGCGCACCTTGTTCGGCGAGGTGATCGCCAGGTCGCCGGCGGCGCCGAACTGCTCGTTGCGGTACCACATTTCGATGCTGGCGCGGTCGAAGAGCTGGCTGTCGAAGTCGAAACCGCCGGCGAGTTCGAAGCCCTGGCCGGTGCTTGCCGCTGCTTCGAGGTAGCCGGTACCGAGGCGATTGACTTCGAAGTCGGCGCGCCCCTCGACGCCGAGACCGCGCGCCGAGCTGAAGAAGACGGCCAGCGAAGTGTCCTTCAAGGCGAAAGGCGGCGGCAGCGTCAGCTCGCTGCCCTGAAAAGTCTTGCGCAACTGGATCTCGGCGCCGGTGACGAGAATCCGGATGTCGGCGTTGCCGACGAAGGGGACCGTCGGGAGGACGCGGCCTTCGGCGCGCAGACCGCGCTCGCTCAGGCTGAGGCTGTCGAAGGCGATCGGGCTGAGGCCGGGCAACTGCAGGCTGCTGCGCGCGCCGAAATAGTTTTCCTTGATGTACTCGGCGTCGATCGCGCCGCCGTACATGCCGGGAACGGGCTTCAGGCGCCAGCGCATGTCGGGATAGGTGGCGGCGACGGCGCCGGCGCGCGCGTCTTCCGCGCCGTAGGCGCTGACCGTCAGCCAGCCGGCGGTTTCCGCGCTTGCCGGGTTGGGCGTGATTTCGATGCCGGTCAGGTTGACCCGCGGCAACCAGTTGCGGATGGGCAGTGCCGACTGGCGGACGTAGCGCGGCACGCCGCCCTGCGCCGAGGTGAAGACGACGGGTTCGTCCTCGCGGTTGAGCCGGCGCATCTGGTCGCCGGTCATCGGGACCAGGACGTTGAGCGCCTGGCCCTGCAGGATCGCCCGGTGCGACCAGAAGTTCTGCGGATTGCCGGCAGTGCCGCCAAGGTCGAAGGGATGGCTCATGAAGTTGACGTAGTAGGCGCCCCAGCGGCGCAGCGCTTCGAAGCGCAGCGGTGGCTCGCCCGGGTGCTCGCTGGCGAAAAGGCTGACGGCGCGGCGCAGCCGGCGGTCGATTTCGGCGTTCAGGCGGGTTCCCGACGAGCCGTTGGCGGTGGCGTCGAGCAGTTCGAAGTTGGACGCGCGATCGGCCGACGACAGCCCACCATACGAGGTGTCGTCCGGATTGACCAACTGGTCCTCGACCATGTGGTCGATCTGGTACGCCGACGGCCGGCCGCCTTCGTCCCAGAAGGGAACCATGTTGGCTTCGAGAATCTGTTCGGCGTTGCCAAAAAGGACGAACTCCGGGTTGCGCTGCGCGCGGAAAAAGTAGGTATCGCTGTCGCGGTGGTAGCCGCCGCTGATCCGCGCCGTGTCCTTCTTCGCTTCGAGCAGGCGGCTGACCGACCGGCGTACCGAGTCGCGCCAGAATTCGCCCTGCCGGGTGACGCCGCGCGCGCCCGGACGCAGCGCGAGGACCGCCGGGAAGCGGTCGCGGTTGCGCTCCTTGAACGTCGGCAGGCTGACTTCCGGCAACTGCAGGCGCTTGCGCTCGGTGTCGCTGCCCGGATAGCTGCGCGGGACGCGATCGATCACGGTGCCGTCGGAGAGGGTGAACTCGCCGCTCCCGCCAGCCGGCGCAGGCGTGCCCGTGCCGCCGCCACCCGCCGGCGGCGGTGTGCCGTTGCGCTGCAGGCGGCGCGCCGTGTGCGCCTGCTGGACGACGTGCGTCAGTTCGTGCGCCAGCAGTTGGCGCCCGCCATCGCTCGCCGGGTCGAATTCGCCCGGGGCAAAGAAGATGTCGTTGCCGACCGTGAAGGCGCGCGCTCCGGTTTCGGCGCACAAGCCCTGTGCTTCGCTGTCGGTGTGCACGCGAACGTCGGTGAAATCCTTGGCGAAGCGTCCTTCCATCTCGACGCGCAGATGCTCGGGCAGCGGGCTGCCGCTGCCACGGCGCGCCTCGATGCGCTGCTCGGTCGCCTCGCTGACCGCCGTCGCGTTGGCCGCCGGCGTTTCCTCGGCGCGTTGCAGAACGCCGGCACGCTGCACCTTGTCTGCCTCGACGCCTGGCGCCGCCGCTGCCCGCTGGATGTGCTCGGCGGCAGGAAGCGGGGCAACCACCGCGGGCGCCGGCGGCTCGACGCCAGGAGCAACGCTGGCGCGCTGCACGCGCTCGCTGCCGGTGCCCGCTGCGGGCGCGGGCGAGCGCGCGGCTGTGGCCGGCGTGTTCGCCTTGGCGGCCGGCGCGGCAGCCGCGCGCGGACTGCGCGCGAGCTGTCGGGCGACGCGTTCGGCTTCCTGCTCGGACGCGTCGCCGGGAGTACTCATCGCCAGTTTCGCCTGCAGATAGGCTGGTGCCTTGCCCTTCGTCGCATTCGCCGCGGCGGCGCGCCGCAGGCGCGTGTTCTCTTGTGGCTTGCCGGCCGGTGCGCGGGAAAGCGCCGAGCGGCGCGCCTGGGTTACGCTGGCCATGCTTATCCTCCGTTTCCGCGCGCGGCGAGTTGGGCGAGCTGCGGCGGCGGCGTGCGGCCCAGCTTGTGGTATTCGCTGGCCAGCGCAGCGACCAGCAGGACCAGTTCGACCGGCTGCCCGGGCGCGGTTTCGCTGAGCGCTGCCGCGTGCAGTACGGCGTTGCGGATGTGGCCGCCGGGCAGGTCGCTGTAACTGGCGAGCAGCCGACAGTCGTCGTCACTCGGCGAGCGCGCACCGAGGTGCGATCGCCACAGGCGGTAGCGCTCGTCGACGCCGGGTAGCGGGAATTCGATGATCGCGTCGAAGCGCCGGGTGAACGCAGCGTCCAGGCGATTGCGCGCATTCGTCGTCAGGACGACGATTCCCGGATGGCTTTCAATGCGCGTCAGCAGAAAGTTGGTCATCATGTTGGCGTAGCGCTCGCCGGTCTCCTTGCCTTCGCTGCGCCGGCCGAAGAGCGCATCGGCTTCGTCGATCAGGAGAACGACGTCGAGCGCGGCGGCTTCGTCGAGCAGACGGCCGAGGTTCTTCTCGGTTTCGCCAACGTACTTGTTCATCACTGCGGCCAGGTCGACGCGGTAGAGCGGCGCGCCGAGCTGGCTCGCCAGCCGGCACGCAGCGAGCGTCTTGCCTGAGCCGCTTTCGCCGGCAAAGAGCGCGCGTACGCCGGCGGTCGGCGTCGCCAGGCTCGGGCCGAGACCGGTCCACAGGCGCTCGCGCCGGCGGCAGCGGCAAATCAACTGCGCAAACTGCTGTTCCGTTGCCGGCGGCAGGACGAGCGCGTCGGCGCCGACTTCGCGCGCGAGCGGCTGCGCCAGCAGACGTAGGCGCTCGGCAGCAAAGCCCAGCCGCACCTGGCGCAGATGGCCGAGGTCGGGCGGCGCGTCGTCGCCCGCTGCAGCGCGGCGGATTCGCCCGGCAAGCGCAGCGATCGTCGCGCCGTCGAGCTGCGCGCATTCGGCGAGCGCCGGCGCGGCGTCCGGCCCCAGAGCCTGTTGCCAGGCACGCCGACGTTCGTCCAGGGTGAGCGACGGGATGACGATCTCCAGCGCATCGGCGACGTCTACCGTGCCGTCGACTCCGACAACGATGACGGTCGGCGTCAGGCCGAGCGCCGTCGCCGCCGGCGAGAAGCTCTCGCCTGGCCCGAGCGCCAGCGGCAGAACGGGTAGCCAGCCGGCGTAGCGGCAAGCGGCGGCGAGCAGTGGCCGGCTGTTCCACTCGCCCGCGTCGCATTCGACGGCGTGCAGTCCGGCGCCGGCCGCCAGGCGCGCAGCAAGCGCCAGACCGGCGGCGCGCGCGCCGCGCACGACGACGAGCGGCGCTGCGCCCTGGCGCAGGCTGGCGATGATCGCCGGCAGCATCTGCTCGAGTTGCGCCGGCAAGGCAATCGCCGGATCGCTAGCGAGCGAGCGCAACTCGCGCCAGACCTGCCGGTCGCCGCAGCACAGCGCCCACAGGCGCGGGGAAACGTGCAGGCTGGCGAGCGGCAGCGCGTCGTCGCCGGCGATGCGCGCCAGTTGCGCCCGCACCAGCGGGTGGTTGGGCCAGCTCAGCGGCGGCAGCGGCAGGGCAAAGAGCGCCTGGCTGAGTTCTGCCAGCAGATGCAGGCTGGGCCGCGTCTCGTCGGCTGGTGCCTGCAGTTCGGCAAGCGCCAGATTGATCAGGTGGCTGGCTTCGGCCTCGCCGGCGAGCGCGAAAGCGAACCACTCGTGCAACTGCAGGCGAAAGTCGTGCAGGATACGGCCGCAGGGACCGGGCATCTGCGGCGCGCGCAGCGCCAGCTCGCGGCAGGCGCCGAGCCAGTCGCCAGGCGCCTGGGCGAGCAGCGAGTAGAGTTCTCCGTCACCGGCCAGACTCTCGAAGACCGCCGACGGCGCGCCCAGGCGCTCGCCGACGAAACGCGCCAGACCGGCGTAGACGAAAGCGCGGTTGAGCGCCGGCACGGCGACCGCGGCCGGCGTCGCCGGCGCATTCATGGCGGGAAACCGGGCGGCGGCGCGTCGCCGCTGCCGTAGTGGAAGCTGACCACGCGACCCAGCCAGGGTAGCCAGCCGGGGTTGACGTCGAGTCCGGCACGCCGCACCGGCAGGCTGGCGTCGGCCAGGCGGAAATGGACGTCAACGTGGCTGCGCGTGACGACGACGCGCGCCGCGCGCAGGTAGTGTTCGGCGACGCTGAAAAGCGGGCCGTAGCGCGCCATCCCGATCTGCAGCAGAGCGCTTTCGGCGGGCAGCGGCGGCAGCGTGGCGAGTTCGCCCGGATCGTCGAGGCCGATCTCGGCGGCCAGGAAGCCGGTGAGCGGCGGGTCGGGGACGAGGCCGAGGCAGTAGCCCAGGCGCACCAGCCAGCGCCAGCCGCAGGCGGCGGGCGCGCGCTCGTCAAGGCGGGCCTGGACAGCGGCCAGGGCGAGAAAGTTGAGGAGATAGAAAAGGCCGCCGCATCGGGTCAGGAAGTCGTGTTCGGCGGCAAGCGCCGGCGCCGCGGAATCGTCGGCCGCGAGGCGGCGCACAGCATCCGATTCGCCCGTGGTCGCCGGCGCCGCGGCGAACGGCGCCGCGGCGCGCGCCGGTGCAGCCGCTGGCCGGCGCGACGGGCTTTCGCTCGCTGCCGGCAGCGCCAGGTCAGTCGCCACGCTGGCCGCGGCGGCAGGCGCCGCGGGCAAGACCGGCGGTTCGCGCCCGCCTCGCCCGGCGCGCGCTGGCGGCGCGCCCGCGCGATGCGCTGCGGAAGCGGCTGCGCCTCGCTCGGGCAGGGCTGTATCGGTCTCGGTCGAGCGAGCGCCGGCGGCGCGCGGCGGCGTTCGGCCAGCTTCGGACAGATCGGCGGCAGCCGTGCCGTGGGCGATCCCGTACGCCAGCGCAGCCAGCAGGCGCGCACCATGCGGTGTGCCGAGCAGCGCCGGAAAGCGTTGCCAGGCGAGGAGCAGCGCCGCCAGTTGCACGACCGCTTCGCCAGCGGCGCGCCCGAACAGGCAATGCCAGGATGCCGGCGCCTGCGCCAGTGCCGCGCGCAGACCCGCGTCCGCGACGAGCCGCTCGGCGGCCGCCGGCGCAGCCGGCAAAGCCCATCCGGCGGCCTGGCCAATCGCGCCGACGATCTGTCCGGCAGCGGCGTTGTCGAGCCGCCGCCAGAAGGCGCCGGCGAACGGCGTGCGCTCGACGCGAGCGAGGATTTCGGCGCTGAGCAGGGGCTCTTCGGCGAGTAGTTCGACAATCGCCGAGCCAGGCGGCAAGCGGGTCAGCCGCTGTTCGCGCCGCCAGAACCAGCGCTCGCCGGCGCGTCCGGCGAGCAGATCGACGAGCAGGCAGGCGCGCTGCGCGGCGCGCGAGGCAAAGTGCACCGCCGCGGCCTGATCGGCCGCCGGCAGCCAGGCGTCGACCGACTGCGCGGCGAGCTGGCGCGTCGCCTCCGCCGCGTGCCAGGCGATCTCCTGCGGCGTGCCGCGCAGACTCAGGTGGCGGATGAAGAGCAGCCGCTCGGCACCGACCTCCGGCCACGGTGCGCGGTCGAGCGCGGCGAGCAGCGGCGCCCGGCCGCGCTCGACGGCGGCCCGACTGCCGCGCATTTCGACGCGCGCGAGCGTCACCTGGGCGGCCGCCACGTTGTTCCCCTTACGCCTTGCGGGCGCCGGAAACGCGGAACGAGGTGCTCAGGCTGGCGCTGGCGTCGAGCACCTGGGTGATCGAGGCGAGCGTGCCGTTCCCGTCGTGGTCGTCCACGCGCAGCAGGCCGATCACGCGCTGCCGGTCGTCGACCAGTTGCAGCTCGGCACCGGGGGACGGAACGCGGTTGAGCTCGAGGCGCAGCGCCTCGCCGACGCGGAAGCGCCCGGGCAGCGTGCGCAACTGGCCGTGCAGGAGTTCCTCCGGGTCGTCGCCGACCGCGAGCAGCAGGCAGGCGCGCACGAAGTTGCGCATCGCCGTGCGCGCCGCGCCGCCGGCTTCCGCGTGCAGTTGCCGGAACCACCAGGCGACCAGCTCGGCGAGCGTGCGGATGCCGTTGAAATCGGCTGCTTCGGCCAGCGCGATTCCCGGCCACTGCTCGGGCGTGTCGACCGCCAGGCGATCGGCCTCGGCGGCGCGCGCCCAGGCCAGGCGGAGCGACGGACTGATGCTGCGCAAGCGCGCCAGCAGGCAGCCGGCAGCGGCGTCGAGACGCTGGTGCAGCGCGCGCGCCGGCTCGCGCAGCAGCGGAACCGGTCCGGCCAGCAGGTCTTCGAGGGCGAGGATCAGGTGCCCCTGCAGTTGCAGCTCGCGCATCGTCGAAGCGGCGAACGGTCGCCCGGCGAGGTCGCCGAGCAGTGCGCGATTCTGCGCGACGATTCCCTGCAAGGCGCCGGCCGGGACAGCGGTGGTTTCGGCAAGGCGCAGCGCGACACGCTGGCGGCGCGCGACGACCATTCTTTCCAGCCGCGTGCGGCTGGGCAAGAGGTGCGAAAGCTCGTGCAGCATCGCCCAGTCGGCCACCGGAATGTCGAGCACGGCTTGCATGAAGGGTTCCAGCTCCTCAGCCAGCGGCGTCGCGCGGTTGGCGCAGCCGGGCACCAGATCGTCGGCGGAAGCGAAGCGCAGCTCGAGCGGATCGGGCAAGGTCTGGGTAAGCGGCGTTTCGCGCTGCTTGACGTAGAACAGACCGACGTTGCTTTCGATCACCCGGCGCCGCTGGCGGTGCGCTTCTTCGACGTTGCGCCAGTGGTCGACGAGCAGACGCTGGGCGACCAGGTAATCGTCGAGGCTTTCGCTGCGCGTCCGCTCGAGCACGCCGAGCCGGCTTTGCTCGCCCGGGATGCGCGCCTCGATTTCGGCCAGGTCGGCCTGCGCGTCGGCAAGCGCCTTCTGTTGCCGGCGGCGGACGTTGATCAGCGCCAGGCGCAGCGCCTCGATACTGCGAATGTCGTCGCTGATCACGGCGCCGGCGCCGAACAGCGCCGAGTGCGTGTTGTGCTCGACCTCGACCAGTTCGACGGCGTTCGGTGCTTCCGGCTTCTCGCGCAGCGGAACGCGGAACTTGCTGCCCAGCGTCGGCAGCGCTTTCTTGAGCAGCGTCGTCGGCGCCCCCTTCTCGATCCCGAGCTGGCTCATCAAGGCGAGATACTCGGCCTCCGGCAGGTGCTTCTTCAGGTAGTCCTCGACGCGCTGCAGGAGCGAGCGCGACTTGCTGCCGACGCCTTCTAGCGCGATCCGGCGCAGCGTCTCGATGCCGACGCGCGCATTCAGGAAGTGGTCGCGCACCGGGTCGATGTGGCGCATGACGCCGTAGCTGTCGGCCGCTTTCGAGAAAGTCGGCTGGACGAGCGGCTCGACCGCCGCCGCTGCGACGGGCGTGGGGGCGGTCTGCTTCGCCGTCTCGCCGATCATGCTGTTCATCTGCAACTCGGCGGCCATCGCGGCCGTCTGCAACTGGCTGCCCAGGTTGAGGTTGGTCGCCGACTGGAGCAGCGAGTTGAGCGGTATCTGGGCCATCATTTGCCTCCCGCAGTCGATTGCACGCTGTTCGTCAAATCGGGGGTGAGCGCCCCTGATTGCGCCCAGCGCATCAGCTTGAGACCACTGCCGTCGCCGCTGACGCCACCGGCGAGCGCGCTGAACGACAGGGTCAGCGCGTCGAGTTGCTGGCGCTGCAGGCCGAGGTAATCGCCGACTTCGTTGAGCAGGGCAAAGCTCTCGGCAAGTTCGCCTTCGAGCGCGCTGATCTGCCCTTGCAGGGCGGCGCGCTGATGCAGCAGGCCGTCGCTGCTCAGATCGGGCGCCGGCGGCACGGCCTGCCCGCGATACGGCGCCTGGACGTGCGACAGCCAGGGTTCGGGCAGCGGAAGGTCGTCGTCGGGCAGCGCGCGGCGGCGTTCGGCGACCAGTTGGTCGCGGTAGGCGTCGGGCGCCAGCGGCGCGGCAACCAGCGCCGGCGCTTGCGCGGCACGCAGTGCGTCGGCGCTCAGCCGGCCGAAGATCTGCTGCCACTGGCTGCGCCAGTCGCTCCAGTCGTGCGCGGCCTGGTTATAGCGCAGGAAGAGCTGGCGTTCGAGTTCCAGATCGCGCGGCGGCAGGTCGAGCAGGTCGTGCCGGAATTCGAGGTCGGGAATCGCCAGGAGGAGGCGAATCCGCTCGTGCCGGGCGTGGATCAGGTCGATCGTGCCGCGCGGCAGCTCTTCGGCGATGATTCCCTGCACCGTGCTCGCGGGGACCGGAATCAGGTCGATCCCCAGGTCGCGCGCGGCAAAAACCAGCCGCGGCGGGTTGCCGGCCGGGTCCTGGACGAGGAACTGCGGCAGCGGCCCGGCCGCCGGCAGATAGGGAATGCCGAGCAATTCGGCGAGATCAGGGCGCTGCGTGCTGCTGCCCTCGAGCAGCGCCTGCACGCGCGGGTTGTCGCGCAACAGCCTCTGCCAGACGGTCGCCGTGTGCGCCAGCAGCGTGCGATACGCCGCGTCGTCTTCCGCCAGATAGCGCCCGGCGACGGCGTCGATCCACTCCGGCCGGCGGGCGACGACCTTGACCAGTCCCAGCGGAACGGCACCCGCTGTCGCCTCGAAGGGGCTGCGCGTGAGGAACTCGACGCAGACGCGGTTGGCGATTTCGGCCTGGCGCATCGCCAGCCAGCGCGAGTTGACGCTGACCCGCTGCAGGCCGGGGATGATCACCGTTTCCAGGCGGCGATCGCGCAAGGGATCGACTTCGCGCCGGGTTGCCGGCGGCAGTTCGGTCGCCGGATCGATTTCCTGCACGCTGGCGCGCAGGGTCAGGAAGTAGATTCCGTCGAGCAAGGGCGAGTCGGCGTCGCGCTCGGCCTGTTCGGCGAGCGCCGGCCAGTCGGTTTCCAGCGGGTAGAACAGGCGCACGAGCTGGCCGCCGCCGCCAACCGCCTGGCCAGGCTGAACACGCAGCCGGGTAGCGCTGCCGCCGCCGCTGATCTGCAGTTGCAGGCCGCTGACGATTCCCGCCGGGAGCAGGCGGACGAGCGGCGCGACGCGGTCGTCGACGTAGGCCTGGAGGAGTTCGAATTCGCGCTCGGAGAGCGCCCGCCCGGGAAACAGGTTGAGCTTGCGCGGATCGTCGCGACCCGCTTCGGGGACCTGCAGGTGAATGATTCGCCTCATGCCCGTTCTCCTCTGTCTGCCGACGTTCAGCCGACGAGCTCGCGCCAACGTTTGACCAGATCGGCCGACAGCCCGAAGTTGCCGCCGATTTCGACGAAGACTTCGGGCACACTGAGCTGGTTGGCCACCAGCATTTTGCCCAACTGGCTGCGCAAGTCGGGAAAGCGCTTCGGAACCTCGCCGATTTCCTCGAGCGATGCCCAAAGAAGCTCGTCGTGGCGACGTTCGACGAGCAGCAGGATCTCGATGACGGCCAGGCGTACCGCCGTCTGGTCGCCGATCCGATCGTCGAGCTTCTCGGCGGCGAGCGTTTTTGCGCCGCGCAGGCGAGCGATCTCGGGCAAGGAAAACTCGGCGCGCAGATCGACCCGGCGGACGAGTTCGGCCTGCGCGCTGGCCAGGCTCTTGCGCGCCGCGTCGAGGTCGGCTTGCGCCTTGTTGGCCAGCGCCGTCTGCGTGTTGAGCTGCGCCTGCAGTTGATCGATCGTCGCCAGATTCTTCGACAGCGCTTCGTTGGCGCTTTGCGCATCGCGCCGCGCGCTATCGGCGTCGGCCAGCGCCTTGTCGATCTGCACCTTGCTCGCGGCAAGCTGTACGTTGGCCTCTTCCAGCTTGGCCTGAAGTTCCTTGATCTCCTTGCGCGCAGCCTGCAGCGCCTCGTCGGAAGCGCCGCCGGCGTTGCCGAGTTCTTCGATCCGTTTGCGCGCGCTGGCCAGTTCGGCGGCTGTTCGTTCGAGCGTCAGACGTGCTTCAGCGAGCAGCGCCTGGCTGCGTTCGGCTTCCTGCACGAGCGTGCCGCGCTGCTCTTCGCTGGCGGCCAGTGCCTGCGTCAGTTGCTCGATCTGCTGGCGCGTCGCTTCATCCAGGCTGTGGTCGTTGCGCGCTTCGTCGAGCTGCTTGCGCAGCAGCGTCAGCTCGTCCTGCAACTCGCTGATCTTGTCGCTCGATGCGGCGAGCGCGGTGGCCAGGATGGCCGCGTTGCGCTCGCCGGAAATCATCGTCGCCAGCCTGGCCTGCGCCTCGGCGAGATCGTTTTCCAGCACCTGCACACGGGCCAGCGCGTCGCTCAGGCGCGTGTCGCTGCCCAGCGCCAGCGATTCTTCCAACTTGCCGATGCGGGCGCGCAACTCGGCGTTGGTCTGCGTCAGACGGCCGGCGGCGGCTTCTGCCTCGCCGGTGCGTTCGAGCGCGCTGTCGAGCTGTTCTTCGAGTCCTGCCAGGTCGGGCGGCAGCCCCTGTTCCAGCGCGGGCAGCGCGAAGCCGCGCGCCAGGACGACCGCCGAGACGTTCGTTTCGGCGGTGCGCGGCGGGCGGCGGACGAAGAGCACGTCGTTTTCCGGGACGCTCTCCCAAATCTGCTTCCAGACCGCTGCGTCGGTGTCCAGGCGATGCACGCGCGGCGCCGCGAACAGGCGCAGCGCGAGCACGTCGAGGCGCGCAAGCAGACCGGTCTTGCCGGTCGCACCGACGTTCGGGTCGGCTTCGAGCTGGCGCGCGCGCAGCGAGAACGCCTGTTCGTCGAGCGGCACGAGGACCATCAGGTCGATGTCCTGATCGCGTTCGAGGTCGATCGGCGCGAGCAGCGACGAATCGGCAAGCAGGCGCGGCAGGTCGCTGCGCCGCACCGGCGCGATTCCCACGTCGTATTCCTTGGGGAAGAAGGTCTGCGTGCCGGCGACCGGGTCGATCGCTACCTTGGGCAAGGGGCCGCACGGTGGCAGCAGGCGGAAGTACTGGCTGGCGGCAAAGCCGCCGCGCTGGCCGGCGCTCTGGCGTGCGGCGACGACGTCTTCGAACAGCTCACGGTAGTGCGCCGCGAGGTCAAGCTGCACCGCCTCGCCGGCGAGCGGCGAACGCAAGGGCCGGCGAACGAGTCCGAGATCGAGCCACTGCGGACGCATCTGCTCGATGGCGAGCAGGCCGAGCGCGATCGCGTCGTCGCTCGGCAAGGCCAGGCGGCCGCTCGCCTGCACCAGCTCGCGCGCCAGCGCGGCGCGTACGGCAAGCCCGTTGCCGCGTGGCAGCGGCACGGGAAGCGCTACGAGGACGAGCTCGACGCCTTCCGAGAAGGCGCTGACGCGCCATTGGCGACGACTCGCGAGGTCGGCCGGATACGCCTCGGCGACGCCGCTGATGACTTCCGCATGCTGCAGGGCGACCGCGTAGAGGCCGCGCTCGAAGCGCCGGTAAGCACCCTGATTGAGCGTCGCGATCAGCGCGCTGTTCTGCAGGTCGGCCTGCAGAGTGCGCCCGCTGAGCTGCAGGACGCGCCCGGACGGGGCAATCGCCAGGCCGGGTCCGACGCGCAGCAGGTGGTCGTCGACCAGGCTGAGTTCCAGCCCTTCGGCGATTCCGCTGCCGAAGGACTGACCGAGTTCGAGCAGGCGCTCGTCGAGGTAGATCTGATCGCGCGTCAGGTCGGAGGCCTTGAGCAACTGGCCGTCGAAGTAGTTCGTGCGCGACAGGCGGGGGTCTATGCTGCCCAGCCGGTTGCCGGTCGGACCGCTGGTGCCGCCGGCAAAGGGCTCGAAGTTGATGGTGATCGCCATGATGATGACCTCAATCGCGGAGCAGACGCGCCAGCGTGCTGGCATTGAACAGGAAAGGCCGGACCAGGTTGTCGATGCTGATCCGGCGCGGATTGACGATCAGGTCGAGCTCGTCGGTAAGCCGCAGCGAGACGCGCGCAAGCAGCGTACGCGCCAGTTCGGCGGCGCTCAGCGTGAACGATTCGCGCGTGCGCAGCGCCTGGTTGTCGTCGCCGAGCGCGTAGAGCAGACGCGCGCCGAGTTCGAGCTGCGCACGCGTGCCGCCGCTCGCGTCGGCCACCCGCTGTTGCTCGCCGGCGGCGAGCCGATCGGAAATTTCGGCGTAGTCGCGCAGTCCGTTGTGCGCGGCAAAGGGGTGGGCGCGCGACGCCAGGTCGGCCGGCCGCTCGGCGACCAGCTCGTAGAGCACCGCGTCCTGCATGCGGCTGGGCCCGACCGGGTCGGTGCCGGCGTTGATCGCCGTCGCCATCACCGGCTGCAGACCGCTCGGGCAGTCCTGGTAGCGCATCGTCACCTTCAGCCAGAGCAGCTTGTCGGTCTCGTCGTAGCCGTCGCGGATGAGCGCTGCCCAGGCGTCCGCGTCGGCATGGACGGTGGTCAGCCAGGCGCGCAGGTCGATGCAGTAGGGTTCGAAGACGCTGACCTGGCGCCCCAGTCCGTCGACGCCGATTCCCGGGCTGACGATCAGGCGGACCCTGACCTGGCTCGTGTCGTCCCCGGGATCGTCGCCGTCCAGGCTGACGCGCAGGCCGACCACGGTTCCCGCGCCGTGCAGCCAGTAGGCGTGCCGGTTGTGCCGCCGGCGGTGGTAGTCCTGTTCGGCGCGCGTCGCTTCGATGCCGAGCAGCATTCCCGGTTCGAAACTGACGCGGCGCAGCGCGTCGTCGAAATGGCCATCCGCGGCAAGGCTGGAATCGGTGACGGCGTTTTCGTCGGCCTGGCTCATGCCCAGTCTCCTCGAGGGTCGATCGGCGCCATCGGTCGCGCGTTTTCAGGCGACAAGGCTACCGGGTTTTGCAGCAGATCACCCCGGCCAAGCCGGCTTTCGTCCAGGCGGACGCGCGCCGGCGGCGGCTGGGTTTCAAGATAGGTGTCGATGCGCAGCAGCGGCGACAGGCCGAGAACGAAGGGATGTTCGCTCGCCACGACGTTCCATTGCACGATCGCCGGCACGAGTTCGGGCAGCACTTCCTCGACCACCGTCTGCAGAGCCCGCGCCGGACCGTGCAGGACGACCGTCAGGCGGCGCGCGTACTCGTCGAAAAAGTGCTCGACCCGCTCGCGTTCGTTGCCTTCGCGCGCCAGCCCGGGGGCGAACAGCGCCAGCACCTCGGTCGCCTGGTCGGCAGAGAGAATCAGCGTTTCGCCGACGATGCTGTTGCCCGACTGCCCGGTACCCAAGGTCAGCGGGTGACGCGCGTCGTCGAAGGAAACGCCGAGCACGGTGGCCAGCGTCCGGCGCAGACGGAAAAGCTCGACCGGAACGACCTGGCCGCGGCCGACAGCGCCGTCGGTGATCAGGTCGAGCGCCTGGCAGAGGCCGGCGAAGCTGCCCTTGTGCGCCTGCAGGCGGCCGAGCGCCGACAGCCAGCGGCGCTGGCGCTGCTCGGACCAGTGTGGGCGTAGCCGCGTGCCGAGCATTTCGGCCAGGCGGGGCAGCCACGCGCGCGGCGCAGCGTGCGGGTAGAGCAGCGTCTCGGCAGCGGCGATGCGATCTTCGAGCGGGGTCAGGACGCCGTAGAAGCAGGCGAGCAGGCGTTCGCGCAGGTCAGCGCCGTTGGCCGGCACCGCTTCAGCCGGCAGGCGGTCAGACGGCGCTTCCTGCTGCTGGAAGTGATCTGGAAGGTAGTGCGTCTGCCACGAGAAGCGCGGGTAGGCGACGCGCAACGCGTAGATCGCCGGGCTGTGCCGGCCGTCGCCGCTCAGCCGCAGGGCAAGCCGCAGGTAGCGCCCGCGCACTTCGCGGACGGCGCCGTTCGGCCGCTGCAGGAGGACTTCGAAGAGACCCGAGCGACCGGCAAGCGGCGCCGCTCGACCGGTCGCGAAGGGCAGTTCGCTCGCCAGCGGCGACCACAGCAGCGCGGGTTGTGCCTCGTAGAGATCGTCTGCGTCGTCGGCCAGCGCGTCCCAGTCGTCCGCCGCGCGCGCGCCGACGTCTATCGTGCAGCCGGGCGGAATGCTCGCTTCCAGATAGACGCGGTCCCAGACCACGCCCGGCGTGCCCGAATCGAGCGCCGGGTGTTCGCCGAGCAGCGCCCGGCCGCTCGGCCGGTAACGCGCCTGCGCCAGCCGGTAGAGGCGATGCACGCCGTCGTCGGCGAGCTGGCGGACGAGATTGTCGCGCTGCCGGACGAAGCGCACGCCGGCCTCGCTGCGCCGCGGCCAGCGCTCCGGCAAGAGGCGGGCAGTCGGCGTGGCGAGCGAGACGACCGGGCAGTCGCGCCGCAGCGAGCGCGCCGCGCCGTTTTCCAGCGGCGGCAGGAGAATGACTCGCTGCCCGCCGAGCGCGGCAAGATCGACCGCCAGCGGCAGTTCTTCGGGCAAGGCATGCTGGGAAAAGGCGGCCGTCGCGCTGGGCGCCAGCGGGCGCGCAAAGACGACTTGCCGCGGCACTGCGTCGTTGCCCTCGACAGCGAGCGCCAGGATGAAAAGCGACTCGTCGTCGGCGGCAAGCGCCAGCACGCCACGCTGGCCGGGCAGCGTCTGCTGCCAGACGCAGCGCAGCGGGTCGGGCTCGACGACGAGCGGCTCGAAACGATCGGCGCGCGGCGTGTAGGGCTGCAAGAGCGGCGCTCCGGTACACAGCATCAGATCGGTCGCGGCGAGCAGCCAGACCTGATCGGCCGCGTCGACCCAGGCGCGCACGGCGCCGATCGGCGTCGGACAGCGCGCCTGCCAGCGGTGACGCAGATGGACGGCAAGCACGCCATGCACGCTGCCGCCGTCGGTGAACGGCGCGGCGAGCAGACCGCTGCCGCCCAGGTGGAGATCGGTGAAGGTGCAACCGGGCGGGGCATCGACCGCATCGAGCGTGGCACCGGCGAGGTCACCGGCCGCCGGGTCACCCGGCACGCGTGCCGCGCGCACGACGTCCCAGACGGTCGTCGGCCAACCGAGGGCAAACTCGACGCGCCGGCGGTCGGCCGACAGGCGGGCGATCTGCCCGTGGTCGTCGAGCACGTACGGCGTCGCTCCGCGCCAGAGCGCCAGCGCCTCGTCGACCGGCAGGCGCGGCAGGCGCGGCTCACCGGCGGGAGCGAGGGTCAGCGCGCCGGCCTCGGCGTCCCAGACGCATTGCTGGCTGCGCTGATGGAAATCAGCCGCGCCGGTGAGCAGCAGGAAGCGGGTGCCGTTGCTGTCCATGACTCAGCAGACGTCGGGAATGACCGGCACCGGCACGGCGCGGCCGGTCGGCGAGCTGCCGGTGGTGCCGGTGCTGCCGCTGGCCGCACCCGGCAGGACGAGGCTGCCCGGGGCGAAGCCGCGTGGCGGTGCCGGCTGGCCCTCGCCGGCTTGCAAGGCGACCGCCATCAGCTCGGGCAATTGGTAATCGGTGAGCGGCAGCGCCTGCCGGTCGCTGAGTTCCAGCCAGGCGAGCGTCGTCAGATCCTGGTAGAACAGGCGCAAGCCATTGACCGCTTCGACGCCGTCGACGCGCCCGGCCTGCGTGCGCAACTCGTTGATCTCGACGCTTCTCCCGCGCGGCCAGCCGGCGCCGCGCAAACCGTGCGGCGGCAAGGGCCAGAGGTAGGCGACGAGCGCCTGTTCGACGGCGCGAAAGACCTGTTGCTCGCTGCTCGGGTCGATGACTTCGAGCGAGACGGCGAGCGAAATCGGCTGGTACTGCGGGCTGAGCACGTACAGCTCGCTGCCCAGCAGCGTGCGCGCGCTCAAGTACTCGAAGACCTCGCGCAGCGTTCCGGCAGTCGGCCGCGGTGCACCGCCGAGCGCCGGTTCGCCCGGCGGCAGGACGAAGACGCTGACCACGCCGGGCAGATTGCGCCGCACCGAGGCGAGATTGGCACCGGGGAAGAAGCCGGCCACCGCGTCGGCGCGCGCCAGCGGGCGCAGCGGGTTGTCGCGCGCCAGCAGGGCGAAATCCTCGGCGGTCACGGCGCGCTCGCGGTGTGCCAGGAAGGCCGGGATGCGGCGCTCGGCCTCGTCTATCGTTTCGCCGTCGACACCGCCACGCGTCGGCCACTCGTGCCGCACCTTCAGCCGATGGCCGTCGATCGCGCGGATGCTGCCGGCCGGCAGGTTGCCCGCGCTGCCGCCACCGAAGCGGTACCAGGCGGCGCGGATGCGCGCACCGACCGGCGGCCGGCGGCCGCGCACACCGTCGCCGAAACGCACGCTGCCGGTCTCGCCGTCGACCGTATAGACCGGACTCTCGGGCCCCTGACCGGCGAGGTGATCAACCTGCTGCCAGGCGACGAAACGCCCGCCCTCCTCGACCTCGACGCGCACCTCGCGGTGGTCGACGCCGGCATCGGGCAGGTGCAAGACCTGCTCGGGGCGGCCGTTACCGGCGCCCAGCATGCGGTCGCGCGCGACGCCCTGGCCAAGGACTTCGACACCATTGACGCCGAGCGTGGCGAACTCGAGCGGGTCGCCATCGCGACTGGAGAGGCGCAACCAGAAGAGCATCTGGCCGGCAACGAGATCGGCCGGCGGTTCGGGAGGCGTTTCGCCGAGACCGGCGTATTGCGGGTCGACCGCCTCGCTGATGCGCAGGAAATCGGCGCTGCGCGGCAGGCGCAGGCGAACCACGCCGGTCTGCCGGCCGCCGCGCGAGGTATCGACGACGTTTTCCAGCGGCAGCCAGGTGACCTCGCCCGGTTTTTCGTCGGGCGCCGGCCACCAGGCGAGGTCCCAGGCGAGGCGGCGCGGCGAGACGCTGGCCGCCAGTTCGCCGTCGATCTCGTCGTTCGGCGCCAGCGCGAGGTTGAGGATCGCTCCGGCGATCTGCCGACGGACGCGTTCGGCGTGCCCGACGAGCGCCCGCGGCAGCGCGCAGGCGAGGTAGAGCGCACCGTCGAGGCTGCCCACGGTGGTCAGCCGGTCGCGCCCGGGGAGCAGGCTGAGCGGCCGGAAAGCGGCCGGCTCGACGCCGTACTGTTCGCGCAACTGGTTGAGCGAGATGCCCTCGGCGGCGAGCGCCGCGGCGTCCAGCGCGTGCTTGACGAGCAGGCGCAGTTCGAGCGGCAGCGGCTGCACTTCGCCGACCGTGGTAAAACTCAGGCGACCCGCCTGCAGCGGCGTTTCGGCATGCACCAGCGGCGGCAGCGCCGAGCCGGCGAGCGGATCGAGACAGACGACGCCGCGCGCCGGGCGCGCCGGGCGCAGCGGAATCTGGAGCAGATTGAGAAAGGCCAGGCGCTGCCGCTCGGGGATGCGATTGGCCCGGTAGATGATGGTTTCGGTCAGCCAGGCGAAAAGGTCGACCAGCGCGTACGCGGGGTCGCCCGGCGCCAGTTGCGTCAGGTCGGGAACGTGCCTTTGCAGGCGTTGCTGCAGTTCGGCGACGAGGTCGTCGAAGCGGCGGTCGTCCAGGTCGGGAATCGGCAGGGGCATGATCGTCGTCCTATGGGCCGAGTTCGATGGCCAGATCGAAAGTGTCCCGGCTGGCGTCCTGGCGCAGCCGGTAGCGGATCGACAGATTGATGTGCGACAGACGCTGCGGGTCGGCAACGACGCGCACTTCCTCGACGCTGACGCGCGGTTCCCAGCGCGCCAGCGCGCGCTGCGCCGCGTCGGCGATCAGCGCGCGGGTCGTCTCGTTGTTCGGATGGTGGATGAAGTCGCGGATTCCGGCGCCGAATTCGGGGCGCATCAGACGCTCGCCGGGACGCGTCAGCAGGATATTGAGCATCACTTCGCGGATGCTCTTGTTGCCGTCCTGCCAGGGCAGACGACCGGCGGCATCGACCCCGTCGAAGAGCGGGAAACTGACGATCGGCGGCTGCGGGGCGGCCATTCTCACTCCTTGAGCAGCTTCCCGCACAGCCGCGGCAAGGCCAGGATGGCCCACGGCAGCCAGCCGAGAAACAGGTTGAGCAGGTTGATCAGGATCATCAGGATGATCATCGCGCAGATCGTGACGACCGGAATGCTCAGGCTGATCATCCAGCACAGGCCGCAGCGATTGCCCGGCCCCCCCTCGGCGGGCGGCATTTCGGGCGAAATCTTGAGCAGTTTGTCGGCCAGCGACTTCGGAGCGAGCAGCGCGACGCCGCGCGCCGCGCCGCGCTTGAGGTCGTCCAGGCGGGGCAGAATGATCGCTTGCGGCCGCTGAAAGTCGGGGTCGAGCGGCGACGAAACGCGAAAAGGCAGGCTGGGCGCGCCCCAGGCGATGCGCTCGCAGCCGCACTCGTCGTGCCAGCGAACGAAAGGAACGACGTGAAAGATGTCGTCTTCGCCCTGCGCGAAGCGCGGCACGGCCAGACCGTCTTCGTTGCGTGCCATGGCGCGCCGGCCGCGCGCGGTGATCAGTTGACGCAGCAACGCGGCCTGTTCCTCGCTCAGGTAGAGGTCGATGACGATCGGCGTGGTGAACGGGATTCCGCCTGAGGTTGCCTGGAAAGGCAAGGGGCTGGTCGCCGGCGAAGCGCGGCCGGCGGCGATCGCCGCGTGCCAGTCGAGGATCGCGGCCTCGCTGCCGGTCAGCCAGGTGAGCAGGTCGTGGCCGCGCTCGTTCCAGTTCGGCTCGCCGTAGCGGTCGTAAGGCTGCGGCGGGTGCGCCAGCGGCGCGCCGTAGAAGCTGATCTGGCTGAGCAGCGTGCGCAGCGCTTCGTTGTCCGGATTGCCGGCGTCGGTGACGCGATAACGCAGGAGAACGCCGATCAGCTCGTGGAATGCGTGCCGGGCGTAGCCGTAAAGCACCGGGCGGCTGTCTTCACGCCGCCAGGCGCGCGCGTCGCGCGTGCCGAATGGCCAGGTCAGTTCCTGCGCCAGCTCGGCTTCGGTCGTCGCCGGAATCGGCACTTCGCCGCGCACGCGGTAGCTGCCGCCGAGCGGCAGATATCCCCAGAGCAGCGTCCGGCTGCGCGTGCGCGTCTCGCTTTCCCGGCTGTGCGTGAGCAGCGCGTGCATCGGGTAGGTCTCTTCGCCGCTGTACGGCGGTTCGGGAAAACGCGGCTGGAGCAGGCCGCGCTGCAGGTAACGCCGGTATTCGTCGGGTTCGGCCTCGGCCAGGTCAGCGCCGGCGGTCTGCCAGCCGCTCGCTTCGCCTTCGTGCAGCCGCCAGCGTTCGGCCTGCGCCCCGGGCAGGCCGCGGCGGACAACCAGTCCGGCCGAACGCACGCGCGCCGGGTCGTACGCCGGCTGGCCGAAAGTGTCGCACGACACTTCGCAGCAGGCGATGTAGAAAGCGCGGTGCATCGGCAGGCGCAGCAAGGGGTAGTCCTTGAAGCGCCCGACGCGGTCGCTCTGATACCAGCCCTGCTCGCGCGTGGCCTGCAGTCGGCCGCTTTGCGCTTCCTGCACGAAGCGCTGCACGAACTGGTCGTCGAGATAGCGGTGCAGCGTCGTTCCCTCGCCCTCGCCGGCAAACCACGGCGCGTGCGGTTTCGGCGCGTGCCCGGCGCGCGCCGGCGCTGGTCGGAGCTTCGTCGCGCTTACCATAGGTTGCCCGCTCCCGGTGTGTAGCTGCTCGAAACGACCGCGTTGCTGATCAGCGTGTCGCACTGGACGACGCCGGAGAACTTGCTCATCCCGGCATCGACCTTGACCATGCTCGCCGAGACATCGACGTTGGCCGCCTGCACGGTCACCTTGGCCGAGGTGCTGATGGTGATTCCGGCGGCGGCCATTTCGATCTTCTCGCCGCCCTTTTCGATGGTGACCGTACCCGCGCCCTGGTCGGTGATCGTCAGGTGATAGCCGGCCGGCGTTTCGATGCGTACGCGTGGCGCCTGGTCGTCGAGCAGGAACTTCAGGCCGCCCGGCGTCTGGATCAGGTAACGCTCGTCGACCGGCGCGGCGTCGCTCGCCTGGCTGCTGGCGCCCGCCCACACGGCGCCGATGACCAGCGGCAGGTCGGGGCTGACGAAGGCGACGACGACCTGTTCGTCGATACGCGGCAGCAGACTGACGCCGTAGCCGGAACCGGCGCTGGCGACGATCACTGCCGCCCAGGTTTCCAGGCCGGTTGCCGCCAGGCGCACGCGCAGGCGGCCCCGCGAATCGGGGTCGGCGTTGTCGAGCACCGTCGCCAGGTGGAGTTCATGCAGCGCGCCGAGCGTGTGCGAGTTCATCGTTCGTCCTCAGACGGTCCAGTCCGGACGCTGCACGCGCAGGTGTGTGCGCAGTCCGTTCTCGCCGTCGAAGCGGTGCCGGCAGTCGACGACGCGGTAGCGCCCGGCCAGGCGCGGCGATACGTCGGCCAGTTCGACCTCGCGCCCGCTGCGTAGCTCGGGCGTGTCGCGGCAGACGATCTCGCCGTACAGGAAGCGCCGGGCGGCGCGCTGGAAAAGCTTGCGCGCCAGCGCATCGGCTTCGCTCTGGCTGCGCGCGGCGGGATGGGGGAGAGTCGACTCGCTCGTCCAGCCGAGCTTGCCGAGAGCCGCGGCGGCGTTTTGTCCGGCGGGCGCCGGGGTGAGGGCGCTGCTGCTGGCGTCGACCTCGGCCGCGCTGGCCAGGTCGTAACCGCTGACGGCAACGCTCGTCGGCTGCCGGTTGAGGTCGGCGACGATGCGGATGCGTTCGGCCTTGTCGCCCGGGCGCAGGCTGACCGGATGCGCGTCGGCTTCTTCGTCGCGTGCGCGCAGGCGGCCGTCGTGCAGGCGCAGGCCAATGTCGAGCGGCGCCAGTTGGCGGAGCAGGAAAGCCAGGTCGCTCTCGTTGTTCTGCAGCCAGGTGGCGGTGGCCGAAGACGCCTGTACGTCGGCCGACAGCCCGGCGTCGGCAGCAATCGCGCGAATGACATCGTCCAGGCTCTGGTTTTCGTAGGCGCGATTGCCGCGCCGGCGAGCCAGCTTGTGCAACGCGTCCTCGGCGAGCAGCACGAGCTGCGGCGCGCCGTCGCCGTAACGCTCTTCGATCGCCGTGATCTCGCCAGTGAAGGCGGCCGTCGTTGCCGCTTCGCCGAGCAGGATGTCGAGGCGCTGGCCAAGCCGGATGTCCTGAAAGACGAAGTCCGGCTGACCACCGGCGCCGCTCCAGTTGAGCAGACGCAGTTCGGCGCTGGCCATGCCGCTGCGCGGCAGGCGCAGTTCGAGCGCGAGCGCCGCTTCGCCGAGGTTGGCGCGGTCCTGACCGTCGACGCGCAGACGCGGACGGGCGCTGAGTAGCGCTGCGCTGGGGCTAGTCGACGGCAAGGCGTTCCTCCCGTTCGCGCGCCAGGGCGAGCAGTTCGAGCGTTGCCGCCGCGCCGGCGCTTGCCGCCGGCTGCACCTCGCCGCCGCCATCGGTGGTTTCGGGGGTGATTTCGGCGGTCAGTTCTTCGATCACGACGGGCATCGCTTGCTTCCTCAGCCAAACAGACTACGCGGTACGAGAACCCCGCCGTCGGGCGTGAAGCGCGGGTTCTCGAGCTGGTTGAGATCGGCCACGCTGCGCCACTGGCGCGGGTTGCCGCCGGCCGCCTGCGTCGCCTGCGCCGCGCTCTGTCCACCGCCACCGGCGGCGAAGCTCGGCTGCTGGCGCGCCGCCGCCTGTACGCTCTCGTCCAGGTCGAACTGGTAGCGATCCTCCTTGAAGGTGAGCGCCAGCGTGGCGCGCAGCGGAATTCCCTCGGGCGCGAAGAAGTCGAGCGTCTCGCCATACGAAGCGAGCATTCCGGTGAACATGAAGCTGCCCCACTGGAAGCGGCAGCGCTGCGGCGCGCGCGGGCGCGCCGAATCAGGGTCGAGCGGCTTCATGAACGCCTCGGCGATCTTCCCGGTGAGTTTGCGCACGTCCGAGTTGGCGGGCGCGCCGGGTTGCTCGCAGGTGGTGTCGAAAACGAGTTCGACGGCCAGGCTGGACTCGCTCTTGTCGACGTACTGCGCGGCCGGACGGCGACCGCCGCTGCCGCCGGCGCTGTTCGCGTGCAGCGTGTTGGCCAGCGTCAGACGCAAGGTCGCCGGGTTGAACTGGACAGCGATGTGCTTCGTTTCGTCGCTTTCGACCTGGTCGCCGTTCATCGGAATCAGGCGGGCGTGGGCAATCTGTGGGCCGGCCATGTCAGCTTCTCCGTTCGAGCACGAAGCCTTCGTGCACCAGATGCAGTTCTTCGATCGCCACCTGCGTCGCCGTCGCCGAGAGGTCGGGTCCCTTGAATTTGGTCGGCAGGACCTGGTACAGCCACCACTTGAAGTCAGGCGTTTCGTCGAAAGCGCGCGAGGGGTGGAAGACCTCGATCAGCCCGGTGTAGCGCACGCCGTAGTTGGCTTGCCGGGTGAGCGCGTCGAACCAGGTCCACAGGTCGCCGACCTCGGTGAAGCCGCGCTTGAGGATGACCGGCGCGAAGTTGGTTGGCCCGGAAAGCTGCACGTCGCCCCAGTTGCGGCCGCCTTCCTTGAGCGTCTTGACGGTCGTCGTCGCTTCCAGGCCGGTCACTTCGCTGAACGATCCGCGACAGACGAGCTGGCTGCCGGCTTCGTCGGCGTAGAAAGCGACGCGGAAGCGGAAGGGGATGAATTCGCTGGCGACCGAATCAGCCATCGACGGCCTCCAGCAGGCTGCGCACGCTCGCCGTGTGGCGATCCTGCAGGAAAGTGATGCGGATCAGGTCGAGCGGGTAGGCGGGGGCGATTTCCAGGTCGAAAATCAGCGTGCTCTCGCCGTCGCTGCGTTGCGCCAGGCGGTAGGCGTCTTCCGGGCGCGCGCCGCGCAAGGCCCCCAGGGCGTGCAGGCGGTTGAAGAAGGCGCGCAGCGCGAGTTCCGGGCGCGCATCGTGGCGATCGGCGGAAAAGACCAGGCGCTCGCCCAGGCTGCGCAGCTCGCGCTGCAGCCAGCCGATGAAGCGCATGACTTCGGCCGAGCGCCAGTGCTCGCGCCGGCGCTCGGCGCTGTTCATCCGGCGCAGCGCAACGAGCGGCAGACAGGGCATGCACAGGCGTTCGTCATCGACGTAGTTCCCTCCATTACGGCGCAGGAGAACGGTGACGCCGGGCGACTCGCGCAGGCGCGTCGCTTCGTTCTGACTGAGCACCGGCCAGGGCAGCGAACGCCCGGGCAGCCGGCGTTCGCCGATCGAACGCCAGGCGCCATGCTGCTGTGCGACAAGCGCCTGCATGCCGGCGATCAGGCCGCTCGGCGAGGCGAGCGGGCGGCCGGGCGTGCGCAGATAGGGGTAAAGCAGTTGCAGGTGGCGCAGCGCGCCGGCCGACTCGCTGCCGGCCAGCCCTTCGTCGATCGGGCGCGCAACCAGCTCGCCGACGTAGGCGAGGAATTCCGGCGCCGGTACCGGCAGTTCGCCGGCCGGCGGCAGCGCGAGCGGCACGCCGAGCAGGCAGAGCATGTCCGGGCGCAGTCGGGCAAGCGTGCGCGCCAGCGGCGCGACGATGGCGGCCGCCGGCAACGGTTGGGACGGCTGGGCAAGCACCATTTCGTCGGCGTTGCGGCGCTCGCGGTGTTCGTCGTCGAAGTCGACACCACAGGGCAGGAAGCCCGGCAACGGATTGTCCAGACGCAGGCGCGGCACGTCGGGCAGGTTTGCCGGTACCTGCAGACGTTCCAGGTCGGGCAGGGCAAGCAGCCCGGCACGGCGCGGCAGGAGGGCGCGCTCGAAGGCGCCGAGGTGCTCGGGCTCGCTCAGATCGGCGGCGCCGGTGGGCAGGAAAGCGGCCGCCCCTTCGTCCTCGGGAACGCGGATGACCCAGAGCTTGAGCTGCTCGCGGCCGAGCGAGGTGCTCGCTTCGAAGAAGTCCTGCAGCGCGATCGGCAGCCAGGCGCGGTCGCCGGCGAGAACGCTGACGTAGTCGGTCGGCGTGTCGAAAGCGAAGGGGAAGAGGACGCGGAACTGGCTGAGCGAAACGACCGGCAGCGGCAGGCGGTAGAGGGCACGCAGCGCGTCGTCGCCAGGCTCGGCGGCGCCGGCCGGGTTGGCGAGCATTTCCTGCAGGCGGCGCGCGGCGCGATGGAAGCCGAGTTCGGCAAGCTCGCCGAGCACCGCCGGATCGCCGGCGACGCGCTGCCATTGGGCGCCGCGCGCCGGGTCGGCGGGCGGGCCGGGACAGTGGCCGAGCATGACGACCTCGAGCACCGGCGGCGCGGGTGGCGCCGGCCGGGCGTCGAGCTCGATGCGGCGATCGGCGAGGAGCACGCGCTTACTCCTGTTCCAGCGTCTCCACCGAGAGGACGAGTTCCTCGATCGCCACGTCGCCGCCGCCTTTCGCGGTCAGCGTCGGACCGGTCCACTTGATCGGCATCGCGCCGCGCAGTTTCCAACTGACCACCGTATCGGCACGGTCTTCCGAGAGCAGCTTGATCACGATGTTGCGCTTGGCCTCGCGCAGACGGCCGCTGCGGCTCGCTTCCAGCCACTCGTAGAGGTTCTGCGCGCCGATCACGCCGCGCTTGAGCGTCACGTCGCCGGCCTTGTGGATGCCGGGAACCTTCTGCACGTAATTGACGGCGTGATTGCCGGCACGGTATTCGGCGACGGTGACCTCCGCATTGAGGCCGGATACCTCGGAAAAACCGGCCAGCACTTCGGTGCCCTGGCCGGGTTCGAGGTCGACCAGAAAGTTGAAGGCGGAATAGGGGGTTTCACGGAACAGGGCCATGGCTCAGGTCTCCAGGGAATCAGGCGTCGGCCGTTTTCTGGCCGATGCGGAAAATCACGAACTCGGCGGGGCGCAGCGGCGCGACGCCGACGACGCAGACCAGACGGCCATTGTCGAGGTCGTTCTGGGTCATCGTCGAGCGATCGCAGCGGACGAAATAAGCGTCCTTCGGTGCCCCACCGAGCAGCCGGCCGTTTTTCCATTCGTTGAACAGGAAATCGGCGACCGTGCTGCGAATGTTCGCCCACAGCGCTTCGCCGTTCGGCTCGAAGACTGCCCACTGGGTCGATTTCTCGATCGAGCGTTCGAGATAGAGGAAATAGCGCCGAACGTTCAGATACTTCCATTCCGGGTCGCTGGACAGCGTCCGCCCACCCCAGACGCGGTGCCCACGCCCGGCGAAGGAACGCAGGCAGTTGATGCCGTTCGGGTTGAGGAGTTCCTGCTGGAACTGATTGATGTTCTGCTCGAAGCGCAGCGCGCCGAGGACGACTTCGTTCGCCGGTGCCTTGTGTACGCCGCGATCGACGTCGGTACGCGCGTAGACGCCGGCCATGAAGCCCGCGGGCGGAACGGTGATTTCGCGCCGCTGGCCGGTCGGGTCGCTGATCACCACCCAGGGATGATAGAGCGCCAGACGGCTGTCGTCGAAATCGTTGCGGAAGCTGCGCACCTCGCCCAGACTCATTCCCTCGCGGCTGTCGACGATGCCGACGCGATAGCGCATGCGTCGGCAGTGCTTGAGCATTTCCATCAGCACGGCGCTGTGCGTGTCGGCGTGCGCGGCTGCCGCCGGCAGCATGACGATCGACACGTCTTCGACCGCTTCGAGCGCGGCGAGCCCGGTGCTGCCCTTGATTTCGTCGGTTTCACCGGCGTAATCGATCGCCGCCGGGACGCCGCCGTCGCTGCCGCCAGCCAGCGTGATCAGGTAGCGCGGGTCCTGCAGGCTGTTGGCGCCAGGCGAGAGCGCCGCACCGTCGAACAGCGAGTAGAGCGCGGCGAGCACCTGGGCACCGGTGATGCCGGCCTTCAGCGTGCACGCAATCGGCGAAATCAGCGCTTCCTGTTTGCGCTGCGGCGTCTGCGGCAGGACGCTGGGCAGGCTGCGCGCGCCGTCGGGCGAAGTACTCAGGTTGCCATAAACGTAGATCACCTCGCCTTGCGCACCGCCGTTACGCACTTCGAGGTCGAAGTTGCGCAGCGCGACGATCGCCGACGCGGCGTCGGGGACGCTGGCCAGCGCGGCCAGCGGCAAGCTCAGATCGGCCGCGACGCCCGGGTTGAGGTGCGCGTCGGCCTTGATCGTCAGCACCTCGCCGGCGGCGTCGAGCGTGCCGCGCAGGACGAGCAGGTTGCCCCAGTGGTCGCCTTTCGTGAAGGCCGACAGATCGGCCGGCTTCTTCAGCGTGAGGACCGCTGCGGTGCCGTTGCTCAGGCCGCCGGAGGTCGGCTGGCGGGCGTAGAAGCGCGTCAGCCGGGCGCCGGCCGGCAGTTTGCTGGGGTCGAGCACGGTGATCTGGTTGGCGCCGACGGCTGCCGGATTGGCCGGGTCGGCACGCGAGGTGATCAGCGCGCGCGCGCCATCGATGCGCAGATTGCTGCCATCGAGACGGACGATCGCCTGCAGATCGACCGGGAAGCGGTCAGCGGCGATCGCGCCAGTGACCTTGGCCGCTTCCGCGACGCCGTTCGCCTCCAGAAAGTAGAGCTTGTCGGCGGCAGCGACCTTCGGCTGTTCGCTCTTCAGCAGGTTCTCGCCGTCGCGCCAGACGACTTCCAGCGTGTATTTGCCCTGCGCGCCCGGGAAACGTGCCTTGAAAGTGACGTTACCGGCAGCGTCGGCGACGCTGGCGCTGCTCGCCGAAGCGCCGCTGCCGTCGGTATTCGATCCGTTGACGCCCTGCACGACGCGCACGACGAAGAGCTGCTTGCCACCGTTGTCGAAAAAGGCACGTGCCGCGTGCGAGGTGAAATTGAGTTCGGGGTTGCCGGCCAGCGTGAGATCGGATGCGTCGCCGAAGACCCGCTCGAACTCGGCGAAGCTGGTCAGGGCTTCCGGCGTACCGCGCAGCGGCCCGCTGCGCGTCGGGCCGACGAGCGCCGCGACGCTCGTGCCGACGCCCTCGATGGATTTCTGGCGAAAGCTCGTCTCCTCGATGAAGACGCCTGGCGCGAGATACTCTGGCATGTTCGATCTCCTTCCTGGTTAATTCGGTTGCAGAAGCAACAAGGCTTGCCCGGGGCTGGTGACCCGGCTGACTGAACCCGGCGTGACGGCGAATGACAAGCTGTCGGAAAACTGGACGACGTGCGCCGCGTCTTCGCCCACCGCCACCTGATGCGCCACCAGCTTGCCCGGATCGAAAGGCTGTTCGGCAACGGCAAGCGGCGAGGCGGCGATGCGCAGCGTCGCCGGATACGTCTTGACCAGCGCATCGACGCCGAGCGCCGGCAAACGGTCGAGCGGCAGGATGAATTCGCCGTTGGCGTCGGCCTGCGCGGTGAACTCGAGCGCCGCTCCGAGCGGCGGGGTGACGCGCACGACGACGAGCGACCACGCGGCGGCCCGGCCGGCCAGGCGGATGCGTCCGAACACGCCGCCGGCGCGGCCGTAGCGCGCGGCCAGCGGCGAGCGGTAGAGGCCGATGCGATGGCCGATGACGGCACCGCAATCGACGCTGAAAAGGCGCGGCAGGTAGGCGCCGGAAGGATCGCTGATTTCGCCTTCCAGCGCGTAGGCGGCTTGCGCCGGCGGCTGCAGGTCGGCCTCGCGCGCCACGCCGGCGAGGACGCCGGACAGGGTGGGTGGGCGCTTGCGCCAGAGCGCGGTCGCCGTCGTCTTGTGCACGAGCTGCAGGTCGCGCGGCGCGCGCGTCAGCGCAATGCGCAGCCGCTCCGGCGCGATGCGGCGCAAGGCGCTTCCCGCGCAGCCGGACGCTTCGTACCATTCGATGTAGTCGCTGCCGTGCGCGAAGACCGTTTCGAGGATCATGCCTCGCCCTCCACACGCGCCGCGTGCGTCGTCCCGGCCGGATAGACGAGCGTGCGCACCAGCGGCGCCTCGGCCGGCTCTTCGTCGGGGGCCAGACGAAGCGTCTTGATCAGATACGGACTCGACAGCCGGTAATCGCCCGGCAGGCTGTCCCACAGGCGCATCAGATCCTCGGTGCTCATCTCCTCGGGCAGGACCTGCACCGCTTCGTGCTCGTCCCAGCCGCTGTCGGCGCTTCCCAGGTGGGAGACGTCGAGCGTCAGCGCGCTGCCGATGATCTGCATCGCCGCCGCCAGATAGCCGACTTCGCTGTCGTTCTTCGTGCTCCAGCCGATGAGCAGGACGTGCAGGTTGACCGGGAGTTCCGGGCGCCGCTGGCGGCGGTTTTCGGCCGGCGCCAGATAGCGGTTGCGGGCGAAGGGGTCGACCGCGATGCGGTGCAGGTAGATGCCGAGGTTCTCGCCGGCAGGCGCCGTCGCCAGCGCCTGCGAGCCAAGGATGAGCGCTTTCGGGTTGCCGCCGGTGAGCGCCGGCAGACGCAGATCGAGGCGATCCTTCAAGGCCTGCAGCACGCCGAGGACGGCCCGGTGAGTCGCCATCAGGCGCTCCCCGGGCCGGCAGCGGCCAAGCCATCGGTCGCCGCACGCAGGCCGGACCGGGCAAACGCCGAGCCGTCCGCCGAATCCGCCGGCCGCGGCCGCGGCCGCGGCCGCGCCTGGCGTACAGCAAGCGGGTGTCGATCATCGTGCAGGCAGAGGTCGGTCATCTTGCTTGCCCTCGCTATGACTCTTGCTTCGCACGGACGGCGGATGCGGTCCGGTACGCCGACCGGGGCGCAGCCTGAGCGGCCCGGGAACGACCGGCTGCCGACTCGCCACGTCAATGTTGGCAGCACCTCGCGGAAACCGGAAGAACCTGCCAATCGGTCATGCGGCTTTTATCATGGCACAGGACGAAGCCGAGTGCCAAGCAGGATCGTCAATTCATTACGATCGTCACGCGCCAGGACCGCTGCCGTCGTCGTTCTCGGTGAACGGGTTGCCGAACCGAGGTCGGGCCCGTGCGACGGGTGTCTTGACCGGCCGCAGCGGCTGTCCGGTGACCGAATCGCGGATCCAGCAAGCTTGCGGCGACCTGACAAAGATTTCAGCTCGACTTGGTCAACCGCGACGCGCATTTCCGCTACATCGGGACGATGGTGACGAAGTTCCAGCGCCAGCCGGTGATCTCGGTGGACACCAGAAAGGGGGAACTCATCGGGCTTCAACGCCGGGCGCGAGTGGCAGCCACCTTACCCTTCGCCAGATCTCCGCTGGACACCGTAGCGGTTTTTCCTTATGGTTTCGCCTATGGATCTGGCGAAGCGGCTGTGGGAAGGTGATGCGCTGGA
>ERZ761607.1208-NODE-1208-length-34005-cov-31.210427_pt1 | contig 34005 bp, 33 predicted proteins | sample MGYA00511164_ERZ761607 | MGnify/ENA primary metagenome ERZ761607 (study PRJEB28899, sample SAMN02445080) | bioreactor sludge metagenome | biome: EBPR sludge | place: Australia: Brisbane, Thorneside Wastewater Treatment Plant | collected 2011-06-22 ... | reverse complement strand
TTCATTTCGGTAAAGCACGGTGGCGGAAGCAACATCTTGCGTTTGGTGCTTTTTTTCTTGGAAATGGCTTTCTAAAAGTTCGGCTAAAGAGGGCATAAGCAAGTAATTGATAAGCTTTTGGAATATAAAAGGCAGGACAAAGCGAAGGATACGATTCGTGAAAGAAAATAAATATATGAACATTTGACGAATGTGTATTCGTGTGTTTTGAAACGGTTGCTTTTTTTTTTACGTTCATTATGGTTTTAAAATAGCATAAAAGCATTTGTTTCTTTTGTTTTTATAGTGCAACTCAATTGTTTAAGATCAAGAGTCATGAATAGATTTAAGATTTATTTGATCGCTTTGGGTACTTGTTTGCTTATTGGATGCGCCAAGGACGTTCGACGAGAACCAATCTCTACGGCTCATAACCTCATTCCAGCCCATATAACGTCCTTACTTAAGGAAAAAAATCAAGTTGTTATCAACGAGCGGGGGTTAATCATCTTTTCGCTCTACAAAAATTCGGAAGACTTAAAGGCCTATGTGAAATCTTTCGAGGAAATGTATGCCAAGAAATACCGTAAAAAGATCATGATTATTTTTCCGAATCAAAAACATATCCCTGATTCCGGAAAAGCACATTATGCGTGGTTTGAAACGCCTTTAACAAACCAGCTATACCTTAAAGAACGATTAGATCAACTTCGGGTTTGTACCACTACTTGCGCAGATGGCATCGGGATTTACAATTTAAAACATTATTCGATTGAAGAAGGATATAATCGCTTGTTATTGCCTGATGAACTTATTCAACGCCTTACTTTGTAGGTAATCGAATCCTTATAAATTGTAATAAGATGAAAAAAATTAGTTGCCTTCTCTTTGTTCTTGTGCTCTCCAGTGGATGCAGAACCACTCATCAAAAATCTGAATTACCAGCACAAATAGAGCAGTTGGTAAAGGAAAATTTGTCTGCTTATACTTCGCCGAAAAAGACGACGAATATCTCCTTAGATGCCGTAACGCCGCAGGCATTGTACCCCGAAACAGCGATAGGCAACATGGGCCAATCGGTATTGGCGGCTCCTATTTCCTTTATCCTGCACCGAGATTCCCTCTATATTGTGGATTTTAAAAACCATCATATAGCAGTGGTTTCGGCAAGATCGTCTGCTGTTTCAAGAACCATTGGGCGCAATGGCCAAGGGCCTGGAGAGTTCAACCAGCCCACCAGTATTTGCAACAATGGCCAGTATATTTTTGTAGAAGACCGCAATAATGGCCGGATACAAGCTTTTTCGCAAGAAATAAACTATGTGGATAGCTTGCCTATTGCCTCAGCACTCCAAGGAAATGCCATGTGTAACCAAGATTTTGTTTTTGTGACGAAACAATCGCCAGATCGTAAATTTATTATGCAAGGCTTTGAAGCAAAACCGCCCTTTAGAAAAGCCATCAATATACTTCCCTATTTGTCTTCAGAAAAGGATAAGTTAATGGGTTTTAATCAAGTTATTGCCGCAGAGGTTGGTCAAAATATATATGCAGCTTACCGCACATTGCCCTTTGTATTTATTTTTAATAAAAAAGGTGATTTTTTAGAATCTTTGTCATTTCAAAATGAAAGAATGGCGAGGGTATTAAACGATAATAGCAATGCAGCGGCTGCTATGCTCTCGAATAATCATCAACCCCTTACGATGTTGTTCGGAACGATTGGTAAATTAGAGGAAGATACGATTGGTATCTCATACTCTAACAAATTAGCGATTATAAGGCAAAAAAATGGCAAATGGCAAATGGAAAAAATGCTTCATTTATTTAAAGATGAGCTTGCTTCAAAAACAGATGTTAAAAACTTTGTCATGATAGGCCAAGTATTGATAAATGAAAAAAATATTTATGTCATTCCACCGATAGCAGCTAATGACCCTTTAATTTATAAATTTAAACTGTAAAAGTAATGAAGACAAAGATTTTTACATTTACCTGCTTCTTGATGTTTAGCAATTTCAACACCATCTTGGATTGCTACCTCTAAACCTACGGCGAGTGCATGTGGCTTGGGGAATGTTTCTTGCCCTGGCAATACGATCACATGCATAGGAATCAATGGATCTGCCTATTGTCAATCCACAGATTGTCAGTGCTCTTGCCGCACAATAGATGGCAATGGCGAAGAAGTAATAACAGATTTTAAATCCTGCTCACCTGTATAACCTAAACCTGTAATTTTATGAAGATAAATAAGTATTTTTTATTTTTAGGTTTGACATTTCTTGTCTGTCTGAGTAACTATACTGTATTTGCAGTTCCGCCATCGAATAATGGTCCCACAGCTTCTTGTGGAGGACCGGATACAAATTGTATTGCCCATACTTGTTCTGCACCGTCTGGCAAGGGGGCAAGTTGTATTAGTCAATCTTGTAGTTGTAATTGTAGCTGGTATATTGGAGAGGAAATGCAGTTTGATGCTTGGATATGTGTCCCCAACCCTTGAAATTAGGGGGCGTCCTTATTACGGTTTCACCACTTCGCGTCTTTGTGCATTAAGCAAGGGCGCGAAGTTTTTTATGCAACTTTAGTCTGAAAAATATAGATAGCCAAAAAGAAATTGTTGGCTTATTATTAGGGAAATAGGATAAATTAAGGGATAAAAGATAAAACCAAAAACCGCTTCCAAGACAGAGAACGGTTTTGGTCATTTGTCGTAAAAATGGCCTTGGGGCCGCTTATTTTGCAGCAGGAAACGTTGCCGACCCATCGCGTTGATACACATATCGGAAAGTATAGTACCGAGCAGTGTCTTTTAGGGCATCCGGTGCAATGGGTGCTCCCTTGTAATAACTCAGAATTTGGAGTTTTACATATTTTCCATCTGTCGTTTTGAATAGAAGAAGTTTGCCCGGAATGGGCTAAGAGAATATAAGAAACGTTTTGGGATTGAAGCATTTTTCCAAAGCATCAAAAAGCGTGGTATGGACGTAGAATCGTCACCGATAGCCATACAACAACTCGGTGTGCTGCCGAGGACTTGACGTGAGGGCTAATTTTCTGGCTAAGCGCTTTGGAAAAATAACGGCTATTTGTTGTACACGCACACTTATGCGGCCTGATCTTGCGAAAAAAAAATACATGCCTGCCTTGAAAATATGTAAATTAAGAACCTTTGCCAAAGGCCAATCGCCCTTAACTGTAGTTTCATAACCTTAACAATCATCATGATAGAAACCGAAGTTCCAAGTTTGTCGCACATCAATACCGACGGCCAGATTAAAATGGTGGATGTGGGCGAGAAAAGCGCCAATGCTCGAACGGCCTTTGCGACAGGACGTGTATTGTTGGGAGAGGAGGCTTTCCGACAAGTCAAGGAAAACCAAATCAAAAAAGGAGATGTTCTTACCACTGCCAAAATTGCAGGGATTCAGGGCGCAAAGCACACTTCCTTGCTCATTCCGTTATGTCATAATATCTATTTACAAAATATAACGGTGGAAGCAGAACTTAACGAAGAAGTTCTATCGGTGGATATTCGTGCCTTTGTCAAAACGTATGGACAAACTGGGGTTGAGATGGAAGCCCTTTCGGCAGTATCGGCGGCGGCACTTACGGTTTACGATATGTGTAAATCTGTCTCCAAAGACATTACGATTACTCAAATTCGGTTACAAGCCAAAACGGGTGGCCTTAGCGGGGATTATAGACGATTGCATGATAATTAGTTATAGGGTATCTTTCATGTTTTGGAGGCCGCGCACATTGGCTTCGCCTTAGAATCGGTTTATATTATTCATTGTTTAAAGGGCTATGGGCAGTTATAAAAGCCGCTCAATTTTTGTCTGTTCACAAAATTTAGGTACGACCATGGATATTGAAAATTTTATCTCTGCATTTGGTGTTTTTGGGGTAATTGTATTATTGCTAATTGCCGCCTTATTCTTCCGCTATGTGCCCGTTGGCCTGTGGGTTACGGCTTTCTTTTCGGGCGTTCATCTCAAACTCATAAGAGACTTGGTGGGAATGCGCTTGCGAAAAGTTCCACCACATCCCATTGTACGCGGATTAATTACCGCCCATAAAGCAGGGGTTGAGGTGAGTCCTGAAAAATTGGAGGCACATTATTTGGCAGGAGGTAATATCAATTCGGTAGTAAATGCCTTGGTTTCGGCAGATAAAGCCCGCATTGATTTGTCTTTTGAACGTGCGACGGCTATTGATCTGGCAGGGCGGGATGTGTTTCAGGCCATTCAGGTTTCGGTAACCCCAAAAGTCATTGAAACGCCTGCCATTGCTGCCGTAGCAAAAGATGGTATTCAGCTACGGGCCATTGCGCGGGTAACTGTTCGGGCAAACATGGAACGGTTTGTAGGGGGAGCCGGCGAAGAAACCATTATTGCACGTGTGGGCGAAGGCATCGTTTCTACCATTGGTTCCTCAGATTCACATAAAGAGGTATTGGAAAATCCGGATAAAATCTCGCAAGTGGTTTTGGCAAAGGGATTAGATGCAGGAACTGCTTTTGAAATCCTTTCAATAGATATTGCCGATGTGGACATTGGCGAAAACATTGGAGCCAAACTGCAAACAGACCAAGCCGAAGCTGATCTTAAAATTGGTCGGGCGCGTGCCGAAGAACGCCGTGCTGCCGCTGTGGCCTTAGAACAGGAAATGCGGGCACAAGTGGCGGAACAGCAAGCAAAATTGGTGGCGGCAGAAGCCGAGGTACCAAGAGCCATTGCCGCAGCGTTGCAATCGGGGCATTTGGGTTTCATGGATTATTATAACCTGAAAAATCTTCAAGCAGATACCAAAATGAGAGACTCCATCGGAAGCGGGTTCGATATTTCTCCTACTACGGATTAGCCGATGGGGGCTTTGGGGAATTGGAGGCCCTTTTTTTAAGTGACTCTGTAGTCAATCCCCATATACGTATCTATGGAGATCAAGCGCCCGCACCATGACCGCGATCAAAAAATACGTCCATTTCTTTGTATATACTTCGGGTGGATGGTCTTAATGCGTTGTTGCACGAACATGAAGTGGAAATTAAGGGGTTGAGTGATCTCAAAAAGGACGGTTGTTTTTAAGTGAATAAACCAGATCAAACATTATGATCAAAATTCTTTTGGCCACCCGTAATAAAGGCAAAGTGGATGAATTTAGACATGCACTTCAGGGATTACCCTATGAAGTTCTCACCGCATTGGATTTCCCTGAGTTGCCAGAAGTGGATGAGGACCAGCACACGCTTGAAGGCAACGCCTTAAAGAAAGCACAGATGCTCTATGAAGCCACGGGCATTTTTTCGATGGCGGATGATACCGGCTTGGAGGTTGGCGCTTTGAACGGGGCACCGGGTGTTTATTCGGCACGATATGCTGGTGAAAAAGCAACTTATGCGGAAAATCGGCAAAAAATGCTATGTGAATTGGTCGGAGAAGAGAACCGTGCAGCACAATTTAGGACCGTTATTGCATATTACACGGGCAAAGTAGCTTTTTTTGAAGGCATTTGTGTTGGACAAATCACCCATGTAGAAATAGGAGCGGGCGGCTTTGGTTACGACCCAATCTTTATGCCTAATGGCTACGACTTGACATTTGCACAAATGACCACAGAAGAAAAAAACAAGATCAGCCATAGGGGAATGGCTTTTCGTAAGTTTTTAGATTTCTTGGCCAATGAGGCTACCGTGTAAAACAAATTTTCATCCCATGATTGCATTAATACAGCGCGTAAGCGAGGCATCTGTAAAAGTCGCGCACCAAATTGTTGGTGAAATTGGAAACGGGCTTCTGGTTCTTTTAGGTATTCATGTGAACGATACCGAAAAAGAAGTGGATTGGTTGGTTCAAAAAATAATTCAACTCCGCATCTTTAATGACCAAGACGGGAAAATGAATCGGTCTCTACAAGAGATAGGCGGAGAGATTTTAGTGGTTTCCCAATTCACCTTGTATGGGGATGCGCGTAAAGGTAACCGGCCTTCATACATCACTGCGGCAAGGCCCGAAACAGCGATTCCGCTCTACGAATCCTTTGTGGCGAAGTGCTCCGACCTATTGGGGAAATCCGTTCCAACAGGCATTTTTGGGGCTGATATGAAGGTGTCTTTAGTAAATGATGGGCCTGTTACAATTTGGTTGGAAAAGCCGCCGAAGGATTAAGCCTTTAATTAAGAATTGGTCTCTTGTTGGTGCTTAGCCGCCCTGGAACTTCTTCAGGCGATCTCCCCAATAAATGAAGCCAATAGTTGCTGAAACTGGTGTACTCCTTGCTCGCGTGTCGGAGAAAATCGTCCTTTGGGATAATAATGGCTTTGTAATCCCTTTTGAACCGTCTCGACAATTGCTTCGTCCTCGCGCTCCACTTTGTCCAAATCCGTTCCGGCTCCGCTATCCAATTTTGTTTCATCATAAACATAAGTCAAAAAGGCGACATGTGTTTTGGTTGGATGAATCGGTTTAACCACATTTACGGATAAACCCCAAGGGTAGAAATTGAACATAAGATTTGGAAAAAGCCAAAAATAGTAGGCGGCCACCTCTTTGCCTGCGTCCTCATGATCTTTAGGAAGGGCAAACACTTCGGTAGGACCATCGGCATAGCCCATTTGCAGGTTGAAATGGGGATATAATACCGTTTCATAAGAACCATAATCCAAGACCCGATTTAGGCCCGCATGAACAAACGGAATATGAAAGCCTTCCAGATAGTTTTCGCAATAAAGCGCCCAATGAGCTTGGACGAGATATTCTTTGGAACGTTCAGGGGCAAAACGTAGGCGGTCTAATTCCCAAAAACCAATTTTCTTTTGCAAAATGGCGATAAACGACTCGATGTCAACCTCTGGCTCCAATCCAGTAAATAATAATGGTCCCCATTTTTGTAATGGGAACTGCCGTAAGTCTTCACAGGAACGTGGGAAGTTGAGGGCATCCTGAAATTCGGGCATGGTTTCAAATTTACCTGATAAGCTGAACTTACGGCCGTGATAGGCACATCGTAACGAAGCCACTTTTGCAGGGTTTTGCGCCACCAACATACCACGATGTGTACAAACATTGCTTAGGCAACACCATTCATCTTCCGAGGGGCGTGTGAGCAACATAGGTTCTTGAAGTATGCCGGGCAAAAGGGAAAAGGGGAAAATCTCTCCGGCAAAACGTACCAGCGACGTATCGCCGATGAAGTGCCATGCCTTTCTAAAAATGGATTCTTTGGAGGCTTCAAACACCCTTGGATCGGTGTAAAACGCGGCGGGGAGTGTTTCTGCCTGTCGGATATCTTGATGAATGTAAAATCGCATACACAAATTTAGGTAGCGGGATAAATTATCCACGATGAGGTGCAACGTACTCTTGATAAAGGGTGGCCAGCCGGAATTCGTCGGGGATTTCCTGAAAAGTAGCCCAGATAAAAACGAAACCGGAGAGCATGTTGAGCCAGTACACAGGATGTTCTTCTAACACCCCGCCGATGGCTGCTAATAGACAAATTACGCCGCCGAGCAATGCCGGAAATTCCGAAATGGCTGCACGTGCAATAAATGCTGTTCGTATAGGTGCTATGGCAGACTCTGGGGAAACCGCTGCTGCTTGTGCCATCAATTTGGAAAAGAGGACTGGCCGAATGAACCATGTAAATCCAAAAAGGAAAATATGGACATAAGACAAAAGCCGAATGAGTGAGGCATCCTCAGTTGTGGTGGGTGGGGTGTTGGAATACAAAAATCCAACTACACTATAAAAAAGGGCGACTCCCATTATCAGCGCATATAAAACCGTTTTAAGAGGATGTATATCCGATGGACGGAGAGCATTTTGAAATAATTCGGTATTTTTGTTCATGTTCCTAAAATGTATATTGGTGTTGTATAAACAATGTATGGCGATAAGATCGGGAATAATTTTGCAAAAGGAAAGTGTTCATTGCAAAGATCAATCCTGTTAATTCGTTCCAGAGTATGGGTGGCCAAAGGTTTTTATCGGAGCGGGTGTTTTTTGCGATAAAATTGAGCGTGAAGAGGTGGTATAGGCATTAGTAGGGCTATTTTGCGGAGAGATCATTTGCGAACAACCAAAACCAAATCACCTGATGAATTGTTTCCATATGTTTTAGGCATTACCAAGCGTATCATACGGATTTTTATTAGACTTAGACATATCATGGCACAGAGTATACAACAAATCAAAGCATATTGGAATGCACAGTGGGAAGCTGCTTTGGCGCAGTGGAGCCGTTTTACCCGACTACGCCCCCCAATCTTGTGCGAGACTCGTGCCGAAGAAGAGCAGGAGGGCCTCACTCAGTCCTTTGCCATGATCCGCTTAACCGATCAACAAGTAGTGATTGGTCTAAAGCAAATTGCGGAAAAAAAATTAGCACCTTTTGGCCTGGAAATCTTGGCACACGAAATTGGTCACCATGTTTTTTGCCCCGGAGACTTGACAGACCACGGAAAAATGCTCTCGCGCATGAAATATGCGTTGCCTATGTTAGAAGAGTTAGCGCCTATGGTTGCTAATCTGTACGCCGACCTGCTTATTAATGACCGATTGCAGCGCCAAGGTGGGTTAAATATGGTCGGAGTTTTTAAAACAATTGCGACGCCACCCAATAATCCACTCTGGGCATTTTATATGCGAACTTATGAAATACTTTGGCAGTTAGAAACTGGAACAATGGGTTTGGCAGAGGTTCCATCCCGAATTGAAGGAGATGCAAGGTTGGCCGCTCGTTTGGTACGGGTCTATGGTAAATATTGGTTGGAGGGTGCTGGGAGATTCGCTGCTTTGTGCTTACCATACTTAATGGAAGAGAAAGAAAATAATAAAACTGACGGTGGAAAGGGAATTCGACAGTTGTTAAGGGGGTGGACAGATTTGGAGCAGGCAGGAAAAAATGGATGGCCAGATGGCCTAACTGACTTTGACCCCGATGAGGCTCGTCAATCCATACACCCAATCTACGATCCATTATTAAACGATGGGGTGAAAAACGAGAATACCACTACACTCCATAAAGAACCAATAGACATCATTGGCGGACAGAAAAAAATAGATCGTTTCCGAGGCCCCAAAGAATATGGCGATTTGGTCCGAGAAATGGGTTCCTCTGCCAGCACCGAGGAGATAACCATCCGTTATTATCGAGAGCGCGCCCAGCCACACCTGATTCCAATACCGTCGGTAATGCAGCGGTCGGTAAAGGAAAAACTGCCCGAAGGCTATCAACGGTGGGAGATTGGTTCGCCTTTGGAAAAAGTAGATTGGTTCAAAAGTGTGATTCGTAGCCCTTATGTAGTACCGGGCCTAACAACCGTTGCGCGTGTAGAAAGCGAAGTGGGCGGGAAAGACCCAGAAAAAAAGCCCATTGACCTCTATATCGGTATTGATTGCTCAGGCTCTATGCCGAATCCTGCTTACCAACTTTCTTACCCAACGCTGGCAGCCACCATTCTGGCACGTTCTGGTATTCGGGTGAAAGCTCAGATAATGGCCTGCCTTTCGGGCGAGCCGGGCGCCTCCGTTCAGACCGAAGGTTTTATCCGAGACGAACAACAGATTCTAAAACTCCTTACAGGATATCTTGGGACAGGATATGCATATGGTATTTTTCGCCTCAAAGAAGTGATTGAAAAACGTAAATCAAATACAACGCCTTGTCATATACTAGTAATCACAGACCAAGATATTTTCTCGATGTTGGATGATGGCCGAAATGGATCGGAAAAGGGGTGGGATGTTGCCGAAAAAGCCGCAAAAGTTGCGGGAGCTGGAGCCACTTTTGTTTTGCATATGCCCTATGGATGGCGAGATAAAGACGTCGAGCGTATGAAAGAAATTGGTTGGCACGTATATCGTTTATACGACTGGTCTGAACTTATTGCCTTCGCCCGTGACTTTAGCCATAAATTATATGCAAAGTTAAGTCCATAATTTAAATTCTCACAAATCATAAAACAATTATGAGAAGAAGAAATTTCCTTATAAAAGCCATGCAAAGCAGTGCCATTACAACAGTCTTGCCTGCATTATTAACCGCATGTGAGGCAGGAAATGTGAAAACAGATAAATCAATTATTGTTGTAGGGGCAGGGATTTCTGGGCTTGCAGCAGCGGAAAAGTTAAGTACATTAGGATTTGAAGTAACCGTCTTAGAAGCACAGGAAAAGGTGGGAGGACGTCTGAGGAGTAACCGCTCTCTGGGCATTGCTTTTGATGAAGGAGCCAGTTGGATTCATGGAATCAACAAGAACCCAATCACTGAATTGGCGCAAAAAGCAGGTATGCAGTCTTTTCATACGGATGATGAAGATATACTATCCTATGACATTGATGGGGTATTGCGAAAAGACGCCTTATTTAGCAGCACTGAGGATAAGTTTTACGATATTTTAGAAATACTTATGAAAAGTGGTAGCCCTCAAGAGAGTTTTGAAAGCGTGTTTAATGCAACATATCCCCATTATGCAAACGATCGGTTGTGGAAATTCTTTCTCTCCACCTATGTCACATTTGACACAGGTGACTTAAGTAAATTGTCGTCACTATTATACAATGAAGGGGAGGAATTTTCTGGGATAGAAAAAATAGCGGTGAATGGGTATGATACACTAGCACATTACTTGGCAAAAGGGCTTAAAATTCAACTGAACCAGCAGGTTTCTAAAATTAATTTTTCGGATAATCCAATCAGAGTACATCATAATGGACAAGTTTCAGAAGCCGATTATGTCATTGTAACTGTTCCACTTGGTGTTCTAAAACAGAAGAGCATTCAGTTCCTTCCGCTATTGCCAAATAAGAAATTGGAAGCAATTAATAATATTGGTATGAACTGTGTCAATAAGTTTTTGCTAACTTGGGAGGATGTTTTTTGGGATGATGTACAATATGTTTCATATACGCCTGAAATACGCGATAAATTCAATTATTTTGTAAATGTCAAGAAAATTCACCCAGCAGTTAACGCACTTATGACATTCGCTTATGCGGACTATGCTCGACAAACCGAAACAATGACCGATGCAGCAATCGTCGCCGAAATAATGACACATTTAAAAGATATGTATGGCTCTTCAATTCCGGAACCTACCCATTTTTTACGCACAAGATGGGGTAGTAATCCAAACTCCTATGGTGCCTATTCCTTTACAGCGGTTGAGACCCAAATGAGCCATTTTGATGAAATGGCTGAAGCGGTCGAAAATAAATTATTCTTTGCGGGTGAACACACAGAAGCAGACTATTTTTCAACGGTACATGGGGCGTATCTAAGTGGAATTCGAGAAGCAAACAAAATCATTAACCTTCAATAATACAGGTATAAAATGGAAGATAAACTTCAGGCATTCAGACAACCATTGGTGACGGCAACGGGAATCATTTTGGGTTTTATTCTAAACTTTGCGTCTTCTTGGGTCAAAACAGAAAGCCCGTTAGATGATATGCTGGCCTATTTTGTTGGGGTCGCGGTGCTGATCGGTACGATAAGCCTCATAATAGTATTGTATAGAATTCTGAATATGTCATACCCACGAGATGCCAGCGAGTCGTATTACCATAAAACCCTTCGGCTATTTATTTTTGGAGTTGGTATGGCTTATACGGGTGTGTTGGTGGACATGTTTGCCAATTTTATGCATGATTAAGTTCACGAATGGTGCTGAAATGAGTTTTTATTAACCGATGATAAAATTGGTTTTTAAGTGTAAAAAATAAAAAGACCTTGCTTATTGTAAAGACCCTGAAGAGATTTTATTGAAAACTGAGAGTCTCTTAAACGCAAGGGAAATTTATAAAGAGTACTTTTGCAGCTTGTCGCTGAAATTTACCCTGAATTTAAAAGGCCACCTCATTACTGGAGTGGCCTTTAGGAAAGTATGCAAAACCTGGTTTCTCGTTTGAAAATTTCTTTCCGGAGCGGCTTAATACGTACTGGGGTTCATATTCAGCACCACAACTCTCGTTGCATCAGAAAATTCCAATCGGAGGGTCAGACGTTTGGTAGTAGAGCCTTCAGGCGTATGAATCATACCATTTCCATGGATTCTCATTCCTCCCACTGTTTCATCGGTACTAAAGAAAGCCGTGAGACCTAATTTTGCTTGAAAATCGGCCCGATAAGTACGGCCAGCATGGGTAAATTCTGGAATAACTACCCGTATCTCTTGATTAGATACACGATAGACTTGAGATGAAAAGCTGTGATTTTGGCGTAGTGGGGCAGGAAGTTCTGATTCAGAATAAATCACTCCGGAGTACGACCCAACTAAAGGTGCGGCCCATTCTTGGTTGCGATAATTTTCACCGACTTGGTTCCAAAAGGCTGCATTTTGGTCTGCATCACAAGCAGAAAGGGAAAATAGAATTAGTATCCACATAGAATGGAAAGTTACGTGAGTTGCTAACGTTGTTTTCATGGTTTTTGATTTGTTATGATGTGAAGTATATATTAGAGAGGGTGCTTGATATAAATATCGAAAGAACGGATGAAATAGGATCAGTTGTCAGTAATTTTCTAGACTGGGACGTATTCCATTAATTTTGCCCAATCTTTTTAAATGTTAGGGCTTAGTACATGCCCTTAGCATGTATCTTGCATTGCCCAATCAATAAGTTTTCAGTCAAAACGCGCTATGTCCCGTTTCCTCTTCCGAGTGGCCATCTTGGTGTTATGGCCCACTTTCCTTATCGCTCAGCCTGCCGGATTTACCTTCGACGCAGACTTATCCATGCGTGCAGCGAAGGCGATTGAGACCTTTATGCAACAGAAAAAAATACCTGGCCTTACGGTCGCTGTTTCAATTAAGAACCAAGTGGTGTGGACACGAGGTTTTGGGTTCTTAGACATAGCCTCCAAAGAACCGATGCGCCCGAATACATTAATGCGCATTGCCAGCATCTCTAAGCCCATAACCACAACGGCAGTCGGGGTATTGTATGATGAAGGAGAAGTAGATTTGGGGGCGCCTATTCAGAAATATGTTCCTTCGTTCCCCAAAAAAAAGTATCCCATTTCGGTATTGCAAGCGGGCCAACATTTGGGCGGTATTCGCACCTATCGGGAGGCAGAGTATTATAGCAAACGCTATTTTCGGAATGTGACAGACGCATTGGAGATATTCAAAAATGACAGCCTGATGGCTAGGCCAGGCAGTAAATACCTGTATTCCACCTATAGCTACACCTTGTTGGGGGCGGTTGTCGAAGGGGTGAGTGGTCAAGATTACCGATCTTTTATCCGCCAGCGGGTTTTTGATCCGCTCATGATGTACAATACCTATCCAGAAGACCGTGCACGCTTTAGGATGGGAACCGCCAAGTTCTATTCAATTCAGAAAGGTAAGGTTCGGGAAGCGCCTTGGGTGGATAATAGCAATAAATGGGCTGGAGGAGGCTTTCTCTCCACTGCCGAAGATGTGGTTCGGTTTGGTGGCGGATTGTTAGCGGGTAAACTTTTAAAACAGAAAACCCTTGATCTTTTCTTTACTTCCGGAAAAACCGATAATGGCAAAGAAACGGGATACGGTTTCGGATGGGGTGTTGAAGTGAAAGACGGTAAGCGATTCGTTGGGCATTCAGGTTCTCCGGTAGGAGGGACCGCGATTCTCGTCATGCGACCAGAGAAACAATTGGTGATTGCGATGGTTTGTAACCTCCAGAATATTTCACTTAAAGACCTGTCTTATCAAGTGTTGACGATGTTTGAGAATAAATTGAAGTGAGTGTATTAAATGCGCTATATAAAACACAGTGTTTTCCCAAAATAATACGGGTTCATGTTTAAAGAAATACAAAAAATCATCGAAAAGAAAAAGCGATTTGTGGTAACGTCGCATGTTCGGCCCGATGGCGACGCCATTGGATCGGCGGCGGCACTGGGAGCCTATTTAAAGAGCCTTGGTAAACAAGCCGATGTTATCCTTAGCGATCCTCCTCCGCCCAATCTCTACTGGCTTGCCGAACAACTTCAGGTGCAAACCTTTGATGGTGGCATTGAACAGCGTTCTAAGATTGCTTTTGCCGATGTGGTATTTGTGGTAGATGTCAATACCCTCGATCGGGTAGGTGCATTGGCACGCCCTATTAAAGAAAGCAATGCTACCAAAGTGTTGATAGACCATCATTTGGATCCAGAAAATTGGTTTGATCACAAAGTGGTAAATATTCGCGCAACCTCTACGGGTGAGCTTATTTATCAATTAATTAAAAGTCATCGCCCAGAACAAATCAATCATCAGATAGCCACTGCACTTTATACAGCCATTATGACGGATACAGGCTCCTTCCGCTTCGACTCGGTGGTGGCAGAGACACACCGCATCACCGCTGATCTTATTGAACGTGGTGAATTATACCCTTCGGATATTCATCTGAAAGTATTTGACAACAAGGCTGCCTCAGCACTACGACTTTTGGGGATGTCTTTGGAAACATTGAGCTTGTCCTATGATGATCAGGTGGGTTTTATGACGGTCACACAGGAAATGATCCGTAAAACAGGATGCCATACCAGCGAAACCGAAGGATTTGTAAATATGATTTTGTCAATCGGCTCAGTGAAGGTCGGGGTTATGTTTTTGGAGATTGAGAAAGGCATCAAAATGAGTTTCCGTTCTAAAGGGGAATGGGCCGTCAATAAATGGGCCAGCCGATTTGGGGGCGGCGGGCACCGGAATGCCTCTGGTGCTTTTGTTAAGGATGGGGTTTTGGAAATGGTGCAAAAACAGGTACATCAGTTGGCGCCAGGCTCAATTCCACAATGGCCAAAAGATCTATAGCCTTGGCGTCGGCCGATAAGCCCAGTTGCTTTGAAGGTAATTGAATAATAGGCAAGCACCATCATAGCCCGGTTTTATTGTTCTTCATTGGATTATTATGTAGGTTAGTTTACTTATCTTTGGCATCTACTCAAAGAGTGCATTGCACTTAGATTGGCTAAGATGTAAAAGGCATCTTTCCCTACCATTGAGGAAGTGGTTAGGTGCATAAAAAAAGCCCCAAAGGGGCGACATCATGCGAGAATCCAGCAGGCCGCATAAAATGTGAAAGAGGTGATTACGAGGTGATTTGGAAGTTTCTGAAATGCACCCCTACCCAAACGGCCAAGCTTTCTTCTCGGTTGCAAGAAATGCAAGTACCAATAAAAGCCAAATAATAAACGCATATCGCAGCCCAGAGTCTGAAAAAAGCGTAATCTCTGGTGTTTCCCCAAAGCCTTGTTCTGTGAGGTACTGATAGCGGAAAAGGCTGTACAATACAAAAGGAATGGTTGTTAGCATATATGGTGTCGTGCTGGCCTCGATAGTCCAAAGGGCATAGGCCATGAGGGCCGCTGCCGAAATGATGGCCTCCATCCGGTGTAGCCACTCGATGGAATAGTGGGCCAGTACAGTACGAGTTGCCCCTTCTGCACCCAAAGACATGCGTTCTGCTTTCCGCTTTTCGATCCCCAAAAAAAAGGCCAATAAGCCCAAACAAAGAATAAACCATTTGGAAACGGAGACGCCAATGGCCACAGCGCCTACCAATGCACGGATGACAAAGCCTGCTGAAAGGGCAATCAGATCTAAGATTGGTTCTTGCTTTAGCCGGAAATTATAGGCAATCTGGAGCAAGATGTAACCAATGATCAATGCTTGGGCATTAAGGGGAAGTTGTAATGTGAGTAATAGCCCAAGGGCCCCAGTAAACAGCGTAAGCCACCACGCTTGAGGTTTTGAGACCATACCAGAAGCTAAAGGACGATGTTTCTTTTTTGGGTGCAATCGGTCTCGTGGGGCATCTTTTAGGTCATTGATGATATAAAAAGTACTGGCAATAAGCGAAAAAGCTGCAAACGCAAGACTTCCTTGCCAAAGTGCGTCGAGGGTGACGTGTAAGGCAAAGACAGGAGCGGACCAAACCACGAAATTTTTTATCCAATGATACGGGCGTAGAAGTTGTATTAGAGGCGAAAGTTTCATAGTTCATTACTCCATTTTGTTGGAACCCCAAAGTAATAAAAAAACCCCGCCGATGGTTCATTTGCGGGGTTATACAAGTATAGCAGGCTCAAATCAGACGGTGACGACGCTGTTTTGGGCGAAAAAGGGTCCGTAAACGGTTTCGTCGGCGGTCTCTTCGTTATACCAGCCTTTATCCCCGAAATAACGGAATTGATAGGACTTACCTGCGTCGAGGTTGAGGGTGGCTTTCCATTTTTTGTCCTTTTTTACAAACTTCATGGAGCCGTCTTCAGTATTCCAGTTGTTAAATTCTCCTACGACGGCCAGTTCTTTTTCGGCCAGTTCTTGCGGCACTTCAAAAGTGACTTTGCATGTGGTCTTTTTTGCGTTGTACTTTTTGTTGATCATGTTTTTTTAAGCTAATGCAGTGGGTTGTGGTTACAAAATGCCTTAATTTCAGAAATTGAATGTGAAGTCTCAATAGGTACTTAGGCTAAAAGTGCAAGAAAGCGGTTTCAGAAAGCTTTTATTTTCATAAACTTAGCGTTTCTTTATTTGATTCTTCACAACTACTTGCACACAAAGCCTTTTCCTACTTGGATTGGGTGCTTTTTGTTCGTTCTATAACACTAAACTTATTTGGCATATGTCGGTATTTCGGTCTGTCACAATCTGGCTATGGATGGTTCTCGCTGGATTTTCGGTTATCTCCTCACACCGTCCAGTATTTGAATCCAAGGGCAAGCGCCCAGGATTGGCAGCGATGGAGCCAGGTTGGGTATTGATTCAGTTAAAGCCAGGGGTACTCCCAGCAGGTAAGCAGTTGTCTTTACCTACTTCTTTAATAGAAAAACTCAGCGAATATGGATTACGCAACGTTGAGCCAGCTTTCCCCGGCTTAGACAAGTCGCTTCACAAAACAGCCGCCGCTCTAAGCCGCACATTGGCCCTCAATATATCGGAGTCTTCTGACCCTTGGATGGTGGCTCAGGAACTGGATTCTGATCCAAATGTTGTCTATGCCGAGCCAGTCTATCGGCGCTTTACCCATGCAGTGCCCGACGATCCGCAGTATGCATTTGCCCAAAAAAATAACTTTACCGCCATACAATCAGAAGCTGCTTGGGAAGTCGTAAAAGGTGCATCCGCCAACGTTGTTGTTGCTATTGTGGATGGAGGGACAGACTGGAGACACCCAGATCTGGAGGCCAATGTTTGGAAAAATCCGGGAGAAATTGCAGGAAATGGGATCGATGACGATGGGAACGGGTTTGTGGACGATGTCAATGGGTGGAATTTTGCAAATAACTCCAATGACCCAACAGGACTTTCGGGTACGCCGAATAGCGCCCTTCACGGAACACACGTGGCAGGAACGGTTGCCGCTGTTACCAATAATGGTATTGGTGTGGCATCCATTAGCTGGAATGCCAAAATCTTACCAATCAATGCTGGCTCTTCTACTACTGATGATGCCATTGCTTTTGGTTATCGGGGGATTGCCTACGCGGCGCAATTAGGAGCACATATTATCAATTGTAGTTGGGGTTCTGAGGACTTTTTCTCCGAGACCGAGAATCAGGCAATTCAGTTGGCGACCAGTATGGGGAGTTTGGTGGTGGCTGCGGCAGGAAATGGCGGAGAAGATGGGGTGGGGGATAACAATGATTTGATCCCACATTATCCGTCCAACTATGTAGATGTTCTCTCGGTGGGGGCAACCAATGCTTTTGATGTCAAGGCCGCATTTTCTAATTATGGGCATTCAGTGGACGTTTTTGCGCCGGGCGTTGGAATCCTAAGTACCGCCCCAAGAAACAATTATACGTATCTTTCGGGCACTTCTATGGCTGCGCCTATGGTGGCGGGTCTTGCTGCACTTGTGAAAACGTATAAACCTTCGTTATCACCGATTGAATTGTCCGAACAAGTACGAGTAACCGCGAACCGTATCGAAGGGACAAATCCGGACTTTGCACAAACGTTAGGTGGTGGAAGGGTAAATGCACATGCAGCTGTAACCAATTTCTCGTTACCAGCTTTGCGTATGGAACGATCTACTTTCTCGGACGCAAATGGGAACGGTGTGGTTCAGTTGGATGAAGTGATCACCCTTTCGGTTGATCTCAAAAACTGGCTTTCGACCGCTCATAACGTCCAAATAAAACTGTCTTCGCCCGATCAGAATGTGGTTATGGTGAATCAAGGGCCTATTACACTTGGTACGGTGAATGCGGGAGGCAATAAAACCGGAAATGGTTTGCAATTTAAAGTATCCGGAACCCAACCTGATGGCTATATCATCCGATTGTTGGTGGAAATTACAGCCGATCAATATAGCCTCAAGGAGCCGTTTGAGCTTGTTCTAAACCCACCTCGGTATGTGACGCACGAAACAGGCCTGATTACGGCTTCCATTACAACACGGGGAAATATTGGGTATAATGGGTTTCAGGATGTAAACAATGGAAAAGGGTTTCAGGTAAATGGCGTGGACTTGCTCTTTGAGGGGGGGCTATTACTGGGTATTAGCCAAGGTCGTGTTTCAGATGCTGTACGTGGAGAAGATGGAAGTACCCAAGAGGCGGATTTCCAGCCGCTAAGAAGCAGTGTTCTGACCATTGGGCTAGGCAAAAATACCAAAGAAGAAACACATTTTGTAATGTCGGATTCTACCGCCAATAGCCCGCTCAATGTGCAGGTAACACAAAGAACCTATGCCGACAACAAGGTTGGAAACGAAGGTTTTATTGTGGTTGAATATGAAGTGCGAAACCTGAATAACTATAAAATTATAGGGTTGAAAGGCGCCCTTTTCATGGATTGGGACGTGGCAAATGGAGGCCAGAACGACTATGCCAAATATGATCCCCTTAGAAGAATGGGAAGCGTTCAGAATGCAGCAGTTAATCCGACCCTCATTGGGGCAACAAAATTGCTCAATACAGACAAAGGCGTGAATTATCGCTCCATTAACAACAATCCGGAAATTTATGGCGCTGGATGTACTGGCTGTAATGGATTCCGGACAAGTGAAAAGTGGGCGTTTATGAGTAATGGTATCCAAACGCAATTTGTGGATAAAAAAGATGTCTCTACATTGATCGGGGCAGACTTAGGAGATATTGAACCCGGGAGCAGCGTAACGTTTGCGTTTGCACTTATTGGGGCACGATCGCTTGATGAGTTAAATGCCTTTTCGGATGCTGCACAAGGACTGTTTGACCAAATCGTCACCTCTGCCGACGCAGAGGAGCCTATTCCGCAACGTGCGACCTTGCATCCCGTTTTTCCAAATCCTCTTTCAGGAGAGGCAACATTGGTCTATTCTGTAAACGAAGCCACACATGTTCAATTGGCTTTATATGACCTTCAAGGCCGCAAAATACGGGCGCTGAAATCAGGGCTGGTGGCTAATGGAACCGATAGGGTGCGATTTTCTGTACAAAACCTACCCAATGGAATGTATTTTGCGCGGTTAGAAGTGGGCAGAGGAGGGCGTAAACAGGTCTTTACCCAAAAGGTGCTGGTTCGCCACTAAAAGAAGCACATACTTGGCTCGACCAATAGCAGGCCCCCCGGATATCTTCTCTGGTGGGGCCTGCATCTATTTCATAGGTAGAGAATGCTTTTTGTGCACCAAACCTCGAAAGTGTTGTATCAAATATTTCGCCTGCTTTGCAAAAATAGGGATCGTAGGTATGGTCCCCTAATGCCAAAATTGCAAACTGGAGGTGGGATAATTCCGGAGCAAGCGTTAAAAAGGTTTCAAAAAAGTCCAATGCATTATCTGGTAATTCTCCATCTCCCCATGTACTGGTAGCCAAAATGAGGTGATTATATTCCAGCAGTATTTCCGGATACGCATCTGCAAGATCTACAAAATGGATGCTATGCCCCTCTTGAGCAAGATGTTGTGCAACAGATTCAGCCACTGTTTCCGTGTTTCCCGTCTGGGTTCCAATCAGCATTAGAAGGTTCATACGTGGTGTTTTTTCGCAAACTACAAAGAAAATCACTGCCTCATTCGCTAAGTTGGCGGGGATTTTAAGCAGTCTTTTGCTGATGGTAGTTTGTGAAAAACCGAACAAAGAACCCGCCAAGTACGCCTGCGACAAACCCACCGAGATGTGCTGCATAAGCAGTCTGGTCGGTGGCTTCAGGCTCAAGGCCATTAATCACTTGTAAGGCAATCCAAACGCCAAGAAGTAAAAGCGCAGGCACAGAGAAGCGAAAGATGAATAGGAAAAGCACTCGGACTTTATTTCGGGGCAACAAGACCAAGTAGGCCCCCAGAATCCCTGAAATTGCGCCGGAGGCACCGATCATCGGAATCCATGAATCGGGTTGAAGGGCCACTTGTGCCAGTCCACCAATGATTCCTGTCAGTAGATAAAACCATACAAAACGCTTTGTACCCAGAATGTGCTCAATATTGTCGCCAAAAATCCATAGATAGAGCATATTAAATCCGAGATGAAGCCAATCGCCGTGCATAAACATGGAGGTAATAAGCGTCAGATAAATGGGATATGGCCCCATATTTTGGGGAATTACCTGGCTTTCTCCATCAATAGACAATTTGATATTGCCGATGTAATCGGTTCCATTCACCAATTCTTGTGGAATCAGGCCAAAGCCAAAGACCCAGTCATTGGTCTGAAAGAAGAAAAATATGATATTGGCAACCAGCAGCCCAATGGTGAAATAAGCGGGTTTATTTAGGTTGCTATCGTCGTCGTAGATGGGAATGAGCATCTTATGGCCATCAGAGAGGGGGCACAAAGCCCCCGTGCGGTTTATGAATGAATTATCGTGGTAAGCGATCGGGCATATCGGCTACTACATAAGCCATTACGGCCATAGTGGCAACACAAAGGGCCATTTCGCGAGGGTCTAATTTGTCTGGCGTATCGGCGTGGGTATGATGATACCAGAAGTATTTGGTCCCATCCACATTTAAGCCCATACCAGGAACACCTTTTTGCATGAGCGGCCCAATGTCTGCGCCCCCGCCCCCACGTAAAATCTGACCAGACTCTATGGGATTGAGCAAGGTCGCAATGTCTTCAATCATCCTGCGTGCGGATTCTGAACCCGTGAATCCAAATCCTTTAGGCTTAAATACACCTGCATCAGACTCAATGGCCAAAATGTGGTTATTGACGTTTTCGCCTTGGTTCTCCATATACTTTTGCCCACCACGTAAGCCATTTTCTTCATTGGTCCAGAAAACCACTCGGATGGTTCTGCGTGGCCGTAAGCCTAATTTCTTCAAAACGTTCAATACTTGCCACGAAACCACGGTTCCGCCCCCATCATCCATGGCTCCTGAGCCTACATCCCAAGAATCAATATGCCCACCAATGACCACGACTTCTTCGGGCTTTTCGCGGCCTGTAATTTCCACCATTACATTACGGGACTTGGCGTCCGGCTCCATACGAGCCTCAGAATAGAGGTGTAATTCAATTTTTTGCCCGCGTGCTTGCATTCGGGCCAACATATCCGCATGTTCCGAAGCCATGGCCATTGCAGGTATTTTAGGAATACCTTCTTCGTATCCCATACCACCCGTATGGGGCGAGACCATAGAATAAGGGCCGACTGAACGGATGATACTGGCTACTGCGCCATTACGTGCAGCCAAGCTGGCGCCCCGAACACGATATTGGACGGTTTCCCCATAACTGGTGAAGGGTGCATTAAATACCAAGATTTTGCCGCGTACCTGATCTGCTTTTCTGGACAAATCGTCGAAACTATTCACAACTATGGCTTCGGCTTTAATGCCTTCTCGCGGTGTACCAATGGAGCCACCCAAAGCAAGGACGGGCAAATCCATCGGGCGTGGTTGTACGAGCTTTAGCCACTCATTTCCACGTTTCCAATTGGGAACCATAACCTCTTCCGAAGCAATTTTTTCCAAACCATCTTTTTTGAGTTCAGTGAGGATCCAGTCTAAAGCATCCTCTAAATTTTGGGTGCCAGAAAAACGAGCACCAAAACGGTCGCTCATCTCGGCCATGCGGTTCCAAGCAACACTATCGGCCAGTGAAGCCGATATGATTTTTTCGGCAACGCTCCTATACTGAGTGGCAAGTGGTCCATAGGAGGTATTCAGTAGGCTTGTGACTTGTTTGGGAGGCGTTGTCTGAACCAATTCCTGGGCAACATGGGATGAGGTGCATCCAATCTGGACTGATAACACTGCAAAGATTAAAACAATAAGATACTTCATAAGGTTATTTGTTTGGGATTGAAGGATTTTAGTTTACCAATTAGAACAACCTTTTGCAATATCTACATATAAAAAAAGCCTTACCGAAGTAGGGCTTGAACTTTTCATGCTTGGACAAACGTCAATTTTGATCATCTACACCAACGACAGCGCCGGATCTCCTCGGATTGGTGGAGGTTTGAGCAGGAGGAGCAGGAATATTTCTGTAAACCACTTGGCTCATTTTGATTTTGCGGTGGCCGATGCCGCCTTGTACGGCGTGAGTCTCTTCTTTTCCGAGAGCAAATTTTACAGCGTTTTTAAGGTTCAGCTTTTTCATGACACAAGATTTTTATACGAAGGAGGTAGTGTTTGTGGCTATTTAACGCCTTTTTTGTTGATCTATGGGTAAACTACTGCTTGCATGAGATGTACACCGGTGCAATTCGATCAGGGCCTCCGGCTATTCGATAAAACCGGATAATGGTTCGATGAATGAATTAAACCTTCTAACGGATAGGTATCGTTCAGCCAAATAAGGCGCAGGGCATTATGATGTGTAAAAATTGGGTGCATTTCAAAAATGCCAATAGACACTACGATGCACTTAGATTAGGTAGGAGGTGAAAGGCATCTTTGACTACCGTTTAGGGGGTAGTGATGTGGCCCAGAAGATCCTTACGGAAGCAGCAATACATAAAAAAAGCTCCGTAGGGGCAATATAAAAAAACTGCACTTGAGGAAGGTTAAATAACAAAAAACCCCGGTCTGGCCGGGGCTTTAAATAGGGGACTAATTTTGTGAATCGTTGTTCACCACGCCGCCCTCGCGTCTTTTGTTCTTTTTTGGATCCGGAATTTGCCGATAAGTGACTTGGTTATAGGCGGCGGCATTCTTCCTGACTCCGCCTGTGGAGGCATTGGCTTCTTCTTTTCCGAGTGCGAATTTAACGGCGTTTTTGAGATTGAGCTTTTTCATGGCTGTTCAAGAGGTTGAGGTTGTGAAGGTAGTCTTTCTGATCAAGATCGCTTTCTGTTTATGATCTCTAATGCAAAACTACCGTGATGTAACCTGCCTATCTTGAACCTTTCGGTGGAACCCGTGCTCTTTTCGATAAACCCCGCTACTTTTTCGACCGGTTGATTAAACCTTTTGCAGTAAATACTTTTGATACCTTAATTCTGTTAATCGTCGGTAGTAATTACCTCGTGGGAATCATCTATAGCGACCTTCATATTTTCGCGTCGAGGGTTAAGTTTGACTGACTTTTTTAGGTAGGGCACCAGACTAAAGACCCGTCTTGAGATACCGCCCTTCACTTTTTCGATCTGCTCTCGCTCCAGCTTGAATTCCGAATTTTGGGATAGGTTTTTCATGTGGGTATTGTTTTTGGGGAAATCGTTTCAATAATCGGCATTCAGATTGTAAAGGAGCGTTTTATAAAAAAAGCCCCATAATGAACGAGGCTTAGGTGGTGTGTATTGGGTATTGAACCGATTAGTTCTGATCATCCACGCCAATGATGGCATTCTGACGCCGATCTGGTGCTGTTGCTACAGGTGCAGGCTTTAAAAGGGTTCGATAAACCACTAAAGGGCTTGCGGGTTTACTATAAACTACACGAGCGCGGCGAATACCGCCGCAAACGAGGTTTTGTTCGGTAGCATCAAGGGCAAAAGCCGCTGCTGCATCAAGCGTCAGTCTGTTCATTGTGGTGGTGGTGTAGGTTGTGGGTCAGTATTTCATACTCAGATTCAAATACTCAGATGCAACGAAATACAAGACCGTTTAACTAAAATGAGACTCAAAATGGAAAAATGCTTTCCATGGTATTGTCTCATATTGCGAAACCACTCACATCATTCAAAAAAAGAAGCCAATCAAAGAACAAAAAACCTTGGCCCTAACCTAAGCGGATGGGCACGATTTCCAAGTTTTTGGAAAGATCACGAACTCACAATGGAAAATTACCAGATTTCGTGATGGGTTAGTGGTATCTTGATCTCGCAGGTCGTTATTAAAAGGTTGTGTGTTTGGGTTAAACGATCTCAGAATGGTTCCCCTTTTAAATCTATTACCCACGATGAAAATTCAAGACATTCTACGTACACTTCAATTATCGGGCCAAAATCCTTGTGTTTTGACTGGCAGTGAAGTCTATTTCGCCGCCTCAGCTCCGTACAAAACCATTTTCTCTCCAATTAATGGCGTCGAATTGGGCGCTGTGCAAATGGCAGATGATGCAGGATATGAGCACGCCATCCATACAGCCGAAGCGGCTTTCGATGTTTGGCGGAAAGTTCCGGCCCCTAAACGTGGGGAAATTGTTCGTCAGATTGGGGATGCGCTCCGCACGAAGAAAGAAGCGCTGGGCGCCTTGGTAACCCTCGAAATGGGAAAGATTTACCAAGAAGGCTTGGGTGAAGTACAGGAAATGATTGACATTTGCGATTTTGCCGTTGGACTTTCACGCCAACTTTATGGCCTTACGATGCACTCCGAGCGGCCAGATCATCGAATGTATGAACAATGGCACCCACTTGGAACGGTAGGGATTATCTCGGCTTTCAACTTCCCGGTGGCTGTCTGGTCTTGGAATGCCATGATTGCTGCCGTTTGCGGAAATGTGAGTATTTGGAAACCCAGTGAAAAAACACCGCTTACGGCTATTGCCTGCATGAACATCATTCATGACGTATTGAAGCGCAATGATTTGCCGGAAGGCGTTTTTGGCGTGGTGGTTGGAGATGCGCAAATTGGACAAAAAATGGCGGCTGATGTCCGTATCCCACTTATCTCTGCTACTGGCTCCACGAGAATGGGCAAGGCCGTGGCCGAAACGGTGGCCAGGCGTTTGGGCCGATCGTTGTTGGAATTGGGCGGAAACAACGCCATTATTATTTCTGAACATGCAGATTTAAATATCGCCATTCCCGCTACACTTTTTGGTGCTGTTGGTACTTGTGGCCAGCGGTGTACCTCGACGAGGCGATTAATCGTGCAAGACTCGGTCTATGACGAAGTAAAACAAAAACTCTTGAATGCCTACCGCTCTCTCCGCGGACGAATTGGAAACCCTTTAGAGGATGGAACCCTCATTGGACCATTAATTGACCAGATGGCCGTAAGTCTTATGCAGAAAACGTTACATGACGTACAAGCAGAAGGTGGAACGGTCTTATTTGGTGGCGAGGTTTTGGAAGGCAATTATGTGGTTCCTGCACTGGTAGAAGTCGAAAACCATTATGCAAGTGTGCAGCACGAAACTTTCGCCCCTATTTTGTATTTAATACGGTACAAAACCATTGAAGAGGCACTGGCGATTCAAAATGGCGTGCCTCAAGGTTTGTCTTCTGCAATCTTTACCAACCATTTGCGGGAAAGTGAATATTTCCTGTCCGCTCAAGGATCCGATTGTGGTATTGCCAACGTCAATATTGGGACCTCCGGTGCAGAAATTGGTGGCGCATTTGGCGGTGAAAAAGAAACAGGAGGCGGCCGTGAATCCGGATCGGATGCTTGGAAAGCCTATATGCGACGTCAAACCAATACCATCAATTACTCTACAGCCCTTCCGTTAGCGCAAGGCATAAAATTTGATTTGTAAAATGGATAAAGTCCCCCAAACGATGCTCCGACAAGAAGTGTCTGGTTGGGGGCGGTTCCCCAAAACCTGGTCTCCGGTTTTACAGCCGTTAGATGTATCAGAAGTTCAGGCGTTTTTAAGAAATAGACAGGAGAAGGTAACACCCATTGGACTACGCCGGAGCTATGCAGATGCGGCATTGCCCCGTGAAAGTGTTGGTATAGATCTTACCCGATTACGCAAAATCATTCATTTTGATGACCTTGCAGGTCTAATTTCTGTTGAAGCAGGGCTTTCAATTGGGGACTTGTTACGGTTTATCGTCCCTAAAGGCTTTTTTATTCCTGTAACACCCGGAACGAGATTTGTCACATTAGGCGGTGCCGTTGCGCACGATGTACATGGAAAAAACCATCATGCTGCGGGTTCTATTTCGCGTTTTGTAAGCGCCCTCACCCTCATTCGTTCAGATGGAGAACAACTTCGCCTTACGCCGGATATGCCCCTTTTTGCAGCTACTGTCGCTGGATTAGGACTGACGGGCATTATAACGGTCGTCGAACTGAAACTTCTCCCTATTGAGACCTCCTACATTGTTCAAAAGCGCATTAAAGCTCCCAACCTTTATGCATTAATGACTGCTTTTGAAGCAGATGTGGCATCTTGGCCGTTTTCGGTGGCATGGGTGGATTGTTTGGCAAAAGGCGCTGCTTTGGGGAGAGGGCATTTGATTTTGGGGCGACCTGCTCTTATAGAGGAATTGCCCGCAACCCTAAAGGCTGATCCACTGCGTGTTCATAAAGATGCGCCTTGGAAAATACCGCTGGACGCTCCTTCCTTTTTACTTCATCCTCAACATATGCGATGGTTTAACAAAGCATTTTATGAACATCAATTAAGACCGGTTAAGGAAGCAGTGGTGCATTACCATCCCTTTTTCTATCCGTTGGATGCTCTTAATGGATGGAATAAATTATATGGAAAGCGTGGATTTGTTCAGTTTCAGTGTGTTATTCCATTTCAAGAAGCTCATGCTGTATTAAAGAAGTTGATTTCTTTAGGGGCCGATTGTGGTCGCCCGTCGTTCTTATCCGTTTTAAAAAAAATGGGTGTAGAAGACTTGGGGTTACTTTCCTTTGGAACGCCAGGTTGGACACTCACCATGGATTTTCCCATGGATACCGAAACGCCCCGCTTAATGACCAAACTGGAAAAGGTGGTCAGGGAGGCGGGAGGGCGATTGTATCTATCGAAAGATGCCTTCTTGACCGCTGCAACTTTCCGGGAAATGTATCCCAAAACCCTTCAATGGCAACAAATTAAGGCCAAGGCCGATCCCGAAAACCGCTTTACTTCGGAGTTGGCAAGCCGTTTAGCATTAATTCCTTAAGAGATGAAAACAGTAGCTGCGTTCGATTTCGATGGAACCATTACAACCTCTGATTCACTTTACCACTTCATTCGGTTCACCCATACAAAGCGAATGATTCTTAAAGGATCCATCCGATTGCTTCCAGTATTCGTGCGGTTTAAACTGGGATTAATAGATAACCAAAAGGCAAAAGAGGCAGTCCTGCATTACTTTTTTGCTGGAATGGACAAAGGAAAATTCCATAGCATATGTCACCAATTTGTACAGCAACGCTTGCCTTTAATCGTGCGCCCTAAAGCCATTGAAAAGATCCGATGGCATCAAAAAGAAGGTCACGAATTGGTTTTGGTTAGTGCCTCAGTTGAGGCGTACCTGATGCCTTGGGCAGTAGAAAATGGGTTTCAAGAAGTGTGCGGCTCAAAGCTCGAAATAATAAAGGAACGGTTAACCGGACGATTGGTTGGTAAGAATTGTTGGGGTCCGGAAAAGGTGGCGCGCCTCGAAGCCTGTGTGGGAGCACTTTCTTCAGTTTGCCTCTATGCCTATGGCGATACCCGTGGTGATCGTGAATTACTGGCCGCTGCAACGTATTCTAATTTTCGGGCTTTTGAATGAAAATATGCTAAGATACTTGGCTATATATGTATGATTATATTTTTTTCATCGCCGAAACAATCTCTATCACCCTTTTCGGGGAACAACCAAATAATTGCTTGGCGTCCCGTTGCAATGTGCGCGTGGTCGTATTTAAGGTATTTGCCAACTCTTTCGTGCCAAAAGGAAACGTATTTTTATTGGCTTCAATTGTTTCGATGATTTTGAGATACCGATTTTGATCTTCGATAGACAAATGTGTAGGCGGATTTAAAAAGTCAGGGAGGTTCTCGTGGAAGGTTGCTTCAGCAACGGTTTTATCCTCGGTTTCTTTCTTTTCTATAGAAATAGTAGGTTGACGTTGTTCATCAACCTTGGTAATAGCCTCTTTAGCTGGTTCAATTTCTATATAAATGGCATCGGTTGGTGTTCCCTTTTCTATAATAATTTGTCCGGTTCTCTTATGGACCTCTTGAAGTGCCAGTGCTTGGGTGTGCCCCCTTTTCTGCCCCCAATACCATACACCCCAGAGGACAATGAATAAGAATACGAGGCCCACGCTCCATTTAAAAACAGGCGTTTGAAGCCCTTCTTGCCATGCGCTTGGACGCTCGGCGTCATACAATGCCCTTACTTCATGTTCGCTTAAAGCCCTATTCCAAATCCGGACTTCGTCCATTTTACCACGAAAAGGCTAGATGTATTCATTTTTCCATCCGATGGGCTGCGTGTGGTGTTGTCCAAGAATGATGGGGTCGGTATTTCCTTCAGAACGGTAATTTCCTTGATATCCATTTGGGGAAAAATGCCACACATCCCCATTGACATAGATTTTGCCGTGTGTACCGTTCACGACTCCTATTAAAAAAATCCATTTATTCATAGGTAAATCTACAGAGCTCTTAAAGCCATTTCCCTTTTTATGCCACTTCTGATTATCTCGAGTAGAAGGCTGTTGGAGTACCAGAGATTTTGTGGACATAAACCAACTTCCATCATCCATGTCCCTTCCTTTCGAAACCAAAAAACTACCGTCAATGGCATTGTGAATAATATTTGGATGAAAAGTGGTGGAATTCCGCTCATTATAAATCCACATGGCAATGGTTATCTTGGAAGTCATTCGCTCGAAACGCTTGTCATGCGGTATATGGGCATAGTCATACAATCCGCCATTAAAATAGAGGGCTTTACCTGATTGGCCAAAGCGATCTTCCGTGAACCTGACATTTCCGGTGCTTTTCCCAGTTAAATTGAAGGGTCCCAGATCATGTAATAAATGATTCTTCTTATCTATCTGGTCCATGGTCCAATGGCCCAATAGATCTGCATTTAATTGCTCGTATATCGTAGCAGAAGGAGGCAGGCAACCTATAATACTAATCATAGAGATTAGTATCCCTATCCTTAAGGAAGGCATCATGTTTAGAATATTGTGTGGTAGCGAGACCTGTCGAAAAAACGATCAGGAAAAAAATATGGGGTTTCTGTGGGGTGTTCCAGATAGGATAGGAACCTTCGTAATTGTAAGATAAGATAATCCGAACATAGAAGAAATGTATCGGCAGCAAAAAAATAACTTGTATGAAACGATAGTGTTCTTTAGCGGTCAATAAAAAAGGCGACCATTTTGTAGTCGCCTTTACTGATTAGGGGATTTTTAAGCCTGCGCCGGTGGCACGATGATCGGTACTTCTGTACTTGAAGCGGTAGGGGTTGGTTTTTCGTTTTCGGGCAAGCGAAATTTCTCTGCCGGATCGGTGACGGGGCGTTTTTCAAGCACCAATTTCACCACTTCGTCTATCCGTTTCACAAAATGGAACTTAAGTCCAGAAAGGGCTTCTTTGTTGATTTCACTAAGATCTTTGCGGTTGCGCTCAGGCATAATAATAGTCTCGATACCCGCACGTTTGGCCGCCAAAACCTTTTCTTTAATCCCTCCAACGGGCAAAACTGCACCTCTAAGGGTGATTTCACCCGTCATGGCCACCGTGTGTTTGATACGGCGTTGTGTGAAAATGGAGGTAATGGCAGAGATCATGGCATTACCAGCAGAAGGCCCATCTTTCGGAACTGCTCCGGCGGGCACGTGAATATGTAAGTCCCAATACCGGAAGGCATCTAAGGGAATTTCTAAAGACTCGGCATGGGCCTTCACCCAAGAGAGCGCCGCAGAAGCCGATTCTTTCATGACCTCGCCCAATTGCCCAGTTACAATGAGCCGTCCATTTCCTCTGTGGACCGAAGCCTCAATAAATAGAATATCGCCACCAACGGGCGTCCAGGCAAGTCCTGTCGCCACACCCGGTACCCCTGTTCGCTCCGCCAAGTCTGATTCAAATTTTACAGGGCCAAGGTATTTCTCTATATCAGCAGAAGTGACATGTTCTTGTGTGGCTTCTTCCATGGCAATCTTTTTGGCTACGCCACGGACGACAGACCCAATGGTTCGTTCTAATTGCCGGACACCGGATTCCCGCGTATAACCGTCTATTAAATTGGCCAGTGCATCATCATCTATGGTAAATTGAGAACTATCAACACCGTTCTCGTTCAGCCTACGTGGTACCAGATATTGTTTGGAGATCGCTAATTTTTCATCCAAGGTATAGCCGTTGATTTCAATGATTTCCATGCGGTCGCGTAAAGGGCCGGGAATGGTGCTCAGTGAATTGGCGGTGGCGATAAACATGACTTTGGACAAGTCGTATTCTAATTCTAAATAATGATCACTAAACGTATTGTTCTGCTCCGGATCCAATACTTCCAGTAGGGCCGATGAGGGGTCGCCACGGAAGTCATTGCCCACTTTGTCTATCTCGTCCAGAATAAAAACAGGATTGGAGGTACCAGCTTTTTTAAGCCCTTGGATAATCCGTCCGGGCAAAGCACCAATGTAGGTACGGCGGTGGCCACGAATTTCGGCCTCGTCACGCACCCCGCCAAGGCTGATACGAACAAATTTCCGTCCCAGTGCCCGTGCAATAGATTTTCCAAGACTGGTTTTCCCAACACCGGGTGGGCCATAAAAGCACAAAATAGGTGCTTTCATATCTCCTTTCAATTTCAATACGGCGAGATACTCCAGAATCCGCTTTTTCACCTGTTCCAAACCATAGTGGTCTTCATTTAAAACGTCCTCAGCTGCTTTAATTTGGAGATGATCCTCGGTATAATGCTCCCAAGGTAAATCTGCAATCCATTCCACGTAATTTCGGATCACGCTATAATCGGGCGACATAGGGTTGGTACGTGCCAATTTGTCAATTTCTTTATCAGCTGCTTTCCGTACATGCTCCGGTAATACTTTTTCCAATAGTTTGTTGCGCAATTCATTGAGCTCATCCCCATTACCAAACTCGGAATCTCCCAGTTCGTCTTGAATGGCTTTCATCTGCTGACGTAAGATGTATTCGCGCTGTTGTTTGTCCACATCGGTTTTTACGCGGCTTCGGATTTCTTCCGAAAGTTCCAACACCTGTAATTCATGCTCTAGATGTGACAAAAGCAAATCCGCACGTGCTATCAGGGTTTTGGTTTCCAGAATAGCCTGCTTCTTTTCTACCTCTATTTGGAGATTGGATGCAATAAAATAGATAAGAAAAGAGGCCGAGTCTATGTTTTGGATCGCATATTCGGCTTCGCTGGGTAAATTGGGATTCAAACGGATGATTTGCGTTGCGAGGTCTTTGATAGACCGTACACGTGCTGTCAACTCTATTTGATTCTCTTCTTTTGGTTCATCATATGCGATTACATTCGCTACGAGATAAGGTTCTTCTTGTAAATACTCCCGAATCTCAAACCGCCGCTTTCCCTGAATGACAATGGAGACCGTTCCATCGGGCATTTTGATAAGTTTCAGAATAGATGCAACCGTTCCAATTTCATACAAATCTTGGGCGGTGGGGACTTCCACTTCGCTATCCTTTTGGGCTATAACCCCAATTTTTTTGGTTCCATTATAGGCTTCTCGAACCAATTTGAGCGACGTATCTCGCCCAACCGTAATTGGCAAAACAACGCCTGGATATAATACGGTGTTCTTAAGTGCTAAAATGGGAAGCATGTCTGGTAACTGCTCTGCATTTAATTTCTTCTCTTCATCAGCGGTCAATAAGGGAATCGCATGATCAAAATCGTCATCACTCTGCATATAAAATGGTAACATCCGTCTATCGGTTTCTGGTGAAAGTTTTGTTTGTCCAAAGATAAGGCCATAAAATCATGCCAATCTTATAGCCCTGACAACTTGACATTGAGATGGTTTTAATGTGTGCCTAAATGATACGGTTGTTTAACAGGAAGACAAAGTGTATTTTAGGAAATTATGTGCAATCCGAAACTTTCGTATAAGGATTGTGATTAGCTATTTCAAATTGCAATCTGCAAAAATTCCTTTCAACCATCCTTCTAATTTCTTTATGTGGCATTCATCCATTTTAGGCGCAATTGGCGACACACCTTTGGTTAAATTGAATAAAATTACCTCTCAGATTCCTTGCACGGTATTGGCAAAAGTGGAGTTCTTTAATCCCGGTGGCTCGGTGAAAGACCGCATTGCCCTGAAAATGATAGAAGAAGCAGAAAAAGCAGGTACACTCCACCCCGGTGGAACCATCATCGAAGGAACCAGTGGCAATACTGGGGCTGGATTGGCTATTGTAGCCATTGCAAAAGGCTACAAATGTATCTTTACTACAACCGATAAACAAAGCCAGGAAAAAGTGGATGTACTCCGGGCGTTGGGGGCAGAGGTGGTTATATGCCCTACCAATGTAGCACCAGAAGATCCTCGGTCCTACTACTCGGTTGCCAAAAGGCTGAGCAAGGAAACTCCCAATTCCATCTATCCCAATCAATACGATAATCCCGCAAATGTCCAAGCCCATTATGAATCCACTGGGCCTGAGCTATGGGCACAAACCGAAGGTAAAATTACCCATTATGTCGCTGGAGCAGGAACGGGTGGAACTATTTGTGGAACCGCCAAATTCCTAAAAGAGCAAAATCCCAATCTGAAGGTGATTGGGGTGGATCCTTATGGCTCTGTTTATTACAAATACTTTCATGAACGGGTTTTTGACCATGCCGAAATTTACCCTTATATCACGGAGGGTGTTGGAGAAGACATTTTGGCAGGTAATATGGACTTTGACTTGGTTGATGATTATGTTAGGGTGACAGACAAAGATGCCATGCAATACACCCGAAGGTTGGCAAGAGAGGAGGGGCTATTTGTAGGAGGATCCTGTGGGATGGCCATGGCCGGAGCGGTGCATTGGTTAGAAACACATCAGAAAACGCTAAAGCCAGATGATGTGGTTGTAGTGTTATTGCCAGATTCTGGATTTCGGTATTTATCCAAAATCTATAATGACAAATGGATGGAAGGCCATGGGTTCTTATAAAAAATGTTACGCCTGAATGCCGCAGAAACATTGAACAAATGTTATGGGCCGCTCACTCGAATGCACCCGATGAGCATCTCGGGTTAAGGTAAGCACTAATACATAAAAAAGCCTGGTAGAGGCGACACTATATGAGACCCATAGGAATAGAAAGAGGTATGCACGAAGTACTTGGGGAAATTTTGAAATGCACCCTGGCAATTTCAATACCCGAAGGTGCAATTAAAAGGTGGCATATTAGCACGCGATCAAATATAGAGAACTAATTTCAATACCCGAAGGTGCAATTAAAAGAATTACCAGTCACGTTTACCGCGATACTAACCCCAAATTTCAATACCCGAAGGTGCAATTAAAAGTCATATTTTAGATTGTCCGCTGTACGCAAAACAGGCATTTCAATACCCGAAGGTGCAATTAAAAGTCAGGGAACGATGCCAGAAGACGTTCTAGCCAATTTAGATTTCAATACCCGAAGGTGCAATTAAAAGCGGCACGCGCACTCCGCAACGCAAAACCGATGAACAAATTTCAATACCCGAAGGTGCAATTAAAAGCGGATAGGCAGCGGCAGTTGCAGGGTGCAAAAACGTATTTCAATACCCGAAGGTGCAATTAAAAGGAGCGCTTTTTGGTCTTGAACCCAAGGTGGAGCTATTTCAATACCCGAAGGTGCAATTAAAAGACGCGCCAAACCAACATTGAAATGATCTAAAAAATAAATTTCAATACCCGAAGGTGCAATTAAAAGGCCGCTTGGCGCTCTTGAATGCGGGCTTTAGCGTTTCATTTCAATACCCGAAGGTGCAATTAAAAGCGGGGCGACAATTGTGAATGCGGGTAGATGGGCCAGATTTCAATACCCGAAGGTGCAATTAAAAG
>ERZ761607.1207-NODE-1207-length-34012-cov-5.028624_pt1 | contig 34012 bp, 19 predicted proteins | sample MGYA00511164_ERZ761607 | MGnify/ENA primary metagenome ERZ761607 (study PRJEB28899, sample SAMN02445080) | bioreactor sludge metagenome | biome: EBPR sludge | place: Australia: Brisbane, Thorneside Wastewater Treatment Plant | collected 2011-06-22 ... | reverse complement strand
TTCCTGGGGCTGGCGACAGACCCTCGGAGAAGTCGAAAACCGAACGCCAATCGGAAACGGCGCCTTACGACTGGCGTCCACGGAACCGCTCGAGGCGTGTCACGGCCCGCTGGGGACCGCCGGGCACGTCCGCATCGCCCGCAAATACCGACACTTCGGTGCGTTCGGGCACGGTCCACGATCTTGTCGCCTCGAAGTCCGTGGTGCTACGTTCCCGTGACCCGCGACGTCGCGAACGCGCTTCTCGGGCGTCTAACCTCCGTATGCTGCCCCTGCCCGAGCTGATGTCGAAGGTTCGCGCCTACCACGCGCAAGCCGACGTCGGGCTCATCGAGAAGGCGTACCGCTACAGCGAGCGGATGCACGAGGGGCAGAAGCGGAAGTCGGGCGATCCGTACTTCATCCACCCGACCCACGTGGCGGGGGTGATCACGGAGCTGCGGCTCGACACCGCGAGCGTGTGCGCGGCGCTCCTGCACGACGTGGTCGAGGACACCGACGTCACCGAGAAGGACATCGCCCAGCAGTTCGGCGAGGAGGTCGCGTTCCTCGTCGACGGCGTGACCAAGCTCGGCAAGGTCAACTTCGCCTCCAAGGAGGCCCGGCAGGCGGAGAGCTTCCGCAAGATGCTGCTCGCGATGGCGCGCGACATCCGCGTGCTGCTCGTGAAGCTCGCGGACCGCTTGGACAACATGCGGACCCTCGAGCACATGAACATCGACTCGCAGGAGCGCATCGCGACCGAGACGATGGAGATCTACGCGCCGCTCGCGGGGCGCCTCGGCATTCATTGGGTGAAGGCCGAGCTGGAGGACCTCTCGTTTCAATACTTGCAACCGGACGCGTACGGCGATCTCGGTCGCAAGATCGGCGAGACCGCGAAGGAGACGGATCGTTACGTCGAGGACGTGACGAAGAAGCTCCAGAAGATGCTGGTCTCGCGTGGCTTCGCGCTCGAGGTGAGCGGGCGTCAGAAGCACCTGTACTCGATCCACAAGAAGATGAAGCGGCAGGGGATCGACTTCGAGCAGGTGCAGGACCACGTAGCGTTCCGCTGCGTGATGGAGACGGTCGCGGACTGCTACGCCGCGCTCGGCGTGGTGCACAGCGAGTGGACGCCGATCCCCGGGCGTTTCAAGGACTACATCGCGCTTCCGAAGCCGAACATGTACCAGTCGTTGCACACCACGGTCATCGGACCGGGCGGGCGGCGCATCGAGGTGCAGATCCGGACGCACGAGATGCACCGGACGGCGGAGCTCGGCATCGCGGCGCACTGGAAGTACAAGGAGCGCAGCGGCGGGATCGAGCAGAGAGACGCCGAGCGCTTCGCGTGGCTTCGGCAATTGATGGAGTGGCAGAAAGAGCTCGAAGATCCGACCGAGTTCCTGGAGTCCGTCAAGGTCGATCTCTTCCCGGAGGACGTCTACGTGTTCACGCCGAAGGGCGACGTGAAGACGTTCCCACGCGACGCGACGCCGATCGACTTCGCGTACTCGATCCACTCCGAGGTCGGCGAGCACTGCACGGGCGCGCGCGTCAACGGCGTGATCGTCCCGCTGCGCCACAAGCTCCGCAACGGCGACGTGGTCGAGATCCTCACGGGCAAGAACCAGCAGCCCTCGAAGGATTGGCTCGACTTCGTGGTCACGGGCCGCGCGCGCTCGCGGATCCGCGCGCACTTCCGGACCAAGGAGCGGGCTCGCTCGCTCAAGCTCGGGCGCGATCTGCTCGAGCGCGCGCTGCACAAGAAGGACCTCTCCTTCAACCGCTGGATCAAGAGCGGCGAGATCGCCAAGACGCTGCAGCACTTCGGGCTGCAGAACGAAGAAGAGCTCTTCGCGCAGATCGGCTACGGCAAGATCGACGTCTCGAAGGTGCTCGAGGTGGCGTATCCGTCGGAGCCCGACACCCGCAAGACGCTCGCGCCGAGCTTCTTCGAGAAGACGGTCCGCAAGGTCACGCGCAAGGACGGCGACGCGTCGATCCGCATCGACGGGCTCGACGACGTGCTGGTGCGCTTCGCCAAGTGCTGCACGCCGGTGCCGGGCGATCCGGTGGTCGGATGGATCACGCGCGGTCGTGGGGTGACGATCCACCGCAAGAACTGTCCGCGCTCGATGGAGCTGGACCCCCAGCGGCGCATCGACGTGAGCTGGAGCTCCGACACCAAGATGGAGCTGCCGGTGTCGCTGAAGGTCACGACGAACAACAGCCCCGGCATCCTCGCGAAGGTGTCGAGCGTGTTCACCGAGAACGGCCTGAACATCAGCGAGGCGATCTGTCGGACCCAGGACGACGGGCGCGCGGTGAACCTCTTCCAGTTCACGGTGGACGACCTGAACCGGCTGCGGACGGTGATGCGCGGGATCGCGAAGATCACCGGCGTGCAGGACGTCGAGCGCGTCTGACGATCCCGTTTGCCTCGGGGTCTGCTCTCGAGGTCGCCCATGAGCGTCGACGTGCGCGTCGACGTGAGCGTTGACGTGAACGGCGACGGCGACGTGAACGAGGTCTTTGCTCGAGACGTGCTTCTCAGCGTTCACGACCACGTCCACGAAGTCGCGGCCTTCACTCCGGAACATTGACGCGTCCGCGCGTGTCCCGAGGGCCTGTAGTAGGGTGCGCTCGCCTTCCTGAAAGGCACCGGAGGTCCCTTTGCGTCATCGTCGCCTGCGCTCGGCGCTCGTCGCCGCGCTCGCCCTCGGCTCGACCCTCTCGAGCCTCGGCGCCACGAGCTTCGGCTCCACTGCCCACGCCCAGCCCGAGGCCGCGCGCCCCGCGAACCCCTACGACGCCGAGCAACGACGCCTGGCCGCCGAAGCCGCGCGCGACCGCTCGCCGCGCGGCTTCCTCGCGCTGCTCGAGCTCTGGCGCCATTCGGACGATGCGACACCCGCGGTCACCACGCGGGTGCTCGACGAGCTCGCGAAGAACCGCCGCCTGCCCGCCGATCGCCGCGCCTACGCGGCCGCGTTGCTCGCGCGCATGCAGGTGCGCGCCGGCGATCGTGAAGCGGCGCAGCGCACGATCGCGCCCCTCGGCTACGCGACCGACTGGCAGCTCGTCGGTCCCTTCGACAACGAAGGCAAACAAGGCTTCGCGCGTGCCTTCGGGCCCGAAGAGCTCCGCATGGCCGCGCATGAGCCTGCGCGAGCCTTCGACGGCAAGGAGCGCGACGTCGCGTGGCGCCGTCATCCGCCGCTCGATCCCTACGGCTACGTCGATCTCGACATGCTCTTCCGCCCGAACCGCGACGTCTGCGGCTACGCGACGACGGTGGTGCGCTCGGAGCGCGCGCAGCCGCTCACGCTCCACTTCGGCGCGGGTGGCGCGAGCCGCGTGTGGTGGAACGGCGTGGTCGTGCACGAGGACGCGACGTACCGACAACCGGACGCAGACCGGCACGCGCTCGTGGTCGGCGCGCACGCGGGCGACAACCGCATCCTCGTGAAGACCTGCGTCGCCAACGAGTCGTGGGGCTTCTACCTCCGCGTGCTCGACGCGCGGGGCGTCGCGGTCGCGGTCGATGCGGAGAACATGCCGACGGCGGCGGGCGAAGGGCACGGCGTGCCGCGCCTGCCGACCGCGCCGCGGAGCACGCTGGCGCTCCTCGAAGAGGCGTCGTTCGCCGCGAACGCGCGACCGAGCGCGCACTACGATCTCGCACGTTTCCTCCTCTGGACCGGCGCGGACGACGTCGCGACGAACCGCGCGCGGCAGCTCGCGGCGCGCGCCGCAGACGCCGATCCGAGCCTCGATCACCTCGTGCTCGCCGCGCGGCTGCAGGAGCACCGCCACGAGCGCCAGCGCTACGCGACGCGCGCGCTGGAACGGTTCCCGAACGACGCCGAAGCGCTGGTGCTGATGGCGCAGATCGCGAGCACGGGCTTTCACCCGGAGAGCGCGCTCGCCTACCTCGATCGCGTGCAAGGCGATCCGATCCCTGGGGTCGGCGGGGTCAGCCGCCGACAAATCCAGGTCATCGCGGCCGCGCTCGTGCGCGCCGAGATCCTCCAGCGCATGGAGCTGCCGCAGGCCGCGCGCGCGACGGTGGAGCGCGCGCTCGAAGGTGCGGGCGAAGCGCCGGGCTGGCTCGTGGTGCGCGCGACTTACGCGGAGAGCGCCGTCGCGCCCGACGACGCGATCGCGCTCCGCACGCGCGCGCTCGCGCAGCGGCACGACGACGTCGCGCTCCATCAGATCTTCGTGGCGGACGCGGTGCGTCGCCGCGAGCGTGATCGCGCGGTCACCCACCTCGACGCGATCCGCGAGGCCGCGCCGGGCGACGTCGGGGTGCTGCGCTACGTGGCCGCGATCCACGAGGCGCTCGGTCGCAACGACGAGGCGCTCGAGGCCTTCACCGCGGCGCTCCAGCTCGCGCCCGAAGATCCCGGCACCCACGTCGCGTACGGCAAGCTCCTGCTGCGCGCAGGCCAAGCCGACGCCGCGCTCGGCGCCTTCCGCACCGCGCTCGATCTGCGCCCCCAGGACGCGTCGACCCGCGAGCTGCTCGAGCAGATCCGTCCGCAGCAGCGCCCGGACGAGGCCTACGCCGCCAACGACGAGACGATCCTCGCGCGGCGCGGCGAGAGCCAAGGCTTCCCCGTCACGACCTTGCAGGACCTCACCGTCAACACCGTGTTCGAGAACGGCCTCGGCTCGAGCTTCCGTCAGCTCGCGTGGCAGGTGCACGACCAGGAAGGCGCACGCAGCCTGCGCACCTACGCGATCCAATGGGATCCCACCGCGCAGCGCGTGGATCTGCGGCTCGCGCGGGTCTACCGCGGCAACCAACGCCTCGAAGCGACGCAGCTCTTCGAGCAGGCGCTCGGCGAGCCCTGGTACCGCATCTACTACGACACCCGCGCGATGGTCGTGGTCTTCCCGACCCTCGAGCCCGGCGACGTGGTGGAGCTGCGCTGGCGCATCGACGACGTCGCGCACCGCAACTTGTTCGCCGACTACTACGGCGATCTCACGTTCCTCCAAGACATGCAGCCGAGCGCGCACCAGGAGTACGTGCTCATCACGCCGTCCTCGCGCGAGTTCTACTTCTCGGAGCCGAACCTCCCGCAGCTCCGACACGAGCGCCGCGAAGAGAACGGCACGCGCATCGATCGTTTCGTCGCGGAGAACGTCCCCGCGATCCGCAGCGAGGACTCGATGCCCGGCTACACCGAGATCTCGCCTTACCTGCACGTGTCGACCTACCGCACCTGGGAAGAGGTCGGTCGCTGGTACTGGGGCCTCATCCAAGATCAGCTCTACGCAGACGAGAGCCTGAAGGCGACGGTGCGCCGGCTCGTGGAGGGCAAGACCGAGCTGCGCGACAAGGTCGAAGCGATCCACCAATGGGTGCTCGATCACACGCGCTACGTGGGGCTCGAGTTCGGCATTCACGGCTACAAGCCGTACCGAGTACCGCAGATCCTCAGTCGTGGATTCGGCGACTGCAAGGACAAGGCATCGGTCCTCTACACGATGTTCCGCGAGGCCGGGATCGACGCGCACATCATCCTGGTGCGCACCCGCCGCAACGGCCTCATCGACGATCTGCCCGCTTCGCTCGCGGTGTTCGACCACGCGATCGCCTACGTCCCGGAGCTCGACCTCTACATCGACGGCACCGCCGAGCACAGCGGCCTCACCGAGCTGCCCGACATGGACCAGGGCGTGACGGTGCTCCACGTCTGGCCGGGCGGCTCCGAGCTGCGCCGCACGCCGGTGTTGCCGCCCGAGCGCAACCGACGCGAGCGCACCCTCGACGTGCGCCTCGCCGCGGACGGCAGCGCGACGCTGAGCGCGCGCGAGGTGATCACGGGCAGCCAAGCGCCCGGCTACCGCTCGACCTACCAGGCCGAGGGCACGCGCCGTGATCGGCTGGAGCGCGAATTGCGCAATCTGTTCGCAGGTTTGCGGCTCGAGTCCCAGCGCTTCGAGCACCTCGACGACCTCGAGCGCCCGGTGCACCTCCAGTGGGAGGCGGAGGTGCCGCAGCTCGCGCCGCGCGACGCGGAGGGCCTGCGCGTCGATCCTTCGGTGATCGGCGAGCTCACCCGCAGCCTCGCGCGCGCCACCCAGCGGCGGCTCCCGCTCGAGCTCGGCACGACCTCCTCGTACGTCGAGACCCGCACCGTGCACCTGCCGGCCGGCGCGCGCGCTCGCACGATCCCGGAAGGCCGCGTGGCGGAGAGCCCCTTCGGCCTCGTGCGCCTCACGGTGGAGAGCGACGCGCGCAAGGTCGAGCTCCGCACCGAGCTCGAGCTGCGCCGCGATCGCGTGGCTCCGAACGAGTACGGCGCGTTCCGACGCTGGCTCGAAGAAGCCGATCAGATCCTCCGTCAGCGCCTGGTGGTGGAGCCGCGATGAAGTACGCCCACGGATCCCCCACCACGTCGGTCTCGCACGACGTCGAATCTCGGATGAATCACGAAAGTTTCGTGCCCATGCGCCACGCACCTTCGGCTTCGAGCTCCTCGCTCCCGTCGCGGTCCGCACCGGTCGCCGTCAGGCCGCGCCGAGTCGGCGCGCTCCACGCGCTGCTCCTGCTCGCGCTCGCGCTCCTCGTCGGTTGCCCGCGCGGCGGCGAGACGACCCCGGACGAGCTCACCATCGAGGATCTCCGTCGCGCGGCGGCGGAGCGCCCGAACGATCCGCGCGCGGCCTTCGAGCTCGCGGTCGGTGAGCTGCTCCGCTTCGATGGCGATCCCTCGCGCGCGCGCGCCGCGATCGATCGCGCGATCGCGCTCGACGAACGCGCGGCCGCGCCGCAGCTCCTCTCCGCCCTCGAAGCGCACCAGCACGGCGACTTCGATCGGGCGCTCGACGGTTTCCTCGGCACGCTCGAGCGGGACACGAGCGACGGCACCTTCGCGGAGCTCGCGGCGGCCGGCGTGGAAGAGCTCGCGGAGCTCGCGCCGCGCTTCGCCGAGCGAGTCCCCGCGCGTCTGTCGCCCGTGCTCGGGCGCCTGCCGCTCCCCGCGCGCCACACCGCGACCGACGTGCTCACCGAGCTCGCGTACCGCGCGGGAGACGTGGCCCGCGTCCGCGAGCTCGCGACTGCGAGCGGCTGCGCGACCGACTGGCGCGTGATCGGTCCCTTCGGTCCGCGCGATCTGCTCGGCTTCGACACGCGTTTCCCCGCCGAGGCCGCGGGCCCGCTCGCGGAGCGCTACGATCTCGGGCCTGGCCGCGGCGAGCAGCCGACCCGTGCCCACGAGGCGCGCGGCTGCGCGGTGCATCTCGGCGGCGGCGCGATCGGCGCGGGGGGAGTGACCTACGCGGAGACCTTCGTGGAGATCGCGCAGGGCGGTCCGCAGACGCTGCGGCTCGAGACGCCGAACGCGGTCGAGGTGCGCATCGACGGCGAGCGAGTGATCCGCCTCGATCACCGCCGCGAGACGATGCGGCGCGTGACCTACCATCCGATCGAGCTGTCCGCGGGGCGGCACGAGATCGAGGTGAAGGTCGCCACGCGGCACCCGAACCCGATCCTCGCCGTCTCGATCGCGCCGGGCCGCGGCGACGCCGCGCTCCCCGAAGGCGAGGACCCGTGGAGCACCTACGTCGCGGCTTCCACGCTCTTCTCGCGCGGCGCGGTGGTCGACGCGCGCGAGCGGCTGCGGCCCGCGGGCGCGGCGGCCCAAGAGGGCTCCGCGACGATGCGCATCCTGCAGTCCGCGGTCGCGCTCGCCGATCCGATGGTCACCGACGACATGCGCCGCGATCGCGCGCGCGACTACCTGCGCGCGGCGGGCAACAAGGACGAGGGCGCGTGGTTTCCGGTCTTCCAGCGCGCGCGGCTCGAAGCGGCGGAAGGTCGCGATCAAGAGGCGATCGCGATCCTCCGCGGTGCGAGCACGCGTTGGCCGGCGGTGCTGCCCTTCAAGCTCACGCTCCTCGAGCTGCTGCTCGGGCGCGGCTGGGACGACCAGGCGGACGCGCTCGTGGCGTCCGCGCGCGAGGCGGTGCCGGGCGCGTGCTCGCCGATCCGCGGCGCGCTCGTGCTCGCGCAGCGTCGCGACCGCATCGACCTCGTCGATCGCCACGTCGAGGAGCTGCTCGCGTGCGACGCGCGCGCGGGCGAGCGTTATCAGATCTTCGTGGCGGGACGCCGGTGGGACGACGCGGAGCAGGAGCTCGCGCGCCTCATCGCGCTCGAGCCGATCCAATCGCGCGATCGTTTCTTGCCGAGCCGCCTCGATCTCGCGGAGAGCCGCGCGGATCGCGACGCCGTGATGCGGGTGCTCGAAGAGATGCGCGCGCGTTCCCCGCGCTCGCCCACGAGCTGGCTGAGCCTCGCGGATCGTGCGCTGGCGGAGGGCGATCGCACGCGCGCGCTCGAAGTCTTGAGCGCCGCGATCGCGCAAGAGCCGACGGACATGGCGGACCTGCGTCGCGTGCGCACCGCGCTCGGCGGCGCGTTCGAGCTGGAGGCGTTCCGCGTGCGCGGCGAAGAGGCGATCTCGGCCTACCGCGAAGCGAACGCGAGCTACGACCAGCCGCAGGTGCTCGTCTTCGACTACTCGGCCATCCGCGTCTTCGAGGACATGTCGTCGCTCCAGCTCGTGCATCAGATCTACGAGGCGCGCAGCGACGAGGCGATCGACGAGCTCGGCGAGTTCGAGCCTCCGGGCGGCGCGTACCTGCTCACGCTGCAGACCATCAAGCCCGACGGCGCGCGGCTCGAGCCCGAGCTCATCGAGGGCAAAGACACCATCTCGCTGCCGAGCCTCGCGGTCGGTGATCTCGTGGAGATGGAGTACGTGCGGGTGCTCGATCCGCCGGCCGGTCTTCCGAACGGCGTGCTCGGCGACCGTTTCTACTTCGCGAGCTACGAGGTGCCCTTCTTCCGCAGCGAGCAGGTGCTGATCACGCCGCCCGGCGTCGAGGTCACCGTCGATCCGCGCGGCCCCGCCCCCGAGACGCAGCAGAGCGCGGGCCCCGACGGAACGCCAGAGGGAACGATCGTGCGTCGCTGGCGCGTCGATCGCAGCGTGCCGCTCGTGCCCGAGCCGGCGAGCGTGAGCGCGCGCGAGTACCTGCCCTCGATCAATTGGTCGGTGAACGCGAGCTGGAGCTCGTTCCTCGACGGCCTGCGCGACGTGCTCGCCGATCGCGACGTGATCGATCCGGCGGCGGTGCGGCTCGCGCGGCAGGTCGCGGGCGAAGGTGACGATCGCACCCGCGCGGAGCGGCTCTACCGCTGGCTCCTCGACGAGACCGAGAACAACGACGACGTCTTCGGCGAGGCGCCGGTGATGCTCGCGCAGCGCACCGGCAACCGCGTGCGGATGCTCCACTACCTGCTCGGGCTCGTGGGCATTCGTTCGGATCTGCTCGTCGCGCGTGGGCTCGGCAACGATCAGACGCGCTCCGAGGTCGCCGACGAGGAGACGTACACGAACCTCGTGCTCCGGCTCGGGGCAGGGACCGGCGGTACCGCCGACGGGACCGGCGACGGCGCGGTCTACCTGCAGCCCACCGCGCGCGGCGTGCCCTTCGGCTACCTGAACCCCGCGCTGCGTGGACAAGACGCGCTCGTGCTCACCGCCTCGTCGCGTGACGGCGTGCAGCGCGTCGAGCTGCCGGCGAGCCTCGGTCCCGCCGACTCGGTGCTCAGCGACTCGCGGCGCATCGAGATCACGGCGCGCGTCGCGCGCGACGGCGGCGCGGAGGTGGAGATCGTCGAGACCTTCCGCGGCGTGGAGGCGATCGGCTGGCGCAACGACCTCGAGAGCATCCCCGACGCGGTGCTCGAGCAGCGCTTCGAGGAGGCGTACGTCGGTCGTTTGCTCTCGGGCGCGGAGCTGCAGGAGCTGCGCATCACGGGCCGCGACGAGCCGAACGAGCCCTTCGTGTTGCGCTACGTGGTGCGCGTGCCCGCGCTCGCGCGACGTCAGGGCGGCGCGCTGGTGCTCTCGGGTCTCTTCCCGACCGCGCTCGGGCCGCGCTTCGCGCGCCTCGACGAGCGTACGACCGCGCAGGTGGTCGGTCCGCCGATCCACCTCGACGTGGTGCTGCGCGTGACCACCGAAGACGGCGCGCCCTCGGTGCGGCTGCCCCCAGTGAGCCTCGAGCACGGCCGCGCGAAGCTCACCACGTCCTCGCGTGAGGAGAACGGCTTCCTGGTGGTCGAGCGCCACCTCGAGGTCCCGATGATGCGCGTGTCGGCGCAGGACTACCCGGCGTTCGCGGCGTTCTGTCGCGCGGTCGACGAGGCGGAGCAGCGCGAGATCCCGCTGCGCTGATCGCGCCGCGAGCCGATCGTACGGCTCCGCTTTCGACCCCCGGCGCGAAAGGTGTACACCTCGCGCGCCATGGGTCTGCCGCTCCTCGACACCACGCATCGGTGGGTTCACGTCGCGATCTTCCCGAACACCGCGACCCTCGACGAGATCCGCACGTACTACCGCGAGCTGCGTGAGGCGCTCGAGCGACCGGGGCCGCCGATCTGGTTCCTGGTCGATCTCGGCGGCATCGACGTGACCAAGACCACCGCGGTCCAACGAAAAGCGGCGGCGGAGGAGTACGACAAGCTCGCGCCGCTCTTCGAGCGCCGAGTCGCGGGCGAGGCGTTCGTGATCCCGAACCCGCTCGTGCGCGGCGCGTACGTCGCGTTCTGGTGGATCTCGCAGCGCGAGAAGGGCGTCGAGCGCGAGTCCTTCGCGAACGAAACGAAGGCCCGCGCGTGGATCGAGGCGCGTTCGGGACGTTCGCCGGAGGGCGTGCCGACGTTCGCGGAGGTCAGGCGCCGCGCGGCGTGAACGCGTCAGGGGAGTGCCGCGGACTCTGCGACGCAATCTCTGCGACCCACGATCACCACGATCCGCGCACCAAGCGTGAGGTCCCAGGCTTGAGGCATCGGACCCCGTCGTTGCAGCCTCGCGCTCGGTGGTTCTTGGAAAGGGTGGTCGTATGAGAACGAGAGCTTGGCTTTTGGGCTTGGTGGGGCTCCTCGCGTGTGGTGAGTCGAGCGAGCTGATGCCGGATGGCGCGGTCGCGGACGGATCGACCGACCTCGACGGCGGCACGGTCGATCGCGACGGTGGGCCGGATCGCGACGGTGGTGGCGCGTGTGGCGCGTTCGGAGAGAGCTGCTGCGACGACGGCTCGTGCGACGGCGCGCTGGTCTGCGCCGAAGGCGTCTGCGTGGAGGTCGGACCTCCGTGCGGTGGACCGGGCGAGCCGTGTTGCGACGACGGCGCGTGCGACGACGGGCTCGGCTGCGGGCCGACGGGAAGGTGCGTCGTGCCCCCCAGCTGCGGCGCGCTCGGTGAGGCGTGTTGCGAGGACGGGAGCTGCACCGCGGGCACCTGCGACGGCGACGTCTGCGTCCCGTGCGGCGGCCCGGGTGAGGCGTGTTGCCCCTCGAGCACCTGCGAGGGCGGCGGCTGCTGCGTCGACGGCACCTGCACCGGCGCGGGCTCGGAGTGTCCCGACGTCGGCGGTACCTGCGAGGCCGGGAGCTGCGGCGACTGCGGCGGCGCCGGGCAGTCGTGCTGCGACGGCGACTTCTGCACCGCGAGCGGCGTGATCTGCGGCGGCGCGGACGTGTGCGTCGCGTGCGGCGGCGCGGGCGAGACGTGCTGCGCGGACGACGCGTGCGACGGAGGCTTCGTGTGCGGCGCGGGCGACGTGTGTCGCGTGTGCGGCGGCGCGGGCCAGGCGTGCTGCGCGGGCGACACGTGCGGCGACGGGCTCGCGTGTGGCGGCGACGATCTCTGCGTGCCCTGCGGTGGCGAAGGCGAAGCCTGCTGTCCGGGCGCGGAGGCGTGCGACGCGGGCTGCTGCGATCCGGGCAGCGACTCGTGCGTGGCGGTCGGTGAGGACTGTGGCCTCGGCACGTGCGGCGCGGGCGGCGAGTGCAGCGTCTGCGGACAACCCGGCATCGCGTGCTGCCCGGGTGAGGAGTGCGGAGGCGGCGGATGCTGCGACGCCGGGTTCTGCGTGGCGTCCGGCGAGCTCGTGACGGGCGGCGCGCTCTGCCTCGGCGGGATGACGACCGAGGAGTGTGGCGACGCGGGTGAGGTCTGCTGCGACGGCGGTTGCAACGACGGCTGCTGCGTGCGCGGGCGCTGCGTCGCAGAGGGCAGCATGTGCGGGACCGTCACCACCTGCACCGACGGCTCGTGCGTGGGCGGCATGGTCAACTGCGGCAACGAAGGGCAGGCGTGCTGTCCACCCGGCGCAGGCAGCCCCGCGTTCTGCACGGTGGCGGGCACGGTCTGCCAGGGCGGCGGCTTCGGCGGAGCCACCCAGTGCGTGGCGTGTGGCGGTCCGGGCGAGGCCTGCTGCGACGGTCAGGCCTGCGACGGCGGCGGCTGCTGCGTCGATGGGCTCTGCGTAGGCGAGGGCGACGCGTGCGGCGACGAAGAAGACGGCACGTGCTCGGACGGCGGCTGCGAGGACGGCGCGTGCGGGCGCATCGGCGACGACTGCTGCAGCGGCGACATCGGCTGCAGCGCGCCCTTTGCGGTGTGCGGCGGCGACTTCTGCGTGGCGTGCGGCGGCCTCGATCAGCCGTGCTGCGGCAGCGAGTGCGGCGAGCCGTACTTCTGCGCGTTCGCGCCGGGTGGACGTCGCTGCCGTCTGCCGATGTCGGGTCCCTGATCCGAGGCTCGGCTCGAGTGACACGAGAAGCGCCGTCCTCTCGGGGGCGGCGTTTCCTCGTCCGTCGTCGGTCTCCCTCTCGGACGGCTCGCCAACCCGCGACCCTCTCTGCGAGCAGCCCGTCGAAGAACCGACGGAGCCGCGTGTTTTTCGGGAGGCTCCGGTGGGCTTTGCCCACTGGAGGGGGACTTTCTGAAAGACCCCGGAAAGAAGAGGCAGCCCGTTGAAGGACTCGAAGAGTTCTTCAACAGGCTGCTAGGCTCGCGCCGCCATGACCGACTTCGGCTTCACGAAGCTGCTCCCCCTCGGGGAAGACGACACGCCCTACCGCCTGCTCACGACCGACGGCGTCTCGACGATCGAGGCCGCGGGCCGGACGTTCTTGCAGGTCGCGCCCGAGGCGCTCACCCAGCTCACCTTCACCGCGATGCGCGACATCGCGCACCTGCTGCGCCCGGGGCACCTCGCGCAGCTCCGCAAGATCCTGGACGATCCCGAGGCTTCCCCGAACGACAAGTTCGTCGCGATCGATCTGCTGAAGAACGCGAACATCGCGGCGGGCGGCGTGCTGCCGATGTGCCAGGACACCGGCACCGCGATCGTGATGGGCAAGCGCGGCGAGCGTGTGCTCACGGGCGGCGGTGACGAGAAGGCGATCGCGAAAGGCGTGTTGAACGCTTACCGCGAGCTGAACTTGCGTTATTCACAGCTCGCGCCGCTCGACATGTACCGGGAGAAGAACACCGGGAACAACCTGCCCGCACAGATCGAGATCTTCGCCGAAGATGGGGACGAATATCGTTTCCTCTTCATGGCGAAGGGCGGAGGATCCGCGAACAAGAGCTACCTCTACCAAGAGACGAAAGCGCTCTTGAACCCCTCGTCGTTGATGAGCTTCCTCGACGAGAAGATCCGCACCCTCGGCACCGCGGCGTGCCCGCCCTACCACCTCGCGATCGTGGTCGGCGGCACCAGCGCCGAGCACGCGCTCAAGACCGCCAAGCTCGCCTCCGCGCGTTACCTCGACACGCTGCCGACCGCGGGCAGCGAGCTCGGGCACGGCTTCCGCGACCTCGAGGTCGAAGCGGCGGTCTGGAAGCTCACCCAGGACATGGGCATCGGCGCGCAGTTCGGCGGTAAGTACTTCTGCCACGACGTGCGCGTGATCCGCTTGCCGCGCCACGGCGCGAGCTGCCCGGTCGCGATCGCGGTGTCTTGCAGCGCCGACCGCCAGGCCAAGGCGAAGATCTCCCGCGAAGGTGTCTTCCTGGAGGCGCTCGAGACCGATCCCGCCAAGTACCTCCCACATCCGGGGGACTCCGAGCTCGGCGACGAGGTGGTGAAGATCGATCTGTCGCGCCCGATGAGCGAAATCCGCGCGGAGCTCTCGAAGTACCCGATCAAGACGCGCCTCTCGCTCACCGGCACGCTCGTCGTGGCGCGCGACATCGCGCACGCGAAGCTCAAGGAGCAGCTCGACGCGGGCGAGCCGCTCCCGCAGTACTTCAAGGATCATTGCGTGTACTACGCGGGCCCCGCGAAGACTCCGACCGGGTACGCGTCCGGTTCGTTCGGTCCGACCACCGCGGGACGCATGGACGCCTACGTGGATCTCTTCCAGGCGAACGGCGGCAGCATGGTGATGCTCGCGAAGGGCAACCGGAGCCGCGCCGTCACCGAAGCGTGCAAGAAGCACGGCGGGTTCTATCTCGGAAGCATCGGCGGTCCGGCCGCGCGTCTCGCGCAGGACTGCATCAAGAAGGTCGAGGTGCTCGCCTTCCCCGAGCTCGGCATGGAGGCGGTCTGGAAGATCGAGGTGGTCGACTTCCCGGCCTTCATCGTGGTCGACGACAAGGGCAACGACTTCTTCGCGGGGATCGGGGGCGGCAGCAAGAAGCTGCCGGTCGCGACGTGAAGTACACGCTCCACGCCGCGTTCGCCGCGAGCGTCTTGCTCGTCGGGACGCTCCTCGGATGCGGGAGCGGCGAGTCCACGACGAGCGAAGAGAGCTCGGGCGCCGACGTCGAGGTCGGCGAGTGCGACGAAGCGCGCGCGTGCGACACGGGCGAGGTGTGTCGCTCGCCCGAGCAACACGCGTGGAACCGCTGCGAGGAGCGGAGCCGCGCGCGCTGCGAGAGCGGTCAGGTCGGCGACGACTGCGGCAACTGCTTCGGGAGCTGCCTCGGCGACTCGGACTGCGGCGAAGGCAAACGCTGCAACGGTGCGTATTGCGAGTCGCCCCGGCGGTGTTTCGCGCAGTAGACGTTCACGACCACGTCCACGACCACGACCACGTCCACGACCGTCCGCGCCACGACCGCGCTCGGCTTCGACGTTCTCTGATATACGGGTGCCGGAACTTGCTGCCGTGCTCGGTGTCGGGCCGGCGTGGATGCGCTCCTCGAGGTGGATCGGAGAGCGGCGGCGGCGGGCTTCCACGTGGTGATGCCGGAGGGCTACGAGGAGCAGCTGGTCGAGCGCTTGAAGCGGCAGGACGAAGCCGCCTTCAACGAGCTCGTGCGGCTCTACCAGGGGCGCGTGTTCCGCCTCGTGCTCCACATGCTCAAGGACCGCGCGGAGGCCGAAGATCTCGCGCAGGAGGTCTTCGTCACCGTCTTCAAGAGCATCCACGGCTTCCGCGGCGACTCGAAGCTCTCGACCTGGCTCTACCGCGTGGCCGCGAACCACGCGAAGAACCGCCTCAAGTACCTGCAGCGCCGCGCGCGCGGTCAGAAGAAGGAGCTCGACGAGCTCACGGACGCGAGCGCGATCGACAGCGCGACCATGAGCACCTCGTCGCGCCTCGCGCGCCCGGACGAGCAGGCGCAGGGCAACCAGCTCGAGAAGCTCGTGCAGATCGCGATGGGCGAGCTGCCGGACGAGCAGCGTGAGCTCGTCGTGCTGCGCGACATCGAGAACCTCACCTACGAAGAGATCCAGGAGCTCACCGGGCTCGCGTCGGGGACGGTGAAGAGCCGCCTGCACCGCGCGCGGCTCGCGCTCGCCACCCGAGTGCGCGAGCTTCAAGGCGTGGGCGCCGAGCACGAGGAGCTGCCGTGACGGGCGACGAAGCACGCGAGCGCTTCAGCGAAGCGTACGACGACGAGCTCTCCGCGGAGGAGCGCGCGGCGTTCGAGGCCGCGCTCGCGGCGGACGAGTCGCTGCGCGCCGAATACGAGGAGTTCCGCGCGCTGCTCTCGGGCGCGTTGCCCGCGCTCGCGGCGGACGAGCCCGAGCTGCACGACGACGTCGAAGCCCGCCGCGCGTTCCTCGCCGGCACCGCGGACGGCGACGTGCCGGTGCCGGATTTGTTGCCGGGGGTGCAGAAGAAGCTGCGCGAGCGCAGCCGCGGTCGCTACTACCGCGATCGCTTCGCCGAGCGCGGCCGGTACGCGACGCCGCTCTTGCTCGCGATCGTGATGGCGCTCGTGCTCGGCATGGCCTGGTTCGGCCTGAGCTACGTGCAGCTCGAAGCGGAGCGCCGAGAGCTGCGCGACTGAACCTCGCCGCGATGGAGACGACGCTGCCGAAGCCCGCGAGCCGCCCTGGCCGCCGGCGCGAAGTGGTTCCAAGCGGAATCGCGCGAAGCGCCTGGGCGGGCGACAGACCTCGAGAAAGCCGTCGAATCTCACGGCGCGCGCGACCGATCCGCGTATGCTCGCGCGCATGACGAAGGCGAAGTCGGCCCCTCGTGCGGCCGCGACGAACACGCTCCCCGTGCCCGAGCTGATCGCGAAGAAGCGCGACGGCGGCGCGCTCTCCGACGACGAGATCCGCGCGCTCATCCGTGGCTTCACCGACGGAAGCGTCACCGACTACCAGATGGCCGCGTTCGCGATGGCGACCTTCTTCCGCGGCATGACGCCGAAGGAGACCACCGCGATCACGCTCGCGATGCGCGACAGCGGCAAGGTCATGGACCTGTCGAAGGTCCCCGGCATCAAGGTCGACAAACACTCGACCGGCGGCGTCGGCGACAAGGTCTCGATCTGCCTCGCGCCGATGGTCGCCGCGTGTGGCGTGCCGGTGCCGATGATGAGCGGCCGCGGGCTCGGCCACACGGGCGGCACGGTCGACAAGCTCGAGGCGATCCCGGGCTTCCGGATGGACCTCGACGGCAAGGCCTTCGAGAAGCAACTGAAGAAGCACGCGTGCTCGCTCATCAAGCAGACGGGCGAGCTCGCGCCGGCCGACAAGAAGTTCTACGCGCTGCGCGACGTGACGGCGACGGTCGAGTCGATCCCGCTCATCACCGGCAGCATCCTCAGCAAGAAGCTCGCGGAGGGAATCGACGCGCTCGTGCTCGACGTGAAGGTCGGCCGCGGCGCCTTCATGAAGAGCCACGAGCAGGCGCGCGCGCTCGCGCAGTCGATCGTCCGCGTGGGCAAGCTCGCGGGCAAGAAGGTCAGCGCGCTGCTCACGCGCATGGACGTCCCGCTCGGGCGCGCGGTCGGGAACTCGAACGAGACCATCGAGGCGTTCGAGGTGCTGCACGGCCGCGGGCCCGCCGATCTCGTGGAGTGCACGATGGCGCTCGCGATCGAGATGCTGCGGCTCGGCGGAGTGGCCAAGAACGATCGTGAGGCGCGCAAGCTGCTCGACGCCGCGATCGCGAGCGGCGCAGCGGCCCAGAAGATGCGCGACATCATCGCCGCGCAGAGCGGCGATCCGCGCGTGGTCGACGAGTACGACCGCATGCCGATGGCAAAGGCGCGCGTGGTGGTGAAGGCGCCCAAGAGCGGTGTGGTCTCGGGCATCGACGCGCTCGAGATCGGCTGGTCGTGCGTGGCCCTCGGGGCCGGTCGAACCCGCGCCGACCAAGACGTCGACCCCGCGGTCGGGCTCACGATCGACGCACACTTCGGTGAGGCGGTGAAGAAGGGCGACGCGCTCGCAACCTTGCAGATCCACCCGAAGCAGAAGGTCGACGCGGTGGTCGAGCGTGTCGCGCGTGCGTTCACGATCGGCAAGGAAGCGCCGCCGAAGCAGCCGCTGGTGATCGAGATCCTCCGCTGATCGGTGTCGAGGGGGTCGCGGTACGGCGCGCGATGAGGGTGTCGTCCGACGTGCGGTGTGTGCGTCACGGTGCGGCGCGCGGTGTCGCGGGGTGTACTCCGCGCCCGCCTCGTGGCACCACGTCGGGATGCACTGGAAGCAAATCAACTGGCCCGTGCTCGTCGCGGCGCTCGTGCTGCTCGTCGGCTTCTTCGTGCCGTGGATCCGCGTGCCGGACGGGGACTCCGAGCAGATCGTCTCCGGCGCCTCGATGGGCGTCGTCGCGGCTCAGTTCGGCGGCGGGTACTACGTCGTCTACCTCCTGCCCTTGTTCGCGCTCGGGATGGGTGTCGCGGCGGTGAAGAAGCCCTCTTGGGCTTCGGTGATCGCGATCGTCGTCGGGGTGGCCCTGCTCGTGTGGGGGCTCTTCGAGCTCGCGCGTTTCCTCTTCTTGCAGACGCGCTGGGGCCTCTGGGTGACCGCGGTCGGCGCGATGCTCGCGGCCTTCGGAGGCGCGCTCACGTGGCGTCGCGCACACGTGTTGGTCGTGCAGGCGAAGGCCGCCGCCAAGGCCGCCAAGGAAGCCCCGACCGGCGAGCCGACCGACGCCGGCACCCCCTGAGCTTCGAAGCGTGAGCTTCGAGGTGTTGCTCGGAAGGGCTGGGAGGAGGCGTTTCCGAAAGGGTCTCGGAGGGAGGCTCCGCGGGTGGGCTTTCCGAACGACCGCCGAGAAGAGGGTCGCTCGGGAGGTCGGCATCGCTCTCTCGAATCGTTCGCGTTCTTCGGGCGATCGGCGGTGTTGTCGGGTCGTCGGGGTCATCCGCCGGCAGTGTGCGTCGACGATCGTGACCTCGATCGCCGCGGTGCTGCTACGTCGTCGTCGCGCCCTCGTCTCGTCGTGGTGACGTCCGGGGATCCCTTGCGTGTCGCGGCAGGATTGTCGGAAAGCTCGACGCCGAGCACGGGACTTCGATATCCTCGCGAACGAAGCACGTCGTTGACACGCGTGCCTCGAGGGTGCGTGAATCGACGTGGAGTCGTGCGTGGCGAGGCGGGGAAGCCGCGGAGCCCGACGTCTCCACGACCGCCGGGCGCGCGAGCCGACGGCGACTCCGGCGGTGGGATGGCCGGGTGGGTGGTGGTGGAACGGCGTGCCGCTGGCTCGTAGCCGCAGCGGAAGCCCGAGGAGCTTGGGGTGTGAGCACGGAGGCTCCGAAAGAAGACGACGAACCGAAGGTCAAGGGCGCCAAAGGCCCCGACCCGCTGATCGGGCGTGTCATCAACGACCGCTTCCGAATCGTCTCCGTCATCGCCCGCGGCGGCATGGGCAAGGTCTACCGCGCCGAGCAGTCACCGCTCGGCCGCGAGGTCGCGCTCAAGGTCTTGAACCCGAACTACAGCGGCGAGCAGGACCCCGAGTTCCACAAGCGCTTCTTCTTGGAAGCGTCGATCTGCGCGAAGCTCACGCACCCGAACACGGTCACGATCTTCGACTACGGCCGCACCGACGACGACGTCTACTACATCGCGATGGAGCTGCTCGAAGGCCGCACGCTCCACCGCGCGCTCCGGGAAGAGACACGTTTCCCGGCCGATCGCACGATGCACATCGCGCGTCAGATGTGCCGCTCGCTGCGGGAAGCGCACTCGCTCGGCGTCATCCACCGAGACCTCAAGCCGGCCAACATCTACCTCGTCCGCCACGGCGACGAGCGCGACTTCGTGAAGGTGCTCGACTTCGGGCTCGTGAAGGATCTCGACAAGGGCGAGGACCTCACGCAGACGGGCCTCTTCATGGGGTCGCCGAAGTACATGGCGCCCGAGCAGATCCGCGGCGAGAAGGTCGACGCGCGCTGCGACGTGTATGCGCTCGGCGTGATCATGTTCGAGATGCTCACCGGCAAGGTGCCGTTCGATCGGCCCAACTCGGTGAACATCTTGATGGCGCACGTGCACGAGCAGCCGCCGCTGATGTCGGACATGGCGCCCGACGCGCAGATCGATCCGATGCTCGAGCAGGTGGTGCTCAAGGCGATGGCGAAGAAGCCGGAGGAGCGCTTCTCCGGCATGGACGAGCTGCTCGTCGCGCTCAAGCAAGTCGCCCAGCAGAGCGGTCTCGCGGTCTCGCGCAGCGGCGAGATGGGCGTGAGCAGCGAGTACGCGATCGGTGGTGGCTCCACGGGTGCGTTCGCCGCGGTGCGCATCAGCGGAGACGCGAGCGGTGCGGTCCCGACGCCGAGCGGCTCGTCGCTGACGCCGCCCATCGCCGCACCGAGTGACGAGCTCCTCGACAGCTCGCCCTTCGCGCAGCAGCAGCAGAAGAAGAACCGCGCGATGCTCTTCGTGGTGGGCGCGTTGGTGCTCGCGGCGTTGATCGGCGGTTGGATGGCGCTGCGGGGCGGAGACGACCCGATCCCGACCGCGTCGACCACCAACGGCACAGGCACCACGGGCGCGGGCACGACGGGCACGACGGTCGAGCCGCCGCCGGACACCACGATGACGGAAGCGACCATGGTCGCGCCGACCGAAGCGACGGTCGCGGTGACGCTCGAGTCCACGCCGCCGGGTGCGATGGTCCGGGTCGACAACGTCGAGTACGGCCCGACGCCCACCACCATTCACTGGAGTGGCGCGGAGGCCGCGGTCGGTCGCGAGGTGACCTTCCAGTTCCAGCTCGACGGGCACCGCGACTTCACGATCACACGCACCGTGATCGGCGAGACGCTGAGCGTCGTCGCGGCCCTCGAAGAAGCGAGCGACGACCGCCGGCCGATCCGCCGTCCGCCCCGTCCGCGCACCACGACGATGACGACGATGGAGACGTCCACCGGGACCTCCATCGGAATCAAGGGTTACAAGGCCGAGCCTTATTGATCGACGATTGACGGCTCGAGCTTCCTTCGAGCGTTCCGCCTTTCTCTTTCATGATTTCTCCGCACGCATCGCCGTCTTCGCACTCGCCTCGCGCGATTGCACGGATGCGTCCGCGTCCCCTCTAGTCTCCGAACGAGGACCTCGTGCGCGCACACGGAAACCCAGTCGCGTCGACCGATTCCGCTGACAAGCGAGAACTACGTTCGCAGCGCTTGCGGATCGGTCTGGTGCTCACTCTGGCGGCCGCGATCTTCGCACCGGCCGCGTTCGCCGACGTTCGTACGGAGGCGCGGCGTCATTTCCGTCGCGGCATGGACCTCGTGGCGGCGGGCAACCTCGACGAAGGCATCGCGGAGCTCGAGGTCGCGTACGAGACGCTTCCGCACCCGAACGTCCTCTACAACATCGGCCGCGCGTATGCGGAGGCCGGTCGGTACGAGGACTCGATCGAATACTTCGAGCGGTACATCGAGTCGGATCCTCCGGATCGCGCGGAGGTGCAGAGCTTCCTCGACGCGCTCCTCGCACGCATCGCGGCCAGCCAGCAGACGGTCACGCCGCCCACGACCGAGACACCGGAACCGCAACCGACGGGCATCGATGCCTCACGCGTCTCGACGGAGGAGATCCTCGCGCTCGAAGAGTCGGCCACGCAGATCGCGGCGCTCGCGGAAGCGACGCAGAGTCAGTCGCTGCGGGATCGTTCGGCGCGCTTGCGGACGCTCGCGCAGAACCTCCGAGATCGCCAAGCCGCAGCCCAAGCGGCCGCGAGCGGAACCGGAACCGGAACGGGCACGGGGACCGGCACGGGAACGGGTACGGGAACGGGTACGGGAACGGGCACGGGCACGGGAACGGGCACCGGAGCGGGCACGGGCACGGGCACGGGAACGGGCACCGGCGAGGGTGACCTCGCGATCGGAAGTCAGCGTCTCGACCTCTTCGAAGAGGAGGTCGTCTCCGCCTCGCGTTTCGCCGAGTCGCCGCTCGACGCGCCGAACTCGACTCACACCATCACGCGGCAGGACATCCGCCTCTCCGGCATCACCGACCTCGCGCAGCTCCTCCGCCGCGTCGCGGGCGTCGAGGTCATGTCGCACTACGCGAGCATGACGGAGGTCTCGATCCGCGGGATGAGCCAGCGGCAGTCGAACAAGACCCTCTGGCTCGTCGACGGCCGCATGCTCCGCCTCGACTTCCTCGGCACCACCTGGGTGCAGCTCCTGCCGATCAGCGTCGACGACATCGAGCGCATCGAGATCATCCGCGGTCCCGCGGCCGCCGTGTACGGCGCCGACGCCTTCAGCGGCATCATCAACATCATCACGCGCGCGCCCGGCGAGTCCGATCGTTACCTCCGCGCGGGCACGGGCAGCCGACGCACCGCGCGCGCGGTCGCCTCGATGGCCGGTCGTTCCGGCGGTCTCTCCGCTCGTGTGACGGGCGGCTACGAGCGCACCGATCCCTACGTGACGACGATCGACCCCGAACGCGTCGACTACGGCGTCGCGCCCGTCTACGACGACCCGCGCACCGGCTACGAGCGCACGTTCTTCAACCTCGACGCGCGCGCGGACCTCGGCCCGCTCTCGGTCCGCGCGGGCTCCGCGATCAGCCTCGTGTCCGGCTCCATCCAAGGCGTGAGCCGCCTGCGCGAGGTGCCCATCGGGAACATCCTCTTCGCGCAGTCGCACCTGACGGTCTCCTCGGAGGTCGGCCTCGGCCTGCGCGTCTACTGGAACCGCATGACGGCGCGTGCGGACGGCGTGTGGGAGAGCCCGCCCGGCGCCCTCGACACCTTCGGCGGCGTCACGCAGGACGCGATCGACACCGAGATCAACTTCAACCGGCAGTTCGAGCTCGGCATCCCCCACAACGTCTCGGTCGGCGTCGGACACCGGTTCAAGGGCATGAGCTGGGATTGGGCGATCGGCGATCAAACCGAGAATCACTTCTTCGGATATCTGCAGGACGCGCTGCAGCTCCACGATCGTTTGCGCTTCACGGCGAGCCTCCGCTTCGACCGCCACCCGCTCCTCGACGGAATCCAGTTCTCGCCGCGTGGCTCGCTCGTGTGGCGCTTCATCGACGGCAACTCGCTGCGCTTCACGGGCGGCACCGCGTTCCGCTCGCCCGCCTTCATCGAGAGCTACCTCGACTTCGAGAACCGCACCCCGCTGCGTGGCGCGACCGCCGAAGCCGTCGGCAACACCAACCTCGACCCCGAGCGCATCATCAGCTTCGAGGTCGGGTACATGAACCAAGCGACCGACTACTTCGCGCTCGAGGCGAACCTCTACTACAACCTCGTGCTCGATCAGATCTCGCTTTCGTCAGTGAATCCGTACGAGCTGTCGGACTTCGGCTCCGGCCGCGCCGGATACGACGAGCGCCTGGGCGCCTACTCGCTGGGAACGCTGCAGTGGAACAACGACGACGCGACGCTGCGACAGCTCGGCGGCGAGCTCGGCGTGCGTGTCTTCCCGGTCCGCGGTCTCGACCTCTACGCGAACTACGCGATCCACGACACCTCGCCGCGCGACGACTCGGACTATCAGGACAACCCCATCCGGGCACGCGACCAGCGGGCGTCGATGCACAAGATCAACGTCGGCTTGCAGTACCGCTCGCCCTTCGGGCTCGACGTCAACGTCGACCTCCACTGGGTCTCCGACCAACGCTGGGTCGAGCAGGTCACCGACACCCTGCGTGGCGTCCGCTTCGAGGAGTTCCCGCTCGACGCGTACGTGATGCTCAACGCCCGCCTCGGGTACCGCCTCTTCGACGATCACCTCGAGATCGGCGTCACGGGCACGAACCTCACCTTCCAGAAGACCCGCCAGCACCCCCTGAGCCAGCCCGTCGACACCCGCATCGTGGGTGACGTCACGCTGCGATTCTGAGGCACGCGATGAACCAGAGACACTCGTTCAGAGCCGCATTGGTGCTCGGGTTGGCCGCCGCCCTCGCGGTGCCCGCGTTCGCCGACGTTCGTACGGAAGCGCGGCGCCATTTCCGTCGCGGCATGGATCTCGTGGCGGCGGGCAACCTCGACGAAGGCATCGCGGAGCTCGAGGTCGCGTACGAGACGCTTCCGCACCCGAACGTCCTCTACAACATCGGCCGCGCGTACGCGGAGGCCGGTCGGTACGAGGACTCGATCGAGTACTTCGAGCGCTACATCGAGTCGGATCCTCCGGATCGCGCGGAAGTGCAGAGCTTCCTCGACGCGCTGCTCGCGCGCATCGCGGCCAGCCAGCAGACGACGACGACGACGACGACGCCCACCGAGACGACGCCACAAGAGACCGAGGTGGTCGAAGGGCTCGCCGCGACCGAAGAAGAGATCCTCGCGCTCGAGGAGTCGGCCACGCAGATCGCGGCCCTCGCGGAGGCCACGCAGAGCCAGTCGCTGCGCGATCGCGCCGAGCGCCTCCGTGCGCTCGCGGCGCAGCTCCGGGAAGCGGGCACCGCGAGCGAGAGCACGGGCACGGGTGGAACCGGAGGCACGACCGGCGGCACCGGAGGCACGGGCGGCACGGGCGGAACCGGTGGCACGCAGGCGCCCGAGGTGCCGGAGCTCGATCTCGGCGAAGAGCGCTCGGGCGAGATCTACGAGGAGAGCGTCGTCTCCGCGTCGCGTTTCGCGCAGTCGCCCCTCGACGCGCCGAACGCCACCTACGTCATCACCCGACAGGACATTCGTCTCTCCGGTCTGACCTCGATCGGCGAGCTCCTCCGCCGCGTGCCTGGCATCGACATCATGACGATGACCCCGGGCGATCAGTCGATCAGCTTCCGCGGCTTCAACCAGCGCCTCTCGCCGCGCGTGCTCGTGCTCGTCGACGGCCGCTCGGTCTACATCGATCCGCTCGGCGCGACCTTCTGGTCGATCCTCCCCTTCAACGTCCAAGACATCGAGCGCATCGAGGTCATCCGGGGCCCGGCCTCCGCCCTCTACGGCGCCGACGCGTTCAGCGGCATCGTGAACATCATCACGCGCGCCCCCGGTGCGGACGAAGAGACGCAGGTCGTCACCGGCGGCGGCAACGGCGCGCGCGTGCACGGTCATGCCTCGACGTCCGGCCGCAGCGGCCGCTTCGCGTACCGCGTGGCCTCCGGCTACAACCGGCAGAACAGCTACTCGCGCGAGGTCACGCCCGATCGCGTCGATCACGAGTACGCGTTCGACGAGGAGCGCAACCGCTCCGTCGACGCCTTCCACCTCAACGCGAGCAGCAGCGTCCGCATCAGCCGCGAAGTCGAGGCCTACGCGCAGGCGGGCTTCAACCAGAACTCCACCCGCTTCCAGGGCACGAGCCGCCTGCGCGAGGTCGTCTCCCAGGGCCCGTCGAGCCACGTGATGGCCGGCCTCACCTCGAGCTGGGGCTCGATTCGCGGCTTCTGGAACCGCATCAACGCGCTCACCGCGGTTCCCGCGTACCCGACGGGCGGCGATCCGGCGTGGAGCCGTTTCGAGTGGAACACCTACGACATCGAAGGTGACTTCGCGCGTGAGTTCCACTTCCTCGTGGATCACAACCTCCACATCGGCGCGGGTTACCGCCGCAAACAAATCGATTGGTCGTACCTCACGGACGAACAGTTCGAGAACCACTACAACGTCTTCTTTCAAGACACCCTGACCATTCTCGACAAGGTCATCGTGGTGGCCAGCGCGCGCGTGGACTTCCACCCGCTCTTGAACAAGCCGATCTTCTCGCCTCGCGGCGCGGTCGTCGTTCGCCCCACCGAAGGCTCCGCCATCCGCGCGAGCGTCGGCACCGCCTTCCGCACGCAGACCTTCCTCGAGAGCTACCTCCAGCTCCCGCTCGCGACGCCGATCGCCGGCGCGCAGGTCGTCTCGCTCGGCTCCGAGCCGTCGGCCGATCTGCTCGGCACGCGTCGCCTCACGCCGGAGCGCATCCTCTCCGCCGAGCTCGGCTACCGAAACGCCGACAGCGACTACTTCGATTTCGGTGTGTCCGCCTACTACAACCGCGTGACCGATCTGGTGCTCATCGGGCAGGTCCGACCCTTCACGCTCGGCGATCAGAGCGATCCGACCACGAGCGAGCTCGCAGACTACGACCTCGGCACCGGTCGCTTCACCCTCGGCACGATCGGTTTCCAGAACGACTCCACGGAATACGACGTGATCGGCGGCGAGCTCGAGACCCGCATCTACCCGGTCCGCGGTCTCGACGTGTACGCGAACTATGCGTACAACCAGACCTTCGTCACGAACAGCCAGTTCACGGACGAAGAAGAGCGCACGAGCCGACACAAGCTCAACCTCGGCGTCCAATACCGCTCGCCCTTCGGCCTCGACATCTCGCTCGATCTGCACTGGGTGAGCGGACAGACCTGGCTGGAGCAGGACGTGGACGCGGTGCGCGGCGTGGTGTTCCGCGAGCTCCCGCTCGACGCCTACTACCTGATGAACGCCCGCCTCGGGTACCGCGCGATGGACGACAAGCTCGAGTTCGGCGTGTCGGCGTTCAACGTCACCAACAATCAAATCCGCCAACATCCGTTCGGGCAACGCCTGGAAACGCGGGTGTTGGGAACCGTCTCGTACACGTTCTGACGCGAGCAGAGGCATCATGCGCAACCCGACCCTCACGACTCTCGCCCTCGCCACCGCGCTCGCCACCGGCTCGTTCGGTTGTGGCGCGCCTCCGGTCGACGACTTCCGCAGCGAAGGCGGCACCGCGCCCGACCCCACCGGAGTCATCGAAGGCACGGTGCTCTACCAGGGCCCGCGTCCTGCGTGCGATCGCGACGACGCCGGCGTCGCCACGCGCCTTCGAGGTCGCGTCATCATGACGCTCTTCCTCTTCGACAACCCGCCGCCGCCTTCGGGCTCCGCGACCTCGGCCGCGAACCTGCTCACGATCCCGGCGCCGCTGCTCTTCTCGTCGCTCGACGACTGCATGCCGGAAGAGGGCTCCACCGAGATCCTCACGCGCTCGGTGTCCTTCACCTGGCCGGAGCTCCCGCTCGGCCAGGACTATCAGATTCGCGGTTTCTACGACTACGACGAGGACTTCAATCCGTTTTTCAGCGTGTCGAACCTCCCCACCGCGGGTGACATCGCGGGCGGCGCGCTCGTGAACCCGGCCGCCCCGCAGCTCGGCTTCCGCCGCATCGAGTTCGGAACCGCGGAGGAGAACCCGAACGGCCAAGTCGTCCCCGGCGTCGCGGTCGGCCTCGGCGCCCCGGTGCGTACGGAGCGCCCGGTGTTCACGTTCTCGGGTCGTCCGTTGAACGCGGAGTCCACGCTGCCTCTGTTGGATGTCGTCGCGTCGGAGCAGGAGCTCTTCAACCGCCTCGAAGCGCGGCTCTCGCTGTACCCGCGTTTGCCCACGGAACCGCAGACCGCCGCGCTGCTCCAAGCCATGTCGGAGGGCGCGCTCTCGATCGACACCAACGACCCGGTCGCCTACGCGTGGTACGTCGGGCCCGTCGACGGCAACGGCGACGGCGTGCAGGACCTCCACCCCATCTTCGGCCGCACCACGATGCTGCCGTGGTACTTCCCGATCACCATCATGCGGCGCGTGCAGTCTCCCCTGGAGGTGCAGGCCCGTATTCCCAGCTCGACCCTCATCCCGACCGTTCGGCTGCTCGACGTGTCCACGAAGACGGTTTGGTACCCGGACATCGACATCACCATTGCGCCGATCGCGGTGATGCAGACCTTCCCGGACGCGCGCTGCCAGTTCCCGGTCATTCCGCCCGGCAACACCGCCGACCGTCTCGAAGGCGGCGGCGAGGTCACCGTCGAGTGCGCGGAGCTACCCACTGGCTACTACGGCATCAACGTGCTCCAAGGGTTCGCGGGTGGTCGCGTGGTTGGTGGCGGCACCACCACCTGTGACCCGGACGACCCCGAGCGCACGGTCGAACAGCAGTGTGGCGCGGGCGCCCAGTGCATCTCCAACCGGTGCACCGTCATCCCGGCGCTCTCCGAGACGACCTTCGCCATCACCGGGGCTCAGTTCTCGAGCCAGGCGTGGACCATCCCGAACCCGCTCGGCGATCCGGCCCAGATCGCTTCGCCGGTGCCCGAGCAGGGCAACTCCGCGCTGTACGTCGTCTTCGACGGCAACCCCGACAACGCGTCGGGCCGTCTCAGCGGCCGCGAAGAGTGCGTCAGCACCCGAACCAGCCTGGCCGTCATGGAGCCCAAGACCGTCGTGTACACCGACTTCAGCAATTTCGAGAACGCCGACGAAGTCCGCGAGCTCTGCTGCGCGCCCGTGCGTCACCTCTGCGGTCTCCCGCTCTGCGACATGGTCCCCGCCTCCGAGGCGCCGGACGCTCCGCAGATTCGTTCGTCGCCGACCACCGTCGACGGCGTGATCCCGAACTGCATCCCCTTCGAGATGCCCGCGTTCTGCTGCACGGAGTGATCGCGGTCTCGAGACCTCTCTCGACAAAGAAGCCCGGCCTCGGCTGGGCTTCTTTCGTAGGTGGTTTTCTTTCGTGAGTGCGCGCGTTCGACCAAGGCGCTTCGCCGCATGGGTCGGTTCGTTCCACCTGGCGCACGTTGCCCCGCGGGCCCGACCGCCCCAAAGGTCGGGCCCATGCGCGCTTCCTCGTTCCTCGTGCTCGCCGTCTTCGGCGTCTTCACTCCCGTTGCCCTCGCCCAGACGCCCGAGAGCCCCGCTCCGAGCGAGGTAACGGCGAACGACGCCTCGAACGAGACCGCGTCGGACGATCCCGCCACGTCGACGGAAACGCCCGCTCCGACACCGAGCGAGCCCGCCACACCCGCCGTCGAGGCCGTCCCGGCCCCGGCCGTCCAGACCGTCCCGCCTCCGCCCGCGCCCGTCGCGGCGCCCACGATCGTCCGCGTCCGCGCCGGCGACGAAGAAGCGCGCGGCGTGGTGGTCGTCGACGCGCGGCACGTGCTCACGTCGGCGTCGGTGGTCCGCGACCGCGCGCGCCTTCGCCTCGTCGACGAGAGCGGCTCGCGTCCGCTCGAGGTCGTCTCGGTGGACGACGAACGTGGTCTCGCGCTGCTGCGCGCCGAGAGCGACGTCGGTGTGCCCGCGACGGTCGGAACGGTGGGGGTCGGCGAGCGCGTGCACCAAGGCGACGCGACGGCGCTCGTGCTCCTCGTGCGCGAGGGTGCGCTCCGCACGAGCGAGGTCTGTGCGGTAGGCGCTCCGCTTCTGAACGATCGCGGCGAGGTGGTCGCGGTCTGCACCAGCCGCACCGACGCGACCCTCGTGGACGCCCTCACGACGCTCACCGAAGCTCCCACCGGCGCACCTTCTCCCTGGCGCGCGCGGGTCGCGATCGGCTTCGACTACCGCATCCGCCGCGACTTCGAGTCCACCCTCGGCGGCGAGCTCGGCTTCGGCGTGCTCGGCTACGACCGCTTCGGCCTGATGATCCGCTCCGCGTTCTTCCAGAACGCACGCTCGGACGACGAGTCCATCCGCCTGCGCAGCGCCTTCGAGCTCACCGCCGAGGTCCAGATCCAACACGCGTTCCGCGTCGGACCGCTCCCGCTTCGCCTCGGGCTCGGGCTCGGCGCGACCTACCGCCCCGTGCGCGAGCGGCGCGTCGAGGAGCGCCTCACCCTCGAGCCCGACTGCGACCCGACCCTCGAGCCCTGCCGCGCGACCTTCTCGATCGATCGCACCGACTCCGACACCGACCACCGCGTGTTGCCCTCGGTCCGCTTCGGCTTCGCGGTCGGCGGCATCGCCTTCGCGTACACCGCCGCGATCGACACCGAAGCGCCGGAAGCCACGACCCACACCCTGACCATCGGCACCGGGCTCTGAGCGCATCGGCGACGTGAGCGTTGACGTGAGCGTTGACGTGAACGGCGACGGCGACGTGAACGGCGACGTCAACGGTGAGACGTTCGCGCAGCTTACGACGACCACGACCACGACCACGCGCTTCGCCCAGCCGACGAACGCGTCGCGAATCGAGTCTCCAACCACGGCGTCCGGGTTCGCACCCTCGCCACGTCCTCGCGCTGGCCTCATCCTTCCGTCGATGCAGCTCCCCGCGCGAGTGGTGAACGCCGAGACCGCGCGCGCCCGCTTCCCGAGGCGCGCCGACGAGCTCTTCGACGCGCTCTTCGAGATGGATCCGCTCGCCGACGCCTGCGCCGAGGCGATCGCTCGCGCCCGCGAGCACGCGGAGCGGTGGATCGCCGACGGCTGCGCGGGACGCACCTCGCCCGACGCGCCCCCCGCGGTGCGCGCGTACTTCGAGGCCGCCGGCCAGATCCCGTCCTGGGTGGACTGGGACCGCGTCGACCGCGCGGGCAAACTCTTCTTCCGCTCGGGCCCCGCGGGCGGCATCACCCTCGGCGCCAAGTCGTTGGTCGGCGGCTATTGCTCGCCCGGCGGCAACAAGCCGCTCGCGTTCAGCGGCGCCCTCGAAGGCCAGGTCTCGCGACGGCTCGCCGAGACCGGGCGCTTCGTGGTGGCGACGAACACCCCGGGCGCGCTCCGTCCGGGTGGTGACGCGTGGGCGATCACCCTGCGCGTGCGGCTGATGCACGCGACGGTCCGGCGGCTGCTGCTGCGTTCGGGCCGCTGGAAGAGCGAGCTCTGGGGCGCGCCGATCAACCAGCACGACATGGCCGCGACGTCGCTGCTCTTCAGCGTCGTCTTCCTCTCCGGCATCCGCGACTTCGGGGTCCCCGTGAGCCGCGCCGAAGCAGAAGACTACGTGCACGCGTGGCGCCTCTCGGGCTGGCTGATGGGCGTGCGCGACGAGCTGCTGCCGTGGACGGAAGCGGAAGGGCTCGCGCTCGGGGAGCTCATCCAGCTCACTCAGGGTCCAGTCGACGACGACGGACGTCGGCTCGTCGACGCGTTGCTCGAATCGCCCCGCGGGACGCTGCAGGGCCGCGCCGGTGGAGCGCAGCTCGAACGCTGGCAGATCGAGCTCGGGCGGGGCTTCTGCCGCGCCTTGGTCGGCGACGCGCTGGCCGACGAGCTTCAGCTCCCGAAGACCGCATGGCGCTTCGCGGTGCCCGCCGTTCGGCTCGGCGTCGGGGTCGCGCGCAGGCTCTTGCCCGCGTCGCTGCGGGATCCGGAGCGGTTCGAAGCTCGGGGGCGACGCTATTGGGAGCGCAACGTCGAGGTGGGTCTGCAGGGCCTCCCCGCGCGCTTCGCGCTCCCGACCGGCCTCGCCGGCCGCCACGCTCCAGCCTGACGCTCCGGTTTCGGACACCGTCTCGGACTCGGACACCGTCTCGGACCCTCGGACACCGTCTCCGAGCGTGAACGTGCGACGCGACCGGACTCCGGGGTGACCGGCAGGACCCCGAAATCCCGCTCACCCATCTGGGGGACCTCACGCTCCGCCGCCCCTCGGACGCGAAGTCTCATCCCCGATCTATCCACAGCTCGTTGTGGGTTTCGAAAGCAACGCTTCGGGATCACGCGTGGATCCTCGAAGGGATCGCACGCGAGCCCCGAACGCCGCTCGCGCGACACGAAAATCCTCTTTGGTTTCAGCCCTTTGCGAGACGAAGGTCCCCGCGTGGTCGTCCCGCGTCCGGGCTGGGGAAAAAACCTCGGGAGCGAATCCCACGCGATCCTCGCGAGTTATCAACTTGGGTGAAAAGTGCCGTAGACGTGACGGAGAGAGGCTGCTAGCTTCGCCTTCCCTTCGTTCGAGGGGGCGGCAAAGGGAGGGTGTGGAGGCCGGAAGCGGCGCCGGAGACGGCGAGCCGACGGCGGAGACGTTCCCCTTTTGCGCCGCGCGCAGCTGAGCTCGGACCGGATCGTTTCCCCCTTGGGGCACGACTCGTTTCGGCCCCCGGCTCGACCTGCACTCGCAGCCAGACGACCTCCCTTCGAACCCGAAGCCTAGTTATCCCCAAACTGTGGACAGTTTGGGGGCTTGGCCTCCCATCGCCTCGTGATCGCTGAGGAATCACTGATGACCGAACTGTGGGAACGCGCGCTCGACAGCCTGCGTGGCCGCCTCTCCGCCGAGAACTTCGACACCTGGCTCGCGCCCGTGCGCTGCGAGGGGTTCGAGGGTGATACGGTCGTGCTTCGTATCCCGAACCGCTTCTACGCGGACTGGATCACCAACCACTACCACGAGCTCTTGCTCGACGCGCTCGCGGAGGTGTGGACCGCGGAGGACTCGCCGGCGCGCCTCCGTTTCGAGATCGACGAGGCGCTCCAGGCGCCCGCCAAGCGCATCGAGGTCGCACCGCCGGCCGCGCGCGTGAAGGCGCGCCCGGTGGTGCGCCGCGACCCGACCCCGACGCGCTTCACGGACCTCAACCCGAAGTACAGCTTCGACAACTTCGTCGTCGGCCCCTCGAACCAGCTCGCGCACGCGGCCTGCGTCGCGGTCGGGGACGCGCCCGGCAAGCGCTACAACCCGCTCTTCATCTACGGCGGCGTCGGCCTCGGCAAGACGCACCTGATGAACGCGATGGGCCACAAGATCCTGCAGGACAAGCCCGACGCGGTGATCCTCTACCTCTCGGCGGAGCGCTTCACGAACGAGTTCATCTGGTCGCTGCAGAACCACCGCATCGACGAGTTCCGCAAGCGCTACCGTGAGCATTGTGACGTCCTGCTCATGGACGACATCCAGTTCCTCGCCGGCCGCGATCAAACGCAGGAAGAGTTCTTCCACACCTTCAACGCGCTCTACCACTCCGACCGACAAATCGTGGTCACGTCCGACGTGTATCCGCAGCAGATCGGCGAGATGGAGGAGCGGCTGGTGAGCCGATTCCAGTCGGGCATGGTGGCCGACATCCAGCCGCCCGAGCTCGACACGCGCATCGCGATCATCAAGAAGAAGGCCGAAGCGGAGAAGATCCACCTCACGGACGACGTCGCGCTCTTCATCGCGCAGGTGGTCAAGAGCAACGTCCGTGAGCTCGAAGGCACGCTGCTGCGCATCGCGGTGAAGGCGGAGCTGCTCGGGCGCGGGATCGACCTCGATCTCGCGAAAGACTCGTTGCGCGCCGCGCTCCCCGCGCCGGAGCAAGCGCTGACGGTGGAGGACGTGCAGCGCGCGGTCTGCACCTACTTCAACCTCAAGCTCGGCGATCTGAAGTCGAAGCGTCGGCACCGCGCGGTGAGCTACCCGCGGCAGGTCGCGATGTATCTGTGCCGGCAGCGTCTCGGCACGAGCTATCCGGAGCTCGGCGAGCGCTTCGGCGGCAAGGACCACACGACGGTCATCAGCGCGGTGCGCAAGATCGACGGCCTGGTCGGCGCGGAGGACGAGACCACGCAGCGCGCGCTCGAAGCGATCGGCCGCAAGCTCGGCCTCTGAGAGCGGGGGCGTGTCCTCCGAGAGCCGGCTCTCGGAGCCCTGGCGTTCGGGCGAAACGCGAACGCACACCCAAACGGCTACGGCTCGTCGGGTCGGGGAAGGGCGACCAACGGGGTGAAGCGCACCGCGCCGCCGACGTCGCCCGACACCAACACCTCGCCCGACGGATCGAACGCGAGCGCGGAGACCTCGACGGAGTGCGTCACGACATGCCATCCGCCGCGCAAGCCGCTCGGGGTTTGGGAGTCGAGGGGACGCATGCTGTCGCCGAGCTCGAAGGCCATCACGCCCACCGAAGCCTCGCCGGAGGAGGGATGATGTACGAGCGCCAGCCGCCGTCCGTCCGCGGAGAAGGCGATCGGGCCGGAAAGGCGTCCGTTCGCGAGCCCTGCGGTCCGCACCGCCCGTCCGCGCTCCACGTCCCAGTAGCGTAGCTCCTGCGCCAGGAGCGTGACGACGAAGCGCGGGTCGGGGGCGAAGCGGACGCTTCCGCGTCGCGTGTGGGTCAGCACAGCGTCGGTGCTGGAGGCCTCGGGGGACCACTGCAAACGTCGCGTCCGAGTCGCGACGTCCCAGACCTGAAACCGTTGCCGGCGCGTGGCGAAGAGCCCTCCCGGTCCGTCGCGCTCCCACGCGAAGAACGCCACGAAGGATCCATCGCGTGCCATCGTGGCGTCGGAGAGCTCGAGGTTTTCTTCGCCCGCGATCACCTCGGCAGGGATCTCGAGCAGGCTCGCGCCCGTCGTCAGATCCCGAAGGTGAAGCCCTCGCCCGGCGAAGAGCGCGAGCAGTCGGCCGCTCGAATCGCGCGCCGTCGCGACGACGCTCGGGGGGTGGGCGTGTCCATCGCGACTCTGGATCTCCCGCTGCAGGCGGTTGAAATCGAGGCGCGAGTCGACGCGGAGCGCGTCGGTGCGGCCGCGGATGATCGACGAATGATATGGCAGCACGAAGAAGCGCTCGCCGTTCGGATCGAAGTCGATCCAACGCACGCCTGCGACGCGCGCGTCGCCCGGTGGCGTTCGTCGGCTTCGTCGCGTGCCTTCCCAGACGAAGAGCCCGTTCGACTCGCCCGAGAAGAGTCGCCCACGCGCGTCGTAGGCGAGCGCGCCCACACCCTGCGGTGCGAAGGCGATCTCGCGTCGCGTGGGATCGTAGTCGGCCTCGACGGGTGTGAAGGCGAGGTCGAGCGGGGTCTCGGAGGTCGGAGGCCGCGGGGTCGGGCGCG
>ERZ761607.1206-NODE-1206-length-34062-cov-4.918899_pt1 | contig 34062 bp, 28 predicted proteins | sample MGYA00511164_ERZ761607 | MGnify/ENA primary metagenome ERZ761607 (study PRJEB28899, sample SAMN02445080) | bioreactor sludge metagenome | biome: EBPR sludge | place: Australia: Brisbane, Thorneside Wastewater Treatment Plant | collected 2011-06-22 ... | reverse complement strand
GAGCATACACTCACCCGATAGAGTCGAACCTGTCCGCAAATCGGGGGAACCTCACGGGGAGAGATTACGATTAGGATTACGATTACGAACAAGAAGGGTTGATGGGAAAGACCATAGAATCTTGGATTCGACACCCGTCCCGCGGTTTGTTATACGCCACGCCTTGTTTTACCGGAGATTCCAGCATGAAGATCAAAGCCTTTGAAGCCATCCGCCCGCCCGCCGCCCTCGCCCGCGAGGTCGCCAGCCTGCCCTACGACGTCGGCGACCTCGAGGACGCCCGCGCCCTCGCCGACGCCAACCCGCGCAGCTTCCTCCACGTCGAGCGCCCCGAGGTCGATCTGCCCGACGCCTTCGACCAGACCTCCGGCATCGACCACCAGACCGCCGCGAAGAACCTCCAGTTGTTCCTGCGCGAAGGCTGGCTGGTCCGCGAGACCGCCCCGGCCCTCTATATCTACCGCATCACCCTCGGCCAGCACGCCCAGACCGGCATCGTCGCCTGCTGCCACATCGAGGACTACGAGAACAACATCATCCGCAAGCACGAGAAGACCAAGAAGCCGGTCGAGGACCAGCGCACCCTGCACGTCCAGGTCACCGGCGCCCACACCGGCCCGATCTTCCTGCTGTTCCGCGATGATGCGAAGATCGCCGGGATGCTCGACGCCGCGGTGCGCGGCGCCCCGCTGCTTGACTTCACCGCGATCGACGGCATCCGTCACGAGGTCTGGAAACTCGACGCCCCCGAGGCCTTCGTGAAGGCCTTCGCCGCGGTGCCGCTCGCCTACGTCGCCGACGGCCACCACCGCACCGCCGCCGCCACCCGCGCCGGCATCGAGCGCCGCGCCGCGAACCCGGCCCACCGCGGCGACGAGGAGTACAACTGGTTTCCCGCCGTGCTGTTCCCGGCCAGCCACCTCAAGGTGCTCGCCTACAACCGCACCCTCAAGGACCTCAACGGCCTCACCCCCGCCGCGTTCCTCGACCGGGTGAAGTCCATCTTCACCGTCACCGAAAACGCCCCGAGCTCGCCGAAGCGGCAGGGCGAAATCTCGATGTACCTCGGCGGGAGCTGGTATTCGCTGACCTGGACCCCCGACCCGAAAGCCGATCCGGTCTCCGCCCTCGATGTCAGCGTGCTGCAGGCGCGCCTGCTCGGTCCGGTGCTCGGCATCGACGACCCGCGCACGAACAGCCGCATCGAGTACGCGGGCGGCTTCGACAGCGTCGAGCGCATCCGGAAGAAGGTCGATACCGGCCGCGCCGCCGTGGCGTTTTCGGTTTATCCGACCACGGTGGACGAGTTGATGGCCATCGCCGATGCCGACCAGATCATGCCGCCCAAGAGCACCTGGTTCGAACCGAAGCTGCGCTCCGGCCTGTTCGTCCACGCGCTGGATTAGAGGATTTCAAGAAGTAGCAACGTCGGGATGTTTTCTAGCCGGCTTTATGCCGGCTAGAACCTGCGTTGACATCCTTTAACGCCGTGGAAGGTGGAGCGGCTTGCCCTCAAGCCGCTGCGGTGGGCCTACGCCCGCGCCATCCACCAGAACAACACGCCGGCCAGGGCCAGCCGGTAAAGCGCGAACGGCGTGAAGGTGTGGCGCGACACGAAACCGATGAAGAACCGGATCGCCACCAGCGCGCTGGCGAAGGCCGCGACGAAGCCGACCGCGAACAGGCCCAGCGCTTCCGGCCGCAACACCTCCCAGCCCTTGTACAGGTCGTAGGACACGGCGGCCATCATCATCGGGATCGCCGCGAAGAACGAATACTCGGCGGCGGCCCGGCGGTTCAACCCGAGGAACATCGCGCCGAGGATCGTGCTCGCCGAGCGCGACATGCCCGGCCACATCGCCAGGCACTGGAACAGACCGATGCCGAGGGCCATGACCCAGTCCACCCGCTCGATCTCCTTCGGATCGGAGTGGCGGTGGAACTTCTCGGTCAGCAGGATCCACACCGCGCCGGCGGCCAGGCCGATCGCCACCGTCTTCGTCGAGAACAGGTGCTCCTTGATGAAACCGTGGCCGAAGTAGCCCGCCAGCAGCGCGGGCAAGGTGGTCAGGAACAGGAAGGTCAGGCCGCGCCGTCCCGAAAACCCCGGGGTGTCGCGCCAGGTCAGTAGGCTGACGAAGCGCGTGCGGAACTGCCAGATCACCGCGAGGATCGCCCCGAGCTGGATGAATACGTTGAAGGTGTCCGCCTCCGGACCGGTATAGTCCAGCAGGTCCGCGGCAATGATCAGGTGCCCGGTCGAGGACACCGGGAGGAACTCGGTGATCCCCTCCACCAAGCCGAGAATCAGGACTTTGAGCAGTTCGGGCATCCGGAAAGGAAACGCCATTCCCGCCAAATGGTCAACGGAGAACGCATCCCGCCGCGCCAGAAGTCCAGGAGGGCGAGCCGCTGTCCATCGCGGCAAGACGCAGTTACTTGGTGTGCTGTGCGGCGTACGCATCCAGCAGGTTGCGGATCATCTTCTGATACGCCGTATGGTGCCTGCTGGCATGCGCCTTGAAAAAGTCGAGGCTGGTTCGACTGAGCGAAATCGTCACCTTGACCTTCTCCTCCTTGAACGCCAGTTGATCCGGCGTTGGCAGGAAATCCTTGACCGCGCGGACCTTACCCATCGGTTCATTCGTGTAGTTGATTTTGCTCGTCATACAGTTTCTTCCCTTTTCGCCAGTACCCCGCGCCAAAGATCCGAATAACATGGCCACGTAGCGTGAACCGAACCGTCATGATGCCGGGCCCCACGCAACCGATGCAGTAGTATCGCCGCTCCTCGGCGCTATGTTCCATATCCAACAGGACAACACGCTTCGGGTCGGCAAAGGCACGTTGAGCAAGCGAGAATGAAATGCCATGTTTTCGCTGGTTTCGCCGGTCGTTTGCCGTGTCCCGGTCAAACGTTGTCCTTTCCATCGACCCAACCGTACCCTATTGTGCAGCCATCAAGCAATACAATCATATGTATGGTTATATGGCACAGTCGGGGCTTCATGCGCGGATGGACCAAGCCTCATGGAACGCACGCGTCGCGGAACCCGGCCCGGGAGGGCGGACCGTTCCGCCATCCGGCCACGGACCACCGAAACCCGGCCGCGCCTCCCGTCCGCGCGGCTACTTCGCCGCGTAGGCCAGCACGAAGCCGGCGTAGAAGGCGCAGGCCCGGGTCAGGTGTTCGATCTCCACGCATTCGTTGGGGGCGTGGGCGAAGTGCTCGTGGCCGGGGCCGAAGCCGATGGTGGGGATGTCGTGCATGCCGGTGGTGGCGATGCCGTTGGTGCTGAAGGTCCAGTGTCCGACCACCGGTTTGTCGGCGAACACCGCCTCGAAGGCCTCACGCGCCTTCTTCACCTCGCGGGTGGACTCGGGCATTTCCCAGGTCGGGAAGTATTTCTTGGTCGGGTACGACAGGCCGGTGTAGCTCGGGGTGTCGTAGTCGAGCACGCGCACGATGGCCTTGGCCTTCCTGACCGAGGGCAGGGCCTTGATCTGGCGGACCACGACGTCCTCGGTCTCGCCGATGGTGAGGCGGCGGTCGAGGTGGATGACGCAACCGTCGGCGACCGCGCACAGGCTGGGGGAGCGCGAGCGGATGTGGCTGATGGTGACCGTGCCCTTGCCGAGCGGCTTGCGCGGCTTGAGGCGCTCGTTGAGCTTCTCGATGTCGGCGATGATCGGGGCCATCTTGTAGACCGCGTTGACGCCGCGTTCGGGGGCGGAGCCGTGGCAGGAAATGCCGGTGGTCTCGACCTCGAGTTCCATGCGGCCGCGGTGGCCGCGGTAGATGCGCAGGCTGGTCGGTTCGGTGATGACCACGACGTTCGGGCGGATCTTCTCCTCGCGCACGAGGTACTGCCAGCACAGGCCGTCGCAATCCTCCTCCTGCACCGTGCCGGTGACCAGCAGGGTGACGTTCTTCGGCATCAGGCCGGCCTTCTTCAGCAGCGCGCCGGAATAGACTGCCGCCGCCACGCCGCCCTTCATGTCGCTGGTGCCGCGGCCGTAGAGCACGCCCTTCTTGATGACCGGGTCAAAGGGGTCGGTTTTCCACGCGGCGAGATCGCCGACGTCCACCGTGTCGATGTGGCCGTCGATGGCGATCTGCACCGGACCCTTGCCGATGCGGCCGATCACGTTGCCCATCTTGTCGGTGCGGACCTGGTCGTAGCCGAGGGCCTTCATCTCGGCGGCGATACGCTTCGCGACCTTCGCCTCCTGGCTGCTCAGCGACTTGATCGCGATGATGTCCTGCATGAATTTCACCAGGCGCGGTTCCATGGCCCGGGCCAATGCCAGTATGTCGTTCTTCATGTTGTGTCCTTGGTTGATGGGGGTGGGCGGTGCCGGTGTCAGGTTACAGGGTGGGCAGCACGCCGGTGGCTTCGTTGAAGGCCGCGATGCGGCGGTCCAGTTCCTCGATGTGTTCGACCGAGAAGGTCTCCTGCCAGAACGATTCGTCCCACAGGCGGCGCAGGTCTTCCGAGGTCCGGCCCTGCTGCTCGACCCAGGTGAAGTACTTGAAGTGGTGCAGCGCCTTGCGGTCGGCGTAGGACAACTCGCGCAGGTAGTCGACCGAGGCGCCGTCGAGGTACCGCGCCTTGACCTGCAGGGCCTTGGTCGCGGTGAAGGGTCCGTGCTCGGTGGTCATCTCCTCGACGCGCGAGGCGTAGAGGTCCATCGAGTCGGTCATCGGCAGGAACAGCACATCATCGGACGTGAGGTCGTAGTACTTCGCGGTCTTGATCGCGGCGATCAGGTTGCAGATGCAGGAGATGCCGGGCAGGCTCAACCGGCCGAGCACCGAGGCATCGACACCCGCCTCGGCGAGCAGCTTCAGCCCTTCCGGTTCGTTGAACAGGCGCATGACCTGCATGACCGCCTCGTCGTCGATCGCCGCGACCATGTCGGTGTTGCGCACGTTGTGGATCCACGGGATGTGCTTGTCGCCGATGCCCTCGATCCGGTGCGCGCCGAAGCCGAACTGGAAGAGGGTGGGGCACTGCAGGGCCTCGGTGGCCACTACGCGCAGGTGCGGGTGCTTGGTGCGCAGGAAATCGCCGGCGGCGATGGTGCCGGCCGACCCGGTGGCGCTGACGTAGCCGGCGAGGCGCGAGGTCTCGGTGCGGATATGGTTCTCGTAGGTGTCCTGGATGAACGAGCCGGTGACGTGGTAGTGCCAGATCGCGTTGCCGAACTCCTCGAACTGGTTGAAGATGACGATGCCGTCGCCGCGGGTGCGCCGCAGCTCCCAGCACTTGTCGTAGATCTCCTTCACGTTCGATTCGGTGCCGGGCGTGGCGATGATCTCGTCGGTGCCGATCTCGCGCAGCCATTCAAAGCGCTCGCGGCTCATGCCCTCGGGCAGGATCGCGATGGCCGGGCAACCGAGCAATGCGCAGTCATAGGCCCCGCCGCGGCAGTAGTTGCCGGTCGAGGGCCAGACCGCCTTCTGGCGGGTCGGGTCGAACTGGCCGGAGACCAGGCGCGGTACCAGGCAGCCGTAGGCCGCGCCGACCTTGTGCGCCCCGGTGGGGAACCATTTGCCGACGATGCCGATGATGCGCGCGTTGACGCCGGTGAGCGAGGACGGGAACTCGAGCCAGTTGCCCTCGCCGAACCCGCCGCCGTGCTGCTTCGCCTCGTTCTTCCAGGTGATGCGGAACAGGTTCAGCGGGTTCACGTCCCACAGGCCGATCCCGCGCAACTTCTCGCGGATCTTCAGCGGAATCCGGCCCGGGTCCTTCTGCTGGGCGATGGTCGGCAGGACGACACGGCGGTCGCGGGCGCGCTTGATGGCGAATTGAAGAACCGTCTCGTTGATCGAACCCATGCTGCTCATAATGAAACCCCTGTGATGCGTACATCCAGCGTCCCGCCGATGACGCGCGGATTCAATGGGATTGCGCGCTCCGCGCCCCTGATTGCGGTATCGGAAAAACCATTACAACCGCGTCGCGGTTGCGTATGATCCCGGTCATGGAGATCGTGTTGGATTACGTGGCGGTGCTGGATTTGCCCGGGCAGGTGCGGGGGGCGTTGGTGCATGTGCCGGAAGGCTTGACCGCGGCCGGCCTGCTGGCGCACCTCGGCTTGCCGGAGCGTCACCGTCCCTCGGTAACGGTATTTGTCAACGACCAGCGGGTCGCACCGTCGCACCGGCTTGCCGCCGGCGACCGTATTTTCCTCTCGATCCCTTTTGGTGGCGGATAAAGCAGACCGTAGGCCGAGGGTAAACAACCGGAAGATCCGGAGGAGGGTGGTATGCAGCGCTGGGTACTTTGCATTGGATGGATGATGGCATGGATGGTGGCGGTGGCCCGGGCGGAGGCACCGGGCGGGTCGGTGTGGCAGGCGCTGGACAGCGCGGCCGGATCGTTGGTGGTGGCGGTGGATACCTTTGTCGCCTCGCCGGATGCTGTAACGTGGCAGGGCGTCCATGACCGGCTCGATGCCGTGGCGTCGGCCTGGCAGGCGGCGGCACCCGCGCAGACCGAAGCGATGCTGGCTCGGCGGGCCGAACGCGAGATCGATTCCGGGGAGATCGGCAAGGTTGACCTGAATGACCTGATCCAGGCCTCGCGCTGCCCGGTGCCGTTTTCCCGCGATCTGATCCGCAAGCTGAACGTGGACATGCAGGGGATCGGGGTGTTGCGGTACCTGGTTGGCGAAACGCCCGACGGCGCGACCGATGCCGCCGCGCTGGTTGCCCTGTACCAAGCCCAGCCGCGACGGGCCGCCTACCTCGCGTCGGCGACCGCGTTGCTCAAGGAGAAGACGGCGGCACTGGTGGTGGAAGCGGGGCCGACCGCAGGTCCATGACGACCTCGACCTTCTTGCCGTGGCCGAGTTCCACGGTCTGCCGGTGGCGTTGGTTCGCCGACAGCGTGGTGAGCCGGTAGGGTCCGGCGGGGAGCCGGCTGATCTTGAAGTTCCCGTTCGTATCAACCAGGGCCACCGCCGGGGTGATCGCTCCCCACCGGTGCTCCACCTGCACGGAATCCACCAGCAGTTCCGCCCGGTCGCGCAACACCTGCCCGGTGATCGTCGCCCCGCGCGCGGAGGTGGTCAGGATGACTTCGTCCTCGCCCTCCGGCGCGATCCACGGGGATAGCTGGTCGCCGGTGCGGGCCATGACCTCGATGGGCCCGTCGGGCAGGTGGCGCAGGGTGTAGCGGCCGAGGTCGTCGGTGCTGCCGATGGCGAGCAGGCTGCCCGCCGCGTCGGCGCGCACGGCCTGCACGGTGGCGGCCGGGATGGGCTGGTTGTTCCGGTCGAGCACGACTCCGACGACGAGGCCGGTGCCACCGAGCGCGATGGACAAGCCCGCCTGCGTATCCACCGGGACAACCACCGTGGCGCGCCGGTAGATGCGGCCGGGGCTGTTGACCTGGACTTCGTAGGTGCCGGCGTGCAGGTTGGCGGCGCAGGCCCGTCCAGCGGCATCGGTTAGTACGGCCACCACCAGTTCGTCGTTCGGCCCCGGATCGTGCGGACGCCATTGCACCAGGGCACCGGCGAGCGGCGAGCCTTCCGGGCCGAGCACGGTGCAGCAGGCGGAGAGCAAGCCCGGGGTGAGGAGCAGGTCGCGGGTGATCGTGCCGTTCGCTACCACGGCCTGGTCGTAGAGAATGCGCGGATGGTTGGCATACACCACCATCAGGTCGTACGTGCCGTCCGGCATGCCGGTGAGGCGGAACCAACCGGTTTCGTCGGTGGTGGCCCAGCCTTTCCATCCGCCGTCGGTGGCGGTGGCGAACACGGTGGCGCGGTAGGCGGGGAAATTCTCGAGGTTGCGGACCTCGCCGCTCAATCCGCCGGTCGGTTCGGCGGACACGGCGGTGGTCGTCACCAGCAGGATGAACAGCAGCCAACGGATCATGGAACGGGTTCCCCGGTACGGTTGGGACGATACCCGGGGAACCGGCCTTGGCAATGCCAAAGCGGATCAGGCGGGCGCGGCCGCCTTGACCTGCAGTGCGCGCCAGACCTTCTCCGACGTGAACGGGGAGGTGCGCATCCGGACGCCGACCGCATTGTAGATCGCGTTGGCGATGGCGGGCAGCGGGCCGTTGATGCAGATCTCGGACACGCTTTTCGCGCCGTACGGGCCGGTCTTCTCGTAGCTCGGCACGAGGATCGTGGTGATGGCGGGCTTGTCGCGCATCGAGAAGATCTTGTAGTGCGAGAACCCGGCGTTGAGCATCTTGCCCTTCGGGCTGAACAGGTACTGCTCGGTCAGCGCGTAGCTGATGCCGTTCAGCACGCCGCCCTCGGTCTGGCCTTCGGCCAGTTTCGGGTTGATCGCGGTGCCGCAATCGACGGCGGCGACATACCGCAGGACCTTCACGCGGCCGGTCTCGGTATCGACCTCGACCTCGGCAAAATGCGCCGAGAAGGGCGGGGGCGACTTGTGCGAGATGCGCGACGAGACCGCGCCGATCTGGTGCTGGTCGGTGCCGTACAGGGCGCGCAGGGCGATCTCGCCGAAGCTGACCGACTGCCCGTCGCGGCGGACCGCGCGGTTGTTCTCCAGCCGGATCTCGCGGGCCTTGCATTCCAGCATGGCCGAGGCGACCTCGAGCATCTGCTTGGCCACCTTCTCGGCGACGTTCTTCACCGCCATGCCGCTCAGGTAGGTCGTGCTGGACGCGTAGGCCCCGACATCGAACGGGGTCATGTCGGTGTCGGAGGAATAGACGATGATCTTGTCCATGTCGCAGCCGAGGGTTTCGGCGGCGATCTGCGCGAGCACGGTGTCGCTGCCGGTGCCGAGGTCGGTTGCACCCATCAGCAGGTTGAACGAGCCGTCGTCGTTGATCTTCAGCGACGCCGCGCCCATGTCGATTTCCGGGATGCTCGACCCCTGCATCAGCGCGGCCATGCCGATGCCGCGGCGGAAGCGTCCGGTCTTTTCCTGCCAGCGTCCGCGTTTCTTCCAGCCGATGGCACGGGCGCCGAGGGTGATGCAGCGGTCGAGTTCGCAACTGCCGATCGACTGTTCGACGCCGGCCTTGCCTTCGCCGAGGGCGCGGAACACCGGGGAGGTTTCGCCCGAGGTGATCGCGTTGCGGCGGCGGAACTCGAGCGAGTCGATGCCCAGCAGCTCGGCTAGTTCATCCATCGTGCAGTCCACCGCGAACGACGACTGGGTCGCGCCGTAGCCGCGGTAGGCCCCGCCGACCGGCAGGTTGGTGTAGCAGGACTCGCCGACGAAGTGGATGTTCGCCGCGCGGTACAGGGGCAGGATCTTGCTGCCGCTGTTGCAGACCACGGTCAGCGCGTGCGAACCGTAGGCCCCGGTGTTGGTGATGCAGTCCAGGCCCATTGCGGTGATTGTGCCGTCCTTCTTCACGCCGGTGCGCACGCGCATCTTCTCCGGATGGCGGGTGCGGCTGGACACGAATTCCTCCTCGCGCGTGTACTTCCAGAACGCGCAGCGGCCGGTGCGCAGGGCGAACAGCGCGACCACGTCCTCGAGCAGCACCTCCTGCTTCACGCCGAAGCCGCCGCCGATGCGCGGCTTGATCACGCGGATGCGGCGGACCGGGATGTCGAGGGTCTGGGCGACGATGCGGCGGACGTGGAACGGCACCTGCGTGCTGGTGGTGATGACCACGCGGCCGTCGGCGGCGAGGTGGGCCATCGCGACATGCGGCTCGATCGGGCAGTGCTGCGCGTAGTCGGTGAAGTACTCGAGATCGAGCGCGTGATCGGCCTCCTTCAGGCCAGCCTCGAAATCGCCCACCTCCATGGCCACCCGCGCGGCCAGGTTGCGCTGGGGTTCGTAGGGCACCGGGATGGGGACATGGGCTTCCGGTTCGTCGTGGATGACCGGGGCGCCCGGGGTGAGCGCGGCCTCGATCGACAGCACGGCGGGCAGTTCCTCGTACACCACCTTGATCGCCTTCACCGCGGCCATCGCCTGTTCGGCGGTTTCGGCGGCGACGGCGGCCACCCGGTCGCCGACGTGGCGGACCTTGTGGTCGAACATGAAGGTGTCGTAGGGCGACGGCTCGGGGAAGCCCTGCCCGGCGGTGGTGTGCACGATGCGCGGCACGTTGCCGTGGTGGAGGATGGCGTGGACGCCGGGCAGTTGCTCGGCTGCGCTGGTGTCGATCGAGACGATGCGTGCGTGGGCGTGCGGGCTCCACAGCATCTTGACGATCAGCGCGTCGGCCGGCTTGAAATCGCCGACATACATCGGCTTGCCGGTGGCGAGGGACAGGGAGTCGATCTTCCTGACCGACTTGTTCACGACATTGAAATTCCGCTTCATGACCGGCCTCCCTTCGTGCTGCTCCCCGGTGAGGGCACCGGGGCTCCATGTGCTGCCACGCGCCGCAGCGCCGACTGGATCTTCTCGTACCCGGTGCACCGGCAGAGCTGGCCGTCGAGGTGGATGGCCAGTTCGGCATCGGTCGGCGACGGGTTTTTGTCGAACAACGCCTTCGCGGCCATGATCATGCCGGGCATGCAGAAGCCGCACTGCACGGCACCTTCCTCGACCAGGGCGGCCTGGATCGGGTGGGGATGGTCGAGCGAGCCGATCGACTCGACGGTTTCCACCGTGCCGCCGTCGGCCTGGGCGGCGTAGGCGAGGCAGGAGTTGATGACGCGGCCGTTCACGCTCACCGCGCAGGAGCCGCAGGCGCCTTCGTTGCAGCCCATCTTCACGCTCGCGCACCCGAGTTGGCGCAACACGTCGGAGAGCTTCGCGTTGGGGTGGATGTCCGCGGTGCGGCGTTTTCCGTTCAGGGTCAAGGTGATGTTCATACGGCTCCTCCTGCGGCGTCGTTCCACGCGGCGTGCAGAGCGTCCTCGAGGTGGGTCAGGGCGAGTTGGCGGATGTAGTCGGCGCTGAAGCCGTCGCCCCCTTTCCAGCTTACCGCTTCGGCGTGGGCGATCACCGCGGCCCGAACGGTATCGCGGGAGAAGGCTTTGCCGGTCAGCGCGTCCTCGAGGGCGATCAGGCGCTGGGGCAGGGGAACACCGGCGCCGACCGCGATGCGGACCTCGGCGAGGGAACGCTTGTCGCGGCGGACCCAGGCCGCGGCGGTGAACAGGCTGAAGTCCATGTTCACCACGGTCTCCTTGTGGTAGCCGAAGCCGCAGCCGGGACCGACGGCCGGGACGTGGATGGCGGTCAGCAGGTCGCCGGGCTTGAACAGGCGGGCCGGTTGGCCCTTGAAGAACGTGGCGGCGGGGTGGGTGGTCACGGTGTCGCCGGCGATGTCCAGGGTGGCATCGAGGGCGAGCAGTGCGACGGGAAAGTCGTTCCACGGGAAGACGCGGGCGAGGTTGCCGCCGAGGGTGGTCATGTTGCGCATCGGCTGGCTGACGAAGCGCAGGGCCACGCGGTCGAGCACCCAGCCGGGCGCGGCGAAGGCCTGGAGGTCGGCGATGCGGGCCATCGCGCCGATCGCGAAGCCCTGCGGGGTCGCGGTGATGGTGTCGAGGCCGAGCGCGGCGAGGTCCACCGCGGTCTTCTCGTCGTCGCCCTTCATGAACGCATGCGACGTCGCGCCGGCGAGCGGGATGCCGGCCGGACCGAGGTCCCGGAGCAAGGACCTGGCCTTGTCCAGTGTCTCGGGTCGATGGTAAGCAGTTATCTTCATGGTGGTATCTCCCCGCTGCGGTGGTTGTATGGAGCCGCGACGCCCTCGTCGCGGTTCCGGGTCATCCCGTTATGCCAGCCTTTTTCAGTAAGTTTGCGGTCACATCGTTCGCGTGGTGGAACAGGCGTTGTTCGTCGACGCCGAGCAGTTCGCCCTTGGCGACGCGGATGATGCCGTTGACGATGGTGTAGTCGGCGCGCGCGCCGGCCCCGCAGTACAGGATCGCGGCGGCGGGATCGGTCATCGCGCCGGCGTATTCGATCCGGTCGAGGCGGAACAGGGCGAGGTCGGCGAGGGCGCCGGGGCCGATCCAACCGGCGTCGGGCCAGCCGAGCAGGTCGGCGCCGCCGCGGGTGGCCATGCGCACCACGGTCGGGGCGGGCATCGCATCGACCGCCGTGCCGACGCGGTGGACGAGCAGGGCCATTTGCAGTTCGCGCGACAGGCTGGAGCTGTCGTTGCTGGCGCTGCCATCGACGGCCAGGCCGACGCGGACCCCGGCCTTGAGCATGGCCGGGACCGGCGCGATGCCGGAGCCGAGGCGCAGGTTCGAGGTCGGGCAGTGGGCGATGCCGGTACGGGTGGCGGCGAGGCGGGCGATCTCGCCCTCGTTGAAGTAGATGCCGTGGGCGAACCAGACGTCGGGACCGAGCCAGCCGGTCTTCTCCATGTACTCCAGCGGGCGCAGGCCGTGGGTGGCGAGGCAGTAGTCCTCCTCGTCGACGGTTTCGCACAGGTGGGTATGGCAGATGACGCCGCGGTCGCGCGCGAACCGGATGGTCTCGGCGAGCAGGTCGGTGGTGACGGAAAAGGGCGAGCAGGGGGCGAGGGCGATGCGGCACATCGCGTCGGGTGCGGGATCGTGGTACGCGTCGATCACCCGCGCGCAGTCGCGGAGGATGTCCTCGTGGTGCTGCACGACATCGTCGGGAGGGAGTCCGCCCTGCGAGCGGCCGCGGCTCATGCTGCCGCGGGTGGGATGGAAGCGGATGCCCATCTCGCGGGCGGCGGCGATTTCGACATCGAGCAGTTCGGCGGTCTGGCCGCGCGGGAAGACGTAGAAGTGGTCGGTGGTGGTGGTGCAGCCGGAGAGCAGCAATTCGCCGACGCCGACGCGGGTGCTGGTGTCCACCGCGTCCGGAGTCAGGCCGCGCCAGATCTCGTAGAGGCCAACCAGCCAGTCGAACAGTTTCGCGTTCTGCACCGACGGGATGTTGCGGGTCAGCGTCTGGTACAGGTGGTGGTGGGTGTTGACGAAACCGGGATAGACGACGTGGCGGCTGGCCTCGATGACCTCCGCGCCGGGCGGCGGCAGCGGTTTGACCGGGCCGGGATGGAGGGCGGTGATGCGGTTGCCCTCGATCACGACGTCGACGTTGTGGAGCGGCGGCTGGCCCTCGACCTGGGTGACCAGGGTGTGGATGTTCTGGAGGACGAGGGTCATGCGATGCGCTTCCACAGGGCCCGGGCGCGTTCGACGGCGCGGCGGCGGATGGCGGTTTCGTCGAGGTGCGGGATCACGCCGTCGCGCATCAGCACGCGGCCGCGGGCGATGGTGGTGGTCACCGGCGCGTTGACCAGGCCGAAGAGCAGGTGGCCGAGGAACGTCGAGGCATCGAACGGCGTGAACGGGGTGTAGTCGAGGATGATCACGTCGGCGAGGTGGCCCTCGGCGAGGCGTCCGCGCCGTTCCGGGAACACCCGCCCGGCGATGGTTCGGTTGTGCTGGAGCAGCATCGTGCAGGCCTCCACGAAGGCGACGCGCGGATCGCGGCGGCTGGCGCGCTGGATCAGGTAAGCGGCGCGGGCCTGGGCGATCATGGTGTTCGACATGCCGTCGGTGCCGAGACCAACCGGCACGCCGAGGCGGAGCAGTTCGAGCAGCGGGGTTACCGCGAGGCCGTTGTTCATGTTCGACTCGGGGTTCGTGGCCATCATCGCGCCGGATTCGGCGATGATCTTCTGGCCGCGGTCGTCGAGGTGGATGCCGTGGGCGAGCAGCGAGCCGGGGCCGAGCAGGCCGGCGCGGGCGAACCGGTCGACGGGGCGCGCGCCGAAATCGCGCAGCGAGGCCTTCGCGTCGCATTCCGCCTCGTCGATGTGCACATGGAAACCGGCGCCGAGGGCGCGCCCTTCCGCGGCGCAGCGTTCGAGGGTGGCATCGCCCAGGGTCATCGACGCGTGCAGGCCGAACAGCGCGGTGATCTGCGGGTCCATCGCGGCGCGGCATTTCCTGATGAAGCGGATGTTCTCCTCGATGCCCTCGCCGGGGCGGTTGCGGTCGGTCACCTCGTAGCAGAGGCAACCGCTGAGGCCGGCTTCGCGGAAGGCCTTCTCGATCAGGTCGAGGCTGCCGTCGGCGCAGGATGGCGAGGCGTGGTGGTCGATGATCGTGGTGCACCCGGCGCGGATCGCCTCGGTCATCGGCAGCAATGCCGACAGGTAAACATCCTCCGGTTGCAGCGCGCGGTCGAGTTTCCACCACAGGCGCTCGAGGATCTCCTGGAAATTGCGGGCCGGTTCGCCCGGTGCCGTGAAGCCGCGGGCGAAGGTCGAGTAGAGGTGGTGGTGGACGTTGATCAGGCCGGGCATGACGATGCGGCCGCCGGCATCGATGACCGTATCGGCGCGCACGGGATCGAGGACGCCTGCGGCGGCGATGGTGGTGCCGTCGATCAGCACGCAGCCGTCGGGGATGATCGAGCCCTCGGCGTTCAGTGTGACCAGGGTGGCGTTGGTGATCAGGGTCGTGCTCATGATTCAACCTTCGGCAGGGGGAAGAACGGCATCGACTCGCGCAGGCCGAGGGCGATGGCGGCGAGTTCGACCACCGGGGCGAGGTCCACGGTGATGGCGTCGGCTTGTTGCGGATCGCGCCCGGCGATGGCCAGCAGTTCCCAGCGTTCCGACCAGGCCGCTTCGATCAGCGGCGTGGTGTAGCGGAAGACCGAACCGAGGAGCAGGCGGTGGGTGGTGCCCTGGTAGCGGCCGCGGATTTCGCGGTCGGCATTGGGCAGGCGGACCATCATGAAGGCGTTGTCGGACTGCTGTTCGAATTCGTGCGCGGTGCGGTACAGGCGCGGCTTGTCGCGGTAAGGCTGACCGGCCGATGGGCAGAAGGTGGTGCAGTTTCCGCACTCGTTGCAGAAGTCGGCGAGGACCGCGACCTGATGCGGTTGGCGGATCGCGATGGTGGTGCCGCCGGTGGTCATCCAGCGACCGGCTTTCACGAAGCCGGTCGGCAGGGTGACTTCGAGCGGATCGAGGTCGTAGGTGAAGAGGGCGAGGTTCGGGCAGACGCCGACGCAGTAGCTGCAGAGCTGGTCGCAGTCGAGGCAGCGGGCGGCTTCGGCGCGGGCATCAGTAATGTCCAGCGTTTGTACCACTTCGTCGAAGTCGCGGCGTCGATCGGCCGGGCGTTCGGGGATTTGAACAGGCGCGATGCGTTGGGCACGGCGCACCTGAAGGTCGAACCGGCCTGCGGGGGGGAGGTCGCTCACCGGAGGTTCGGGTTCGATGGTTCCTTCGAATTGGCGGCGGATGGCCTGGGCGATGCGTTTGCCGTCACCGAGGGCCTTCACGATGGTGGCGGGACCGTCACCGATGGCATCGCCGCCGGCATAGACCCCGGGACGTGAGGTGGCGAGCGTTTCCGGATCGGTGAGGAGGTAGCCGTGGTCGTTCAAGGCGATGCCGGCGCGGGTCAGCCAGTCGAAGTCGCCGGACTGGTTGATTGCGACGATCACGGTGTCGAGCGGGATATCCTCGGTCTGTCCGGGCACGGGGCGTGGGCGTCGGCGGCCGCTGGCGTCGGGTTCGCCCAGTTCCATCACCGCGCAGCGCAAGCCGGTGAGCACACCCTCCTTGTCGAGCGGGGCCAGCGGCGCGCGCAGTTCGCGCACCGGGATGTTCTCCGCGATCAAGCCGTGCACCTCGTCGTACTGCGCGGGCATCTCGTCGCGGGTGCGGCGGTAGATCACCGCGACGTCTTCCGCACCGAGCCGCCACGCGGTGCGGGCGCAGTCCATGGCGACGTCGCCGCCACCGACGATACCGACGCGGTTGCCGATCTCCGGGGCGCGGCCTTCGCGGCAGGCGCGCAGGAAGGACAGGGAGTCCCAGAGTCCGTGCACGCTGCGCCCGCCGGTGTCGAGGGTTCCGGCTTGTTGCGCGCCAACGGCGAGCACGATGGCGGCAAAGCCGTCGCGGCGCAGGCTGTCGAGGTCGAACTCGACGCCGCCGCGCTGGCGGTGACGGACCTCGATGCCGCGCTCCTGGAGGAACGCGAGGTCCTTGTCGAGCGCGGCGTCGGAGGCGCGGTAGCCCGGAATCGAGTTGGCGACCATGCCACCCTCGCGGTCGCGGGCATCGAATACCGTGACCGGATAACCGGCGCGGCTGAGGAAATCGGCGGCGGCCAGGCCGCAGGGTCCGGCCCCGACGATGGCGATCCGTTCCGGGTGCAGGAAGGCGGGCATGCTGGATACGGTGGCCTGGTCCATGATGAAGCGTTTGATCTCGCGGATCGCCACCGGCTGGTCGAGGTGGGTGCGCACGCAGCGTGGCTGGCACGGGTGGGGGCAGGCGCGGCGGAGGATGCAGGGCATCGTGTTGTCGCGGCGCACCACGCGGGCCGCGTCGTCAAACCGGCCGGCCTTCACGAAGCGCATGTAGTGGGGCACATCCTGCTCGACCGGGCAGGCTTCGGTGCAGGGGGCCTTGATGCAGTCGAACCGGCCGAGCGGGCGCATCGATTTGGTGTGGGCCCGGTCGTAGGTCGCAGCGTGGTAGGCGGGTTCGCGGGACACGCGTTCCGCGTAGGTGGCGAGGTTGGCCCGGGCGGCCTGGCGCAACGGGACGGAGCCGAGGCCGGCGCGGGCGAGGATGAAGTCGTCCAGGTTGTCCGCGCCGGTTTGTTCGATCGCCTCGCGGAGCAGGTGCAGGTACTGGGCCTGCCGGGTGTACCCGCCGGAGCGCAGGAGGTCGGAGCACACGGTCACGCTATTCATGCCGCAGGCCATCAGGTCGGGCAGGTTGAAGGCATCCGCGCCGCCGGCGAAGGAGACGTCGAGTTCGCCGTCGAAGGCCTCCTGCAGGCGATGGGCAACATGCACCGTGATGGCATGCAGCGGGCGGCCGGACAGGTACATCTGTTTCTCGTGGGCGGCGAAGACCCGGCGGTGGTTGCGTACTTCAAGGGTATTGGAGAGCTTGATGCCGAAGCGCAAGCCGCACCGGGCGGCCACCTCGCGGAGTTCACGGATCAAGCCGACCGCGTCCTCGAAGCGGATGTCATGGCCGAAGGCCTCGTCGGGCACGACGATGTCGCGGTAACCCAGGGTGTCGTTCAGCAGGGCGCGCAGCCGGTCGGGGCCGAGCAGGGTCGGGTTCAGCTTCACGTAGGTATGGAGGCCCTGTTCTTCGAGCAGGTAGCGGGAGATCGTGCCGATTTCCGCGGGCGGACACCCGTGCATGGTCGAGAGCGTGACGTTGTCGGAGATGCGGTTCGGGATGGTCCAGCCGGCGCTGTCGGACCATACCTCGTCCAGCACGGCGCGGGCGGCGGCGATGTCCGTGCTGGCATCGCGCATGGTGGCGAGGAAGGCCTGCACGTTCGGTTTGCGGATGCCCTCCAGGTTGTAGCCGACACTCAGGTTGAATACCGTGCCCGGGCTTTCGCCGGGATGGCCCAGCAGGTGGTGGAGGGCGTGGATCAGCACCCAGGCGTGCACGTATTCGCGGGTGGATTCAGGCAGGCGGAGTTCCTGCGACCACTCCACGTTGTAGCCGGTATCCTGCATGTCGATGCAGGGTTTCGACACCTCGAGCTGGTCCAGGGTCTGCACGGTCTTGAGTTCGATAAACCGCGAGCCGCACAACCAGGCGGCGATGATGTTCGGGGCCAGTTGCGTGTGCGGGCCGGCGGCGACGCCGATCGGCGTGTCGAGCAGGTGGCCGAACTGGGCGGTGCGGAACGGATCCGATTCGCTGGGGGTGAAAAACAGCGCATGGCCGATGCCGAAGATCGATTGCCGCATCGACCATTCGTCACGGATCCAGCGGGCCAATGCGTCAAGTTCCATCGGATACAGTCGGTCGCTCATGGTTGTGGTGTCCCCATGTGGTCGATTCTCCGGAGGGTGGCGATGGTGGACGAGCAGAAAGGAGAACAAATCGCCCCGATTGCGGTATCGGGGAAGTGCGGAGGGGGCGGTGAGAAATCAGCCGCAACCGGAGGGTGGTGGAGGCGTTGTCGTGGTTCCGTTGGCGATCGTGGAGGCGGCTTGGCGTTTGCGCCAGAGGGCGGCCAGTCCGCCACGCGCCGTTTCGCGGTAGGCGCTTTGGATGTCGAGCCCGGTGCGGTACATCACCTCGATTACGTCATCGAAGCTGACCAGGTGCCGGCCATCGGTCAGCAGCGAAAACGAGGCGCACTCAAAGGCACGCAGGCAGGCGGTCATGTTACGCTCGATGCACGGGATCTGCACGTAGCCTTCAACCGGGTCACAAGTCAGACCCAGATGGTGCTCCATGCCGATCTCGGCAGCGTATTCGATCTGATGCAGGGTCCCGCCGAGCAGATAGGAACCCGCGGCAGCGGCCATTGAACAGGCTGAACCGATCTCTCCTTGGCATCCTACTTCAGCGCCCGAGACCGACGCATTGGCACGGATCACCGCACCGAAAAGGCCGGCGGTAGCGAGAGCGCGGAGGATCTCGGCGCGCGGCAGGCCGCGTGCCGTCTCGAAGTAATAGAGCAGGCCGGGCACCACACCGGCCGGGCCGCAGGTCGGGGCGGTGACAATCTCCCCGGCATCGGCGTTCTCCTCGGCTACGGCGAGTGCGAACGCGGCCAGTTGCGCGAGGTCCTGGTGCGGGCTTTGCACCTGCCGGGCGCGCAACCAGGTGGTGCGGGCGCGGCGGGCCAGGCGGAGGGAGCCGGGGAGCAGGGGCTGCGTGCTGGCCAACCCGCGCTCCACGCTTGCCCGCATCGCGGACCATACGGTTTCCAGGCGCGGCCACAGGTCGGTTTCGTGCGCCTCGACGAATTGCCAGAACGACAGGTTGCGGGCTTCACACCAGGCGAGGGCGTCGGCCAGCGAACGGATGGGATAGGTGACCACGAGGTCGACGGCAACCGGTCCATGTTCGTCGCGCAACGCGCCACCCCCGATGCTGCACACCATCCAGTTGTCCTGCACTGCCCCGTCCGCATCCAGCGCCTCCCATCGCAGGGTGTTGGGGTGGGGGATGTCCGTGGTGTGGGTGTCCCAGATGATTTCGCAGGAACTCGGATGCACTGCGGTCAGGATGGTCCGGTCGGTCAGATGCCCGCGTCCTGTTTCAGCCAGGCTGCCGAACAAGGTTACCCGGATCCGGGCCGGCGGACACTTCTGGCGGGCGAGGAAAAACCGGGCTGCACGTTGCGGGCCGATGCTGTGCGAGCTGGACGGCCCGGCACCGATCCGGAACGTCTCAAAGATGGATTCAACTGCCGGTGTCATGGCACGGTTTCCTCATCGTACGCTAGCATGCTCGCGCTGCTATGCACAGGTTTGATGCGTCTGCCGCACCCCGATGCAGTATTCAGCATTCCCCTGATTGTGCGTGTTTGATGGTTCGGAGGATAGTCAGCGTCGAAGCCGCCGGTCCGGGTGTTGATTCGGCGCGAAAGGAACCACGTGCAAACGATAACGTCGATACTGAACAACCTGAAGAACCTGCCCGCCGCCCTCTACCAGAAGGATTTCCTGCTGACCTGGGACCGCAGCGTCGAGGAGCTGCGCATGGTCCTCGGCCTGGCTGAGGCCCTGCGTTTGCTGCATCGCGAAGGTTTGTCCGCAAGGGTATTCGACTCCGGCCTGGCCGTCTCGAATTTCCGCGACAACTCGACGCGCACGCGGTTTTCCTTCGCCTCCGCCTCGAACCTGCTCGGCCTGGCCGTGCAGGACCTCGACGAGGGCAAGTCCCAGATCGCCCACGGCGAGACCGTGCGCGAGACCGCCACGATGATCTCCTTCCTTACGGAAATGATCGGTATTCGCGACGACATGTTCCTCGGTGCCGGCCACACCTACATGCTGGAAGTCGCCGCAGCGCTGGACGAGAGCTACCAGGCCGGCGTGCTGCCCCAGCGTCCCGGCATCGTGAACCTGCAGTGCGATGTCGACCACCCGACCCAGTCGATGGCCGACCTCCTGTGGCTGGAGAAGCAGTTCGGCTCCCTCGACAACCTGCGCGGCAAGAAGATCGCCATGACCTGGGCCTACTCGCCGAGTTACGGCAAGCCGCTCTCCGTCCCGCAAGGCATCATCGGCCTGATGAGCCGCTTCGGCATGCATGTCGCGCTGGCCCATCCCAAGGGCTACGACCTGATCCCCGACGTGGTGGCGCTTTCGGCCAAACAGGCGGCCGCGTCCGGCGGAACCTTTACCCATACCCATTCGATGGACGAGGCCTTCGAGGGCGCCGACATCGTGTATCCTAAATCCTGGGCCTCGTACTCGGTGATGCAGAAACGCACCGTGCTGCTGCAGAACAACGACCGCGATGGCCTGAAGGATCTCGAGAAGTCCTGTCTGGCCGAGAATGCCTCGCACCAGGACTGGGAATGCACCGCGGCCAAGATGAAACGTACGAAGGACGGCTCGGCCCTCTATATGCACTGCCTGCCCGCCGACATCACCGGGGTCTCCTGCAAGCAGGGTGAGGTCCAGGCCGACGTGTTTGAGCAGTACCGGTTGCGCACCTACCACGAAGCCGGTGGCAAGCCGTTTGTCATCGCGGCGATGATGCTGGCCAACCGCTTCAAGGATCCGGTCGGGGTGATTTCCGATCTGGTCAAACGCCACACGTTGCGCCGGTAGGAACGCATGCCCCGCCGGTTCGGGGCGGACGGGATCGGGTCATGAACGCACGCAAACGAAAGCAGGTCGCGGTGATCGCGATTGGCGGGAACTCGCTGATCAAGGACGCCCGCCATATGTCCGTGCTCGACCAGTACCGGGCCGCCGGCCAGACCAGCCACCACATCGCCGCGCTCGTCAAGGCCGGCTACCGGGTCGTGGTGACGCACGGCAACGGTCCACAGGTCGGCTTCATCCTGCTGCGCTCGGAACTGGCGAAGGACCAGTTGCACCAGGTCCCGCTCGAAAGCTGCGTTGCCGATACCCAGGGCGCCATCGGCTACCAGATCCAGCAGACCCTCGAGAACGAACTGCGCCGCCTGCGCATCTGGCGGCCGGTGGCGACCGTCGTAACCCAGTGCGTGGTCTCTCGCGACGACCCCGCGTTCCGTGATCCGACCAAACCGATCGGGCCGTTCTACACCGAAGCCGATGCCCGGGCCCATGCCGCGAACGACGGCTGGGAGGTACGCGAGGATGCCGGCCGCGGCTGGCGGCGCGTCGTCCCCTCCCCGGTACCGCGCGCCATCATCGAGGAACCGGTTATCCGCGCTCTCCTGGAGAAGGACATCGTGGTCATCGCCGTGGGCGGCGGCGGCATCCCGGTCGTGCGCGAACGCGGAGGCCGGCTCCGCGGATGTGCCGCCGTGATCGACAAGGATGCCGCATCAAGCCTGCTCGCCCGCCATCTCGCCGCCGATGTGTTCATCATCTCCACCGGGGTCGACCATGTTTGCCTGAACTACGGGAAGCCCAACCAGCAGGCGATCCGGTCGATGACCCTGCGCGAGGCGCGCCGCTACCTGAAAGAGGGACATTTCGCGTCCGGCAGCATGCGCCCGAAAATCGAGGCCGCCATCCGCTACCTGGCCGCCGGAGGCCAACGGGTGATCATCACCCAGCCACACCTGCTCGGCAAAGCGGTCGCCGGCAAGGCCGGAACCCACATCACGCCATGAATGGAACCTCCCCAGCCAGCGGTTTCACCTGCATCGCCTGCGCGGCGCAACAATCCGCCTCGTTCACCGGCATGACCTGTCCGGTGTGCGGCGGCAACCTCGACGTGCAGTACGACTACCGGGCGGTGGACCCCGCGCGATGGATGATCGAACGCGACGACATCTTCCGTTATGCCGCCCTGCTGCCGCTGCGCGATCTTGCCTTCATCCCGCCCCAGCGGGTCGGCCGCACCCCGCTTTATCCTGCGCGCCGCGCCGGGGCGTCGCTCGGACTCGATCACCTCTACATCAAGGACGATGGCCTCAACCCGAGCGCTTCGTTCAAGGACCGCGCCAGCGCGGTGGCCCTTGCCGTGGCCCGCGAACGCGGCGCGACGGTGATCGCCGGCGCCACCACCGGGAATGCCGGCAGCTCGATGGCCTGCCTGGCCGGTGGCGCGGGATTCCCCTGCGTGATCTTTGTGCCCGCCGCCGCACCGCCCGCCAAGATCGCCCAGTTGCTGGTGTTCGGCGCCACCGTCATCGCCGTGCGCGGCAGCTACGACCAGGCCTATGACCTGTGCGCCGAGGTGTGCCGCCGCAAGGGATGGTTCAACCGCAACACCGGCTCGAATCCCTTCACCCGCGAAGGCAAGAAGACCTGCTCCTACGAACTGTGGGAACAACTCGGCCGCCGCGCCCCCGACCACGTGCTCGTCTGCACCGGCGACGGCAACATCATCAGCGGCATCTGGAAGGGCTTTCGCGACCTGCAGGCGCTCGGTCTGATCGAACGGCTGCCGCGGCTCCACGCCGTGCAGTCGGAAAAAAGTGCCTCCATCGCGATGGCCGTGCGCGAGCTCAACGGACGGCGTCCGTGCGCCTGGGCCGACGTGGTGATTCCGAAGGTCGACGCCACGACCATCGCCGATTCCATCTCGGTCGATGTCCCGCGCGACGGCCTCGCCGCCGTGCGCGCGGTGGTTGAAACCGGGGGCGACGCCATCACCGTATCCGACGAGGAGATCATCGCCGCCATTCCCGAACTCGCCCGCGCCACCGGGGTCTTCGCCGAGCCGGCCGCCGCCGCCGCGTGGGCCGGCCTGGTCCAGATGGTGTCCGAGGGCCGCATCGCCCGCGACGAGCGGGTGGTCTGCCTGGTCAGCGGCAACGGACTCAAGGACATCGCCCGCGCCCGCGAAGCCGCCGGATCCCCGATCACCGTCGAGGCCGATGTCGATGCCGTCATGAAGCGGCTATGACCGCAGCCCGCAGCGTCACGTGGCCAAACCGGCCAGCTCGCGCGCCCGGCGCAACGCATGCTCGCGCGTATCGGTGAATTGCACCCCCGCGCTGTCACCCAACTCCAATTTCTCCAGCCGGTGCCGCACCGTCGGATTGCCGCCCGTCACGATCGTCCGGCATCCCGCGGCAAACGCATCCCGGATCAGGTTCTCGATGGCCAGCGCCACCGTCACCGAAAGGTAGGGCACATCGTGCAGGTCCACCACCAGCGCCTTCGCCCCCTTCAGCACCGACTGTTCCTGGGCGATCGCATTCGCCACCCCGAAGATCATCGGGCCGCTGAGGTGGAACATCTGGATCGCCCCGCCGGCATCACGCAACAACGCACGCTCCGCCGGTTTCAACGGGAGGTCGTGATCGGAAGGATCCAGCGTGCGCACCTGCGCCGCCTGCAGGCGTGACAGCCGGTCGATGGTCAGCAGGTTCGCGATGAACACCCCGATGCCCACGGCCACCATGATGTCGACGAGCACGGTCAACACCAGCACGCCGTACATGATCACCGTCGAGGTTCGGGAAACGTGGTGGATGCGACGCAGGAACGACCAGTCAAGGATGTCCACGCCGACCTTGAAGGTGATGGCGGCGAGGATGACCATCGGCACGTCCTCCATGAGCGGTGCCGCGACCAGCACGACCAGCAGCAGCACCAGCGCCCGGATCATGCCGGCGCGCGGCGTGGTGCCGCCGGTCTGGATGTTCACCACCGTGCCCATCGTCGCGCCGGCTCCCGGCAGGCCGCCGAACAGGCCCGAAAACATGTTGGCGAATCCCTGGCCGACCAGCTCCCGGTTCGAGTCGTGGCGACTGCGCGTCAGGCTGTCCGAGATCACCGCCGTCAACAACGTGTCGATGCACCCCAGCATGGCCAGCAACAGCGCATCCACGATGATCTGCCCCGCCAGCAATGCGCTGAACTCCGGGAACCGCAAACTCGGCAGGCCCGCCGGAATCGCCCCGATCGTGCGCAGGTCCTCGCCGTTGAAAAACGTCCACGCGTACACCACGCCCACCACCAGCACCACCAGTTGCGCCGGCACCACCCGCCGCCACGCGGCCGGCTGCAGGAACAGGATCAACAAGGAAAGCCCACCCAGCATCAACTCGGGCAGCTTCGCCTGCTCCAGCATCACCGGCAACGCCTTCAATACCCCGATGCTTCCGCCTGCCGGGGTGGGTTGCCCGAGCAGCGGACCCAGTTGCAGCACGATCAGCAGCACCCCGATGCCCGACATGAATCCGGATACCACGGCGTAGGGCATCAACGTGATGTAGCGGCCCAGCTTCATCAAACCAAGCAGCACCTGGAAAAAGCCTGCCAGTACCACCACCGTGAACCCGATAGCCAACCCGTGCTCCGGGTTCGCCGCCACCAGTCCGGTCAGGATCGTGGTCATCATCAGGGTCATTGGGCCGGTCGGCTCCGAGATCAAGGTGTTCGTGCCGCCCAGCAACGCCGCCCAGAATCCGACCAGCACCGCTCCGTACAGCCCGGCCTCCGCCCCGGCCCCCGAGGCCACCCCAAACGCCAGCGCCAAAGGCAGCGAGACGATCGCCGTCGTAACACCCCCCAGAATGTCACCCTTCAGATTCTTCGCTGTCACCAGTTGCCGCAGCCGATCCATCAACCAATCCTCCCGTATAAAGCCTCCAGCTAACCACGAGCGAATCCCCGCTGTCAAAGGGTAATACGAACTGCATTTCGCGAATAATTTTCCATTTCAGGCGTAACTCGTTGCCCGGCAACGGTCGGGCTCGGCCGTATCAGGTTGTTGTGAACGGATCGTTGACAGGGTGGAGGTGGTTGGCTACATTCCACCCTCTTTTTGTAAGGACAACAGGTTATGAAGACGACGCTAGTACAAGCTGACAAGATAAAGCGCGAGTGGCATCTGGTGGACGCCACCGGCCAGTCCACCGGCCGTTTGGCCGCGAAGATCACGTTCCTGCTGCGCGGCAAGAACAAGCCCACCTTTGCCAACCACATTGACGGCGGCGATTTCGTCTGTGTCATCAATGCGGACAAGGTCAAGCTGACTGGCAGCAAGGAAGAGCAGAAGATCTACGAGCATTTCACCGGCTATCCGAGCGGCCGCAAGACCTTCACCGCCGCCGAAGTCCGCAAGCGCAACCCGACCCGCATCCTGATGGACGCGGTGGAGGGCATGATGCCGAACAACCACCAGAGCAAGGCGCAGGTGAAGCGCCTCAAGATCTATGCCGGAGCCGAGCACCCGCACGTGGCCCAGCAGCCGAAACCCCTTGCCGTCTAAGAAAGGTAACACACCGTGGCTACGAAAGTTCATCAGTATTCCGCTACCGGCCGCCGCAAGACCTCCACCGCCCGCGTTCGTTTGGTGAACGGCGTCGGCAAGGTCATGATCAACGACCGTCCCTTCGACCAGTATTTCCCGCTGGAGACGCTCCGCAAGATCGTCGAGCAGCCTTTCGAGGCCACCGGTACCCAGCAGCGTTTCGACGTCCTGGCGATCTGCGATGGTGGCGGCCAGACCGGCCAGGCCGGCGCGCTCCGCCACGGCATCTCCCGCGCCCTGCTGCTGGTCGATCCGTCGTACCGCGCCGTCCTCAAGGCCGCCGGTTACCTGACCCGCGATCCGCGCATGAAGGAACGCAAGAAGCCCGGTCAGCCCGGCGCCCGCAAGCGCTTCCAGTTCTCGAAGCGCTAAGCCGAGAACAGCTTGTTCCCAAAACCCCGGGCGCCGATTTCGGCACCGGGGTTTTTTTATTGCAACTGCCCGCGCCTGTGTTTGAATGCCAGCCTTTGTCAACACCATGAAAAAACCGATCGTCCTCGACGAGATCCTGCTCCCGCGCGGTTTCCGCGCGGCCGGCGTGCACGCCGGCATCAAGAAGTCCGGCGCCCCCGACATGGCGCTGCTTGTGTCCGACATCCCCGGCACCCGCATCGCCGGCACCTTCACCACCAACCAGGTGAAGGCCGCCTCGGTGAAGGTCTGCATGAAACGCATCCGCTCCGGCAAGGGCCGCGCCGTGGTGATCAACAGCGGCAACGCGAATGCCTGCACCGGCCTGCAGGGCGAGGCCGATGCCGAGGCCATGGCCGCCGCCACCGCCGCCGCCGTGGGACTCCCCGCCGGACAGGTGTATGTCAGCTCGACCGGGCACATCGGCGCGCGGTTGCCGATGGACAAGATCCTTCCCGGCATCACGTCCCTCGCGAACAGCCTCTCCGCCTCCGACGCCATGCCCGCCGTGCGCGGCATCATGACCACCGATAACGGACCGAAGTTCGGCTCGGTGAAGCTGAAGGTCGACGGCAAACCCGTGGTCGTCTCCGTGCTGTGCAAGGGCGCCGGCATGATCGAGCCCAACATGGCCACCATGCTCTGCTACCTGATGACCGACGCCGCCGTCGACGGCAAGGCCCTCGCCGCCACCCTCAAGGAGGCCGTGCGCGAGAGCTTCAACCGCATCTCCGTCGATGGCGACATGAGCACGAACGATACCGTCCTGCTCTTCGCCAACGGCGCCGCCGGCAACCGGCCCCTCAAGCCCGGCCATCCCGCGTGGCCGGCCTTTTCCGCTGCCGTGCTCGCCCTCTGCCAGAAGATGGCCTGGAAGATCATCCGCGACGGCGAAGGGGCCCGCAAGGTCATCCGCGTCGAGGTCGTCGGCGCCCGCACCGCCAAGGACGCGGATATCGCCGCCCGCTCGGTCGCCAACTCCCTGCTCGTGAAGACCTCGTGGTACAACGACTACCCGAACTTCGGCCGCGTGATGGATGCCCTCGGCTACAGCGCCGCCAAGGTCGTCGAGAACAAGGTGGACATCGCCTACGACGGCAAGCTCCTCGTCAAGGGCGGCCTGCGCACGAAGATCGATGTCGAGGAGATCAAGGCCGTCCAGCGCCAGGAACTCTTCACCATCCGCATCAACCTGCACCTCGGCCAGGGTGCCGCGCACGTCTACGGCTGCGATTGCGCACACGCCTACATCGACATCAACATCTGAGGCCCTTCTATGCAACCACTTATTGAGAAAGCCGCGGTGCTGATCGAGGCGCTGCCCTACATCCAGAAGTTCCGCAACGACATCGTCGTGGTGAAGTTCGGAGGCAGCTCGATGGAGGAGAAGGCCGGCGTCGAGGCGATCCTGAAGGACGTCGCCTTCATGGCCTGCGTCGGCCTGCGCCCCGTGGTCGTCCACGGCGGCGGCAAGGCGATCTCCGCGAAGATGAAGGCCGCCGGCATCTCCTCCGGCTTCGTGAAGGGCCTCCGCGTGACCGACGAGGCCTCGATCGAGGTCGTCGAACAGGTCCTGAACCGCGAAGTGAACCCGATGCTGGTGAAAACCCTGTCGTCGATGGGCTGCAAGGCCCGCGGCATTTTCGGCGAGGACATCCTCGACGTGGTGAAGCACACCGAGAAGGATCCGCAGACCGGCGAGCTCCTCGACTGGGGCTATGTCGGCAACGTGGTGGATGTGGATGTCGAACCGATCCTCGCCTTCAGCAACTCCCACATCGTCCCCATCATCACCCCACTCGGCTGGGGCGCCGATGACAAGCTCTACAACATCAACGCCGACGATGCCGCCGCGGCCATCGCCGTCGCCCTCAAGGCGCGCAAGATCGTGTTCATGTCCGACGTACCCGGCCTGATGCGCGACCCGAAGGATCCCTCCTCGCTGATCTCCACCCTCGACGCGAAGGACGTCGATGAGCTGATCCGTCGCAAGGTCATCGACGGCGGCATGATCCCGAAGGTCACCGGTGCCGTCCGCGCCCTCCGCTCCGGCGTCCGCAAGGTCCACTTCGTCCACGCGGGCCTCGCGCACTCGCTGCTCCTCGAACTCTTCACCGACCAGGGCGTCGGCACCGAGATCGTGGAGTAGGACCGAACACCATGGAACAGGAGATCGCAGAGAACGCGGAGATGAAAGGAATCAGGGAGCTGTTGCCGGTCACCATCTACGTTACGTCTTCTCAGTGATCTCCGCGGCCTCCTGTTTATAGTCCGATGAATATGACCATCCCGTCCGACCAGGTTAAACACGACTACGCGACCTACCTCATCCCGAACTACGCCCCGAACCTGGTGTTCACACGCGGCGAAGGGGTGCGGTTGTGGGATGCCGACGGCAAGTCCTACCTCGACTTCCTCGCCGGCATCGCCGTGCTCGCCCTCGGCCATGCCCATCCCGCCTGGGTCGCCGCCGTGCGCGACCAGGCCGCCACCCTGACCCACGTCTCGAACCTGCACTTCCACCCGCTGCAGGCCGAGCTCGCCCGCTCGCTGGTCGCGAAATTCGTGCCCGGCAGCAAGGCCTTCTTCTGCAACTCCGGCGCCGAAGCCAACGAAGCCCTGATCAAGATCGCCCGCAAGTGGGGCCACGACCACGGCCGCTTCGAGGTCATCTCGTGCTGCAATTCCTTCCACGGCCGTACCCTCGCCACCCTCACCGCCACCGGACAGGACAAGGTGCAGAAAGGCTTCGAGCCGCTCCCTTCCGGGTTCCGCTACGCCGAGTTCAACAACCTCGATTCGTTCCGCCGCGCCATCACCCCCCAGACCGTTGCCGTCCTCGTCGAGGCCGTGCAGGCCGAGGGCGGCGTGCTCCCGGCCACCCGCGAATTCCTGCAGGGCCTGCGCGCCCTGTGCGATGAACACGGCTTGCTGCTGCTGATGGACGAGGTCCAGTGCGGCATCGGCCGCACCGGCCACTGGTTCGGCTTCCAGGCCTACGACGTCGTGCCCGACGCGTTTTCGCTCGCCAAGGGACTCGGCGGCGGCTTCCCCGTCGGCGCCATGCTCGCCCGCGCACCCCTCTGCGATGTGCTCCAGCCCGGCACCCACGGCACCACCTACGGCGGCAACCCGCTCGCCTGCGCCGCCGCCCTTGCCGTCCTGCGCACCATCGAAGAGGACGGCCTGCTCGCCTCCGTGCTCGCGAACGGTGTGCGGTTCGGTGACGGCCTCAAGGCCCTCGCCGCCCGGTATCCCTGGATCAAGGAAGCCCGCGGCCTCGGCCTGATCTGGGGCCTCGTCCTCGACCGCCCGGCCAAGCCGCTCGAACTGCTGCTGATCGAAGAGGGATTGCTCACCGTCGCCACCTCGGTTAGCGTCATCCGTTTCGTGCCCCCGCTGATCGTCAGCGAGGCCGATGTGCGTGAAGCGCTGGCCGCGCTCGACCGGGCCTGCGCGCGTTTTGATGGACAGATTCAACAAGCGGCCGCCCACGCGGCCGGTGAAGGAGTGAAGACATGAAGATCGTATTGGCGTATTCGGGAGGCCTCGACACCTCCGTGTTGTGCAAGTGGCTCAAGGACACCTACTCGGCCGAAATCATCTGCTTCGCCGCCGACATCGGCCAGCAGGAGGAACTCAAGGGTCTCGACAAGAAGGCCAAGGCCACCGGTGCCTCGAAGATCTACATCGACGACCTCCGCGCCGAATTCGCGCGCGACTTCGTGTTCCCGATGCTTCGCGCCGGCGCGGTCTACGAGAGCGGCTACCTGCTCGGCACCTCCATCGCCCGCCCGCTGATCGCCAAGCGCCAGGTCGAGATCGCCATCAAGGAGAAGGCCCAGGCCATCGCCCACGGCGCCACCGGCAAGGGCAACGACCAGGTCCGCTTCGAACTCACCGCCTTCGCCCTCAAGCCCGACATCCAGATCATCGCGCCCTGGCGCATCGACGCATTCCAGAAGGAATTCACCGGCCGCGTCGCCATGCTCGACTACTGCAGGAAACACAAGATTCCCGTCGAGGCCTCGGCCAAGAAGCCCTATTCGATGGATCGCAACCTCCTGCACATCAGCTACGAGGGCGGCATTCTCGAGGATGCGTGGAACGAGCCGACCGAGGACATCTTCAAGCTCTCCGTCTCCCCGGAAAAGGCCCCGAACAAACCCGAGTACGTCGAGATCGATTTCGTCAAGGGCGACGCCGTCGCCGTGAACGGCAAGAAACTCGACCCGCTCGGCGTCATGCTCGCACTGAATGAACTCGGCGGCAAACACGGCGTCGGCCGCATCGACCTCGTCGAGAACCGCTTTGTCGGCATGAAGAGCCGCGGCGTCTACGAGACCCCCGGCGGCACCATCCTGCACCGCGCCCGCGAGGCGGTCGAGCAGCTGACCATGGACCGCGAAGTCCTCCACCTCCGCAACGGCCTGATCCCGCAGTACGCCAAGCTCGTCTACAACGGCTTCTGGTACGCGCCGGAACGCGAGATGCTGCAGACCGCGATGGACGAGGCCGCCGCCCCGGTCACCGGCACCGCGCGCATCAAGCTCTTCAAGGGCACCGCCTCCATCGTCGGCCGCAAGGCCCCGAAGTCGCTCTACGACCCCCACATGGCCTCCTTCGAAGGCAATGTCGGCTACGACCAGAAGGACGCCACCGGCTTCATCCGCCTCAACGCCCTGCGCCTGCGCGTCCGCGCCAAGGCCCGCGGCAGGAAGTAGGCTCGTTGTCAGCACCCATCCAGTCCTTCCGGCGCACCATGCCGGAAGGGCTGGATCATCTTGAGGATGCTTCTGTAGTTCCGGCGTTATACGCCGGAAGGGAATCGCGTCAAATCCCGCATCGGCTTTTAGCGTTGCGCCTTCGCGCTCAACCCGCGTCCTGGTTCCGCCCCGTCTGGACGCGGCCGCGTCGCAGCGCCTCGGTCATTTTCTCCTGCACCCGCTTCCGCAGGTGCAGGGGAGTCAGCACCTCCATGTCCGGTTGCCATGACAAAATCCACCGCACCACCTCCTTGCGGCCCCGCGTGGTAAAGGCGATCTCCGCGCTGCCATCCTGGTTGTGACGTACCTGTTGGTGCGCGTGCCAGATCCGTTCCGTCATGTACGCGGCGATCGCCGGCGAAACCCGCACCCGCACCCGGATCGGCTTCTCCCCGCCCACGATGCCATATGCCTGCGCCATGTAGGTCTCCGGGTCGAACCGTCGCGGTGCCCACCCCGGCTCCTCCAGCACCTCCACCCGGTTCACCCGGGAGAAGGCAAAGGTGGCCACCGTGCGCTTGCCGCGCGGAAACGCTGCCAGGTACCAGTTCCCGTGGTAGGCAAAGACATGGACCGGCATCACCTCGTAGGCCCCCGCCTTGTTGGCAAACGTGGTGTAGTCCATGCGGACCGGTTGCCGGTTCCGCACCACCGCCAGCAAGCGCTTCCAGATCTCCGGATCGATCGGCGCGTAATCATCGGCGATGAAACTGACCGGCTCCCGGCCACCTACCGGAAGTCCCGCGGTGCCGGTCACCGCCGCCCCGATTTTCGCCACCACGGTGTCCAGGTCCGATACCAGGGGGGTTCCGCGAAAGGACTGCAGCAAGGGCAAGGTCATCGCCAGAGCATCCGCCTCGCGTGCCGTAAGGGTCAGCGGGGCCAGCGTCCACCCTGCGCGGGCGAGGTAATAGCCCTTGCGTGACGCATCGTATTCGATCGGTGCGCCCTCGTCGTCGCGCAAGTAATCCAGGTCGCGCAGGATGGTCCGCCACGAGACCCCGAGCTCTTCCGCCATCCGGGTTGCGCTTGGATACGGTGGAAGGCTCCCGTTGCCACGGATCATTTCCAGGATCCGGCGGGCCCGGTACGTGCGGTGACGGTGAAGATTTTTCATGTTTTTGGCTACCTATGACAAAAGATGACAGGGGTCGCATGGTAGGATGCGCGCCATGAACCCGCAATCCGTAAACAAAGAACCCGGTGTGGAGCAAGCGGTCGGCGCTCCGATGACCCGTTCGTCGCGACCTCCCCGCCGGTTGTCGGACGTGGTGCGGGAGCAGTTGCGCATGGAGCATTACGCTTATCGCACCGAGCGAACCTACCTCATGTGGATGAAGCGGTTTGTGCATTTTCATGACCGGCGTGATCCGCGGGAGATGGGGGCGGCCGAAGTCCGGGCGTTTCTTGGATACCTTGCCGACCAGCGTAATGTCGCCGCCGCCACCCAGAACCAGGCCTTGTGTGCCCTGGTGTATCTGTATCACCGGGTATTGGAAGTGGATCTGGGTGATCTTGGCGAGGTTGCCTGGGTCAAGCGTCCTGCGCGTTTGCCGGATGTCCTGACCGCGTCCGAGGTGTACGACCTGCTTGGCAAGTTGACCGGGGTGCAGCAGGTGATTGGCCGGCTGATGTATGGCACGGGCATGCGGTTGGCCGAGGCGTTGCGGTTGCGGGTCAAGGATATCGACTTTGAGCGCAACCAGATCCTCATTCGGGACAGCAAGGGCGGCAAGGACCGGGTGGCGGCGTTGCCCATGATGTTGGTCGAGGAATTGCGGACGCAACTGGTGCACGCCAAGGCCTTGCACGACCAGGACCTCAAGGACGGGTACGGTTCGGTCGAGTTGCCATACGCGTTGGCGCGGAAGTATCCGCGGCTGCCGTGGAGTTGGCATTGGCAGTACGTATTTCCCTCGGTGAAGCTGTCACAATGTCCGCGTACGGGGGTCGTGCGGCGTCATCATCTGTATCCCAACATCATGCAGCGGTCCGTAAGGGAAGCGGCGAGGGTTTGTGGTATCAAGAAGCATGTAAAGACCCATACCTTGCGGCATTCGTTTGCCACCCATCTACTGGAAGGCGGAACGGACATACGGACCATCCAGGACATGCTCGGGCATGACGATCTCAACACGACGATGATCTACACCCATGTCGTCAAGAATGGTCCGTACGGGGTAACGAGTCCGTTGGATCGGCTGCCGGTGTCTCCGTTCGTGGAAAAGGTTGCCGCTGAGCAGGTTGATCCGGTTGCGGTCCCTGGCGACGGTGCGGGGGTGGGGGTGGATGTTGCTGTGGTGGATGCACCTGAAATCGAACCCCCTTCGGTTGGTGTGTCGGAGGGCGTTTCGCTGATGGCTTCATCCGGACCTGCGGGTCGGTTGGTCCGTTTGTGGCGTGGTTTGCGCAAGGCGACTTCGTTGGTGGTCGCCACCGTCTTGGCGACGTCCTCGGGAGGGATACAACGATGAGCATCATGGCGGTTCAGGTGAACAAACGGTTGAGGGCCCGGACACCGGTACATGCGGTCACCAAGCCGGTGCGGTCGATCTCCTTGTCCCGAGAAACCTGGCCATCCTTGTGGAGGGAATTGGATATAGCCTTGCACCGCAACGGGTATACGGCGGTTACCATCCGGTTTTACCGTCAGATCCTCCGGGCGTTTTCGCGTCATGTCGGGAAGGCGCCTTGCGAGGTGGGGCCGGCGGATCTCCATGCATACCTGGGGACCTTGCCGCGAGACCGGTGTTCGTGGCATTGGACGGCGATGAACCTATCCGTGTTGCGGACGATTTTCGACAAGTTGGGTGGTCTCCGGGCCTTGACGCAAGTTCGTGGTCCGCGGCGCAAGCGTCCTTTGCCGGAATATCTTGGGCGGGAACAGGTCGGTCGCATGCTGGACGTGGCGGAGAATCCGCGGGATCGGATGTTGGTTGGGTTGATCTATGGGTGCGGGCTCAAGACCGGGGAGATAAGGAAACTTCGGTGGTCCGATGTCGATCTGCAGGCCGGAACGATCCGTGTTCCCTCGCGGTGGGGGCGGGCGGATCGTAACTTGCCGATTCCGGCCCGTATGATAGAGAGCCTCAGGGGGCATAAAGAGCGGCAAGCGCCTGATGCCGTTGTGTTTGCGTCATCGCACAAGGCGGCAGCCATCACCGGTCGTCGGATTCAGGTGATCATTCGTTCCTTGGCGGAACGGGCGGGAATTCGCGAAACTGTCTTGCCTGTGACGTTGAGGAACAGTTATGCCGTTCACTTCCTCGAGGATGGTGGCACGATCAGGCAGCTTCAGCTCAATCTAGATCATCAATTCATGGCTTCCACGGCTCGTTACCTGGATCTTCTTCCCAAGGTATCCAACCTGTCGCAACCTGCGGGGCCGGACACATGGCTTGATTTGCTAACGAGGCCATTCCGAATGTCTATTCCTGGAGTGCGCCTTTTCGAAAGCACCGCGTAGTAGGCCTCTTGTGGCCTCAGCCGTCCGAATGCTCCATTCGGACCTGCACCATTCTGTCCGCCCCTCGAAACAAACGTCTTTTCGTTTGCCTCACCACGAATCCGACCATACTATTGATCCTAAGGAGATACCAAGTGGCTCATACCGCAGCCCGAAAAAGCAGCCAGCTGAACAGACCGCTCTGCCTCAATCAGTATAACACAACAACTAGCTGTTATAAGCGAACAAATCACTCAAGCTTCCCGCCAGAACCCGTTGTCTAATAAATATGTTCGACATAAAGAAAAATGAGCACGCAGTACAGATACAATTCTCTTGAGGATTA
>ERZ761607.1205-NODE-1205-length-34144-cov-7.744170_pt1 | contig 34144 bp, 26 predicted proteins | sample MGYA00511164_ERZ761607 | MGnify/ENA primary metagenome ERZ761607 (study PRJEB28899, sample SAMN02445080) | bioreactor sludge metagenome | biome: EBPR sludge | place: Australia: Brisbane, Thorneside Wastewater Treatment Plant | collected 2011-06-22 ... | reverse complement strand
AATATATCTATTCCTTTTGGAAAATTATAAAAAAATATTATCCTGATTTTGAAAGTAAATCTTTCAGTAAAGAAATAATTTTTAAGAAGTTGTATCCCGGTAAAATTTTCAAAGATTCGACTATGAGAAAACTTTCTTCGGAGTTGCTGAAACTTGTTGAGGAGTTTATTATGATTTCTGAATTCAGGAAAACGAAAATTGGAAACAGATTTCTTCTCGTTTCTTATAATTCCAGGTATCTTTATAATATGTTTGAAAACCTGTGGGATGATACTATAAAATTTTATAATTCAAAAAGTGAATTTGATTTTCTGAATCTTATCGAACTTCATATATTACAGATAACACGGATACAAAACGTAGCCGATAAAAAGTCTCCCCGAGATTTATTCCACGAACGTATGAAATATTACGGATATATGATAGTCTATAACTTAATCATATTGATGCAGGAAAGGACAAGGAGGTATCTCTTCTCTGAAATATATAATTTTAAAAATCAGAATGTCGCCGAAGAGTTTGGAGATTTAATAAATTTTGAAAACGGGATAAAGATTATATCAAAAAAATTTCCTCAGTTTACTGATTTACTTAAATTTAATTACAATATGATGAAGGTATTTGAAGAACCTGAGAAATTCGAATTTTTTCTGAATTGTAAAAATATTCTTAAAAAAGATAAAACAATACCCGGGAAATCGCTTTATTTTTACAGCAGTATATTAATAAATTTTTGTCTTAAACACAGATATAATTATGAGTTTGCAGATCTGAACGTTCAGATCAAAGACTTAATTCAGTTACTTATAAAGAGAGATTGTCTCGTGCAGGAAATGTCTAACACCGTGGAGAATGCTTTGATTGAAGTATATGTAGATTTATTAATTTCAGATAATAAAGTTAAAGAAGCAGAAAAATTTATTGATAAATATAAGAGATATATAAAAGAAGATATTCGTGAAAACGTTTTACTTCATAACTATTATCTTTTTGCCGCACATAAAAAAGAATATGAAAATGCTCTTGAGATTCTTTCGAGAATGAAAGAGGTTAATAAATATGATAAAATCAATTTTAGGATTTTTAAACTGAAACTGCTTTTTGAATTAAAAAGGTATGAGGAAGCAATAACAGTTATTCATTCAACCGAAGAATTTTTAAGAAAAGACAAACTCATTTCAAGAGATTTAAAAGATCCGACAAAACTATTTTTAAATTTTTACAGAGAATTATTGAAAATTAAAATGAACAATAATTCCTCAAAAACGGACGAACTTAAATATTTCATACTAAAAGAAAAAAGAGATTTTAAAGAACGCGACTGGTTGATTTCAAAGTTATAATCAATTGTTTTAAATCTTAATTGACTTTAGACTTTATAAAAATTGTAATTATATTTGTAATAATTAAAATAAAAATAATATGGCTTTAGTATTTCCAAAATTAATTCTCATCGGAAGACCTGCTTCCGGAAAATCTGAAATCATTGATTACCTGAAAAAGTCATCCATTGTAGCAAGACAGGAAAGATTCAGAATGGGTGATATAATTGTGTTTGATGATTTCCCAATGTTGTGGACTTGGTTTGAAGAAGATGATATTCTCGAAAAGAAATTTAATTTACCGAGACTACACAGCACACCTGACGGATATTTTAAAGATAAGTCAATGTGGGATTTATTAATCGAACGTATAAATCTTGAATATGAAAAAAGTGTGAAAGATTTAGGTGAGGAGTATAAAGATATAACAAGGATTTTTGAATTTGCCAGAGGAACTCAACACGGTGGCTATAAAGATGCATTCGCCAGATTATCAGATCACTTGCTGAAGGGTTCTTGTGTGATGTATGTTAAAGTTTCATTTGAAGAATCTATCAGGAAAAATAAAAAAAGGTATAACCCTGATAAACCTCACAGTATTCTTGAACACGGTTTAGAAGATGAAAAAATGGAAAAACTTTACAAAGAAGATGATTGGGAAGAAATCTCAAAAGACTCACCAACGCATTTAAATGTAAGAGGTATTGAAATTCCTTATATAACTTTTGAAAATGAAAATTCTATAACTGAAAATCCAAAGTTATTAGGTCCGGTATTGGAAGAGAGATTAAATGAATTATGGAAATTATATTATAAAGTTGGCGGATTGCCATTATAAAAAAATATACGGGTATTTAATACCCGTATATTTTTTTTAACAAATTTATTCTTTGAATTTTTCTTTTAACTGAACAGGTTCTGATTTTTTCTTCATTTTCAGATTCAGAAATTCTACGAACACCGAAAAAGCCATTGCAAAATATACATAACCTTTCGGAATATGAACGTGTAACCCTTCTACCAAAAGCAATAATCCAATCATAAGTAAAAATGACAATGCAAGCATTTTTAATGTCGGGTGTTTATGAATAAATTCACTAACAGTTTTAGCAAATGCAATCATAACAATAAGTGACAGTATAACTGCAATAATCATTATTGATATATGCTGCACAAGTCCGACTGCAGTAATGACTGAATCAAATGAAAAAACCAAATCAAGAAGAATTATCTGAAAAATAACCGAACCAAATGTTGAAGCATTAGTTTTTTTATCTGCTGATTCTTCTGCACCTTCAAGTTTATTATGAATTTCCATTGTGCTTTTCGCTATCAGAAATAGACCGCCACCAATTAAAATCAAATCCCTTCCTGAAACTGCAAAATTAAAAATCGTAAATAAAGGTTCGACAAGACCAACAATCCAGAATATAAAAAATAATAAAACAATTCTGAAACCGACTGCCAAAGAAAGACCTATAAGTCTGCCTTTCTCTTGCTGGTCTTTAGGAAGTCTGCCGGTTAAAATTGAAACAAAAATTATATTATCTATTCCGAGAACAATTTCCATTACCGTAAGAGTAAGTAACGAAATATAAGTTTCGGACTGAAGAAAAATTTCCATATATTATATTATTCTGCTTTTGAGTGTTCTGAAATAATTTTAGTTTCTATTTCTTTTGGAACTTCTTCATAATGTGAAAATTTCCTTTTATAAGTTCCACGTCCCTGTGTTAAACTTCTCAGTTTAGATGAATAGCCTGCCATTTCAGATAAAGGAATCTGACAAACAATTTTTTGTAAATGTCCTTCTGACTCCATACCATTAATCCTTCCTCTTCTTGACGAGACATCACCTGATATTGCTCCCATAAATTCTTCAGGAAAAACAATTTCAACATCGTAAATCGGTTCAAGTATAACAGGATGGGCATCTTTAAATCCCTTTTTGAAAGCCATTGATGCGGCAATCTTAAATGACATCTCATCAGAATCAACAGTATGAAATGAACCGAAATGTAATGTAACTTTTACATCAACTACCTTGCTACCTATTAAAACTCCATTTTCCATAACTTCCGCAATTCCTTTTTCAACTGCAGGAATAAATCTTCCCGGAACAACTCCTCCGACAATAGCATCAACGAATTCAAAACCTCCACCTCTCGGTAACGGTTCAATTTTTAAATGAACGTGTCCAAACTGACCTCTACCGCCTGATTGTTTTTTATGTTTGTATTCAATATCGGCAACAACAGTTCTGATAGTTTCTCTGTATGGGATTCTTGGTTCTTCCAAATCAACATCAAGTCCATATTTCTCTTTAATTCTTTTAATAACAGTTTGTATATGAATTTCACCTTGACCGCTAATGATTGTCTGACCTGTTTCATTATTATGAGTAACAATAAAAGTCGGATCTTCTTCATGTGCAGAGTGTAATGCATTTGCAATTTTATCCTCTTCACCTTTTTTCTTTGCCAATAAAGCCATTGATATATTCGGATCAGGGAATAAAATTTCACTTAGAACAACCGGATGATTTTTTGAACTTAATGTATTATTTGTGTGAGTGTCTTTTAATTTAACAACTGCAGCAATGTCTCCCGCAATCACTTCGCTCACTTCTTTTCTTTCTTTACCGTTCATTACAAACATTTGAGATAATCTCTCGCCTTTACCCGTTGCTTCATTTATCAAATCCATTCCCGGATGAACTTTACCTGAATAGACTCTAAAGAATGAAAGTTCACCGATATTTTTTTCCGATACAGTTTTAAAAACAAATATTGTCGGATCGGTATCTTTAGTAGCACTCACTTCAACAATTTCTTTAGTTCCGGGTTTAACTGCTTTCTCCGGTTTTCTGTCTGTAAGTGATTCTGTATAATCTGCTATAAATTCTAAAACAGGTTTAACTCCGATTCCCTTTTGAGCCGCACAACAGAACAACGGGAATATTTGTCTTGTACGGAGTCCATCAAGCAGTCCTTTATGAATTTCTTCATCTGAAAGTCCTCCGTTTTCAAAAAATTTTTCAAGTAACGATTCATCTTCTTCAGCGATATTTTCAACAAATGCCTGATGATATTCATCTGCTCTGGCTTTTAAATTTTCAGGAATTTCTTCTTCAGTATATTCACCTTTTCCGTCTTTTTTAAATTTTAAAAGTTTCATTCTTGCCACATCCACAATAGAATCAAATGCATCTCCTGAATTAACCGGGAACTGCATCACTGTTACTTTATTACCAAAACTGTCTTTTAACTGAGATACTATATTATCAAAATTTATATTATCCTGATCAAGTTTATTCACAACAAAAATAATATCATTATGATAATAATCAGTATATCTGAAAGTAATTTCAGTCCCAACTTCCCTTCCTTTTACAGCATCAACAAAAATTAAAGAAGTCTCTGTAACTCTTAGACCTGAAACAACTTCCCCGATAAAATCCATAAAACCGGGAGTGTCAATAATGTTTAGTTTTATATTTTCACCTTTGGAGTTTTTAATTTGTGTATTCATCAAAGATGAATTTACAGAAATTTGTTTTTCAATTTCATCTTTATGATAATCACTTACAGTGTTACCTTCTTCAATTTTTCCTTGTCTGTTGATAACACCTGTTTGAAATAAAACTGTTTCGGCAAATATTGTTTTACCCGTACCGCCGTGCCCTATTAAAGTAATGTTCCTGATATTGGATGGAGAAAAGTCAGCCATAAATTACTCCTTATTTTTATTTTGATTAATATTTAAACTTCCGTTTAGATTCATATAATTTTGTGGAACTGTAATTCCTTTTACACTTAAATCAGAATATATTTTTGCAAGTAAATCACTTTTAACATAAAATTGTGATCTGTCAAGCATATCGTTATCAACCCAATAGAATGCTTTCAGAATTACATAATTCGGATTGAAACTATCGAATAAAATCATAACTGCGGGATCTTTTAAAACTTCTTTTGAATTCATAATAGTATCTGAAATTACTTGCATTGCTTTATTTGCATCGGCGGAATAATCAAGAAATATAGAAAGTTCAAATCTTCTTTTTCCGTCCTTTGTATAATTAATCAATGGTTTGTTAATCATCATTGAGTTTGGGATAAAAACATCAAACCCGTCAAATGTTTTTAAATGTGTGTAACGAATATTTAAAGTTTGAATATTTCCCGTTATATCACCGACGACTATTGTATCCCCTGTTTTAAATGGGCGATTAAATGCCATTATAATTCCCGCGAGAAAATTTTCAATTATATCTTTGAATGCAAAACCTATTACAATTGCAGAGACAGCGGCACCTCCTACTAATCCGGTAAGAAAAGTTGCAAGACCAACAATTTTTAAAAAAATCATAAAGCCAACAGCCATTACACCGTATTTAACAATTGTGCATATATAAGAAATTAGTAAAATGTCATCAAGTTTTTTAAGAAGTCTTCTGCGGGTTATGGAGATTATGATTTTTGCGAGGAAATAAAAAATTACAAGAATAATTAAACCCAGTATAAATTCCGGAATAAAATCCAGAACTTTCCTCCATATATCGTTTAATTTTTGTTGATAATCTATTTCCAAGATATATCGTTTATAAAGTTTGTAAACTGCAAAAAAGAAAATAATATTCATTTTTTATATTTTAAAGGTATTTTACAGAAAATTTTAGAATTACTTAAAGAGTGATATTGCCATTAAAAGACTATATTTTTTAATTAATAACTTTTATCCCATAGATTATTTATTTTTAATAAAAACAAATAAAATGTCTGAAAATAAAAAAATATTGATTACAGGTGCTGCGGGATTTCTCGGCTCGCATCTTTGCGACAGATTTATTAAAGAAGGTTATAATGTTATCGGAATGGATAATTTATTAACAGGTTCTCTTGATAATATTGAACATTTATTCAAACTTAAAGAATTTGATTTTTATTTTCACGATGTGACAAAGTTTGTTCACATACCGGGAAAGTTGGATTATATTCTACACTTCGCTTCTCCGGCAAGTCCGATTGATTATTTAAAAATGCCAATTCAAACATTAAAGGTTGGTTCACTCGGAACTCATAATTTACTTGGTCTTGCAAAAGATAAAAAATCAAGATTTTTAATTGCGTCAACATCTGAAATTTATGGAGATCCGGATGTTCATCCTCAGACTGAAGAATACTGGGGAAATGTCAACCCCATAGGTCCGCGAGGTGTGTATGACGAAGCGAAAAGATTTATGGAAGCAATGACGATGGCATATCATACATTTCATAAAGTTGATACAAGGATAGTGAGAATTTTTAATACTTACGGACCGAGAATGAGATTAGATGACGGTAGAGTCTTGCCAACACTTATTGGTCAAGCAATAAAAGGAGAAGACCTAACAGTTTTTGGTGACGGAAATCAGACCCGATCATTTTGTTATGTTGATGATTTAATTGAAGGAATTTACAGATTGCTTCACAGTGATTATGTTTATCCCGTAAACATAGGAAATCCTGACGAAATAACTATAAATCAGTTCGCCGATGAAATTATTAAATTAACGGGAACAAAACAAAAAGTTATTCATAAACCGCTTCCGGTTGATGATCCAAAACAAAGACAACCTGATATCACAAAAGCCAAAACACTTCTTGGATGGAAACCGAAGATTTCAAGGGCTGAAGGATTAAAAATTACTTATAAATTTTTTCTTGACAAAATCGCAAAGGAATCTAAATAATGTTTAATTTCCTTAAGACAAAAAAACAAAAGGAAATTGAAGCGAAGTTAAAACCATTCGCAAAAATATTTGATGATGAATTCAGAACTAAAGATCAAAAACTTGAAGAATTAATTTATCTTCTTGAAACAAGCAATCTTGATTCGGAACAATTGAATTATTACAAAAATAAAATTGATGAAATAATAAGATTAAAAACCGTTCATAAAGATTTTAGAAATTTTGACGAAGCGACTTCCGGCTCAACTGATTCAAGATTACAAATGATTGAGGATTTTGAATTTTTATTAAATACTACTAATCTAAACAGTGAAGATGCGGTTAAATATATAAGAAAAAATAAAAGTAAATTTTATGTTTCAATATTGATTGGAATATTTTTTATGATTCTTGGATTAGGAATGATAATTTTACCCGCTCCTAAATATTTTGAAATGTTCACAATATTCTGGTTCACAACAGATGACGGTATTACATTAATGGATGTAATCGCATGTATAATCATTATTACGGGTATATGGATTATTATAAACTCTCACAATAAATTAACATCTAAACTTTAACTATGAACAATAGAATCGCATTACTTAATATAGATATGCAAAAGATTTATTTAAAAGATGTTGCTGAACAAAAAGATATAACTGAAGTATGTGAATATATAAATTATACAGCCGATATTTTAAGAAATAAAAATCAAGAAGTAATACATATAAAAGATATTGAGAATTTAACTGAAGAAGATAAAAATGAATATGAAATTATTCCTGAAATAAAAATAAGAGAAGGTGAAAAAATTATTACTAAAATTTATGGAAATTCATTTTGGGAAACAGAACTTGAAAGTTATTTAAAAACTAAAAATATAAATTTTTTAATTTTGTCGGGATTCGCAGCGGAGAATTGCGTTTTATTTACTTACAATGGTGCAATTGAAAGAAAATTTACACCCGTTATTCTGCAAAACGGTATTTTAAGTTCAAAAAAAGATAACGTATTTTCAACTTACAGAGACAGGCAAATTATTTCATATTCAGCAGTAAATTTTATTTGTGATTTATTAAATTAAAAATCCAGTCTAAGACCGAAGCGGTTTACGTTCCCAAGATATTTATGAGTATTAAATGAATAATCAAGAGCAACATATTTATATTTAATTCCTGCCCCTGCCGAGAATGAATTGTAAGTTGTGTTATAACCGCTTCTGATTGCAATCATTTCATCAAATAATAAATACTCACCACCTATCGCAAATATTTCATCTTTGCCGGTTTCAAAAATAGCTTCCGGAGATAGTTTAAGTTCAGGAATGGGTTTATATACAAAGCCGAATTTTACTTTAGTATTATATACATCTTCAGTATTATTGATTTTAACTTTTGGAGCAAGTAAATCCTGGAACATCAATCCGACAGTTAAATTTTTATTTACATTGGAATAAACTCCTAAGTCCAATCCCCAACCGCTTCCTGAATATCCGGCAAGTGATTGATTTAAAAATTTAATTGAACCGCCGATATTTAAATTATCAAGAAAATATTTTGTGTATGATAAATAAAATACCGATTGATTACTGCTGAAAGTCATCCCTGTGGGACCTGTTTCATTTTCAACAAAAGGAATATCTCCTACATTCATATACACAACACCTAAACCAACTATTCCAAAATCAAAATTATTAACAATTCCAAATGTTCCGTAATTTATCCCGTCTATATCATTAAACAGTTTTGAATACATTCCTGTCACGGCAGTTTTTTTAATATTTATCATTGCACCCGGATTATAAAAAATTGCAGATGCATCATCAGAAATAGAAACAAACGCCTGGCCCATAGCATTTGCCCTAGCAGAGAATCCGTTTTTCAGAAATGCACCCGGTTCACCACCATCTTGAGTCTGTGCGTTTAGGTTGAAATTTATAAATAAACCGAGAAGTAATAAAATTAATTTTTTCATCTTGCAACCCCCATTTTCTGATTCTTTGTATATGTCATACCGTTCAGTTTTGCTTCAACATTTATAATATATACACCGCTTGCTACCAAAATATTTTTTCCGTTTTTTAAATCCCAGACATAATCCCAGTAAATTCCATTTTTAATCAAATCATTTTTGCTCACTTCTTTCACCAGTTCTCCACCTAAATCAAAAATTCTGATTTTGATTTCATCGGTATTTAATGGAAGTTCTACTCTGATTGTAGTTTTTTCCTGAGTTACCGGGTTAGGATAATTGAAAATTCTGCCGAGTTGATCCGGTTGTGGAGGCGGCGAGTAATCACTTTCATCCCAACGGGTATTTCCTAAGTTATAACCAAATGATTGCCAGTAAACTTTTGAATTACTGTTTGAATTTGGAAATTCAAAAGCACGAATTGTCTGATCATATGATGCCAATACAATATCAAGTTTTCCGTTATTATCAATATCACCTACAGCAGGACCTGAAACTACCCATGAATTAAAAATCGGTATTGAACTTGTGTTTAACTCATCCACAAATCCATCACCATCCAATATAATAGTTGCTCCTATCATTGAAGGAATTATAATCTCCGGAAACTCATCACCTGTAACATCAGCGATAACAGGAGTAGAAAGTATATTTGTAACTGTTTGGAATTCCCATTGTGTGGATAATGTTTCACTATTTAAACAATGGATTATTCCGTCTGACGTAATCGCAATAATATCTTTAGTTCCGTCATTATTTATATCATACATAACAGGTGAAGAAATAAATTCATCACCGAGTTTTTTCTTATTAAATAATGTTCCGTCTCTGTTGAAAATGTAAAGAGTTCCACCTGAGGTTGTAATTACAATCTTATTTGTTCCATCCTGAAATTTTGATATAACAGGAGATGAATAAACAAGATTGTCAAGTTTCTGAGGAAATCCGTTTAATACTTTTCCACTGTTTGTAACTACATATAAATTACTGTCAATTGTTCCGGTAATAATCTCTCTTGAACCATCAAGGAATAAATCAGCAACAGCAGGCGATGGTAAAATTAAAAAACTACCGAAAGCATCAAATGATTGCTGTAATATTTTTGGAAATCCGGGAACGACATTTCCTTGTAAATCATATACATATAATCTGCCGCTACCCGAAAATACTACAATATATTTCTGTCCGTCACCTCTCAAATCGGCGAGAACAGGAGATGATTTAATCGAACCTTGAGTATTTACAGGAAATCCCGGTAATGTTTTTCCTGCTGAAGTGACGCAATATAAATTTCCATCATCTGAACCGAATGTAATTATGCTGAGTCCGTTATAATTTGTATCAATTGCAGGTGTTGATCTGATTATCCCCTGAGTTGGAATTGGAAACCCGGGAAGAATATCACCTGAAGAATTAAATCCATATAATCTCTGATCCATACATCCAATAAAAATTTCCATCTGTCCATCACGGTTTATATCCGCAATTTTAGGTGAACCAAAAAATTTTCCGATTGTATCAAGAAAAACCGTTTTGCCTGAGATTGAATTGTCAAACTCAATAGGAAGTTGTTTTACCCTCGTAATATTTGAATTATCTCCCTGAACTATTCTTCTTTTCCAAACTTTTGAAGTATCAGGATTATCATACCAGTCGTTGAAAACATTTTCTCCGCTTATTACAAAATCTTCAAATTCCGGATATGCAATCCATATTGGATAAGCGGGACCTTCATAGGGCCATTTCCAGTCAAAAGGAACTCTATAACCAAGTGCGAGATAATAACTATATAATGGAGTATTTGAAATTACATTATTATCTACATTCTGAGTATTTCCTGCTAAGCCCGCAACAGACGCAATATGAATTTCATTTCCATATTGGGTTAATATCCAAGGATCAAAATTTTTCTCGTTTACATCTTCAATATTATTAAGTCTGTCACTGAAATTAACTTCAAGTCTTGCAGTCCATCCTTTGACTGTATATAATTGACCTGTGAAAGTATTCGTTGAAAAAATTCCTGTCGCAGGTGGTAATGCTTTTTTGGTTGAATTAAAAATTTTTACAGTGAAATTATTTGTATTTGATTGATTTGAAAAACTTTCTGCACTCACTATATTGCCAAGTGAGTCTCTTACTGTCAAAGTAGAGGAAGAATTTCCAAGCAATTTAATTGTTAAAAAATAACTGTGATCAAAAGAAGAACCACGAGCAAGTGCTTCTATATCGAAAGTTGCACGCGTTATTCTGCCTAAAGAATCAGCAAGTAACGTTTGAGAAATACCTGCTACCCAGTCATTTACATCCCAGTCATTCCAGGAACTGTTTTTTAAATCTTCGTAAGCCGTTATAAATCTGTCAGTTTGGATAAAAGCATTACTGTTTTTTACTTTTAATACAGATGATGATTGAGAACTCAAAGTATCGTTAGAAGTTGTTCCTGTTATATTAGAAATAAAATTGAAATCAGTTCCGTTTGGTATAGGGCTGCCGTTTGCATAATTAGTCAAAGCAGTTACAGTAACTGCAAATGCAATGCTGTCATTTTGATTAAAAGTAAAATTATTCCATGTAATAATTTTACTGTTATTTACACCTGAAGAAACCGTTCCTGCACCAACATTTCCCTGACTTGGAGTAGTTAAAGATGAAGTTACAATATTAAAACCATCCGGTATAGTTAATGTAAGTTTTCGGGAAGTAAACGTATAACCAATATTTTTTGAAAAACCTGTTAAGATAGAATTACTTCCTGAATAAACCGAGTCAACATTAAATTTTGATGAGATGTTCAAATTATTTACAACCGAACTTGTCGCAAAAGACATCCACGAATTATACCAGTTAGTTATTCCGATAACGATTGGACTTGTAGAAGTAATTTTCAAAAAAGGTTGTCTGTTATTGCTCTTTAAAGCGTTATATGTATTTTGATTAACTTTGAAATCAGCATATCTGCCGGCATTAATTTGTATATTTGTATTTATAACTGTACCGTTAGTTGCAAGGTCAGTTATATTTACGTTTGCATTTGCGTTGGCATATAAAAACAAATGCGAGAAATCATCTCCAAAACTATTTCCGGTAAATGGATCTCTGCAACTTGAATTATCACCGGGTTCAGGTAACCATAAAGTAAAATTCTGACCTGCTTTATCTCCATCATTTGAAGGAGTAAAAGCATATTCATCATTTCTGCCATTATTATTTCCTGTTTCAAAATAGTTACACTGAAACAGTGAAACTTTTCCCCCAGTCACTTGAACTCTGAATAACGGAAACTGATCATTATTATCTGCAATCCATGAAGCGTATCCATTCTGATTTAAATTATAATCACCAATATTTACCCAAGTATTGTTTGATGTATTTAATCTGTCAAGTTTCACATTAACATTATTATTGTAACTTGAGATTTTTAATTCCTGCTCCCCTTTTTTCTCATTTGGAATTGAGAAATAGAAAAAATTATCTAAAGTTGATCCTGAAATTCCCGGTACATAAGAACCCGAATGTCTTGTTGACTGATACAAAGAACCAATCTGCACCGTTACAGGTTTATTAGAAGTTAATAAATAAGTTTTACCGTTATCAAGTGCATTTCTTCCGTTTGTTTTAATTTCAATTAAATCCTGTTTTGTATTTAAAGTCGTGGTGAATTTAATCTTTGTAGAATTCAAATTTACCTTTGCAGTTCCGGTTGTATTTTGTGCCGATACGGTTATATCTTTTAATGTAATTTGAGTATTATCTTCGTAAGCAAAAACATTTAAATCTCTTTTAGAAGCAACTGACTGAGGTGTGTATAAATAAAAAACAGTACCTTTCATTGTTCCGTTATCAGAAATTGCAAAATCCTGAGCATTATCTCCTTTAACAAACTGACCAAAGATTACCGGTTTATTAGATTCTAAAACAAAATAATCTCCATCCCATTTTCCACCTGCGTCATCGTTTACCGTTCCATCTTTAATATACCTGATGTATGTTTCACCAAGTCTCAATAATCCTGAATATGAATCATCATTATCACCGTCAGCATTATCATCAATTAAATTTATTTTTGTTGAATCATAAATAGCAGTAATCATAACAGCAACTTCTCTGTTAGTATTTGCGGCATTTGGTGGTACATATAATTGAAATTTTGACCCCACACCTGAAGCCATAACTTCGCCGGCTAAAAATAAAGTTATAAACAGTAAAATTTTTTTCATCATATTTTTAATTGATTTACTTTCCAGATATCTTTAGCATATTCATTTATTGTTCTGTCGCTGGAAAACATTCCCATATTTGATATATTTATTATGCAAATTTCATTCCACTTTTCCTGATTTAAATATAGTTTTTCAACTCTTAACTGAGCGTCAATATAATCTCTGAAATCTGCCATCAGAAAATAATAATCTCTGTTTAATAATTCATCTGTTAAATTTTGGAATATTCCAGGTTCGTTTCTGTTAAAATAATTATTCTTTATCATATCAATTACTTTTTTCAGATCGCTGTCATTTTGATAATATATCTCAGGATTATAACCCTCTTTTCTTATTTTAATAATTTCATTATCCTTTAATCCGAAAATGAAAATATTTTCATCCCCTACTTCGTCTTTGATTTCTATATTTGCACCATCTAAAGTTCCTATTGTTAAAGCACCATTTAGAGCAAATTTCATATTTCCTGTTCCCGATGCTTCAAATCCTGCTGTAGAAATCTGTTCGGATAAATCTGAAGCAGGTATAATTCTCTCCGCAAGTGAAACTGAATAATTTTTCAGAAATAAAATTTTCAGTTTATCTCCAACTCTTACATCGTTATTAACAACATCAGCGATACAATTAATCAGTTTAATAATTAACTTTGCTGTTTTATATCCCGGTGCTGCTTTACCGGAGAATATTTTGGTTCTCGGAACAACGTTATCTCCGTTTAAAATTCTGTTATACAAATGAATTGTATGTAATACATTCAATAACTGTCTTTTATACTCATGAAATCTCTTAATTTGCGAATCAAAAATAGAATCCGGATTTAATTTAATTTTATAACTGCTTTTTAAATATTCAATTAAGTTTAGTTTATTCGCATATTTAATTTCCCTGACAAGTTCTCTGAAATTTTCATCATCTTTATAAATTTCAATTTCTTTTATTTCATCAAGATTATAAATCCAATTATTACCAATCTTTTCAGTAATTAAATTTGATAAAAGTGGGTTTGCCTGTTTAAGAAATCTTCTCGGAGATATACCGTTTGTTTTATTATTAAATTTATCAGGGAATATAGTATAAAATTCTTTAAAAATTTGTTCTTTAATAATTTGTGTGTGAAGTTTAGCAACTCCATTGACAGAGTGGCTACCGATAATAGCGAGATTAGCCATTCTTATAAATTTTTCATCCCCTTCTCTTATAACCGATAATTTTTTTATTACATCATCATTAAAGTTGAAATCTTTTCTGACAAAATCGAGAAACCTCTGATTTATTTCATAAATTATTTGTAAATGTCTCGGAAGTAAATATTCGAATATGTTAACTGACCATTCTTCAAGTGCTTCAGGAACAATTGTATGATTTGTATATCCAAAAGTATCTGTTGTAATTTTCCATGCCAAATCCCAGTCTAATCCTTCTTCATCAATTAAAATTCGCATTAAATCCGGAATGGCAACAGCAGGATGAGTATCGTTTAACTGAATTGCATTTTTTTCTGCAAAGTTTGATAAATCTCCGTTTAATTTTTTATGATTATGGATTATATCCTGTAATGTGGCATTAACAAAAAAATATTGTTGTTTTAATCTTAATATTTTTCCGGACAGTATTGAATCATTCGGATATAAAACTTTGGAAATTATCTCGGATGAACTTTTAGATTCAACTGCTGACATATAATCACCTTCATTAAATTCATTGAAGTCAAAAGCATCGGTTGCCCTTGCTCTCCATAATCTCAAATTATTTACTGTTTCATTTTTATAACCCGGAACTGGTATATCGTATGCAACAGCATTAATTTCTTCTGCTGAATTCCATTTGAAATTTAATTTTCCGTTTATGTCAGTTGAAGTGCTTACATTGCCGGAAAATTTAACTTTATAAATTATTTCGTTTCTTAATATTTCCCAGGGATTTCCGGATTTCAACCAGTTATCAGGTTTTTCAATCTGATAACCGTTTTCAAAATCCTGTTCAAAAATTCCATATTCATATCTTATACCATATCCGTAAGCAGGATATTCAAGAGTTGAAAGAGAATCAAGAAAACAAGCCGCAAGTCTTCCTAATCCACCATTGCCAAGTCCCATATCATGTTCCGTTTCGATTACATCTTCAAGACTAAATCCGAGTTTTTTTAACATTTCATAACTCTCATTATATACATCTAAATTTATCAGAGAATTTCCAAGAAGACTACCCATAAGAAATTCCAAAGATAAATAATGAACTTTTTTTACATTTTCAACGGAATATTTATGTTGAGTTCTAATCCAGTTTCTAATCAGTTTATCTCTCACCGCGAGTGACAGTGCTTTTAATAAATCATATCGTGTAACATTAGATTTATCTTTCACCAAATCAAATTCAAGATGTTCCAGAAACTGATGCTCTAAATTTGTTTTTAAAGGAATCTCTTCCGTGAAGAAAATTGATTTATTTAAATTGTCCGAATTATTCATTAATACTTTATATCTTTTTTAACAACATACTCTCCCAATCTGGGAAATTCTTTTTTTATTCTTTTAATAATCGATTTATATAATCCGCCGTCAATTTCTAATCTCCTTGCCATTGTCCATGCTTTGGATTTATTAGATTTTACAAGTCCTATTTTTCCGATTTCAGATAACTTCATCGCCATCCATCCGTCTTCCCAAATTGTTCTTTCAAGATTAAAACCTCCAATCTTTAAAGCATCCTCTACCCTAAATCCAAAATTAAATCCCATTACGTTCAGATAATCTCTGTGTTTTCTTCTTAATCTGAATAATGTATTTGTAACCATTTCATATAAAGCCATCACCGGTCTTGAAGTTTTTCCGGGTGGTATAAAAGAATATTTCCCGTAGGCACATGTTATTTCAGGATTTTTTAAAACTTCTACAAAACCATCTACCCAAGTGGGAGGATATAATGTGTCCGAGTCGGCACAAAGTTCAATTTTACCTTTCGATTTTTCCAATCCCATTTGTCTTGTAAAACTAATTCCCTGTTTCGGTTGGAAATAAGACTTAACTCCGCATCTATCGAGCAATTCCTGAGTTTTATCAGTTGAATTATTATTTACAACAATAATTTCAACTTTATAATTTGTTTCAATAAACGAAAGACTGTTTAAAGTTCGTGCTAAATTATTTTCTTCATTCCATGCAGGTATAACGATTGAAACTTCAGGGTCATCGCAATTAAACTTTTCGAATCTTTTTGAAATAGACTTGTAAAAATCGTCCGGTAAATCATTTACTCCGTTATATTGGAAGAGACTATTTTTAACCCAAACCGGAATTGTAAAATCCTGCATAATAAATTTACTATTTAATTAAATCAATTTGATTTTTTGATTCATCAAATTGTCTGCATTTATTTATAATTGCAATCGCAACAAAAAATAAAAGATTAATCGGATACTGTCCTATTGCTTCCTGAGGAAAATTTGCAAGAGCAAGACAATATAATACTGTTAACATCCCGAGAGAATAATTTCTTAATTCAGGATCACGAATTCTGAAATAATCTTTGATACCATAAAAAAGCACGACAAAGATCATCAACAATTGAAGGAATAATCCAACCCAACCAAGTTCAACGGCAGTTCTTATATATCCGCTATCGGGAGGAAAATTTGCAAGAGGTGACCATGGAGAAAATTTCTTGCCCCATTCACCTGTTGCACCCATACCACCGCCAAACGGATGTGTCTGAATAAATGGTTGGATAAATGCCTGATTTCTTGCTCTTGTCTGATATGATGGATCTTCAGAGGGTCTGAATGCGGATTGTAATCTTACAACTTCAGGATTTGAAGTTGGTATTACCAATAAAACTCCTAATCCCATCACCGCAAATACTCCGAACAACATCAGTTTTTTATTTAAAGTAATAAAAGTTAAAAACATTAATGACGCTACAGGTAATATAAAAGCGGCTCTCGTGCTTGAGAATAACATCCCATACATCATTAGCACACCTGAAATGAAATAAAAAATTCTTCTTAATTTTCTATAAGGACCGAAAGCAAATATAAAACATAAGACTCCTGTAAATGCAGTTGTAAAACCAAAAACCAAAGGATCACTGAAAAAAGAAAACTTTTTAAATTTACCTGCTTGAAAAAGAAGAGCATATCTCTCGGGAGTTTCCATAATCCACGCCATTTCAAATGGTAAAAATCCGATAAACTCCTGCATCATCCCATAAAATGTCGCGAGCAATACAAGGAATATCCAAATATGAATTATCAGAGAAATAAATTTTTTAGAATCTATTGCATATAACAGCATAAAATAAAAAATCATAATCCCGGCGGTGCCTCTTATGGTATATACCCAAGCAAGTCTCGACTCTGCGAATGGATTTGCTCCTTGCAATAAATTATAAATAATCCAAATTAAAATTATTTTACTTATCGGATTATCAGCAAAACTCCAGTCTTTACTTTCGATTTGTTTTATAAACATTCCGAAGAATAATAAAACAATGAGTAAATCCATCAATATACCAAGTTGAAGATCACCAAGAAATCTTTTAAATCCTAATACAAAAAATGCCGTTATTATAGTAAAGAGAACACCGAATTTCAGATTGAATAATGAAGTAATTAAAGCAGGAATTCCGACAACGAGAGCAAGAGATAAAACTGCAGCGACAAATCCGAATTTTGAAATGACTAAACTAACACCAACAGTTAAAATCAATAAAAGAAAAAAGCCGAACCAATTTTTTAATTTTTCATTTATAAATTTTTGAAATAACCATTTATTAATCTTTTCTGTAAAAGTTAATTCAGGTTTATTTTTTTCAATATGTACTATGTAATCACTCATTTAAGTTTTACAAAACTGTCTTTTGTAAAATGCCATATAAAAGTTTTGAAATATATTTCAATTTGATTTTTATCTTCTGATGAATCTTTTCCTTTTATTTTATGAATAATAAATGTTAATGAATATTTTATAATCCATAAAATCATATATATATAAGTTCTGAACCGGTAAGTTAAATAAGTTAAATATGAGTAATGTTTTTTCAAAAACAAATAAAAACTTTTATAATTTTGAATAAACATTGCTGCCCTTCTCTGCCTTGAACTTGATTTACCGTAATGAATTATTTCAACATCATGCAGAAAAATTGATTTATATCCTGCACGTTTTACTGTGATATAAAAATCCATTTCCTCGGCATATATCCAGAATCTGTCATCAAGCATACCAACTTTATCTGCAACTTCTCTCGTGTATAAAAGCACTGCTCCATAAGCCCAGTCAATTTCTCTTGTTTCACTGTGATCCCAGAAGGACATGAAAGACTTTTTTGTATTTAACTTTGAAAAAAATTCGGCAAAAAATCTGTTCTCAAAAAATGATCTCCAAATATTAAAAAAATCATTTACAGATTTCTGCAAAGTCATATCATCATTAAGAAGTTTACAAGTAATAATTCCAATCTTATCATTTTTATGTGAATATAAATAATCAAGCATCTTATCAATCGCATTGTTAATTACCACAGTATCCGGATTTAGCAAAAGAATATTCTCTCCTTTTGCAATTTTTATACCCTGATTATTTGCCGGTGCAAATCCATTATTTGTTTTATTTGCAATCAAAACTACGTCAGGAAAAAATTCTTTAACCATACCTGCTGAGTTATCAGGTGAATCATTATCAACAACTATGATTTCAAACGAATATTTTTTTGTTTCATTATAAATTGAATTAATACAATTTTCCAATAATTTTTTTGTATTCCAACTTACAATTATAATCGAAACATCAATATTTTTTTGTTGATTCTGATACATTTAGAAAAAAACAATTTTTAAAAATAATCCAAGGCAAGTTACGAGACAAAATCCTATAGCAAATTTTTCTTTAATCTTATCTGATTTTGAAATTTCAATATCTCTGATTTTCTTTTTCATTTAACCCTTTCCCAAGTTTTAGTTTCAAAATTAAATTGTTTTAATAATTTAGCGGGATTTCCGCCGACAATAGAATAAGGAGGAACATCTTTTGTAACTACACTACCGCCTGCAACAACTGAATGTTTCCCGATTTTTACTCCTGCGACAACTACTGAATTAGCACCAATCCAGCAATCATCCTCGACAATAATTTCTGAGGTGGTTACCGGCTGATCCAAAATAGGAATGTTTATATCTTCATAAACGTGATTCAATCCAGACAATACGATGTTTTGTGCAAACATTATATTATTGCCTATTTTCACGGGACCTATTATTACATTTCCCAAACCTATTCTTGTTCGTGAACCGATAAAAACATCACCGACTCCGTTATTAACGGTTGCAAAATCTTCTATTGTAGATTCAGATCCGAGTTCAAATTTATTAAAAGGTAATACATCCATTCTTGTCCACCTGCAAATCTTAGAACCTTTTCCTTTTTTATGTTTAAAAGGATTTATAAACCATTTAACCCAAAGTCTCGGTCTTGCTTGATTTTTTGGAATCATTAGCCGGTGAACAAATTTTTTTAAACCGGGATTTGATTTTATTTTCTCTTTAATTCCCATTTCTCAGTTTATAAATGTAGTTAATCGCTTTATAAATTTCTTTAACATTATTTTCCCACGTGTGAGAAGCAGCGAACTTTCGTCTCTCTTCACGTTTAGATTCATTATCTTCTCTCAAAGCAATTTCTATTAATCTCACATAATCTTCTTTGTTTTTCGCAAGGTAAGTATAATCTTTGAAAATACTCATTGCAATTGTTTCTGTTGCTACGACAGGTTTTTCCATTGCCAAATACTCATCTATTTTTCTGGGATAATTTCCTATAGTTACTTCATTTAATAACTGAGGATTTATACATACATCAAAATATTTTATATAAGCAGGAAGCACTGATGAATCTTTTGATCCTAAAAAATGAATATTTGTCATTGAATGTAAATCACTGTTTTTAAAAACATCGTCTTCAGGTCCGACAAGAATAATACTCCATTCCGGTTTAGATTCGGCAATGTATTTAATTATTTCTAAATCAAGTCTGAGTGAAAATAAAGCACCGACATATCCGATTCTCGGATGTTTAATATTTTTTATATCAGCAGGTTCTTCTTTAATTAAATCTTTATTAAAAATTGTTAAATCACATCCCTGCCCTACATAAAAAGAATTAGGATTAAATTGTTTACAATATTCCGAAAGATAAGTTGAATTTGCAACTGCAATATCTGATTTTTTTATAATTTCTGCTTCAATCCTAATTCCGTGTCTTTTCCAGTAATCAACTGCTATTAAATTATCTCTGCTGTAATAAATTGATACATCAGGTTTTAAAAATTCTTTAAGATAAAAACTTCTGAACATATCACTATCATTAAACAATATTATATTTTTAAATCCTAATTCATCTATTGCTCTTTTAATTTCGTTTGCAAATTTTTTATTGTTTGATTTATTGATTAAGTCAAATAAAAAAGGAAATTTAATCCAGTTAGCAGAAAGAATTTTAATTTTTGGATAGAAAGTCCAGATGTTTTCACCAACATTAATTAAATCTTTTTCTTCACCGTTAATTATATTAATTCTCTTCTTAATTTTTTCATCATCCTTATTTTTTAGAATAGTAATTGTATCTAAAGGTGAGTTAACATATAATACTCTGTTAAGTTTTGAAAATTCTTTCGCAATATTTATGTTATTACTGCCGATATCAGAATCCCAACCCTGTTGACCTACAACTACTATATCTCTATTTTGAATAATGTCTTTCAATTTAATTAGATGACCTTAGTAATTTATTTTTAACAATTTTAAATCCGTCAATATAAAATTTATACATATAAATAAAAGGGTGATGTGTTTTAACACCAATTTCTTTTTTAAGAATTATCTGATTTATTGTGAAAAAAATCGCAAGTGTAATCATTGTTCCGATAGCCGCTCCAATTGTCCCAATCATTTTGATAAATATATAATTCATAATAACATTTATAACGGCAATAATAACAAGAATTATAAAATTAATTTTAGGTTTCCCAATTGAATCCATCACTACACCGAACTGTCTTCCGAATGGCTGGAGAAGTGTTCCGAGAATAATTATTTGCAAAATAGGGATTGAAGAGTAATATTCACTTCCCGCAATTATCCAGATAATTTCTTTTGTAAATAAAAGTGTTATAATAATAACAGGAACTATCATCGCAAGTAATAAACCGACAGATCTTTCATAGAGATAACAGACAGATTCTTTTCCTTCGGTTTCAATTCTTTTTGCACTTTGAGGAAATACAATAGTAGCAACTGCTGATAGTGGAACTTCAACAAAATTATTAATTCTTGCCGCGGTATTATAAATAGCAACCTGTGCTGTTCCTAATAATGAACCTAACATCATTTGATCTATACTTGAATAAATCATTGAACTAATGTTCGTTCCAAATACATATTTACCGTAATGGAATAATTTCTTCACCCAACTCCACTCAATTTTTTTTGAAATTCTAAAAAATTTTTTTACAAATGGGTATGAAACAATTGTTCCAAAAACCGCTCCGATAGTCATCAGCCAAACAATCTCATTTAAAGAAATTTTATATCCGACAATGACTGATATTAATATCCCTGAAAAGAATAATCCCTGTCTTACAAGAGAACTGTAAAAAATTCCTTTGAAATCTAAATTTGCCTGTTGAATAAAATTAAACTGATAAAATGGAACTAATACTATAGAAGTGATGCAGTATAAATAAAACATATTTTCAAGAGGAGGTGAATTCCATAAAAGACTTAACGGTTTAGCAAGTAATAATAAAACTATAATAAGAAATATTGCAATAAATAAATTTAATGAAAACGAAGCACTGAGTATTTTCGGATATTCTTCTTCACTTGCAGAAGCAGAATATTTAATCTGAGCATTTTGTATTAATCCGTTTTTTCCTACTTCAATCAATGCTGTTACAGTTAGGAATAACGCATAAGCACCCATATCACTTTTATCAAGAGATCTTACGAGTATATAAAAACTTCCAAAACCTGTGAAAAGTGTCGTTACCCTTTGAAGAATCGTGTATATACCCGACTTAAGCCAATATGAATTTTTTGATAAAGCCATTCAATTATAACGAGTTATACAATTCGGAATAAATTTTTTCATTCTCCTTAATTAGATTTTTAAGGTTAAAATTATTAACAACAGTTTTACGTGCATTAATTTTTATATCAATTAATTTATCTTTGTTTGAAAAAATATAGTTTATTTTTTCAGATAAACTTTTTGAATCATTTACAGGAATTAAAAATCCATTTTCATTATTCACGAGTGCTTCTTTTGTTCCTTCTATATCACTTGCAATGCAGTATCTTTCCATTGACATTGCTTCGAGTAATCCGAGAGGAACAACTTCCCAGTAAGACTGTAAAACAAACACATCAATTGAATTTAAAACTTGTTTTACATCTGAAGTAAAATTCATAAATTTTATTTTATCAGATATGTTTAATTTGTTTGCGAGTTTTATACAATCTTCTTTTAATTCGCCTTCACCAATCATAAGAAATTTTATTCGTTCATCATTAATCACACCCGGAATAGAATTTACAAAAGAAAGAGGGTCTTTCTGAAAAGTAAATCTTGCCATAAAACAAATGATAAAATCATCTTCTTTATAACCGTTCATTTTTCTGAAAGATAAATCCTCATTTGGTTTATATTCATCAGTATTAATACTGTTATGAATTAATTTAAAATTTCCATCCGGTACCATACTTTTTGCGGTTCTTATGTCATTTTCAGAACCGCAGACGACTATATCTGATTTTTTGATAAGAAATTTTTCGGAAATTTTTCTAAGGAAATATTTAAACTCATTTAATCCGGGATGAAACGAAAATCCGTGTATGGTATAAATAGATTTTTTATTCAAATATTTTGCAGGTAGAAGTGTATTAGAACATGCTCTTGAACCGTGAATATGTATAAAATCAATATTTTCATTTCTGATAAGATTTATAATATTCGGATATTTAAAAATGTTAAATGCAGTTTCTGTTTTAATGATATGTGTTTTAATTCCTTTTTCATTTAATTTTCTTATCATATCCCCGTCAGTAAAACTTAAAACAACCGGTTCAAATTTGTCTCTGTCAAGATTACTGACTAAATTAAAAAGATAAGTTTCACCTCCTCCAAAATTACCTTGTCTAATAGTTTCAAGTATTTTTATTTTTCTTTCAGAGACGTTAAATCCCAAGACTTCATCAATTGTCAGATATTTAGTATGAACAGTTTCCATAAATTCTTTGTTCGATCTTTTTCTCCTTATCAAAGCAAGAATCTGATTAAACATAAATAAAGGAATTCCCGGCAGTGCTTTCCAAATTTGTTTTTCAACTTTGGTTAACAATATAACAAAAAGGATATTAAACGCAAAAAGAAATAAAGCAGAGATCCAAACCAATGCAAAGTAATTCAGGAAAATTAAATTTAATGCTATACAGAAAAATGAAACTAATATTTGAATGAATAAAGGTGGAGATGCGGAGTTTAAACCAAAATAAAATTTATTCCAGTTGAAAGTAAATAAACCAGTGAACATAATTTTTACCGCTGTTCTTGCGTATATAAAATATGAGTTTATCCATCTTGTCCTTTGTCTTTCGACCTGGGAAGCCGTCGCCACTTTTTCATCAAATACAATTGCATCGTTAGCGAAAGCAATTTTTAATCCTGAGTCAACTAAATGTGCCTGTAAGTCCTTATCTTCAGCAACAATAACTTTTCCTTCAGACAATGATTGTTGATAAGAATTTAGATTTTTCAGATATAAATCATATTCAATACCCATTCCGCTACCCGCTATTGTTGACGAAGAATTAATCTTAAATGGGATATACTTAGTTGTATAATTATAATAGTGTTCACTCATCGCATCCAAACATGCGTATAAACTGTCAAGATTTTTAGCGACTCTCCTTCCCTGAACAGCCTTATATCCCGATTTAAAATATTTATCCATATTTTTAAGAAATGAAGGATGGGCAAGATTATCAGGGTCAAAAATTATAATGACTTCGTGTTTCACATCAAAATTTTCTATTCCAAATAAAATAGATTTAACTTTTGAGCCAAGTTTCGTTTCAGGTTTTATTACTTTTACATTTTCAGAATTAAAATTCAGTTTTGAAATGTCACATTCATCGGCGACGAGATAAACTTTATAATTTTCATACCTTTGTTTCAAAAGACTATCAATTAATGGAATGCAAATTTCAGTTTCTTTATAAGCGGTAATAATAATTCCAAAATTAGTTTCTTTTTTAGAGGAGGTATTTATTTTTTTTCGCGGGAAAAATAAAGAAAGTATTACACTAAAAAATGGGAATAGTAAAAGACAAATGAAAATTAATTGAAGAATATACAAGACGTAGGTGAGTATCACCATAGAATTAGATTATTTATGATACCTGAGTATCTTTTAATTTCTTCTGAGTTAAATTTCTTTTTACAATTTTCTTCGTATATCTTCTGAACCAACTTCTTTTCTTTGCCAAATCACCATAAACTTCTTCAAGATATTCAGAGGAGAGATTATTAAGAACAGCCCCTGCAAATTTATCTTCAAATGATTTTAAAGTTTCGATTGAATATTTATCAGAATCCTCAATTATTGAATTTGCCGAAAATACAGCAATGATTAAATCAGATATATTTGATAATTCCTTTGCATCGGAGTGTTTATTCAAAGCAGCACCTTCCATTAAAACAAGGTCATATCCGTTAGTAAGATTCAGAATTTTATTTTTAAAATTCTGTAATCCACCAAGTTCATCAGGTGAATATGATCCGCCTCTGCATCCTACTATATCAATATTTGTCATTGAGGTTTTTGATATAGCATTATCAACACTAATCAAATCTTCAAGAAAATCTTCAAGAGCAGGAGAGGCACCAAAATTAATTGTGAGAGAATTATGTGCAAAATTTGTATCAACGATAAGTATTTTTTTACCAATTAAAGCAAAAGAATATGCAAGACATGAAATCACTAAAGTTTTTCCTGTGCCATCTTCAGTGCTTGTAGTTAAGAGAAATTTTTTATCTTTTAATTTTTCTGATAAAGAATATCTGAGCGATCTTAGAAGTTGCCTGAACAATTCAGATTCAGGATCAAGTTGGTTATCACTGAATATTTCTTTAAGATTTATCTGATTTTTATTTACTCTATTTAGATTACCTATCAGGTCAAGATTAGTAATTTTTGTGAAATGTTTTGGTGATTTTAAAGTCTGGTCAATATATTCTAAAACGAAAATCAAAACAACTGACATCAAGAAACTTACAACACCGGCGAGAATTACAGTCAACATTTTTTTAGATGCTTCCGGTTTATTCGCAGGTTCTCCGAATTCAGTCTGCTTCATAGTCTCTGCAAGATTCATATTATCAAATCTTGCAAGATTATATTTATTTAAAATCATTAAATATACATCAGATGCAACTGTTATTTCTCTTTCATAAGCAGATATCTCTGCTTCTTTAGGAGCAAAACTCATAACAAGTTGATTCAATCTGTTAAGTTCTTTATCCATTGACTGAACGGCATATCTTGAAATCTCAAGATCCAGTTCGTATTCAATTCTTTTTGTTACAAGTTCATCCCTGGTAGCATTAGGGTCTAATAAAAACTTATCGGAAGCAAGAACAATTTCAGATTCAAGTTGTTTTTTAGTTTCATCAATTTGATTTTTTATAATATCATCACTTAGTCCTTTAGTGATATATTCATCAGTTAGAGTTTTTATTCTGTCTTTTAATTCGGCTATTCTCTCATTATATGGTCTGGCATCTGCTTCAAAATACATTTTTTCTTTACTTGTAAATTTACTGTCAATCAAATCAATCGCTTCCACGAGAGCTGGAATATTTTTATTCTGTTGTTCCCTCGCCAGTTCAAGTTCCGCTTTTTGATCTACAAGTGCTTTTGTCTGTTCATAAAGATTGATTACACCATTAGCCATTTTATATCTTTTTAAATCATCAATTTTTTCATCAAGTTCTTTTTTCTTTTGTTCCGCAAGATCCGCAAAATAATTTAAAGCAACATCACTTTTAATTGCCGTTAGTTTTTTAAAGTATCTTATAAACTCGTTAATTTCAGTATTGACCACAAATGCAGAGAGATCAGGATTTTCAGATTCAAACTCTACTTTAATGAAATCACTGCTGCCTTCCCTTTCAACTTTCATTTTTGAAAGTAAAGAATTGTAATCATATTTCATACTTTCAAGAAGTTCAATTATACCTCTCTCATCGTTAATAGCATTAGTGAGAGATTGCATTGAGTCAATTTTATAATCAAGAATTTTAAGGACATTGGATTTTGCTTCCTGATTCATTGATAACATTAATTTAGAGGGCTCTCTGAATGGTTTTGAATTTGCAATATCATTTTTCAAAAGTTTATAACCCACCAAATCCACAACTTTTTTGGATTTCATTAATTCAATCAGGTTGCCGAATTTATTCTGAATATCAAACTGTTGAAGTGCTTGACCTTCAGCTGTTATTGAAAGTTGAGTTTCATCAGTTATGCCGGTAGCTAACTGAGCAGTTGATTTATATACGTCAGGAAGATTTTTTACCAGAAAGTAAGTTATAATAACGGCAATAATAGGAAGAATTATTAAAATTAATTTTCTTCGAAGTAATATTTTTATGAAATTTACAATATCCATTATTTAAATATATCCTCCCATCTCATACCGAGAATTTCTTCGAGTGATGCTTTAGTAAATGCAAGATCACCAATTGATACTGCCTGTCTTTCCTGGTTATCCGTATAAACCCTTAAAGCATTGTTATATGTTTCAAGTGTTGTTTCTCCGTTTTCATATCTGTATCTCACAAGCATCAAAGTTGACTGTGCATCATTAACCGCTTCTGACCTGATTCTTAACATTGCAATATTCTGTTTATATAAAGCATATCTCTGTATCACTTGAGTTCTTATATATAATCTATGATTTAATAAATTTGCATTAGCAACTAAAACTTCTTCTTCGGACTGGCGGATAACACTGGGAACTCTGAAAAGAGATCCTATATTAACACTTATTCCGACTCCGAATCTTTGCAATTTGTCGGTAGATTGTACAGAAGAATTTGTATTAGATCCGCTCGGATCAAATGTATAAGTAAAATTTAAAGCATCCAACCAAGACCATTTGGATTGATGCAATTCTTCTTCAGCCTGAATTTTTTTGCTCCTGTATAATTGAGGCATAGGATTATTATCCCAAGCAATTTTCACAAGATACTCAATTGTATCAGTGATAGAAGGATTCGGTTCAACGATACGGTTTGTATCAATTTGAGAAAATGCAATTTCAGTACATAAAAAAATAAACAGTAATAAAACCTTCATAGATTTTTTAATTTACAGGATTTCTTCCGATACTAAAATATTTAAATCCTGTTGATTTTAATTTTTCAGGACTGAAAATATTTCTTCCGTCAAATATTACTTTCTCTTTTAGTTTGGATGCGATATCATCAAAATCAGGATTTCTGAATTCATTCCATTCAGTCAGAATTAACAGTGCATCTGCATTTTCAAGTGCATCAAATTCATTATCACAATATTTAATTGTATTCTTTAAATAATATTCAGCAGTTTCTTTAGCAGCCGGATCATAAGCAGAAACTGTCGCACCGTGTTTTAATAATTCATTGATAATTATTATAGAAGGTGCTTCTCTCATATCATCAGTATTAGGTTTAAAAGCCAACCCCCAAATTGCGAAATGTTTTCCCTTTAAATCGTTTCCATAATATTTTAAAACTTTATTTACTAAAACAAGTTTTTGATTCTTGTTGACTTTATCAACTTCAGTCAGCAACGTCATTTCAGATGAATTTTCCTGAGATGTTTTTATCAAAGCATTTACATCTTTTGGAAAACATGACCCGCCATATCCGATACCGGCAAAGAGAAATCTTTTTCCTATTCTGTTATCTGCACCCATTCCTTTTCTTATTAAATCAACATCTGCACCAACAACCTCACAGAAATTTGCGAGTTGATTCATAAATGTAATTCTCATTGCAAGATATGAATTAGCAGCATATTTAGTGACTTCTGAACTTGCGGTATCCATTTCGATAATCGGATTTCCTTGTCTGACAAATGGTTCATACAAAGTTCTCATTTTTTCGAATGTATTTTTTGAACTGCTTCCGACAACTATTCTGTCCGGTTTCATAAAGTCATCAACTGCATATCCTTCTCTTAAAAATTCAGGATTTGAAACTATGTCAAAATTTTTAATCCCGTGTTTGCTTATAATATTTTCAACTTTTTGTGCGGTGCCTACGGGAACTGTGCTTTTATTCACAATAATTTTTTGTTCAGTAACATTATTCTCTTTCATAATCTTACCGATATCATCCGCAACTTTCATTACATATTGTAAATCAGCAGAGCCGTCTTCACCTTGAGGTGTCGGAAGACAAAGAAAAATTATTTCAGATTCTATCACGGCTTTTTTCAAATCATCCGAAAATGTTAATCTTCCTTTATCAATATTTCTTTGGAATAATAAATCAAGTCCGGGCTCATAAATTGTTACTTCTCTGTTTCTAAGTTTTTTTAACTTTTCCTGAGAGTTATCAATACAAATAACCTGATTCCCCATTTCGGCGAAACAAGTTCCGGAAACAAGTCCGACATATCCGGTACCAATAATTGCTAATTCCATAAGTTTTTTTCTGTCTTTAAAATAATTTATTTAAAATTAACTATAAATGAAATCTCTATCTATGTCTTTAAATTTTTTATTCAGTTTATCTTTCTCAGAAATATTTTTTACTTCAACTTTCCAGTCAATTTTCAAATCTTCATCAAAGAATATGATTCCTCTCTCGTCTTTTTTACTATATTGAGCAGTGCATTTATACATAAATATTGCAGTCTCACTTAATACAGAAAATCCATGTGCAAAACCCGGTGGGATCCATATTTGTCTGTGATTTTCTTCACTCAATTCTGTTGAATACCACTTTCCAAAAGTGGGAGAACCAAACCTTATATCAACCGATACATCTAACACTTTTCCTTGTATTACCTGACATAATTTACCTTGAGCGAATTCACCAATTTGATAATGCAAACCTCTGATAGTACCATATCCTGATTTTGATATATTATCCTGAACAAAATTTTCCTTTATTCCGATTTCTTTATATTTATAATCCGAAAACGATTCAAAAAAGAAACCTCTGTTATCGCTGAAGACATCAGGTTCAATTATCAAAACATCCTTTACATTAGCTTCATATACTTTCATTATTCTGCTTCTTTAATAAATTTTTCAAGATAAGACCTGTATAATGATTTCGGCATTTCATTAATAGCAATTTGCAATCCAATTTTATCAATGAAATTTTTCCTATATGCAATTTCTTCAAGGCAAGCGACTTTTAAACCTTGTCTGTCTTCAATTACTCCGAAAAAATTTGATGCCTGTAATAATGACTGTGGAGTTCCTGTATCAAGCCAAGCTACTCCCCTTCCGATTTTTTCAACTCGTAGATTTCCGGATTTTAAATATTCTTTGTTTACATCTGTTATTTCGAGTTCACCTCTCGGAGATGGTTTTAAATTCTTTGATATCTCTACAACATCATTGTTATAAACATATAATCCGGGTACTGCGTAATTAGTTTTAGGTTTATCAGGTTTCTCTTCTATTGAAATTACATTTCCTTCTTTATCAAATTCAACAATACCGTATCTTTCAGGATCATTCACTTGATACCCGAAAATTGTAGCACCGTGATTATTTTTTATTGCATGATAAAAAAAGTCAAGATTACCATAAAATATATTATCTCCAAGAATTAGACTAACGCTGTCTCTTCCAATAAATTCTTCTCCTAAAATAAATGCTTCTGCTATTCCATTTGGTGCGGATTGAACTTTATATGAAACTGAAATTCCGAGATGTTTACCGTCTCCAAAAAGTTTTTTGTAATGAGGTATAGTTTCGTCATTTGATATAATCAAAATATCAGAAATTCCTGCCAGCATTAAAACCGAAACCGGATAATAGATAAGTGGTTTATCATAAATAAGCGTTAACTGTTTACTGTAAATCTTTGAAATCGGATACATCCTTGAACCCGCACCACCTGCGAGGACTATACCTTTCATTAAATTGCTCCTTCTCTTTTTACTACAGATTTAAAAGTTTCGAATAATACTTTTAAATACCCTTTATAAGTTTTAAATTCACCGTATTCACCAAGATATTGTTTATCTTTATAATCAATATTTTCCATAACAGACTGCATTGTATCATGTAACGCTCTTTCTTCCGCTGTAAGATTTGATCTACCTCTTGCCTGCCAAAATCCGGCAAGACCAAGTTTACCCTGAAATCTGACTTTCGCTGTTTCTGATAAATCCAGAATTTCATTTCCTGATTCTGATTTTAATCCTTCATCGAGTAATTCTTTTGCTTCATACGTCGGCAAAGCCCAAATACCAACAAGACTCATTTGACCTTTTAAAACATTCCAGAATAACGGCAATTCGTCAATTGAAGTTTTTCTTAATATTCTGCCAATCTTTGTTACACGCGGATCATTCTCAATTTTTCTGAACGGACCCGTATCATATTTATTTTTTAAATCTTTAACTCTCTTATCAGCATCAACATACATAGTTCTGAATACATAATATTTAACAGGTTTCTCTTTAATAAATACATACCAGTGACTTCCCTTTTTTTCAACTTCAGGTGCTTTAAGTCTTTTTGAAATATAAAAAACCGGACCTTTAGAGTCTAACTTAATTAAAATTGCTACTATTAAAAAAACAGGACTTAAAAATAACAAAGCAAAAAATGCAACGACTCTATCTGTCAGATTTATCAGGAACTGATCAAATCTTGTTTTAAAAGGGACTATATGATGTGACATCAAAACTTTGTCATCATCTATAAATAATCCAAAATTATTAGGTACACTAAGATGATAATTCTGATTTACTACCGATTGTTTAATTTCTACTTCTTTACCGATGTATGTATTACTAAGAATAACACTTTCGTTTAAAATGGCATTCTCATCTATAAAAACTTCGTCTCCAATTACAAGAGGACCGGTAAGTTTAACACCTTGTTTAACAACACAGTTTTTACCTATCAATATACTTCCTTTTGCATTTGCAAAAACTTCTTTATCAATTTTGGAAGTCTCATCTATTTTCACATTGTTCTTAACAGCAAAACTGTCAAAACCAAATTCTTTAACCTTACCCGAAACAACATCAAGATTCACTTTCCAGTATTCTTTTAAACTTCCGATATCATTCCAGTCAAATTCAGATTTAAAAGCGTAAAAAGGGTAATTTATTTCAAGCAATTTTGGAAACAACTGATAACCAAAATCATATTCTTCCTTACCCGGAATTAAATTTAAAATTTCCGGTTCGAAAATATAAATACCGGTATTAATTAAATTAGATAATGCTTCATCAGGTTTAGGTTTTTCCTGAAACCGTAATATTTTATTTTCTTCATTAGTTACAACAACTCCAAATTTAGAAGGATCATCAACTTGTTTAACAGCAATTGTAGCTTTTGAATTTTTTTCTTTATGAAATTTTAACATAGCGGACAGGTCAATATTAGTAAAGCCATCTCCGCTTAAAACTACAAAAGTATCATTAAAAAAACTTTGGACACGTTTAATTGCACCAGCAGTACCAAGTAATTTCTTTTCAAGCGAATAAGATATATTAACTCCGAAGTCTTTTCCGTCTTTAAAATATTTATCAATATTTTCAGGGAGATAATAAAGATTCATTTTAATATCCCTGATATTATGTCTCTTACAAAGATTGATTGTATGTTCCAATGCCGGTTTATTGACAATAGGTAACATTGGCTTTGGAATTGTGAGAGTTAAAGGAATTAATCTCGAACCTATACCTGCTGAAAGTATAAATGCTTTCATATAAATTCTTTTATACTTTTTTTCAGGAAAAATATATCAACATTATCTTCAGACCTTTTGTATGAAAAATGTTCTGAAAGTGAAGTTATCAGCATTATACCATAATGTTCGGGAATGTTTTCTATCTCAGCATTTTCTTCAGGCAATTTTATACATTTAAAAAATAATTCTTTCTCTCCCAATACTTTACAAAGAACTTCGTTCTCCGAATCATGATAAAGTATAAATTCATCATTATGAATCTCCGCAGGATAAGGAGGATAATATGAAGTATCCTTTTGATGAGAAAGTAACTTCACCGGTTTTATCATAAATCCTTTTCCGACAAGTTCAATTCTGATTTCAAGATGATCATTAACAATATCATAGTTGATTTTTATCTTGTCAGTGTTTCCGTGAAGAACGCAGTTCGAGAATAATTCATAAATAATCAGTTTCAGGTCTGTCATAAAATCAGTTTCTCTCTGTTCATTTTCAAATTTAATTCTCGACCTCGAAAAGGCTTCCGTTACATCACTTACAAAATGTATATTCTCAATCTTTGATGGAACATATAATGTTATTTTATCCATCTTATTAAATTTTAAAATTAGAAACTGTTAATGGCATCCTGTTTGTTATCAAAAATTTCAAATACCTTATAAAGTCTTGTCAGTTCAAACATTGCTCTTACCGGAGGTTGTAGTTCTACAACTTTTATGTCACCTTTTATGGAAGTAACTTTTTTTAATCCGGAAACTACCGCTCCAAGAAAAGAACTGTCAACAAATTCAACATTTGATAAATCAAGAATTATTTTTTTCTTCTGCTGATTATCAATTATATCAAACAGAAACGCTTTAAATTCCTTGACCACATCAACTGTTGCTCTTTTTAGATTGATTTTTATACAGGTTACCCCGTTTTCTTCGGTAACTTCGTAATTCATAATGTTTCTCCTTTTGTTATTGTAATCTTTTTACCCTTTCCCAAACTACTGTTTGTTCACCCTTTTTGAATCTCATAAAACCCGCAATTGCGGCGATATTCATAAGAGTTAAAACATATGGAAGGTAAAATATTTTTATTTTTATTTTTTTTTGTTCAAGTAAATAACCTGTTAATGAACACGTATAAAATAAAATTTGAATTATTAAAATATAAGTATAAAATAATGGATTTTTATAAATTAAAACTGCATTAAACAATAATACAACAGGAAGTAAAAAAGGAACAATTGCCCATCTCAATACTCTATGTGAGAAATATTCAAACGTTACTACTCCAAATTTAAAAGGATTTAATAATTTCTTCAACCAAACAATTGCCTGAAATCCACCTGCAGCAATTCTTGCCCGTCTTTTAAATTCTGATTCCATATTCAAAGAAGGTTCTTCTTCCGCATATGCGTCAGGTTCATAAACTATTCTGTAACCTTCCTCCACAAGTTTCATTGACAAAACAAAATCTTCAATGATAGCATTATGAGGAACACCTTGTCCCCAAAGTGATTTTCTTATTGCAAAAATTTCTCCTGCTGCTCCGCACGCTGTGTATAAACTTGAATCCTGTTTTTTTAGATATGATTCATATTTCCAGTATAAACCTTCGCCTTCTCCACTTGTAGATTTTTCATTTGCTTTAACTCTTTTCTCACCTGCAACACATCCTACAGAATTATCTTTAAAATGCTTAACGAGATTTTTTATTGATTCTTTATTGAACATACTGTTAGCATCTGAAAAAACCAAGATCTCTCCTGTGGCAATTGAGACAGTTCTATTAACCTGCGAGATTTTTCCTTTTCTCTTCACATCCTTCGTAATCAAAACATTCATTTCAGAAATATCATCTTCGTTAGACTGTATATATGAATCAATTTTATTTTTAGAGTTGATTGTTATCTGTCTCTTATACACATCTCCG
>ERZ761607.1203-NODE-1203-length-34180-cov-32.527941_pt1 | contig 34180 bp, 28 predicted proteins | sample MGYA00511164_ERZ761607 | MGnify/ENA primary metagenome ERZ761607 (study PRJEB28899, sample SAMN02445080) | bioreactor sludge metagenome | biome: EBPR sludge | place: Australia: Brisbane, Thorneside Wastewater Treatment Plant | collected 2011-06-22 ... | reverse complement strand
CTCGGTTACCATTTTTTTTGGCAAAGATACAATTCACACATCGATTGACACTACCCACATATTTTGTTGGAATTTGCCAGTATATCAAAGTCATGAAGATTTTTTATTATTGCTTCTTTTATGGTCATATTTTTCTTTTTTAGTTATTAGAAAGAAAAATAATTGTGAAATGCCATTGTTGTACGAGCCATATGGTGTATTTTTAGCAAAATAGATACATATCAACATAAGCGTCAAGCGATAAATTGTAATTTTTATGTTTTAGGAGTTTCTTCCATGTCTTTTGAGCGGATAATGCTGAAAAATTTATATTCCGTTATTGCAAATTCTTCATTATCTTAATGTCCTTCCTTATCTTGCTTCTGCATCAGCCCATCAAACACCATCATTGTGGCAGTTCCATTTGTTCCCTTAAAACGATTCGGTCAAAATTTTCTAAAGGATCCGAATATAATCCGGAAAATTGTTTCTGTGGTGCAGGCACCACTTGGAGCAAAAGTCGTTGAAATTGGGCCAGGGACAGGAGCACTTACGGCTTTATTGCTGGAACTGTATCCAGACATGGTGGCCATTGAGCTTGATCCACGGGCTGTGACATGGTTACATGAACAATATCCTTCCTTAGAAGTACGCCAACAGGACGTATTAGAGACGGGATGGGAGGCATTGGCCTCTGGATCTCCGCTTTTTGTGGTTGGAAACCTGCCTTATTATATAACGACACCAATTTTATTCTCTCTGATAGATCATGCACCGATGGTAAAGCGGGCCGTGCTGATGATGCAATATGAAGTGGCCCAGCGTTTGGTAGCACTGCCCAACTCCAAGGCATATGGTATTTTGAGTGTTGCGACACAATTGTGTGCCCAGCCTGAGATTTTGTTTAAGGTACCACCAAGCGTGTTCTACCCGAAACCGGATGTAAATAGTGCCGTTATTGCATTGAATTTTTATTCCCCTCCTGAACGCGAAGTTCCTGTTTCAGAAACGTATCTTCGGCAAGTTATTAGGACCGCATTTAATCAAAGACGAAAAACCTTGCGGAACAGTCTGCATTCATTGGGGGAGGTTCCGGAAAAATGGGCCGGATTACGGGCAGAAAACCTTATACCACACGATTTTGTCGAATTAGCTGTTGCACTTTCTTTGAATACATAAGCTTGTTATCCGTATGGCACAGACCAATGAAGACCGCTTTGGGCTTCCTGAAGTAGATCACCAATTGATCGAGGATATCGAAGACCTTGTCTCAAAAAAAGAGATGGGCATGGTCTTGAATATTGTTTTGGATCTGCACTATGCCGATCTGGCCATGCTCATTGAGCGCCTCGAAAAAGAAGAGGCGCAGCAGCTTTTTGATTGGTTACCCCCAAACCAACGAGCAGATGTCTTATTGGAATTGGATTATCCACTACGTACAGTTCTGCTGGATGAAATGGAAACTTCCGAAATTGTGGAGATGGTGGATGAGATGGATACAGATGATGCAGCGGATGTACTATCGGAGCTATCTGATGAATTGACCGAAGAAGTACTGACATCTCTCGAAGATGCCGAAGAAGTTCGCGGCCTTCTGCAATTCGGGGAAGACAGTGCAGGTCGCTTAATGGCTACCGAGCTGGTTTCCGCCCCACAGCACTGGACCGTTGGAGAGGCCACTGAAGAGGTACGACGATTGGCAGAAGAAGTGGAACCTATTTATCTTGTCTATGTGTTAGACGATGAAGGGATATTACAAGGGTTGGTGACCCTAAAACAATTGTTACTAAATCCTGCACAGACCACACTGAAAGCCATTATGGAAACGGAGATCATCTCGGTACAGCCCGAAATGGATCAAGAGGAGGCGGCTAGAATCATGGAGAAATATGACCTCACTGTATTACCAGTTGTGGATGCCAATGGGAAATTAATTGGACGAATTACGATTGACGATGTGGTAGATGTAATTCGTGAAGAAGCAGAAGAAGATTTACAACGTTTAAGCGGGATTTCCTTTGGGGATGAAGAAATTGGAGATTCGGTTCTTGCCGTAAGCCGAGGTCGCTTGCCTTGGTTATTGTTTGGACTTACAGGCTCTCTTATTTCGGCTTTTGTCATTGGTAATTTTACGGCTATTCTCGAACAAGTGGTCATTTTGGCGATGTTCATTCCGGTCATTGGTTCAACGGCTGGTAATGTGGGAGTTCAATGTGCCGCTATTGCAGTTCAAGGGATTGCCTCGGGAGATATTTGGGCGAGTGACATCCTAAAACGACTATTAAAAGAAATTTCGGTTGCGTTTATAAATGCGATAGCCCTAGCGATGGTCATCGGATGCGTTATGCTGGTACTGAAGCTATCCGGTTGGGGGGAAATGGCTGGCGCGGATTTGTTACGCCTTTTTGAAACCGTTGGTATTTCTCTCTTGACGTGCATCCTCATGGCAGCCAGTATCGGCTCGGGAGCACCCCTCTTGTTGCATCGGCATGGAATTGACCCTGCGAAAGCAACAGGTCCTTTTGTGACCACCAGTAACGACATTATTGGCGTTATGATTTATTTTTCCATTGCACAATTTATGTATTTCAGGTAAATTCTATGGTAAAAGAGCTTTTCTCTCCTGATGCCCTTACAGGTAAACACATCCTTATTACGGGCGGGGGAACTGGTTTAGGACGTTCAATGGCTCTCCGTTGTGCCAAATTGGGTGCAAAGGTTACTATCTGTGGCCGCAGGCCAGAACCCCTAATGGAAACAGTGGCTGACATTCAAGCGTTGGGTGCAAACGCGAATGGCATCAGTTGTAACATCCGTGAAGCGGAAAGTGTCGCCGAGATGGTGGCGTCGGCGGAATCACAGTTGGGACCCGTGAATGGCCTTGTTAACAATGCCGCTGGGAATTTCCTAGCTCCCACACACGAAATTTCACCCAATGCTTTCGACTCGGTGGTGAAAACCAATTTGTATGGGGCATTTTTCATCACACAAGCACTAGCAAAAAAGTGGATTGAACGCAATCAATCTGCTTCTGTGGTGTCCATTACCACCTCTTATGCTCAGACGGGTAGCGCATTTGTGATTCCAAGTGCAGTTTCTAAAGCCGGAATTGAGGCGATGACCAAGTCTCTTGCCGTAGAATGGGGAGTCTATAATATTCGGCTTAATGCCATACAACCAGGTCCTTTTCCAACAGAAGGGGCATGGAAGCGTTTGGTACCCAATGAGCAGGTAGCGGAACAAATGCGGTCACGTGTTGCATTAGGCCGCTTTGGTGAACATGATGAGCTAACAGCGCTTGTGGTTTTCTTGTTGTCTGATGCCAGTTCATATATGACTGGGACTGTATTAACCCTCGATGGTGGCGAAGTCTTGAATGCAGGTGGACAGTTTAATGAGTTGACGCGGCTACCACGACCATTTTTGCTGGAAATGTTAAAATCCATGCGTGGTTAATATCTGTTATTGCAATGAAAATAAACAGCCTAAAAGCAGAAATCAAAAAAGGTGGCGGGGCGAAAGCCCTAGCCAGAGAGCATTCACGTGGCAAGTTTTCGGCACGTGAACGAATTCAATTGCTGGCAGATGAAGGTACGTTTGCGGAATGGGGCATATTTGCCGGATACGGACAATATGAAGCCGAGGGTGGATGCCCAGCTGGGGGCGTGATTACTGGAATAGCCCGTATTGCTGGGCGGTTATGCATGGTCGTTGCGAATGACGCGACCGTAAAAGCAGGTGCTTGGTTTCCCATAACAGCCAAAAAAAACCTCCGTGCGCAGGAAATTGCAATAGAAAACCATTTACCGATCATTTATCTTGTGGATTCGGCAGGCGTATTTTTACCAATGCAGGAGGATATTTTCCCAGATAAAGAACATTTTGGACGTGTTTTCAGAAATAATGCCAAAATGTCCTCCCTCGGTATTCCACAAATTGCTGCTATCATGGGAAGTTGTGTAGCGGGCGGGGCATATTTGCCTATAATGAGTGATGAAGCGTTGATTGTTGACGGCACAGGATCCGTTTTTCTGGCTGGACCTTTCCTTGTTAAGGCCGCTATTGGAGAACAGACAGACAACGAGAACTTAGGCGGAGCTACCACCCATTCACAAATTTCCGGTGTTACAGACCATAAAATGCCCGATGAAACAACGTGTTTAAACACCATTAGAAAGATTGTTTCGCATTTTGGGAACAAACCTACCGCCGGATTTGCAAAAACGGAACGTAAAGACCCAAAAGTCTCTTTGACGACATTACCAAACATTCTTCCTCAAAATCCGGTGCAGCCGTATGATATGCAGGCTATTATAGATGGATTGATAGATGAAGATTCTTGGACACCCTATAAGGCAAATTACGGTAAAAGTTTACTTTGTGGATATGCAAGAATCGAAGGTTGGAGTGTGGGTATTGTGGCCAACCAACGCAAAATTACGCGATCTGGCAAAGGCGAAATGCAAGTGGGTGGGGTTATATATTCTGATTCTGCGGACAAAGCGGCTCGATTTATCATGAATTGCAACCAAAAGCGAATTCCGTTGGTTTTTTTACAGGACGTTACCGGATTTATGGTTGGTTCTCGTGCCGAACAAGGCGGTATTATCAAGGATGGTGCAAAAATGGTCAATGCCGTAGCAAATTCTGTTGTCCCCAAATTTACAATCGTCATTGGGAACTCATATGGCGCCGGAAATTATGCAATGTGTGGAAGGGCATATGACCCTAGACTTATGCTTGCTTGGCCCTCTGCAAAAATTGCCGTTATGGGAGGAACACAGGCAGCAAAAACTTTGCTCCAAATTCAAGTAGCAAAAGCAGAAAAAAATGGTATCCTACTTGGGGAAGCAGAGAAACAAGCGCTACTCGACGAAATAACCGCAAAATACGAAGCCAAAGCAGACATTACGTATGCTGCCTCCCGCCTTTGGGTGGATGAAATTATTTTGCCAGAAGAAACCAGAGCATGGCTTGTTTTGGGTATTGACATGGCAAACCACAACCCTCACATTCCCGCATTTAGCCCCGGAATCATCCAAACATAAATTCCGATTGTGTATAGACGTGTATCGCATTATTTTAGGGTTCAACAAGCCTGCTATCAACTTTTCCCACCAACCGTTTTTCAAGATTAGTCTGGCATGTTTGATCCTCATCTGATAAATGAAATATGCTAAATTATAGAATTATTGTGGGTATTCAGGGCGCCATCCTTTTGGTTGTGGGGTTTCTGATGTTAATCCCAATGATGGTGGGATTGGGTTATGGTGATGCCGACTGGTGGTCATTTGGAGGAACTGCCGCTATTTGCATTTCTTTTGGGGTTGCAACCTGGAATATTTATCGTCCGGAGGAGGAACTTCGTGTTCGAGAAGCCTTCGCCATCTTGACCTTGGCTTGGGTCTTGGTTCCGTTGATTGCCGCGTTGCCTTTTGTGTGGTCAAATGTTATCCCGTCTTTTACCGATGCCTATTTTGAAATGATGAGTGGCTTTACCGGAACGGGCGCAACGATCATGGGTGGTGCAGGAAATGTAGCAATCGAAGAATTGCCCTACGCTTTTCAATTCTGGCGTGCTTTTAGTCAGTGGCTGGGGGGGATAAGCATGATTGTTTTAGCTACATCTTTATTGCCCTTGCTTGGTGTAGGTGGAATGCAATTGTTTAAATCAGAAGTGAGTGGCCCGGCAATCAAGCGCCTTTCCTATCGGGTGAGTGAAATTTCTAAGCGTGTATGGGGATTGTATATCCTCTTTACTATTATTCTTGCACTACTCCTACTTCCTGTGATGAGTTTTTTTGATGCCGTTTCTACTGCATTAGCAACAATTTCTACTGGAGGTTTTTCTACTCGAACCGATTCATTGGCTGCTTTTGACTCGGTTTATGTAGAAGTGATTGTAATGCTCTTCATGATAATCGGGGCAATAAATTTCAATTTCTTATATCAGGCTTTGATATTAAGGAACCCTAAAGTTTTTAGTAAGACCGTTTTTAAGGTTTTTATGGCGATTATGGGTGTTTCGATCGTAGTACTTACACTTGCGCTTTGGAGGCCCGTTGCAGAGTATTTCCCTCCGCTACAGCTTACTGCGCCTGAATACATGATGTATCCTTCGTTTCTTGATGCACTCCGATTTGCCTCCTTTCAGGTAGTTTCAGTTTTTACTACAACAGGTTTTACCAATACAGATATCCATAAATGGATGCCATTCACGGCCTTTCTTTTAATTACACTGGCCATGATTGGTGGAATGGCAGGGTCTTCCGCTGGCGGGATTAAAATCCTAAGGCTCGTACTTGTAGCAAAGCAAATCCTTCGCGAGATACAACTCATGATACATCCAAGAGCAATTATCGCTATTCGGTTAGATCATGAGGTAGTGGCCCCAGACATCAGCCGCAATGTCACCAGTTTTGTCTTTATTTATTTTGCAACCTTCATCTGCGCAACAGGGATAATGACTTTTACAGGAGTAGAATTGGTAGATGCGGCTGGTATTGTCATTTCTTGTTTATCTGGGGTTGGGCCTCCCATAGGTGCTTTTGGAACTTCAGAAAGTTATGCGATACTTCCAGATATTGCTAAATGGTTCTTAAGCTTGGTCATGTTATTGGGTCGGTTAGAGATATTTACCGTATTGTTGGTACTGATGCCTTCTTATTGGCGCCGATGACGACGGATGGTTAATTGTGTTGGGATAAAATGTGGGTTTTGCAGCCAATCCATTAGATTTTCGGCCAAATAAGGTGCCATCAAAAGACCTTTAGACCCTAATCCCGTCAAAACCCATAGGTTTCCTTTATCCGATACAGGCCCTATCATTGGGAGCCTAGTTCCCGGTATCGTTATGCGTATTCCCACTTCAGAGGTGCTTTCAATCTCTGAAGGCAATTCTGAAATCATAGACCGAATACCACTCAGGATTAGGTTTCTATCCGTATATGAAGGGTTCAAGTCATTATAATGATGTCTAAAGCTACTGCCACAGATCCATTGGTCTTCAAATATTGCTGTGTACATTCCGCCACTTAGACTGGGTATATCAGAAGATACATGCAATGGATCTACCACCTCAACTTGGCCTTTTACTGGATGTAAATCCAAACCCTTAAAAGGATCAAAATTTAACAAGCCATTCCCAAGACATGATAAACACACCTTGGCAGAAAAAACATCCCCATCTTTTGTCTCTATCCGGACGCCAGTAGTTTCTTCAAGAATGGCAGTTATACCCACACTTTGGTGGTCAACATTTGCTTCTGAGATCAACCATTTAGCCAAATGGTTGATTTTTACGGTACCTCCACTATGTACCCAAATGCCTCCAAAAGGTGCATCAAGGCTAGGAAATTGTGCTTTTAAAACAGTTTCATCATACCAAACGCCCAAGTGAGGTGATGTCTCAGCAGAAAATTTAAACCAATTCGCTTGTTCAGGATTTTGCGCTGGCCGGAATAAACCGTCCATTCTAATTATATTACGGGGAACATGCGCTTCATCAGCAATACGCTTGAAGGCGTCTAACGCAGCTTCCGCTTCCCAGACTCGCCGCCCTTTTTGTGCCATCATTGGATTAATTAATCCACCTGAGACGCCTGTTCCTTTTCCAATAATAGACGGCTGGTCAATTACCAACACCTGAAGGTGCTTTTGAAGTTCCCACGCGGCAAACGCACCAGCCAATCCAGCACCAAGGATTATCACGTCATATTCCGTTTCTGCCATGAACATCACCAATTCCTTCTTGTGAATCCGATCTTAAAAGCGACCTTCTGAAAACGCTAAAGATTACATAACAAGAAATGAGCAACCAAAGTACGCCCCACATGATCGTGGTTCCTCCGTAAGCCTCTGCCAACATTCTTGCATCGGAAACTAAATAGGAACGTGCAATGGTGTCGCTATAAATGTCGTGGGGAACATACATCATACTCGTAAGTCCGACCGCCTTAAGAATGAGTGCATTCCAGTCGTCGGCAAGATAGCGCCCAGCTACAAAAAAAAGTATTCCTGCGATTAGACTAAAACCGAAACCAAACCAATTACGTACAAAAAACAAAGTGATGAGCAGTATAAAAAAGCCTATTCCCATCACCATCCATTTCTGATATCGCTTTGATTCGGATAAAACGTAAAAGAGTACACCAAACCCCAATGAACCAAGATACCCGGCACTGAGGGTAATGAAGGGCCATCCTCCCAATGAGACAACATGTCCTCCTTGCTCTCGGACCAATACCATTTCTTTAACTTGTCCTCCCGTCAAAATGGTAGCAATCGCATGAGAGGCTTCATGAAAGAAAACAACCAGCATTTGTAATGGATACAAAATAGGAGTGTCCCATAAAAACAAAATTGCCAGACAGGCAGCCGCAAGAATGGAGAGTTTTTTTAACATTGTTTCAGAATTAGTTGACGAGAATGCAACAAGCATACGAAACAACAATGGTCTGGATACACCATTAAAAGATAAAAAGGGGTAGAAATTTCCACCCCTTTTTATATCTTCATCAGAATGGCAAATCGTCATCAGGGCCAAAATCATCATCTTGTGGTGGGGGAGTAGTAGCACGCTGTGGAGTTTGGTACGCTCCACTTGATTGATACCCGCCTCCGCCGCCATACGGAGATCCAGTATTGTACGAAGAAGAACCGGATTGAAAATTTCCTGCACCTGCTTCGTTGTTTCCACGATCAAGCATCAGCATTTCAGTTGCTTTGATTTCGGTTGTATATCGTTTAATACCATCTTTATCGTCATATGAGCGTGTTTGGAGTGATCCTTCGATATAGACTTTCTTGCCTTTGACTAAATACTTGGCGCAGATATCAGCCAATTTGTCAAATACAACAATCCGATGTCCTTCTGAGCGCTCTACGATATTTCCGTTAACATCTCGGTAGCTTTCATTCGTCATTACCGTGAAATTGGTAATTGTCACACCGTTTCCAGTTGCGCGTGTCTGCGGATCTGCCGCCAGATTCCCAATGAGCATTACACGATTTAGTGAATTTCGTGCCATGAACTTACCTCCGTTCTAATTATTGTCAAAACCAATTTGGCCAATGAAATGTTTTATCAAATGTACGTCATTCAAATTACAATATTCAAATGTGTCTTCAAACCATCCCTTTAAAAAAGTGTCAATATGCACAAAGGGAATTGGGGCAGACCTTTGGTGCTGCCCCAATTCATTTAAAAGGAGTAATTGCGCTTAGAAAGGTAGATCGGCTGTTGCTTCAAGGATTTCTTCGACAACTGGCTCTGCCACAACCCGGTTTGCTGTGCGTCCATTGGTGTAACGTTTGGTTGCAGTTTGCTGCCCATTACCATTTTGTTGGCCTGTGTGCGGAGAAGTTGCTTCTGGAGACCGATCCAGCATCATCATTTCATGTACACGAATTTCGGTCAAATAGCGTTTGTTACCATCTTTATCTTCGTAAGAACGGGTTTGCAAAGACCCCTCGATATAAACCTTACGACCTTTGGTTAAATACTTTGCACAAATATCGGCCAATTTATCGAAAGCGACGAGACGATGGGATTCTGAACGTTCCACCGTTTGGCCATTACCATCTCGGTATGACTCATTGGTCATTATAACGAAATTGGTAATGGTTATTCCGGATCCGGTTGCACGGACTTGAGGATCTGCGGCTAAAAAGCCGATGAGGGTAACGCGGTTGATAGTATTGTGTGCCATAGGAATACCTCCTGAAATTATTTAATGTTTGTACAAGAACCCTGGTCTGTTCGATGTATGACGTATCTTCTTTCATGAACCCAACCAGGAGATAGTTTGGTTGACACAGCAAGAACCACTTGTTCGTTGCTGATGCCAAACTAAAAACCAATGGTGACAACAGTGTGTCATAAGGTAAAAAGATGAAAATAAAAAAAATTGAGATCCCGCTGGCCTCTCTGGCAGCAGAAAGCAGTGCACAAGCATATGCGGACTTTATTCAGATCGTTCGTCGCCTCAGAAAGGAGTGTCCATGGGACAGAGAACAGACCCACGAGAGTATCCGGCATCTGATTATAGAGGAAGCATACGAAGCAGTGGAAGCCATTGAAAAGGGCGATTGGGAAGAGCTTCGGAAAGAATTAGGAGATCTGTTTTTGCATATTGTATTCCATGGGATATTGGCAGAGGAAAAGTCTCTATTCACTGTGGAAGGTGTCTTGCGTGGGATTTCAGAAAAACTTATTCGGCGCCATCCACATGTTTATGGTGATCTTGCGGCAGAGGATGCGCAATCCGTTTTGGAAAATTGGGAAAAGATTAAGCAACAGGAAAATCCTAATAAAAAATCTGTATTATCTGGTGTTCCCGCCCATTTGCCCGGCCTTTTGCAAGCACATCGTATTCAGGAAAAAGCAGCGGGGGTTGGATTTGATTTTCCGAATTATCAAGAAGCTTTTTTGAAAATAAAAGAAGAGTTAGAGGAATATGAAGAAATAATGTCCGATTCTTCCGTTTCAATGGAAGACAAAGAAATGGAATTAGGTGATTTACTATTTTCTATTACAAACCATGCCAGAATCATCGGCTTAGTTCCAGAAAATGCAATTCGTCGTACCAATAAAAAATTCATTGATCGTTTCTCTTATATTGAGAAAAAGATATCAGATCAAGGTAAAAATATTGCAGACATTAGCCTGGATGAAATGGATCTCTATTGGGATGAAGCCAAAACATTTCATGATTAAATGAGATGTATTACCCAATCATTTATAAGAAATAAATATAAAAGTAACCCAGTTCCAACTATCTGAAAAGTTCTAAATTCCGAAGGTTTCTCTTTTTTAAACCATGACCAAAATCTGGCATAATAAAACATCAAAATAAAGAGAAGAAGTGCGTATATAAGTGCCGGTAAAACCTGCATATTATATCGCATGGAAGGCAATATGCTTTGGTTTAAAGGCGAGCCATATACTATGAAAAGGTGCATCACATATATTGCCAATGTTTCTTGCCCCATCAGTGTAACATAACGTAACAGTGGTAGTCCGTGTGGGTTTTTTGAAATCTTAGGCTGGATATATGCCTGATCAAGCCAGTATAAACAAGAAATAATAAGCAGTATATACCCTAAATTATGTAATACTAAAAAAGAATAAACGCCGTCAGGGTCTTTAAAAGGGTTGATCCAATATTCTATCCCTGGCTTTCCAATTGCAATACATAGAATACCGATTGAAGAGAACCGAATCAGAATTTGTTTCAATGAAAGACTTTCTTGCCATTTCTTAAAAAAATATGCAGAAATAATACCTGCCAATAGATACATACTCCATGGGAAAATTGGGAAATATGAACCGATAGACTTATCCAAGTAGCCTCTTATCCAAAGTGGAAAAGCCTGCAAGTCACTTCCCCAAAGATAGGGCGTTATGAAGAATATTGAAACAAACCAAAAAGACAGAACAGCAATAAATACTTTCTTTTTCTTTAACAAGTAAACTGAAAACTGACAGAATGCAAGGGTTATTCCAATAATTTGAAGGGCATCAATCTGAAAAAAGAATAAAACATTCTTCTCAGACATTTGAGTAAGGATCTTATAAAATGAGAAATAAGCCAAGTGCAGCCAATAACCAATAGCAAGTAGCAAAAGATATCGCCTTATTCTTTTCCAAAGAGCAGGCGACCATTGGATAAAGTGTGTCCATTTTCGGAATGTAGCAACGCCAAATGCCAGACCAGAAGAAAAAAGGAAGATAGGGCTTGTAAAGCCATGAATGAATGTGTGTGCTCCCTGAAACCAATCCATTTTTTTGATTTCTGGAGCAAGATACGCATCAAAGGTGTGCCCTTGTAGCATTAAAACAACGGCAGTAAAACGAAAAATATCTACAAATACCCAACGATTGGCGGCTTTCATGAAAACGATTTTATACAGTTTAGAACACAAATGTAAACACAGAGGGCGTTGCTTCCAAATCTTCGCAAAAAAAGGGTCAGCCAATATAATGAACTGACCCCTTGGTTGCATAGTGGGAGGTCTTAGAGCCTAAACCATGTCATTTTCCCTGTCATTAAACCAGGTAAGAGGGAGAGGAGCAGGAGAAAGAATGTGGATAACAGGTACATGAATAATTTTTTGTGTGCCAACATCCCTGTGTGTGCCTTTTTGCTGGCAATACTACCTATCTGAGCTACGACGACCGCAATAATCATGATAAGAAAGTGCTCAACGGCATAGAAACGAATCTCACTTATTTTCATCAAGGCCATCCCCATGCCCTGCCAAAACGGGATGTAAATAATGGCATAAAGGACTAAGCCAATGAGCAGTTGTAGATGAAGCAGCCCCATTAAAATGACTGATTGTTTTCGCAAAGAAGACGACACTTCTTGATTCGCTTTCCATCCTTGGTAGCTTTTTACCAATACCAGCACCATTAGTATCAAAATGGCCCAACGATTATAGGAATGTAGATAACGAAGAATTTCTGTAAACAGGTACATGTTTTTTATTTATTTGGATGATAAAGAACTTAGAATAGATCTTTCATTTGTTTGCGAATATCGGTTGTTTCCTTTTTTTCTATACGCATGGCTGCATAGAAGTTCTCGTCGTAGCTTCTGGTTTTAAGTACAACGGGCATAGGAACCGCATGTCCCATCACCAATGCTTGTTGTTTCGAATCGAGGCTTGCAAGTACTTGCCGGAGGCCAGAGGCATCGCTGGTTCCAACCAAAGCAGCATTTAGGTCTTTTTCATCATTTAACTGGGCAACAATTTTGGTTCCGATCTGGCTAAGGACCTCGTCATCAATGGCACTTGGTCTTTGGTCCACAATGAGTAAGGAAACAAAATATTTTCTCATCTCGCGTGCAATGACGCCGAAAGGTGTTTCTGAAGCAATGCCAGGTTGTAGAAATTTATGGGCTTCTTCGATCGTGATCATCAATTGTGGTGGTTTGTCTTCATCTTTTCGGGAAGACAAATACGCATTCGTTTTTTGTTCATATGCTGCCCGCAAGCGACGGGTGATAATATTGGCCACAAACATATAGGCTTTTAGGCTGTCGTAACGACCAAATTCCAGGACAACGGAACGGTTTTTTAGGATATTATCCAGTAGTTCTTCTATGACATCGGTTTTTCCGCTTCCAGATTCTCGCTTAAAAAAACCCAGTCCGCAAACCTGTTCTAATTTACGCTTCAGGGCCGCGACCGACTGAAAATTGGCTCCACAATCTTTTGCTAATTCATTTAATTCTTCCTCTGAATCGGATCTTAGCAGGTACATGAGCCAAGATTTGCCAAGTTTATTACGTAAAAGATACGTACTTTCTGCGGCAGTTTGGGTGAGGTTGAGCGTGTTTTGTAAAGGCAAAATATCTTCTGGCTCAACCTGATCGGCATAGAGGAAAACTTCATAATCTGGATTTATGCCATTGTTTCGTTTGCGGGTACTTTCGGGATCCAATGAAAAAATGGCCACTTTACCGGGGAACAGTTCACGTAGCCCTTTAACAAAAGAAGCCGATTTCCCTTCTTGTCTCGCTGACATCCCATACTCCGAGTGCATGTCAAAGATCAGATTCACTGCCTTATCGCTTTTTAGGGTGCCGCAAATTAGTAGGCGTGTCAAGAAGGTTTTTCCGGTTCCTGTTTTTCCAAAAACGGCATTACTCCTTTCAACGAGGCGGTCGAGGTCAATACAAACAGGGATTTCGTCCATATCCAAAGGGGCGCCAATATGAAAAAAACGCTGTTTATGGTTTTCATCTAAATTTGCTTCGTGCCCAAAAATGCGGGCGATATCTTCGGCTTGGGCTTCGCTAACCATTGAAAAGTGACTGGGAATGGTTTTTACCCGCGAGGTATCCAGATTTCCTAAATCTGGATGTCGCCCATTAGGGGTCATTAACAAGGGTTTTAGCGCAACCGTCACATATGTTGCATGTCCCATCATCACCTGACGTAGCAATAAGTCTGATATATCAGGTGGATTCAACAAAATATTGGGATTTGCAGCTTCAAGCGAAACATCAGTGATCATGGTGAAGAAGTCGTATTGAACACCTTCTACCACCATAAATTTGCCCGCTTTCAGTTGTTCAACGGAATGACTCGCATCCAACCTCATGGTGATTCCCTTACCTAAAGAACCTTGGGTAATGACACCAAGTTTAGGACGTTGACTTGTATAGGGGACCGTAAGGGATGTAATTTTATTCATTGCGCCACTGTTTTCTCGGTTTTCCCTGCATTTATCGCCAATTGGCCACACGCTGCATCTATATCTTGTCCTCTACTCCGCCGAACCGTCACTGTTACTTTGTTTGCAACGAGCACACGTATAAAGGCATTTAGTCGCTGTTCATGACTCGCTTCAAAATGCACCCCTTTCACCGGATTAAACATAATCAGATTGACCTTGCTCGGCGCCCATCGAACAATTTTTACAAGGGCTTTTGCATCCTCTTCATTATCATTGAAGTGGTCAAAGATACAATACTCGTAAGTGATTCGGTTTTTGGTTCGTTGATAAAAATATTGTACCGCTTCTTTAAGTGCTTTTAAATCTGTTTTAAGGCTTCGGTTTACCGGCATAATTTCCGACCTTTTTTCGGAAGTGGGGGCATGTAGAGAAATGGCGAGATTAAACTTAACGCCATCATCGGCAAGACGCATTATTCGTCCCGCAAGCCCTACAGTGGAAAGCGTAATCCGTCGCGAGGCAAGGCCCAATCCTTCGGGCGATGTCAAAAGACCAATAGCTTGCAATACTTGTTCATAATTTTGAAGGGGTTCACCCATACCCATAAAGACGACATTTGTAATTTTACGCCCATATTCCTCATTTGCCAGTTGATTCATTTGCCAGACTTGGTCATAAATTTCTCCGGCATGAAGATTTTGCATGAATCCCATTTGCCCCGTCGCACAAAAAGTACATCCCATGGCGCAACCTACCTGACTTGAAACGCAGACCGTGAGTCGGGCTGCATCTCCGTCTTCATCAAAACCAGGGATTAATACGGTTTCGATTGCCTTGCCAGAATGAAGTCGGTAGAGACACTTGATGGTTCCGTCTATCGCAGAAACCTGCGTTTGGATACATTCTAAGGCCTGGAGATCAAAATGGGCTTCAAGTGCATTTCTAAAGGAAGCAGGAAGGTTAGACATTGCATCGAAAGATGTAGCGCCCTTCGCATAAAGCCACTGAAAAAGTTGACGTCCTCTGAAACGTGGTTCGCCCAACGAAAGGGCAAGGGCTTCTAACTGTTCTAAAGATAAAGACTTAATGTTTTTTTTATTCATTCGTTATTTTGATTCTGGCTTAGGGTGATCTCCTTCCCAAAAACGCATAAAAACAGCCAGTCCTCCTAGACAGAGTAGGTTGGTTATCATGAAAAACATGGCTTCTTCAATTGGAAGCCCCAATATATGCCATCCAATTGTGTAGTTGCTTGAAATTTCCCATATACCCAAGCCAATGGCTATCCGATCCGCAACCCAAAGATACACAGTTGGGATACCGAGACTCCAAATGAAGGTACGACGGATGTCCCAAATAGCTGATCCGATGATGTACCACATGCCTGCCAATACGGGCGCTGCCCAAGCCAATATCAATCCCATATAGGTGGTTTTGTCAAATGTGAGCATGTATGCACCGGCACAGGTAACCAATAACCAAAAGGTTACGCCCGTATATCGGACATAAGGATACAAACAACCTGTTGGGCGTTCCGATGTCCGGCGGGTATATAATAGAAAAAAGAACAATCCGGTCAGTATAGGTTGTAATAAGAAGAATAGGTATTCTTCTATGGGGACGTAACCAATGACCCCCAATACCCGTTCGTTACCATATCCCCAAATTCCTCTATAGACCAAATAGTTGTCCCAAGGGGTGGTATAAACAAACGCAATCCCCATGACAGCGAATAGATAGAACCAATGTTTTCCCTGAGTCCCCGCCACTTTTGATGGAAGCATATACCACAAGAGCACAATGACAGGTAGGATAAAAACAAAATGAAATTGTAAATACGTCATTTTACTTTATAATTTATCATTAGATACGTTTTTTGTCTAAGTCTTTTAAAACGACTCTTGCAGCATTTCGGCCTGAAGCACCCATAATACCGCCACCGGGATGTGTACTAGCACCTGTCAGATAAAGCCCTTTTATGTGGGACTTATATTCCGACATTCCAAGCATGGGGCGAAGCATAAACATTTGATCTAACGTCATTTCAAGGTGCATTACATTGGCACGATATAGCCCCAATTCGCGTTCCAGCCAAAGTGGATGCTGGAAAAGTGAGCCTACAACACTGGCTTTGGTTCCAGGTGCATACTCCTCGAAAGTATCCAAAATATCTTCGGCGACCGCAGGTGCAATCTCGTCCCAATGTCCGTGTTGAAGTTCGTATGGAAAATACTGCGCCCATAACCAGAGAACTTCGCCGCCGGGCGGAGCAAGTGTGGCGTCCACCGCACTAAAAGACATCGCAACGATCGGCGGGCGAGGCGTAGGCTCTCCTTTTAGGTAATGGCCGAAAGCCCTGTTCACTTCCTGACGATTTTCACAGAGGAGTTGTAGGGCAATCCGTGATTCAATTCCGGAAAAGGCTTTATATGCAATAGGTTTGTTTAGTGCAAGACGTAAAATGGCACCAAAGCCATTTCCTACCCGCAAAGATTTAGCTTGTTCGGGCTGATGCTCACTTGGTAGCAACTTGGTAAATGTTTCTAAGGCATGGGTTCCCGAAACGACCGCACGTGCAGTATAGTCTATCCCGTTGCAATGAATACCCGTCACCTTTTTTTCTGACATCAAAAACCGGCTTACTGGGCTATTAACAAAGACTTTTCCTCCATGATGTTCTATCTGACGCTGAAGGACTTGCGTTAACATCCCTGAACCTCCTTTGGGTCGTGCAGCGCCACCTTCGTGATATAAAGGGTGCCACAACAAAAACGGGGCATTGAGAGGTTCTGTGGGCGGTGGTCCAGATTGTGCCGCCATCCATACCATCGGCGATTTGATCTTTTCTTCCTTGAAATAGTGATCCACCACTTCGCCATAAGGCTTCAGAATCATGGGTAAGGCTTTTTTCCAGTCGCCTTGTATGGCTTTTCCAAAAACGAACTTTTTTCCCAATTCAAATGGGCTTGGAGTGGACAGAAAAACGTCTTTTACGGTTTTTGCAAACGGAGACCAATCTGCCAAAAAGCGGCGATAGGCTTCTCCTTCACCGGGGAATTTCGACTCAAAATGCTCTATTGTTTTATCAGCACTTCGGTAGAAAAAAACCGCATCGCCATCTTTAAAAGGTGCAAAAAAAACGGGATCAAGTTCGAGGTAGCTTAACCCAAATTTCTCTAATTCCAATTCCTCCACAATGGGAGTCAGTCGGATCAAGATGTGGGCGCTTCCACCTAAATCAAATCGGTATCCGGGCACTATTTCCTCGGTCGAAACGGCACCACCTACCATTGCGCGGCGCTCAAAAACCCCAACTTTATAACCGGCTTTTGCAAGGTACGCAGCAGTAATAAGACCATTATGGCCTGCACCAACGAGGATGACATCAAAATCAGGCATATGATATTTGGCTATTTAAAAAAGGTGAAGGGGCAAGAATGAATGTATATTGTCTAATCCATAAAAACCAAACCGTTTATCGCTATGGGACGCTACTACGACGAACTGGAGACAGGTGAAGTCATCCGTCATTATGTGACGAAAACCATAACAGAGGGCGAGCACTTTTTGTTCTGCTCGATCACGTTAAATACGCAGCCCTTACATATAGATACCGAGTTCGCACGAAAATCTACCTTTGGACGCATATTGGTTGATGGGCTTTTTGTCCTCAGTCTTGCAGTGGGTATTTCGGTAGGGGATCTTACTTCAGGGACCATTGTGGCCAACCTGGGCTACGATTCGGTGCGCCATACCCACCCGGTTTTCCACGGCGATACCATCCGGGTGGAAACAGAAGTAGTCCAAAAAAGGCTTTCTGCTTCGCGTGAAGGTACAGGAATTGTCACTTTTCTACATAAAGCATTTAACCAAAAGGAAGAAATGGTATTAGAGGTAAAGCGAAGCGCTATGATGTTAATAAAACCACCCAAAACGATCTTGGTATGAAAAGCAATCTGGGTATGAGACGAAGCTTTCTTTTTATGCCCGCAACCGACCGGCCTAAAGCGGAAAAGGCTGCAACAATCGAGGTAGATGTGGTGGTTTTGGACTTGGAAGATGGTACGGCCCTATCCAGAAAGGAAGAAGCGCGACAAACGGCTCTTACTATTTTGAAAGAGATTGCTTTTGGAAACCGATTGGTTATGGTGCGGATAAACGACCTGAGAAGCCCTTTCTGGCAAGATGACCTGGCTGCTTTTTCTGAAAAAATGCCGGACGGGATTGTGATTGCGAAAACAGAAGCCTCTTCGGAGGTAGAGATGGTTGCTGCGTATATCGAAGAACAAGAACAAAAACTGGGCATAGAACTGGGCAGAACAAAACTCTTTGCAGTCATTGAATCTTCAAAAGGATTGGTATCAATTCGAGAAATTGCAATGTGTACACAGACATTTCCCAGACTGTCCGGATTGATTTTTGGTGCCGAAGATTATGCGGGAAGTATTGGAGCAACCCGAACAAAAGAAGGTGTTGAGATTTTGTTTGCCAGAAGTCGTGTGGTGATGTTTGCAAAAGCTTTTGGCTTGGATGCCATTGACACGATTTATGGCAATTTTAAAGACTTGGCAGGGCTTGAAGTAGAAACAAATTTGGTGAAAAATCTCGGTTTTACTGGAAAATTAGCCATTCACCCGTGTCAAGTTCCAGTGATTCATCAGGTATTAAGGCCCTCCGAAAAAGAAATAGAGGAAGCAAGGCAATTGATCAATGCCTACAAAGACCACCAAAAAAATGGACACGGCGTATTTTCTTGGAATGGTAGAATGATAGACGCACCAAATATTATTCAAGCAGAAGAGATAATAATTCGTGCAAATTTATTGTAAAGTTGTCATGTTGTAAATAGAAGTTAAAAAAGGTGGCACGTTTTTGTCTGTTAAGATATGTGCTACCTCAGATTGTGTTCCGCCACTTACTTCCTTCTGCTTCTTAACACAAACCATAACATTCATGCCTGAATTTGATACGGTAGCGTACCAAGTGGGCGCTGCATTTCCTGATCTGACTCTTGGTATAGACGATGATTCTGTATGGGCAAGCGTGGAAATGTCTGCTGAAATCTTGGACAAAAATTTATCAGAAGTACAATCTCTATTGAACCATAAAAAAACCCAAGCCCTGTTTGATACCACGCATTTTCGCAGGTCTGCCAGTAGCGAGGGAGAGGAGCAAACGCTTATATCGTTGGATGTGGTCCTTTATCTTGCAACAAAAACACATTCAGAAAAAGGAATGCGATTTTGTATGTGGGCGTCGGAGCAGATCAAAGAACGGCTACACGAGAAAAAATTTTCCACCATGCGGGAACGCCTTGAACTTTCCGAAAAACGACTGGATATCCAGCGTAAGAAGAAAGAAATGGTATTGGATATTACGGACAAAAAAACCGAAATCCGTCGTAAGCGCTTGGAAATGCAAAAAGACTTATTAACGGTTCCGGAGTTAGAAAAAGCTAAAATTGCACTCGAAGAACAACGCCTTTTGTTAGATAAAGCAACGGAACTCTCCAATATCCTTGCCACCATCACGGTAGATGAAAGCAAAACAGTGGTGGGGAGCGAACCAGCCCTTACACCCATCTTAGACGAAGGGGAACGAGATATTGTGAAGATGAAATTGATGGAATTGATTCTGAAATTTTAAACATCTAAATAGTCAGAAGAGCTTTGATTGGGTCTTGCATGGGTATAGCGGCCAGTAGTGGCAACCGATGCATGGCCCAGCGTGGCTTGTACAAGGTGGATAGGGGCACCGGCGTCTAACGCATGGCTTGCATGTGCATGACGCATCCAATGCGGGCTTACCTTTTGCCACAATCCGGCTTTTTCTGCGGCTTTTTTGACAATTCTAAATACCTGCGTCCGGTGAAGTGGGCCACCTTTTTTACTTCTAAAAATGGGATCATCGGGTAGGAGTCCGTTCCGTTGTGCCAGCAATGCCTCAGTAGTTGCTTCCGACACACGTATGGTTCTGGTTTTACCACCTTTACCAAACACCACAATCTGGCTGCCGTTATTGCGAGTAGTCAAATCACGCCAAGTAAGTGCTGTCATTTCTGAAACCCGAATCCCCGTGCTATAAAGCAGCCTTAATAGGGCATTATTTCGGGCATCGTTTTCCAACGCCAACATTTGCAGCAATTCTTGCTCACTTAAAATGCGTTCGGCTAAGGTGTCTTTTAGTGCCGGAATCCGCAAAGGCGCACCAATGTCATACACCAAATAACCAAGTCGGTGGGCAAAAGCAATTAAACTTTTAACCGCATATAGTTTTCTTTTTTTTGAGCCATCTGCGTATTCAACCAACGCATCTGAAAATAATTGCAGATCCGCCAATGTCAATGATTGTATAGGCTTGTCTATAAAATCTAAAAACTGCTGAATGTCACGTGTATAATTTTCGACGGTATTAGCAGGACGACCATGTAGCCAAAGACGAATTAGCTGCTCGTCATCAGTGACTTGTGGTTGGGGGATTTCTGTCTGCGTGGTTTTAACTAATTGAAAGTTGCGTTTGGGAGCAGGCATTGTCATACTGGTTGGTGAATGGCTTATAATACAAAACATGAGTGCTTAATGCAACATAACAATACTTATGTTGCATTAATGTAAGGCAAATAAAAACAAATTCTTATATGAATGAATATCATCTTGTTGTCAAGTAATTATGAGATTTATTCACTTCGTTTTGAAAAACTGAATAGTAGAAATTAGTGGGCACGCCCGTGATTGCTCTATGCTTATTTTAAGTTTGGTGGTTTTGGTGGTTGGAAATTTCAGGATGCGCTTATAGCCAATGGTGGTTCCGGTAATGATGGTTTTCCATTTACCTTCAATTTCAGCTGCCACCGAAAAACGTTCTACACGTTGGCCAAGTGCAATATATTCTTGTATCAATACGGTATTGATCTCGGTCGGATTATTGAATGTGAGTTCCAACCAACCTGTTTTCGCTTCGTTCTTAGTTGTCCAGTACGACTGAAAATTATGGTCTAATACTTTTTGTGCTGAGAATCTACGTCCTTTTTGACTATTGCCAATAACGGCTGCACGTGTCGCAAGGTTCTCGCGGAAGTCCTGATCCAATTGGACACGCAATCCCATTAAGGCTGTAGAATCATTCGGATGAACCAACCCCCTTGTATCTACAGGTATATTGAGCAATAGATTTGCATTCCTTCCAATGGATTCGTAATATATCTGTCGTAATTTTTCAACAGATTTTACTTTTTCATCTTCACTCGAACGATAATACCAGCCAGGTCTTATGGACACATCCACTTCCCCCGGAATCCAGTGGGTGCCGTCGGCGTGGCCTTCTATGAGTTCAGTATATTTGGGATAGCCAGCATAAACTTCGCTTCCTCGCAACAAAGACCAATTGGTTTCTCCTGCATATCCGGCTTCATTTCCAATCCAGCGCACATCAGGTCCACCATCGCTAAACATCACCGCATTGGGCGCATATTTGCGTACTGTTGCATGGAAAGCAGGCCAATCATATACTTGTTTTTTTCCGTTTGGCCCTTCCCCATTTGCGCCATCAAACCAAAATTCAAAAACTTCCCCGTATTGCGTAAGGACTTCCCTGATTTGGTTCATGTAAAGCTCGTTGTATCTTTGCGAGTCACCATATTCCGGTGCATTCCGATCCCACGGAGATAAATAAATTCCAAACTTAAGGCCATATTTTGTGGCAGCCTCCGAGAGTTCGCGTAAGACATCTCCATTACCGTTTCGCCAAGGACTTTTTTTCACTGAGTGTTCGGTATATCCAGACGGCCAAAGGCAAAATCCGTCGTGATGCTTTGCGGTAATAATCACGCCCTTCATTCCGGCGGCTTTAAAAATGCGTACCCATTGTTCGGCGTCAAATTGCGTTGGGTTAAATTTTCCTGGATGTTCGCGGCCATCACCCCACTCCACGCCCGTAAACGTATTCATATTAAAATGAACAAAGGCGTAATACTCCAATTGTTGCCATGCCAATTGCTGCCGGGTGGGGATTGGGCCAAAAGGCTTGGGAGGCTTAATGCTATTACAAGCTGTTAAGAAACAAAGGCTTATAAATATAATTCGCATGACTTTTTGGGGTTAGGTACAAAAAAAGCCACCCCTTACCACGCTTCTACGTTACCGATTAAACACAAGATAGCCTAAGTGAATATAAGGGTGCATTTAAAAAGTTCCCTAATTACCGCATGCACACCTCTTTCACATTTCATAATGATCAAATAGGTTTTTTTATGATGCCGTAAGACGCATTTATGGTTTCGACAGCTCTTCCAAAATTACAATTGCTGCTTGTGCAATGACCGTTCCGGGACCAAAAACAAAAGATGCCCCAGCAGCAAGCAAGGTAGGTTCGTCTTGTGGCGGAATCACTCCGCCCACTGTCACCAAAATATCTGGTCTCCCCAAGTCCTTTAGGGCCTGTACCACCTGCGGAACCAGTGTATTGTGTGCCCCTGCCAAACTCGAAACACCCAATACATGCACATCATTTTCCACGGCCTGACGTGCGGCTTCGGCAGGAGTTTGGAAGAGAGGCCCAATGTCCACATCAAATCCCAGATCGGCAAAGCTGGTGGCAATCACCTTTGCGCCACGATCGTGGCCGTCCTGTCCCAATTTGGCAACCATAATTCGCGGGCGGCGGCCCTCGGCCTCGGCAAACGCATCCGAAAGGGCTTGTGCCTTTTGGAAAGTTTCGTTATGTGCCATTTCTTTTGCAAAAACACCGGATACCGAGCGAATTTGGGGTTTAAAACGCCCGAAGACCACTTCGAGGGCGTCCGAAATTTCGCCAAGTGTGGCGCGTAGGCGAGCGGCTTCGACGGCAAGTGCCAGAAGGTTTCCCTCGCCGGTCTTAGCACATTCAGTCAGTTTTTCCAATGCAATCCTCACGTTTCCGGTGTCGCGGGTAGCCTTTATTTGATTTAAGCGTTCAATTTGAGCAGCACGCACCGAAGTATTGTCCACCACCAGTACTTCCAAATCGTCCGCTTCCTTGTCTTGACGATAGCGGTTTACCCCCACAATCACATCCAACCCTGCATCAATTCGGGCTTGTTTCCTTGCAGCGGCCTCTTCGATTCGTAGTTTGGGAATCCCTGCTTCAATCGCCTTGGTCATCCCACCCAGTTCTTCCACCTCCTGAATTAACGCCCACGCTTTTTTTGCTAATTGATCGGTAAGGTATTCTACATAATAAGAGCCGCCCCAAGGGTCCACTGTTTTACAGATTTCGGTTTCTAATTGCAGAAAAAGCTGCGTATTCCGGGCAATACGAGCGGAAAAGTCAGTAGGTAATGCAATAGCTTCATCTAGGGCATTGGTGTGCAAGGATTGGGTATGCCCCATTGCCGAGGCCATCGCTTCAACGCAAGTACGTGCCACATTATTAAACGGATCCTGAGCAGTAAGGCTCCAGCCGGAGGTTTGTGAATGCGTCCGTAAGGCCAACGATTTTGGGTTTTTAGGGTCAAATGCCTGAACAATTTTTGCCCAGAGCATCCGCCCTGCCCGCATCTTGGCAATTTCCATAAAATGATCCATGCCAATCGCCCAAAAGAACGATAAACGTGGTGCAAAAGCATCAATGTCCAAACCAGACTTAATGCCTGTCCGGAGGTATTCCCAGCCATCGGCAAGGGTATAAGCCAATTCGATGTCGGCAGTTGCTCCAGCCTCCTGCATGTGATATCCAGAAATAGAAATCGAATTAAACTTGGGCATATTTGCTGAGGTATAGCGAAAGATATCCCCAATAATATGGATAGAGGCTTCTGGTGGATAAATAAACGTATTTCGCACCATAAACTCCTTCAAGATGTCGTTCTGAATGGTTCCGCTAAGTTGATCATTCGTAACACCTTGTTCTTCAGCCGCCACAATATAGAAGGCAAGCACGGGTAAAACCGCGCCATTCATCGTCATCGAAACCGAAATTTTATCTAATGGGATTTGATTAAAGAGGATTTTCATGTCCTCTACTGAATCTATGGCCACGCCAGCCTTCCCCACATCGCCTACCACGCGCTCGTGATCCGAGTCGTAGCCACGGTGTGTGGCCAAGTCAAATGCAACAGAAAGTCCCTTTTGTCCGGCGGCGAGGTTCCTTCGGTAAAATGCATTGGATTCTTCTGCCGTAGAAAACCCTGCATACTGGCGAATGGTCCACGGCTGATTTACATACATTGTAGCATAAGGTCCTCGAAGAAACGGTGGTATCCCAGCAGCGTAGTTTAGATGTTGAAGATTTTTGATGTCTTCAGGCCCAAAAGCAGGCTTGATGGAAATATGTTCCGGCGTCTCAGCGGGCGTATTTACTTCAGAAAAAGCAAGTACGGAAGGTTTTAAGGCTATTTTTGAGAAATCTGGTCTCATTTGATTTGGGATTTCAGTTTTAACAAATTTTAGACCAATGGGTTAGAGCATCGGTAAGGTTCAGGCTAAGTGGGCCATTTTTTGCAAAAATTAAGGCTTCGGACAACCCGTTTTTGCCAAGACGCAGGAAATCGACCCCTTGTTCAAGAAGTGCTTGCTCCTGACTGCTTTTTCCGGCAATGATTACCCGTTTTGTTGTTGCTTTCAAATTGTTCAGGTCTTCCATTGTCAATCCATCGTATTGCTCATCTGTGCTACAAAGAACAACAATATCCACTTGTTCCTTTGCCACATACTCAAGTGCTGCTGTTTTATCGTTAAGCAGAGGGCTTTCGGTCACCTCAAAGGGGCCGCAGCCCACCATATTTCCCGCAAAAACACCCCGCGCCGTTGCCATTGCAGAAGAACCAAACCGAACCAAGGTAAATCTGCAACGTATGTCTCTTTCTATTGCTTCTTTTCTTAGCTGGTCTAATGTAGCACTCAAGGCAAAGGAATCAGCAGTTTGAGTGGGCCACTTTTCGATTAGATTTGGAAAGGTATTGGTTCCGAGAAGAACTCTTTTACCAGAAGATGCAGCAGATTTTTCCGACTCGCCTGCTTGCTGAATCCAACCTTCTACCATATTCGTGGACTGGGCTAAACCGCCACCAGATTCTATTTTCTGAAACAATGTCCACGCTTTTTCGGCCAAGGAGTGGGTAAGCCATTCAATATAATAAGAGCCTGCTGCCGGATCCTGAACGCGACTTAGGTGGGATTCATGTCGTAGTATATGTTGGATATTTCGGGAAAGACGTAAAGCCAAGTCGCTTCCTTCTGGATCAAAGAAGTCAAATCGCGGAAGCGAGATGCTGTCTGCACCACCAAAAATAGCCGACATGCACTCCGTCGTGAGGCGGAGGAGGTTGCTGTGCCGGTCTCTGGTTGTTTTGTTACGTTTTAGCGAGAAGGCTGCTATGGGAATGGCATACTCCGAAGTTTGATACGCCTCAAACAGCATGGGAAGAAGCCGCATTAATGCCCGCAACTTGGCCATCTCAGAAAAATAATCCGATCCGATACCTGTGTGTATAAACAGGTTTTCTAGCATAACCTCCGATGCCAAGGCATCACTCAAGCTTCCAAGCAGTATGGCCAGTTCAAGAACAGGCGTAGCCCCACGTTCTCTCGCAAAGAGTCCGTCCAATTTCCCAGTCTTCAGATTGGGGAATTGAAAACCTGCCGAGGTCTTACCCAGCCATGTGCCTTTCAACTGTTCGGGTGTATGCCCCAATTTTTCAAGTGCGGTAAGCAACGGTACAGTTTCTGAAAGCCCGAAATGTAAGGGTAAGGCATCAATCCACACACCTTCAAGTAATTTCACAAGGGCATCGGACGTGGGAGAAGCTGGAAACCATAAGCCAATTTCTTCCACATCTTCTTTTAAAGCAGTCAGCAATTGCGCGTTAGATTTAGCCGGATCCGTGATAAAAAAATCTTGCCGGATTTTCGCCATTTTGGAACGACCTTTGCGATGAACTAAACCAGCGTCCCCATTGTGCATCCAAGAGGGCAAATCTTCCGCCCTATAAAAAGGTTTTCTCCGCAGTCCGTCTGAAGTGGTCGTGATAAGTTTTTTTTCATAATCCGCCCCTTTCAATGCCGTCAAAACTTGGGCTTCCCAAACTGTCGTAGAGACAGGTCCAAAGGAGCCAAAAAGATTTTCGTCGAGGATATTCATAGTGTCGTCGAATAAAGAATACAGGATTGCAGTGAAACAGCCATATTATAAGCGGTTTTTATTTCACCGTACAGGAAAATACCATGTATAAAAAGGGTCTGCATTCGTTGTTTTTGGCACTGCTTGTAGTGATTTCCATTACACGTTCCACTGAATTTGTGTTTGCACAATCGGGAGTAGATCAGCTGCGTTCAGGGGAGGCCTTCCAAGGTGTGTTAAACAACCTTGATAATCGCTTACAAAATGGTAGTTTTGCAGATTATTATCGCTTTAGTGGAGAAGCTGGCGAAGAGATCCAGTTAGACCTTTATTCTGCTGCTTTCGATACCTACCTCACCCTGACATCGCCTTCTGGCAGATTTGTGGATAATGATGATGCGGCAGGTTCGAAAAGCCATTCTCAATTACGCCTTTCTTTACCCGAAACGGGTGAATATAAAATTACGGTTTCGTCGTATCTCCCAAGAAAAACAGGAATCTATTCTATTGTTTTTACAAAAATAATGAATGACCAGACACGGCGGGGAATGTCTGCGCAACAAGAGCGAGATGTAGCATCCAAATCTCCTTCCACAGGGCGCGTTTTTGGGCTATTTATCGGCATAAGTGATTATAATGGTCGTGCACCTAATTTATCCTATACAGCACAAGATGCACAGGTAGTACGCCAAGCGATGTTGACCGGACTTGGCATGTCGCCTTCGCATGGCTTGGTACTTACAGATCGTCAAGCAACGGAATCTAATTTTCAACGTGCGATGTATCAGTTTTCAAAGGAAATGACACCTAACGATGTGTTTATCTTATTTTTTTCTGGTCATGGTTTTCGGGTAAAACGGCATTCCTTTCAAACACAAGACCCGGATGGCTTTGATGAAACATTAGAATTATATGATGGAACGATATTAGATGATGAATTGGATGTTTTATTGGGTATGATTCCATCAAAAACACAAATTATCGTTATTGATGCATGTTTCAGCGGTGGATTTGCAAAGGACATTATATCGCGCCCTAACCGAATGGGACTTTTTTCCTCGGAAGAAGACTTAGAATCGAATGTGGCCTCCCAATTTCGAGCAGGTGGCTATCTCTCCTATTTGTTTGCTGAAGGCGTAAAAGAAGCACGTGCGGATTTAAACCGAGACAACATTATTACGGCTTTGGAACTGAGTCAGTATGTTCAAAATCGGTTTCAGGATGTTTCCGCTCAGATTCCTGCATCTGTATCGGTGTCTGATCCCAACTATATTTCGATGCAACGTTTGGTTGTGGATCGCGGTAGTATTCGCCCGAATGATGTCTTATTCTTCAAATAATGGACACTTAGCGCTTGATATGGTGCTCGGCCAATTGAACCCATTTCTTTATGTCCTTGTCATCAACGGGCTTTAATTGGTCATCTACTTCAACGATAACAAAGAAACCTGCTTTAGCACCTGTTTTTTTAAGCTGCTGAATAAATGGTATCTGATCGCTTTGTTCCAATTTTCCAGTTTCGAGAGACCATCGTTCTGAGGCGGTTAAGCAGCCCAAAGAAGGTGTATTGGGATAAAAAGGCGTGTTGGGATAAAATTCAGGGTTGATAGTGGTTCCATGTGCCCATATTTCAAACCTTCCTGCTTTTCCTGCCCAATAAGCCTCGGTAATGGCTGGGCGATTGCGCCATGAAGCAGGCCAAAGAGATAAATAGTCGTGTAAAGCAAGACTTTGGGTGGTATCAGGTCTAATGGGTAAGAATCGGTTTTCAGCAATTTCAAAAGGCAAATACAAAGGCAGTACTTCGGAAGGGCCAATAAAGGAGTTTTCTGTATGTGAGATGCCTTCCCAGCGCAAAATGCCCTGTGGCGAATTTCCGTTCGTTAGGTAGCCGGGTAGATTTGTGACGGCTCTGGCAAGATGTGGAATACTAAACAATGATTCTAAGCTATCCCGAACAAATGATCCATCTGCTTTACGGATAAAGGTTCTTCCGGGAAAGTCTCGGTTGTGTCGTTGAAAACTAAAAATGATGGTTTCACCCGCTAAGAATGGGTGCGAAAGCAACTTAACCCACTCTTCCTCTGAGGTTGAGACGGGTTTGGTATTTCCCGTCAGTTGATACAACAACATGTTTAAAATGGGATTTTCCGTTGCGTCTTTAAACCTGTTTTTTGTGATTGTAAGGTAGTTCTGACCAAGTTCCGGATTTATCCGGACCAGATAAAGCACGGCCATTGCAAATAATTTGGGGTGTTTGGTTTTTCTCGTCACTTCTTCCATTTCCTTTTCAAACTGAGAATGGAATAAAGTAAAAACCACTTCCATCCAAGCCCGTTGAAAAGAGGGAGTTTGTTCCCAGAAAGCCGAAAAAGCCCGTTTGACAGCCCCAAAGGCAAAGGAGTCTTTCACCTGCATCAACTCCATTGCCCAAAAAGCGGTTTCCCAGTCCGGTGCGGTATCGGAAGTTAATGCGCCTGTCAATGTTTTTCGAATGGCTTCATCCTTCAAAACACGCTCTTGTTCCATACGTTGCGTGCGGGTAGCACCCAGAAATTGTCGTGGTTGCGACGTTGCCCAAGGCATCGTACACATTAAAATCCACAAAAAGATTGTCAATTTCATGTTATTGCTCTTTTGAGAAATTCTTTTATTTGGCGGCATAAACCCTTTTCCCAGCGATCCACGTTTCCAGCACCTTGGCTTTCAAGACTTCTTTGGGAGAGACTGTCATGATGTCACGATCCAGGATCACAAAATCTGCCCATTTACCCACTTCCAAAGACCCCAATACATTTTCCTGAAAAGCCGCATAGGCGGCATCCAAGGTAAACCCTCGCAGGGCTTCCATGCGGCTGAGTTTTTGATCCGGAAACCAGCCTTGTGCGGGGTTGCCCTCGGCATCTTGCCGGGTTATGGCGGCATAAAAACCAAGCATAGGATTCACCCATTCAACGGGAAAATCTGAACCCAATGCAAGTTTTGCATTAGATTTTAAAAGCGCCTGCCAAACATACCCCCCCTTGATCCGTTCTATGCCTACCCGATCTTGTGCCCAAGGCATATCACTGGTAGCATGTGTGGGCTGCATGGAAGCAATGATCCCATTTTTTGAAAAACGCGGAATGTCGGATAAAGCGACAATTTGGGCATGTTCGACGCGATTTCGCCAGTCTTTTCCAGGATATTGTTTTTGGATGGCTTCATACACTTCTAAAACAATGCGATTGGCCCGGTCTCCGATGGCATGGGTGTTTACCTGAATTCCTGCCCGTACTGCTTTCTCGACAACTTCCCGAAAGTAGGTTTCCTGTGTGAGTAGTAGCCCACGATTACCAGCATCGTCACTATAATCGGTTAGCATCGCAGCACCCCTGCTTCCTAATGCGCCATCCATGTACATTTTCACCGAACGCATAGTCAGTTTATGCCCATAATCCAGTACTGCTCCATTTCGGAGGAGAAACTCAAAAGCCGCGAGAGGACCATCGGCCATTGCATATACCCTTATATCAAATTGATTCCGATCAATGGCTTTCTTATACCGATTGAGCGTCTCGACAGAAGTTCCGGCATCATGCACGCCTGTTAGCCCCAGAGAAATACAGTTTTGAATGGCCATTTGCAGGGCGCGGTTCAACATGGCTTCGGTGGGTTGCGGAATGCGCATATCCACTAAACCCATCGCATTGTCAATAAATATGCCATTTGGCCACCCTTTTTGATCACGATATATTTTACCACCCTCCGGCTCAGTCAGCTTGGATGGATCCTCTGCCAAACGCCGCAGTGCCGCTGTATTGGCCCAACCTGCATGGCCATCAATTCGAACCAGCCAAACCGGGCGGTTGGGGAAAGCCTCGTCCAAATCTTGTGCTGTTGGAAATTGTTTTTCCGGCCAGTCGTTTTGATCCCATCCTCTTCCAAGAATCCATTCTCCTTCCGTTTGTTTTGCTGCAAATGCCTTTAGCCGTTCAATGATTTCCGATTTAGATTGTGTGCCAACCAAATTTGCTGCCATCAGGCTTTCGCCAAGTCCCATCAAGTGGGCGTGTGCATCAATAAGACCGGGAATGACGGTTTTTCCTTTTGCATCCACCCGTCTCATTTTGGGAAACCGCCGAATAAGATCTGCCGATCTCCCAACGGCAACCACTTTCCCACCCCGAATCAGCATGGCCTCCGTTTCGGGGTGCTTTGTGTTTACGGTATAGATGTGGGCATTATGCAAGAGAAACGAGCCTGTTTGTTGGGCAAAAAGGTTTGGGTGGATCAAGAAAGCCAGAAATAGCCACAAGAAATGCAATATCTGCTTTTTGGGGTGTTTCATTTTAGACCTCATTTTTATAACAGAAAATCAAATTAGGTATTGGTTTCTTGTAAATACGAATAGTTTTACACAAGAAAAATAAAAAACAAGCAAGCCAAGACATTCAACATCTTGATTTATGACGACGCAATGTCGTACTATCCGCTACCTTGTAATTTAACCATAACCTCCCAAACTCCAAACATTTATGTTAAACCGTATAGGACTCATACTGGTTTGCCTCTTTGCAGGCTTTGCAACCGCTTCTGCACAAGTAAATCTGTCTGGTCAAGTAACCGATGCGGATTCCGGAACCCCTCTACCCGGCGTCAATATTCTGGTTCTTGGAACAACAGGTGGAACCACAACCAGTACTTCAGGCAAGTTCTCCTTAAAGGTTTCTAAACTACCTGTAACCCTGCAATTCCGTTTTGTGGGATACGAGACCAAAGATGTAACCGTTAGCGATGAACAACCCCTGAACATCAGGCTCTCGGAAACGGTAAATCAATCCGACGAGCTTATCATTGTTGGGAGTCGTTTTTTTCCACGGACTCAAACCGACTCACCCGCGCCGATAGACAATATCCGGGCGCAAGACTTGATGAATTCCGGACAGTTACAGTTCGACAAACAATTAATGTACAAGGTTCCCGCCTACAATTCCACCCAACAAACCATTTCGGATGCGACGGCGCACTTTGATCCGGCAGATCTTCGCGGCTTAGGTCCCTCGCGCACCTTGGTCTTGATCAATGGTAAGCGTAAAAACCCTTCTTCCTTGCTATATCTAAACGATACGCCTGGAAAAGGAGAAGTAGGGGTAGATATGAAGAGCATTCCATCTGCCGCGATCAAACGTGTTGAAATACTCCGTGACGGGGCTTCGGCGCAATATGGTTCCGATGCCATCGCCGGGGTGGTTAATATCATTCTAAACGACGAAGTAGAATATACCGACCTCAACTTCTTTTCGGGCATGACCACCGAGGGAGATGGGCTTACTGCTGGCTTTTCTGCCAATACAGGTTTTCGGATTGGAACCAAAGGGTTTGTCAACTTTACGACTGGGTTCTCGGACCAACAGGAAACCAATCGTGCCGGAACTCCCGGAAAAGATGACCTTTTTGGTGTACCAGCCAATGACCCAACATTTGGATCGTGGTTATCGAAACACCCAGATCTTGGAATGCGTGTGGGACAACCGAATATGACCTCTAGCAATATATTTTTTAATGCGACGCTACCCGTTGGGGAAGCAGAGGTCTATGCAATGGGAGGAACCGTTCTCCGCAAAGGTACCAGTTATGCGTTGTATCGCCCGCCCTACTGGAAAAGTGATCCGTTTAATTTATTACATACTGCCGGAACCACTTATGAAGGTTTCCAACCAAGTTTTGAAACAGACATTCTGGATAACACCTTAGTGATGGGAGTTCGGGGCAAAAAAGCAGAATGGAGCTATGATTTAAGTTCCAGTATGGGCAACAACAAAGCGGATTATACGGTCAATAACAGTAAAAACGATGACCTTGGCGCGAGTAGTCCTACGTCCTTTGACACAGGTGGTCATGCGTTTAGTCATATCGTTAATAATTTAGACGTATCCCGCAGCATCGGCAAAATAAACCTTTCTTTTGGTTCGGAATTCCGTTTGGAAAACTTCGTTGCTCGCGAAGGACAATTAGAATCTTACATCGGAGGGGGGACTATTTCTTTCCCTGGTCTTAAGCCTGCTGATGCGGTAAATGCCCGTCGTTATAATATTGGTTTTTATGGTGATGTTACCGCAGATGTGACAAAGGATTTCTTGATTGGTGGTGCACTTCGTTATGAGCATTATACGGATTTTGGCAATACCATCAACTGGAAAGCCCAAGCACGTTATAAATTGCTTGAGGATAAAGTGGTCATTCGTGCCTCAGCCAGTACGGGCTTCCGTGCTCCCTCCTTGCACCAAATCCACACCCGTAACATTCAGACCCTCGTTTCTGGTGGTACTGTTTCCAACCAAGGAACCTTTGCCAATACCAGTCCGGTTCTCCGTGCTTTGGGCGTACCGAAATTGAAGCAAGAAGAAGCATTCAATATTACGGCTGGTGTGGCGTTAAAGCCTGTATCGGGCCTGACCGCTACCTTAGACTACTACAACATTACCGTAAATGACCGTGTCCTATTCTCTGGAGAAATTAACTCAAGTAATCCCAATTCCCCTGTAGGAAAAGTTCTTAAAACGTATGATGTTACATCCATTAAGTTCTTTATCAATGCATTAAATACAAAAACATCGGGAGTAGATGCTGTTGTAAGTTATGCGGGCTTGGGCATAGGCGGTGGATATTTGGATGTCACCCTCTCCGGAAACGTCAACAAAACAGTCTTGGAAGGAGAACCAGAAACCCCAACCGCCATCAAGCAATCTGGGGCCATTTTGTTTAACCGTAAAGAGCAAGCCCGTATTACCTCGGCACGTCCACGCGATAAATTTACACTGGCATTAGACTATACGTTAAACAAAGCCACCATTTCATTAAACAATACTCGCTTTGGCGAGGTAACTTGGCAGCACGATAGTGATCCTAACAAAGACCAAACGTTCAGTGCAAAAGTGATTACAGATCTGGTTGCGCATTACCGTTTCTCCAAAAAAGTGGGTTTGGGTGTGACCATTGCCAACTTGTTGAATGTGTATCCTGATACCATTGACAACAAAGGAGATGTGGTCACAGACCTTGGAGGGCGCTTTAAGTATCCGTGGGAAGTAAACCAGTTCGGGTTTAATGGCACTACTCTACAAGCCAACTTGAACATTCGGTTCTAAGACCCAAGTATTACCAAATTGAAGCCGCTTCCTTAACCACGAGGCGGCTTTTGGTTTTCAATCCAACACTTCACTCCTTCAACCATTTTCTACAAAGAAAGATGCTAAAAAAAACCAATTGGTTCGATCGTATATTTATCCCTATTCAAGATAATGGCCTGCTTCCGGGTATTATCGAACGCTTGGATGGAACCCCTATCCGATTAAACACTAAAGTAAAGCACGTGTCGGATGATGATAAAAGATCTTATGTAGGTGGATGGGGTATCAAGCAAGAAGTGGCGCATTTGATGCTATTAGAAACACTTTGGTTCGCCCGCCTCCAACAAATTGCACACGGAGAAGAATATCTAATCCCAGGGGATTTGACCAATCGAGCAACCCATGAAGCGGACCTTTCTGGAATCACCCTCGCCGAACTAAGTGAGGACTTTGCCCAAAAAAGATACAAAATGACGAACTGGCTTCAAAAATGCACCGCATCAACCCTCGAGAATACCGCACTACACCCCAGACTTCTTACACCCATGCGCATCATTGATTTAGCCTACTTTGTGGCCGAGCACGATGACCACCATTTGGCCCAAATTACATTTCTACGTACACTCCGTTCTACCTAATCATATGAATCATATCCTAACCACGCGACTAAACCTCTTTCCTTGCGATATTGGGATCATAGAGGCCATTCAAGAAGGCAATGCACATTTTGCCCACAAGATAGGTGCGAATGTGCCAGGAAACTGGACTGAATATGGAATAGAACCCATAATCTTTGTCAAAAACAAAC
>ERZ761607.1201-NODE-1201-length-34192-cov-6.133111_pt1 | contig 34192 bp, 31 predicted proteins | sample MGYA00511164_ERZ761607 | MGnify/ENA primary metagenome ERZ761607 (study PRJEB28899, sample SAMN02445080) | bioreactor sludge metagenome | biome: EBPR sludge | place: Australia: Brisbane, Thorneside Wastewater Treatment Plant | collected 2011-06-22 ... | reverse complement strand
TCCCGGCCCCGACGACGAGGACGTGGAACTCGTCCAACGCGGCCGCGCCCGGCTGCTCCCGCCAGGCCACACCGCGAGCGTAGGGATCGGTGGCCAACTGCTCGTGCCAGATGCCCATCTCGTCAGGATCGATGTCGAATCCAGCGGTGAGCCGAAGACTCTCCTGGAGCCGGTCCGGATCGCCGATCGACAGCTGCGGTGCACCTCGATCTCGGTACGACCTGAGGAACTCCGAGGTCTTGGCGTACACCACCTCGAGCTCGGCCTCGTCGACCAGCGCGCTCACCTCTAGGAAGCCGGCGACGACGTCCTGCGTCTTGGTCGCGGCCAGCGCCGCGTCGCCGGTGAGCTGGTAGACGAGGCCACGCAACACCATCGGATCGGCGCATCGCACCGCCCGGTCGATGTGATCGTCGGTGGCATCGAGTAGCTCGTTGCGGTCGCCGTCAGGCATGGGCCTGCTCCTCGCTTTCTCGGTCAGCCGGCGCGGACGCCGGCTCGTTGAGCGCCCGGTCGAGCGCGCTGATCAAGAGCTCCACGGCTCGTCGCGCAACGGCCGATCCAGGCGCGAGCACCCGGAATCCGTGCACCGTTCCGGGCCAGCAGTGCAGCTCGACGAGACCTCCGGAGGCGAGCAGCAGGCGTGCGAAGTCGAGGCCCTCGTCGCGCAGGCAGTCGAGCTGGTTGACGGTGACGTAGGCCTCCGGAAGGCCACTCAGATCGGTCTGCCGCGCAGGTGCCGCGATCGGCGACGGTTCGCCGGATCCGCCGCGGAGGTAGTACTCCCAGCTCAGGACTGCCTGATCGCGCTTCCAGGTCACGTTGGCGTGTGCCTGGTTCATCGACGGTGTGCCGAGACGGTCGTCCAACTCAGGCTCGAGGAGGCAGAGCATCCGGATCGGTGGACCACCCTGCTCCCGTGCCATCAGCGCCACCGAAGCCGCGAGACCGCCGCCCGCACTCTCGCAGACCACCGCGACCCGAGCGGTGTCGACGTCGAGGCCGCCGCCCCCGCCGGCGAGCCACACCAGCGCGCCATAGCCGTCGTTGACCGCGGCCGGGAACGGGTGCTCCGGCGCTAGCCGGTAGTCCACGGCCACCACCACAGCGTCGAGCCGTCGCGCGAGCTCGACGTTGAACGCGAGGTCGAGCTCTGCCGAACCGACCGCGAAGCCTCCACTGTGGAAGGTGACGAGTGCAGCTCGTCGCGGACGCGCTTCGCGCGGACGCACGACCTGGATCTCTACGTCGGGTTCGCCGGCCAGACCGGGCACGGAGTGGCGCTCGATCACGATGCCGTTCAGGTCGGGCTCGAGACTCGCGGCCAGTTCATCGAGTACGGCGCGGGTCGACGCCAGATCGACGAACGAGAACTCTGGGAGGGTCTCGACGATAGGAATCAGTTCGGGGTCCACGGGCGTCCTCTGCACGGTTCGCGAATGCCTGGGCCGGCCAGGTCTGCTGAGTGGGGCGGAAGTCGGGTGAGCGCCGGTCCTGCCGGCGGGCTCGTCAGTTGCGTTCGTGGAAGCCGGCGTCGACCGGCAGGCACGAACCAGTGATGAACCTGCCTTCGTCACTGGCGAGGAAGACGACTGCGTTCGAGATGTCCTCGGGCTGCACCCAGGGCACGGGAAGCAGGGAGGTCGAGGCGGACATCGCCGCGAACTCCTCCTGGGTGGGCTGCGAATCCGCGTCGGGGACGAAGAGGCGGTACACCTCGTCGTTCTGGGCCATGGGGGTGAAGACCGAGGTCGGGTGGATCGTGTTGACCCGAATCGAGTGCTGCCCGAGTTCGTTGGCCAGGACGCGCATGAGGCCGACGACGGCGTGCTTGCTCGACGCGTAGTGCGCGTGGAAGCTGAAGCCTTTGCGTCCGGCAGTCGAGCTGGTGAGGATGATCGAGCCGCCGGTGCCCTGCGCCACCATGATCGCGGCGGCGACCCGACAGGTACGGAACACACCGTGCTGGTTGACGTCGATCACGTCCAAGTAGGTCTCATCCGACATCTCCAAGAACGGGGCATGCGACCAGACGCCCGCATTGGCCACGATGACGTCGAGCCGACCAAGCTCCGCGGCCGCGCCAGGCACGAACTCGGCGAGCTCGGTGGTGGAACGGACGTCGACCTTGTCGAAGACGATCCGGCGGCCGGTCGCCTCGACCAGGCTCGCGGTCTCCTTGAGGTCCTCCCAGGTACCCATCGGGTAGGGGATCGACTCGATCTGGTCACAGAGATCGAGAGCGATGATGTCCGCGCCCTCCTCCGCGAGACGGACGGCGTGCGAGCGGCCCTGACCGCGCGCCGCGCCGGTCACCAGGGCCACCTTTCCCTGTAGACGGTTCATCTCTTGAACACTCCCTTCCAACGGTTGCGACTGTCGTGTCGAGGGCCACTCGAGGGCGAGAATGCGATCGCAACTCAACCTGATCCGGCGGCCGTGGCTCTAGCTCAGTACGAGTTCCCCGGCCGGCCCGGAACGCCAGTCGGCCATCAGCTCCCAGAAGTCGATCGCGCTACCCGGGAAGCGGCCGGCCGTCCGGCCGTGTGGGTTGTCCACGTTGCCTTGGTTGTTCAGCCGGCTCGGGATGCACTGATCCCAGAACGCGCGGTCATCCATCGCCCGATCCGCGACCAGCCGCTCGTACCACGCCTCGGCCTCGAGACTCACGTCGATGCGGCTGGCGCCGGCAGCACGCATCCGGTCGACCAGGAACGCGAGGTGCTCGGTCTGGTGGTGGATCGCGTGGTTGTAGTTGTTGCCCAGTCCAGTCTGGGTCAGACCCATGAAGAGCCGCATCGCGTTGCCTCGCGCCACGGCCTCGGCTGCGGCGTCGTCCAGGTCTCGGACCGGCGAGAGGATGGACACCCCGGCGCGCTCCGTCGGCGTCGCGCCGTAGTCCGAACCAAGCAGCACTCGATCGGCGCCCATCACGTCGACGAGGTAGCGAAGGGCCGGCGCGGTCAGGAGCACCGAGTCGAAGTACATCGTGCGCAGGACCTCGGACGGCAGCCGCCGAGCTCCGTCGCCCAGATCGTTGTCGAAGCGCCCGGTCTGGTACGGCAGCAGCCCACCCCCGTGGACGTTCACGAGCTTCAGTCCGGGGAAGCGATCGAGGACGCCGGTGACGATCAGCTCCGCGGTGACGAGACTCGTCTCGACATGCCTGGCGAACAGCCCACGAAGGCTGGGGTACTCGGCGAGCAGGGCGGCGGCCGGTGACCGGGTGGTCGCGTGCAGGATCACCGGCACGTCAAGCTCCACCGCGACCGACCAGAGCGCGTCGAACCCGCGGTCGGCCAGCCGGCCGTCCGGAAGCGTGCACGGGAGCATCACCCCCCGCATGCCGAGCTCACCGATCGCGCGACGGAGCTCGACCGCAGCCGCCTCGGGGTCACGCAGGTGCAGGGTCGCGTGTGCGGACAGTCGAGCGTCGGCCGCGACTGCAGCGGCGAGGTGATCGTTGAGCAGCGTCACCCATCGAGCTCCGTCGGCGGCAGCGAGCTCCTGGCCCTGAACGTCGAGCCACGGGGCGACCACCTGATGACCGACCCCCTGTGCATCCATCCACGCACCACGGAGCGGACCGTCGATCATGGCTCCGCGCACCGGGCGGAGTACGAGCCCGCGCGGCAGGGTGACGACATAGCCGTCGTCGCTGGACGCGACTGCGACGCCACGCGGGGCAGAGCCTGCCACGTCCTCGAGGAACGACCGGGGGACACAGTGCCCGTGGACGTCGATCGCACGGTGGCCGGCGGTCGATGTCATGGCGCTACTGGGGACGGCCCTCGTTGACCAGCGCTTTCATGTCCAGGATCTCGAGCCGCCGGCCGGAGTAGCGCACGATGTCGCGGGAACGGAGCTGGCCGATCGCGCGGGTGACGACCTCCCGAACAGTGCCGACGGCATCGGCGATCTCCTGCTGTGAGAGCCAGACGGTCGGGAGTCCGGTCTCGGGGTCAGGCACCGCAAGCTCGGCGATGTGCTCGGCGATCCTGGTCGAGGTGTCGGAGAAGACGCTGGACTCCAAGCTGCTCGTGCGCAGCGTGATCACCCGAGCGAGCTCACGCGACAGCGCGAGCGCGACGGCCGGGTTCTTCTTGACAGCCGCCATGAACTTGGCGCCTCGGAAGGTCAGCACGCTCGAGGGAACCAGCGCTTGGTACTTGATCCGGGGCTCGAAGGTGGACTGCTCGGTGAGCGTGCGGACCAGTCCCCAGGTGTCCCCGGTGTGGAGGTACTGCACGGTCGCTTGTCGCCCCTTGGGGCTGCCCAGGTAGCCGCGGAACGAACCCTCGACGACCAGGCTCACCGGGTAGGGCTCCTGCATCCAGCGGAAGTCATGCTCCTGCACCAAGTGGCCGGGAGCGAACGTCGAGAACACGGCGTCGGAGAGCAGGTCAGCCCGGAAGTCGGTGCCGGGGACAGTGCCCAGGAAGCTTCGCTCCCAGGCCCTCAGCACGGCCGGGTCGAGCTCGTGGAGCCCGCTCGTGGACGTCATGGGACCTCTCCGAACGTTGGTGCTTGGAGCATAGCCGCCACGTTCTACCGGTCCTGGCCAGGAGGGTGCGCCGAGACCCCGGGGATCCCGACGGACCGACTCACTGCGCGACTGCGACACCGAGCTCGTGCAGCCGCGGCTGCACCTCCGTCGCGTACAGCTCGAGGCTGCGCACTGTCTCGGCGTACTCCATGGGGCCGGCGTGGCCCATCATCAGGACGTGGCCGAAGCCGCCGACTGCTGCGTGGAAGCTGGCGATCTGCTCGACCACTTGGTCAGGGGTGCCGGCGAACAGGACGCCGTTCTCGGTCATCCATTCGAACGACTGCCCCTTCGCCTGTCGGGCCTGCGGCACGGGCGCCGCAGCCGACCCCGCCGCCGCGGCCCGTTTGGGTGGGCTGTAGCCCGGCGGGTTGGCGAGGTGAGGCGGGACCTTGTTGGCATCGAAGTACCACCGCAGCTTGAGCGCACCCTCGCGCGCGGCCGCCTCGGTGTCCGCGACGAACACCTGGACCCCGTAGCCGAGCCGATCGTCAGGCGCGGTGGCCCCGCCATGGCTTTCGGCATAGACGCGTCGATACTCGTCGAACAAGCCCCTCGCGACCGTCGGGCCGGTGACGAACGCCGCCATGGTGTGGCCGTGTCTCGCGATCTCCGGGACGCTGGTGAGGCTGGTGCCGGTCACCCAGACCGGGGGGCGTGGCTGTTGGTAGGGGCGCGGCCAGATGTTGACGTGCCGGTAGTGCCAGTTGCCCTCCCAGCTGAACGGACCGTCGTGGGTCTCCCACGCCTTGAGGATCAGGTCGTGTGCCTCCCACATCCGGTCGTGCATCCCGGTCGGGCGACTGTTGGCCGGAAGCACCTCGAACGGCACGCCCCGCACGAAGCCGACCTCGAGGCGACCCTTCGACAGGTTGTCGATCAGCGCCATCTCCTCCGCGACCCGGAGCGGATCTCGCCGGTTGGCGATCGGGTTGCCCAGGATCAAGATCCGCGCGTTCTGCGTCGTACGCGCGAGGATCGAGGCCAGCAGCGGCACCGCTGGCACCAGGCACGTGGCCGTCTGGTGGTGCTCGTTGGTCATGATGTTCAGGCCGAGCTCATCGGCGGCCTGCCACAGGTCGAGGTAGACGTCGTAGAGCTCGGCGCCTCGTCGCGGATCGTAGAGCGAGTTGGGCAGGGACACGCGGATCGAGTCGTAGCTCTCCGGGTCCGGGAGGTCCGGGTAGGGGCACTCACTGAAGAACCAGGTCTTCATCTCAGACCAGCTCCTTCCCGCGCGCCGAGAGGTCGGCGCTGTCGGCCTCGGTGATGAAGGTGCCGATCGCGGCCGCCGTGGCCCCCGGTTGCTCGATGTCGGGGTAGTGGCCGGCTCTCGAGATGGTCCGCCGCGCGGCCTCGAGCCGCTCAGCGAGCTGGTCGTAGTATCCGGACGGCGCCAGACCGTCACGCTCGCCGTCGACCACCAGGGTCGGCAGGTCGCGGAGACGAGGCAGCAGCTTCGGGAGCAAGGGGTTGTGTAGATAGGGCTCCCACACGTAGTGCATGAACGACTCTCTCGTCTGCGCCTTGGCCAACTTGGTGTCCGGGTCGGAGTCGTCCAGCCAGGGGTCCAGCTCGGGATCCGCGTACAGCGTCTCTCGTACGGCGTGCGGGTTCTCGACCAGGATCTCGGCGAAGCTGCGCTCGTCCCGCCGGTTGAGCTTGACCCCGACCGGGCTGACGGCCGTGAGCGAGGTCAGCCGGCGCGGCTCCATCACCCCGACCTCCAGGCCCAACCAGGCGCCGAGGGATGTGCCGACGATCGCCACCCGCTCGAGGTGCAAGGCGTCGAGGAGGTCGAGGAGAACGTAGGCGAGTTGATGTGGCCGGTCAGCACCCGCCAGCCGTTCGGTCCCTCCGAAACCCGGGATGAAGGGCGTCACGACACGGTGTTCCAACGCCATCGCAGCGGCGAACTCCTTGCTCGCCAACGGACCCTCCTCCCCATGGAGCAGCAGCACCGCCGGGGCTGAATCGGGCCCCTGTTCGCCGTAGGTGACCTCGGCGTCCCAGCTGTGCACTTTGCGCTGACCGATAGGCACGGTGACCTCTTCCGGTAGTGGTGGTCTTCATGACCGCGAACCGCACTGGCCGCGGTACACCTTTCTTGTCCATCGTCATCGGGCGTGGCCGAGGTCGCTACGACCGCCGTCACGGGTGGGAGTGAGGTTTGTTACCGGCTCAGCCGGCGGGCACCCCCCGGTCGTTCACGTCGACGTCGTCGATGCCCAGGTAGCCGCGCAGGACGGCGCTCTCGTCGAGCCCGGAGGCGGGTCCGGCGAAGCCGATCGATCCTCGGTCGAGCAGCACGACCTCGTCGGCCATCTCGATCGCCCGGGACACGTACTGCTCCACCAACAGCATCGACACCCCGGTCGCTGCAAGGTGGCGGAGAGTCTGGAAGATCTCGTCCACGAGGTTGGGCGCGAGCCCCATCGACACCTCGTCCAGCAACACCAGATCCGGCTTCGCCAGGTAGGCCCGGGCCAGCGCCAGCATCTGCTGCTGCCCGCCGGACATCGTGCCCGCAAGCTGACCGAGCCGGTCCCGCAGGACCGGGAACAGCTCGAGCACCTCGTCGGTCGAGACGTCCCGGCGCCCCTGCGGGATCTGCATCCGGAGGTTCTCTCGCACCGTGAGGCCGCGGAAGATCCCCCGACCTTCCGGGATCAGGCACAGCCCCTGCTTCGCACGCTGGTTCGGAGCGAGCCGGGTCACGTCCACGCCGTTCAGCACCACTGTCCCTCGATCGGGCCGGATCAGCCCGCTCGCAGTGCGCAGGAGTGTGGTCTTGCCGGCGCCGTTGGGCCCGAGCAAGGCAACGATCGAGCCTCGGGGCACCGAGAGCGAGACGTCGCGCAGCACCGTCAGCTCGGCGTAGCCCGCGTGGATGTCACGCAGCTCGAGTGCCGGAGTCTGGCCGGTCATCGCGCCGGCTCCGTCGCGGCCCGGTCGAGCTGGTCGAGCTCCTCGTCGAGGTCATCGCCGCCTCCGAGATAGGCGGCCTGTACGACCTTGGAGGAGACCACTTCGGCGGCGTCGCCCTCGTGGATGAGCCGACCGAAGTCCAGAACGTAGATGTAGTCGCACACCTCGGTGACCAGGGCCATGTCGTGCTCCACCAGCAGGATGCCGACACCTCGGTCGGCCACGATGTCACGGAGGATCTCGCCGAACCGCGCCGTCTCGGACCGGTCGAGTCCGGACGACGGCTCGTCCAGCAGCAGGATCTGGAAGTCCCCCGCCAGACAGCGGGCCAGCTCGACGAGCCGCCGCTGACCGGTCGACAGTGAGCCCACCGTCCGGTCGGAGAGTTCCAACAGGTCACACTGCCGCAGCGCGTCGGCGGTGACTCCTTCGAGTCGCCGAGCGGTGCCGGGCGTACTGGCCAGGTGCTTGAGCGGGTTCATCCCCGCCCGGCCTCCCTCGTTTCCGAGGGACACGTTCTCCCAGACGGTGAGAGAGTCGAAGAGCTCCATCTGTTGGAAGGTGCGGCCCAGTCCGCGCCGGGCACGGCTCGCGGGGCCGCGGCGGGCCAGGCTGTTGCCGTTGAGGCTGATCGTTCCGGCAGCCGGAGAGTTCAGCCCCGAGCACGCGTTGAACACCGTCGTCTTACCCGCGCCGTTCGGGCCGATGAGCCCGGTGATCCTTCCGGTCGGCGCCGACAGGCTCGCTCCGTCGACTGCGACCAGGCCGCCGAAGGTGACTCGCAGGTCTCGTACTTCGAGCGATCCCGTGGGCACCGTGACCGGTGCTCTGCCCGACGAGGGTGCCTCGAGATGGTGGTCGGCAGCGCGGGCAGGCCTGCGGCGCACGAGCCGATCTATGAACGCCTCGACCCGCGGGTTGCCGTTCTCGGTGGCGAACTTGATCGCCAAGAGGATGGCGGTGACTCCGAACAGCACGTTGAGGTAGTGAGTCGTGTCCGAGCTCTCGATGTAGGACGGGATCACCGCGGTGGCGAAGGCCGCGTTGAGTGCGATCCAGGGCGCACCACCGAGCCCGATCACCACGACCACGAAGAACGTCAGTGAGAAGAAGTAGGAGTAGGACTCGGCGGTTGCCTGCCCGATCGAGGCCCCCTGCAGGATGCCACCGAACGCCGCGAGCGCAGCGGAGACGCAGAACACCAGCAGTCGGGTGACGTTGGTCGAGGTTCCGCTGGTGGCGAGGCCGGTCGGGCTGTCGCCGAGCGCTCTGAGGAGGCGTCCCAAGCGACTTCGGTTGATCGCCATGACCAGCGCGGTCACGGCGATCGCGCAGGCGAGTGCGAAGTAGTAGTACGCCTCGTCGCTCAGGGCGAAGCCCGGTCGCGGCACCTCGATCCCGAGCCCCAATGCCCCGAACATGTAGTCCCGCGAGTAGAACATGTACTGGAGCAGGATCCCGAAGCCGAACGTCGCCAGCGCTAGGTAGAGGCCGGAGAGGCGGATCGCCGGGATGGCGAGCAGTGCTCCGATCGGTACGGCGATCATGCAGGCGCCGACGGCGGCGGCCCACCAGGGCCAGCTCTCATCGGTCGCGAGGTGGGAGAAGCCACACACGCCGATGGCCATGAACCCCGCGTGCGCGAGCGAGACCTGGCCCGAGATCCGGACCAGCAGCGTCAGCGACAGGAACATCACCAACAGGCCGAGGAACCGGGTCCAGTCACCGAGGTGGTAGGTCGAGAACGTTGGGACCAGCAACAGGATCCCCAGGACGATCGCGCCGAAGAAGCATTGGACCTGCCACGGCCCGGTCCACGCGGCGCGCGCTCGCGGCTTCGCGATGGATCGGTCGACGAGCTGGCTCTTCGGGGCGACGAGGAGGACGACGAACAGCACCAGGAACGGAAGTGCGGACGCGAGGCCGGTGAAGTAGCCCGTCGACGCGTAGCGGGTCGCCAGCGCCGAGCCGACGCCGATCGCCAGACCGCCGAGGTAGGTGCCCGGAAGGCTGCGGAACCGGCCCACGGCGGCGGCGCCGAAGGCTGCGAAGAACAGCACCGTCAGCTGGGTCGCCTCGAGGTTGACGAAGGGGATCAGCAGCACACCGGAGGCCGAAGCGAAGACAGAGCCGATGACCCATGCCCAACGACGGATGGCGATCGGGGACGTGCCCGAGATGTCGAGCAGGTCAGGGTCGTTCACCACGGCGCGCATCGCAATACCGGTGCGCGCGGTCTTGAAGAAGACGTAGAGACCGGCCGTCGCCACCAGCCCGACGACGAAGACGATGATCTGGTCCAAGCCGACCACGGTCCCCGCGACCTCGAAGGTCCGCGTCGGGAGGAACTTGGGTACGAATCGCACTTGGATCTGGCCGAACACGATGATCGCCACGGACTGGATGATCAAAAGAACGCCGACCGTCGCCGCGACGCGGATGGAGAGGCTGGCCAGCGCCAGGTCGCGGAACACCCTCTCGAGGACCAGCCCCAGAAGCGGACCGAGGCCGAAGACGGTGAGCAGTGCCGCCGGCTGCCAAGGCATTCCCTGCTGGACCGTGAGCGCGTAGAAGACGTACGCGGATCCGGTCGCCATCGCGCCTTGCGCGAAGTTGAACACCCCGGACGTCTTGTACGTGAGCACCAGGCCTACGCCGGCGAGCGCGTACACGGAGCCCGCTGTCAAGCCGACGATGATGAAGGGCAGCACGGCGGTCTCTCCTAGGTCCCGGTGAGCTTGACGTTGTGAGCGTGGTCACCTGCTCACTAGGAGACAAGTAGCGCCCGTCATCCCGGACCGGACAACGAGAGTTGTCACCGACTCCTGTGAGTCAGGTCACCGCGTCGCGGGACCAGTCTGGTCACACTCGGGAGCGACCTACGTCATTGAGGGCCCGCCTCGACGGCCGCACGCTGTGCGAGAGTCGAGATGAGGAGCCGAGCCGATGGTGGTGAGCATGACCGGGGTCCGGTCATCCACAGTGATCGTGGACGGATTGCGCACCCACTACCTGGAGGCCGGCCAGGGCTACCCTGTCGTCCTCCTGCACAGCGGGGAGTACGGAGCGTCCGCGACGCTCTCGTGGGAGCACAACATCGCGGCACTGGCACAACACTTCCGGGTGCTCGCGCCCGACTGGATGGGGTTCGGCCACAGCGCCAAGGTCTACGACTTCGAGAGCGGCAGCGCGCGACGGGTCCAGCACATGCGCAGGCTCCTCGATGTACTCGCGGTCGACCAGGCACACTTCGTCGGCAGCTCGATGGGCGGTAGCGTCCTGTCGCGCCACGTCGCGGCGGGAACCGGTCTGTTCCCCGCGAGCGCCATGGTGATGTCGGCCGGCGGGGGCTTCGTGCCCAACAACGAGTGGCGGCGGTCGATCGTCGACTTCGACTGCACCTTCGACGGGATGAGGGAGATCCTCTCCGTGCTGTTCCACGACCCGGGCTGGGCGCAGGACGACGACTACGTCCAGCGCCGTCTCGACTCGGCACTGCTCCCCGGGGCGTGGGAGGCCACGGCGGCGGCGCGGTTCCGGTCTCCCGTGTCACCACCCCGAACCGCTGAGGGCCAGGTCGATGGCACGCCGTACGAGGACATCGCGGTGCCGACGTTCGTCGTGGCTGGCGCCGAGGACAAGCTGCGGGAGCCGGGGTACGCCGACGCCATCGCCGCGCGCATCCCTGGTGCGCACCTGTCGGTCTACGCGGGCTGCGGACACCTTCCCCACATAGAGAACGCCGAACGGTTCAACGACGAGGTCGTGGAGTTCTTGCGGGCCGTGCCGGTCTGACCATCGGTCCGGATACCGATCCAGGCCTCAGCGCCCGACATAGCTGCCGGGCCGGCGTTCGCGGAAGGCCTCGGCTGCCTCGGCGTAGTCCTCCAGCGAGCTGACCAGGCCGGCGTGGGAGGCCACCGCGTCCAGGTGCGTGCGGAGATCGACCAGCTCCGCCTGCCGGACGAGCCGACGGATGATGCCCACCTGGACCGGCGGCGCCGCGGCGATCCTCGCGGCAAGCTCATAGGTGCGATCCAGGAGCTCGTCGTCGTCGACCACGTCGTTGACCAGGCCGAGGGCGTGCGCCTCCTCGCCGTCGACCGCGTCACCGGTCAACAGGAGCTCCATCGCCTTGGCAGTGCCGACGAGGCGCGGCAGCAGCCAGGCGCCGCCGTCTCCCGGCACCAAGCCGACCCGGATGTACCCCTCCGACATCCGTGCGCTGCGCGCCGCGAGTCGCATGTCGCACAGGAGCGCCATGTCGAGCCCCGCGCCGACCGCAACCCCGTTGATGGCGGCGATGGTCGGGCACGCCAGGTCTTCGAGCGCTCGCGCTACGGCGTGGATGCGGTCGGTCAGCAGCCGTCGCGTCGCGAGAGGCGTGCTCGCCGTTCCAGCCAGCTCGGACAGGTCGATGCCCGAGCAGAACGCGCCGGGGGCACCGGTGAGCACGACGACGCGCACGTCCTCGTCCTCGGACGCGTCTCGGAGGCAAGCCACCCAGTCCTGGACCATGGCCGGCGTGAAGGAGTTCTTGCGCTCGGGTCGGTCCAGCGTGATGGTCGCGACGTGGTCGACCACGCGGTAGCGGATCGTCACGCGCCTACCACCCAACCCCACAACTCGTGCGCGTGTTCGGCTGCCAGGGCGCCCAGGCGTTCCGCACTCGTCGGTTCGTGGGCCCATTCGTCGCGCCACGACCAGAGCCGGGTGGTGACCAGGTGGAGGGGGTGCTCCTGGGTGAACCCCATCGCCCCGTGGACCTGGTGAGCCGACGCAGCCACCTGCCGTGCGGCGCGAGTCGCCGCGATGGTGCACGCGTGTGAGGCGGCATCGAGATCGACGTCTGGACGCTCGATGAGCTCCATCGCGGTGTCGACGGCGGCCCGGACCGCACCCACCTCCACCGCCATACCGGCCGCATGGCGCTGGACGGCCTGGAACGCCGCGATCGGCCGCCCAAACTGCCGTCGCTCGGTCGCGTGGCGCACCGACATCGTCAATGCGGCCTCACAGGCCCCTGCGATCATGACGGCGCGCACGACGCGCTGGAGCGGTGCTACGGACTCGGCCACTGCCGTCGGCACCGTGGCGCACGCCAGGGCGCGCGAGTCGAGCGCGACGGTGTCTCGCGGCTCCCCGGCCAGGTTCCGACCTGGCACGACGACCGCGTCAGCCAGCGAGACCGCATAGACCACCGGCCCGTCGGGGCTGTCTGCAACGCCGACGAGAGCGTCGGCCTGCCGGGCGTACGGGACGCGCGGGACGACTCCGACCAGCCGCCAACCTCTCGACTCGTGCTCGGCGGCGACGTTGGTGCCTGCCCCGCCGGCAATGGTGAGCATGCCTGCGGGCAGCCCGAGACCGGCCGCGGCCAGCAGTCGCGCCGCGAGGCCATGCTCGGCGAGAGGGAGCTGAGCTCGGTGCAGGGCCGCGAGCCTGGTGACCACCGCCAGGTGCGCGAAGCCACCTCCGCTGCCACCCATGTCCTCCGGTGTTCCCAGCAGGGTGAAGCCGATGGACTCCAGTGCCGCCCACAGCTCCGCGTCGAATCCGCCGACCAGCTGTGCCTGGCGCTCGTCCGTGCAGTGGTCGCGCAGGACGTCCTGCGCCACCGCGGCCAGCTCGAGCAACTCGTCCTCGTCCGCCACACTCACCGGACCCCGACTCCCTTCGCGACGAGCCCCTGAAGGATCTCGTTGGTGCCGCCGCGGATCGTGAAACCCGGCGCGCTCTGGATCGCCTGGGCGAGCAACACGGCCCCCTGGTCGTCGGAGTCCGGGTCGGGCTCGATCGCAAGCACCTCACGGGCGATCTCAACGACGTCGCCCTCGTATCGAGTCCCCAGCTCCTTCACCAGCGCGGCCGGGAGCTCGGCCGATCGTCGCTGCGCCAACTGGACCGCGACGGCGTACGACATCTGGCGCAGGGTCCACAGCCGCGCGATCAACCCCCCGACCGCGCTGGTGTGGCGGGGGTCTCCGGTAGCTCGGGCATAGCGCGCCAGGTGCTGGAGCAGCGGGAACGTCGACAAGTAGCGCTCCGGGCCGCTGCGCTCGAAGCCGAGCTCGGAGGTCACCTGTGCCCATCCCTCGCCCTCAGCGCCGAAGAGCATCGAGTCCGGTACGAAGACGTCGTCGAAGCTGACCTCGTTGAAGTGATGATCGCCAGCCAGGTTGTGGATCGGCCGGATCTCGACCCCTGGCGAGTCGGCCATCACGATCAGCTGCGACAGCCCAGCGTGGCGCGCCGTTTCGTCCAGCGGTCGGGTGCGCACGAGCACGAGCACCGCCTGCGCCCGATGCGCGCCGGTGACCCAGAGCTTGGTCCCGGAGAGTCGCCACCCACCTTCGATCTTGGTTGCCCGAGATCGGACCGAGGCCAGGTCCGACCCGGAGTCCGGCTCACTCATCCCGATGGCGAAGTACACCTCGCCGCGGGCGATCCCGGGAAGGAAGCGGTCTCGCTGCTCCGCTGTCCCGTGCTCGAGCAGCGCCGGCCCCATCTGTCGGTCGGCCGCCCAGTGAGCGTTGACCGGAGCGCCAGCGGCGACCAGCTCCTCGGAGACGACGTGGCGGTGAAGCGGAGTGAGCCCCGCGCCGCCGTACGCGACAGGGAGGGTGATCCCGACCCAGCCGTGCTTGCCGAGCAACCGGCTGAACGACTCGTCCCAGCCAGCGTGCCACCCGTCGCACCGCGGAACGAAGACCCCGTCGACCACGGCCTCGCGAAGGAACGAACGGATCTGCCCACGAAGCACGTCGAGGTCCGCACTGACCGGCGCGGCCGGCGCGTCGAGCACGGGCATCTCACCCATCGCCGTCGAGCTTGCGTCCCATGACGGTCAAGCCTTCGAGCGCCATGCCGTATCCGATGTGGTTGAGCATGCGGTGCTTGAGCTCCTGCACCATCATCTGCCGCGCGTATCGGCGCACGAGCCGCGGTCGCTCGAGCAGCATGTCGGCGAGTTCGTGCGCCCGGGTGAGCAGATTCTCTCGCGCAACGACTTCGCTGACGACCCCCAGCTCGAGCGCCTCGGCCGCGCCGATCCGCTGTCCGGTGAGAAGGAAGTAGCGCCCACGGTTCTGACCGATGAGATGCGGCCAGATGGTCGAAACACTGTCGCCGGGCGCGAACATGCCCGCTTCGAAGTGCGCCTGGTCCGCGAAGACGGTGTCCTCGGTGCAGATGACGATGTCGCTCTGCACGACCAGGTCGGCGTGGGTGAGCGCCGGCCCGTTGACCGCGCCGATGACGGGGCAGTCGATCCCCAGGATGTTCATCTGAAGGTTGATGCCGTTGTGCATGACTCGGTCCCAGGCGTGGATCGAGACCGGCGGGACCTTGCCCACGAGGTCGGCGCCGGTCTCGTCGTCGGGAACGAAGGTCCCCTCGTGGCCGACGACCCCGATCATCCGGTGGTGCCCGATGAAGCTCTCCCCCGCGGAGGTGACGATGACGACTTCGTTGTCCAAGTCTCGCGCGATGTCGCCGAAGCAGTAGGACCACTCCTGGTGAGGGGAGTTCCAGTCGATGGGGCGGCCGCCGTAGTCGAGCGCCCGGTCGGGTTGTCCTGGTTCGTGGATGGTCATGGTGAGGACTCCGCGATCGTCACGCTCGAGCGTGATCGAGTCGTAGCGGTCCTTGTAGGAGTCGAAGTCGTGCGGCTTCATGCGAGGTCCTTGGTGGTCGTGGTGGCGGAGGGTTCGAGACATTCGTGGCCGGCGTTCGCACCGATCTCGTCGGGCGACATCCCGACCTCGGCGAGCACCTCGGCCGTGTGCTGCCCGATGAGTGGCGCATGCCGCCGCAGGCCCGGGATGGCCCGATCGAAGCGAACCGGCGATGGGGTAGCGCGGTAGCGGCCGGCGACCGGGTGCTCCTCGAACGGCAGCTCGGCGACCAGTTCGTCCAGGTCGGCCACGGGCGTGGCAGGGATCTCGTGCAGCGAGCAGAACTCCAGCCATTCGGCCGTCGTGCGCAGTCCGGTGATGGAGTGGACGGTCTGATAGAGGAAGTCGGAGTTGAGAATGCAGTCGCGCAAGGTCGCGCAGCGTGGGTCGCCCACCAGCTCCGCCCGCTCCCCGGCGAGGAACAGCGCTTCGTAGTGGGCGCGCGAGTACGGCAGGACGTGGATCCAGCCGTCGCGCGTCCGCTGCGGTCGACGGTTGGGCGTGAGGATGCGTGGGTAGCCGGCCGGTTCGGTCGAGCCGTCCGCGATGGCGTTGGCACCGTGTTCGACGAGCATGAACGACTTCATGACGTCGACCATCGGCACCTCGATGTGCTGGCCCTCGCCGGTGGTCGCCCGGCGCACCAGCGAGGCGAGGAGCGCGTAGGCGATGGTGAGGCCGCAGACCTTGTCGGCCATGATCGTCGGCGTCAGCATCGGTTCGCCGTGGACGCGGCGGAAGGCGTCGGCGATGCCGGTGGCCGCCTGGATCACGTCGTCGTACGCCGGGTCGTCAGCGCGGTCGGTGTCGCTCGCGAACCCCTGCGCCTGGCAATAGACGAGGTCTGGCCGCACCGCCGCGAGCTCGTCGTAGGTCAGGCCGAGGCTCTTCAGCGAGCGCGGTCGCAGGTTGGTGACGAACGCGTCGCAGGTGGCGACGATGCGTAGCAGCGCCGTACGCCCGGCCTCGGACCTGAGGTCCAGGTCGACATTCCGCTTGTTGCGCAGGAGGTTGAGCGCGATGCCAGACAGCTGCGGGACCGGCCCGCCGCTCATGATCCGACTGGTGTCGCCGGCGGCGCTCTCGACGGTGATCACATCGGCGCCGAGGTCGCCGAGGATCTGGGTGGCGTAGGGACCCATGATCACCGAGCTGAGGTCCAACACCCGGACCCCCGCGAGAGGACCCTCAGCCATGGCGATTCCAGCTCATCACCTCGGCCAGCGGTCGCCGGCGGGCGGGCTTGAACTCCTGCCGATCTGGGTGGCCGACCGCGATGATGCCGGCCTGCGTCATCCGGGGATAAGGGATCTCGAGCAGGTCCGCAAGCTCCCCCTCGAGGTCGAGACCCCGAGCAGTGTAGCTGGTGACGAGACCCCGGGAACGGGCCGCCAGCATGAAGCTCCACGCGGCCGGGAGGATCGAGGCCCACCACGAGGCCTGATCCTGGCGGCTCACGGGCGCCGGTGACTCACGGTACGGAACGACGAGAACCGGAGCCTCGGCCATGCTCCGCGCACCCTCGCGCGCGGACTCGGCCACCGCCGCAGGAAGCCGCGCGCCCGCCTCGGTCGGCTCGTCCGCCTCCCCGTAGTGGCGGGTGAATGCGCGGAGGTAGACATCTCCGACCGCCTTCTTCAGGCTCGCATCGTCGATCGCCAGGAACCGCCAGTCCTGCCGGTTCGCTCCGCTCGGCGCCTGCAGCGCGAGCTCGAGGCACCGCTCGACGGTCGAGCGGTCCACGGGACGCGTGCAGTCCATCCGCTTGCGGACCGCCCGGGTGGTGGTGAGAACGTGGTCGACATCCGGGTGGACGATGGGGTCGGGTGACAAGGCGTGCTCCTCGGTGCGGTCGGGCTCAGGTGAGGTCGAAGGCCGCGAGCAGGCCGGCCAGTGCGCGGAAGTAAGTGGCCCTCATGACCACGGCGATCGTCCGCTCGACGCCCAGCGCCTCCACGAGCGCAATGAAGTCGCCGTCCGAGGGCCGATCTCCGCGGCCGACGGAGGTCGCGACGGCAATCGCCGCGCGCTGACCGTCGTCGAAGCCCGGGTGGTCTCCAGGCTGGGCACTCCGCAACGCCTCCAGCTGGGTGGTCGACAGGCCTGCCGCACCGGCACGCCCGACCTGATGGCGCCATTGCCGGTTCGAGCCCACCACGTGGGCCACCCGCAGTACGACTGGGACGTCGAGTGGGAGCTCGAGCGCAACCGAGCCGCGCATGGCGCCCGCCAGACCGTCCCACGCACGCAGCTGGTCAGGTGCGTGCGCGAGGACTCGGTACAGCGGCGGCACTGCGGCTCCGGCACTGCGGAACTGCTCGAAGACCGCAACGGCCTCGGTGGCTGCCTCGTCGTCGCTGACCGGCTCCAGGCGAGCGATAGCGGCGTTCATGACGAGGGCGCTGCCCGCTCGTCGTCGATGCGCTTGAGGACGTTCAGCGCCTCGCCAGCGGACGGCCAGCCGGCGTAGAAGGCCACGTGGGTCACGATGGCGACCAGCTCATCGAAGGTGACCCCGTTGACGAGGGCCGCACGCAGGTGGTTCTCGAGCTCGCGGGAGCGCGAGGTCGGCACCAGCGCGGCGACTGTGATCATGCTGCGGGTTCGCACGTCGAGGGTGTCGTCGAGCCACACGTCTCCGAAGAGGGTCTCGGTGGTCCACCGCTGCCAGTTCGGGGCGACAGTGTTGCGCTCTGTGATCTTGTCGACGAGCTCGTCGCCGAGCATCGAGCGAAGCAGAGCGAGCCCGGCCGCACCTCGGGCTTCAGGCGTGACTGCAGGATCGGACATGAGTGTCTCCTGGGTAGTGGAGCGGCGATGTCGCGGGGCGCATCGGGCGCTCACGGCATGATCGAGCCGCCGTTGATGTTGAAGTTCTGGCCGGTGATCCAGCTGCTGAGGTCCGACAGCAGGAAGACGATGAAGTTGGCGCAGTCCTCGGGCTCACCGAGCCGGCGCATGGGCAGGCCCGCGACCCGTGCGGCCACCTGTTCCGGCGTGGCGCGATTGAGGTAGAGCGGGGTGTTGAGCCCACCACCCGGCGACACACAGTTGACGCGGACGCCATACTTCCCGACCTCGCGCGCCATCGACCTCGTCATGGTGATGACGCCGCCCTTCGTGGCGGCGTAATGCGTGAGGTTCGGCGAACCGGTCGTACCTACCGCCGAGCTGATCGTGACGATCGCACCACCGGTGCCACGGTCCCGCATGATCCGAGCGGCCTCCTGCGCCGCGACGAACGTTCCCCGCAGGTTGACGTCCTGCACGACCTGCCACTGCTCGGGCGTCATCTCGAGGACGTCGACGTCCGGCGCGATGCCCGCCGAGCAGACGACTCCAAGGGGCCGACCGTCGGCCGCGGCGTCGCGGAGGAAGGACCGGACCTGTTCGTCCACGGAGACGTCCACCTTGACGCCTCGGATGTTCAATCCGTCAGCACGAGCTCGCTGCTCCACGTTCTCCAGCGAGTCGTCGCTGAGGTCCCCGACGACGATGTGCGCGCCCGCCTTCTCGGCCAGCAGTGCGGCCGACCAGCCGATGCCGCGCGCACCACCGGTGATCGCGATCGTGGCGCCGCCGAGCCCGGTGAAAGCCTGCCGCGCAGGATCGGGCGAGGGCATCGGGACCTCCGAGGGCGTCGGCTGCGGCACTGTTGCATCGTTCACCGCATCGGGCGCAGGCGTGAGGACATCGGTCACAACTGACTGCGACTTCGCGGACGCCGCAGCCGCGGTGCGGGTCACGGGAGTCGGTGGAATCCGCGGCGGAAGTAGACCGCAGGTTCCCGGGCGAGGTCGGCCTCGGCCGAGAGGACCTCGCCGACCAGGATGGTGTGGTCTCCGGCGAGATGGCGTTGGTGGCTGCGGCAGTGGAGGGTGACGATCGCCTCGTCCAGCACCGGTAGGCCGTGCGGACCGGGCTGGAAGCCGCCGCCGAACTTGTCGGCTCCCCGCGTCGCGAACCGACCCGCGACCTCCACGTGGTCGGGGTGGATGACCTGGATCACCCACTCTTCGGCGACGGCGAAGGCGGCGTGGCACTCGGCGCTCGTCGCGAGGCAGACCAGGACGAGCGGCGGGTCCATCGACACGGAGCAGAACGACGACGCCGTGAACCCCCACCACCGACCGTCGCTGTCGGTGGTCGTCACGATCGTCACCCCCGAGGGGAACGACGCAAGGGCATCACGAAGCGCGGCCTCGTCGTGGCGGGACACCAACGACAAGGACGCGACGGGTGTTGCCACTTCCGCGGCCTGGCTCATGCCTGCTCGCTCCTCCCGAGACGGTTCGGCCATCTCACAACATCCGGATGGTCCCTCTCCGCTCAGGCGACCAGCCACGACAGGCGTCTCATTGCACTGTGAGCACAGTCACCGCGCCGAGCGCCGTCACCTCGCACAATCCGACGTGCCGAGAACCAGGAGGCGCACGATGAGGGTCCGCGTATCGAGTCGAGGGGAGCTCTCGCTCACCAAGCTGGACGAGTTCGACCGGTTCGACATCGAGGTAGCAGGCGACACCGGGCGCGCCGAGGTCGCGCTTGCCCTCGCCGAGCTTGGCCAACCCACCGACGATCTGAGCCACGTCTTCGTGGAGCCGGCGTGGGTGGTCAGGCAGGGCGGCGAACGCTCCCGCGCCCAGGAGTGGCGCGACGGGTGGGAGGCGATGGCCGCCTTCGCGGCCGCTCACGGCTGGACTGACGATCGCGGCCGGATCCGCGCCCACGTGACGTTCGGCGCGCCTCGGTGACCACCGGATCGTCCGTGAGCTCGGTCGTCGTCGTCGGCGCATCCGCCGCCGGACTCGCGGCCGCTGAGAGCCTGCGCCGAGCCGGATTCGATGGGGCGCTCACGCTCGTCGGTGACGAGGCGCACCAGCCGTACGACCGGCCGCCCTTGTCCAAGCAGGTCCTCAAGGGCGAGTGGTCACCGGAGCGGGTGGCACTGCGACGGCCCGACGGGCTGGCGAAGCTCGATGTGACGTGGCGACTCGGCGTCGCGGCGATCGGGCTCGACGTCGCGCGCCGCGAGATCCGGCTCGCCGACGGCACCGACCTCGCCTACGACGGGCTGGTGATCGCGACCGGCGTGTCCGCGCGCCACCTGCCCTCCGCAACCGACGTGAGCGGGGTCCACACGCTCCGCACCCTGCACGATGCGCTCACCTTTCGCGACGAGTTGCTCTCCGCACGGCGGCTCGCCGTCGTCGGCGCAGGCTTCCTCGGCTCCGAGGTGGCCGCGGTCGGTCGGGAGCTCGGCCTCGACGTGACCCTCGTCGACCCGCTGCCCGCGCCGATGGTCCGCCAGCTCGGACTGCACGTAGGGGGACTGATCGCCGAGCTGCACAAGGGTCGCGGCGTCGACCTACGCCTCGGTGTCGGCGTACGACGGCTCCTGGGCAAGGCCGGCGCGGTGACAGGTCTCGAGCTCGCCGACGACACCCAGGTCGAGGCAGACGTCGTGCTGGTCGGCGTCGGCTCGACGCCCAACACAAAGTGGCTGGACGGGAGCGGGCTGAACACCACGAACGGGGTCGTCTGCGACGCCCACTGCCGCGCCGCCGACGGAGTCGTGGCAGCAGGTGACGTCGCTAGCTGGTTCCACCAGGGCCTCGGTCGACAGGTCCGGCTCGAGCACCGCACCAACGCCGTCGAGCAAGGCGCCGCGGCCGCCCTCGCCCTCATGGAGCCCGATGCCCCTCCGTTCACGCCGGTCCCGTTCTTCTGGACCGACCAGTACGACGTGAAGGTCCAGGTCTACGGGTTGCCCGAGCCCGGGGACGAGGTGCACCGCTCGACGGCCTCACTCTCAGACGACCGGTTCGCGCTGTCCTTCGTGCGCGGGGGGCGCGTCGTCGCCGGGCTCGCCTGGAACATGCCGAAGGAGGCACTCCGACTACGCGCGGCAGTGGCGGAGACGTTCCGCACTACACCGACGAGAGAGGAACCGTGAGATGGCAGGCAACAGAGCAGTCGCCTACCGAGGCCCGGGCCGGGTCGAGGTCATCGACATCGACTACCCGACCTTCGAGCTCAAGGACGGCCCGGGGGTGAACCCGCAGAATGTCGGCCGGAAGGTGCCGCACGGTGTGATCCTTCGGACCGTCGCGACCAACATCTGCGGTTCGGACCAGCACATGGTCCGTGGCCGCACGACCGCCCCGCTCGACCTGGTCCTCGGGCACGAGATCACCGGTGAGGTGGTCGAGGTCGGGCCGGACGTGGAGTTCGTGAAGGTCGGCGACATCGTCTCAGTCCCCTTCAACATCGCCTGCGGCCGGTGCCGCAACTGCAAGGAGGGCAAGACCGGGATCTGCCTCAACGTCAACCCGGACCGGCCGGGCTCGGCGTACGGGTACGTCGACATGGGAGGTTGGGTCGGCGGCCAAGCGGAGTACGTCCTGGTCCCCTACGCCGACTGGAACCTGTTGCGCTTCCCGGACCGCGACCAGGCCATGGCGAAGATACTGGACCTGGCAACACTCTCCGACATCTTCCCCACCGGCTTCCACGGAGCGGTGACCGCGGGCGTCAGCGTCGGCTCCACCGTCTACGTCGCGGGCGCTGGCCCCGTGGGCTTGGCTGCGGCTGCCTCGGCGCACCTGCTCGGCGCGGCCGTGGTCGTGGTGGGGGACCTCAACTCCGAGCGGCTTGCGCAAGCCCGCAGCTTCGGCTGCGAGACGGTCGACGTCGGTGCCGGCCCGATCGCCGACCAGCTCGAGCAGCTGCTCGGCGTACCCGAGGTCGACTGCGGTGTCGACGCTGTCGGCTTCGAAGCCCGGGGCCAAGGCCATGGCGCCGCCGCCGCCGAGGCACCAGCGGCCGTCCTCAACTCCCTGATGCAGGTGACGGCTGCCGGAGGTGCCCTCGGCATCCCGGGCCTCTATGTCACCGGCGATCCGGGAGCTGTCGACGAGGCGGCGAAGGTCGGCTCGCTGTCGCTCGGCCTCGGCACGGGCTGGGCCAAGTCGCTCTCCTTCACCACCGGCCAGTGCCCGGTGATGCGCTACCACCGGCAGCTCATGATGGCGATCCTCCACGACCGCGTCCAGATCGCCGCGGCCGTTAATGCCACCGCGATCCCGCTCGAGGAGGCGCCGCGCGGCTACGCCGAGTTCGACGCCGGTGCCGCCACGAAGTACGTCCTCGATCCGAACGGCTACCTGGCAGCGTGAGCGCCGAGGAGAGCGGCTCCGACCCGCTGGGTCGGAGCCGCCGTCGAGTGTCGACGGGTGCGCTCAGGCGCAGACCTCGTGGCTGCCGTCCCAGCGGTTGAACACCCGGTTCTCGTTGGGCGAAGCCGCCACGTCGGCGCGGGCCTGCTCCCAGAGCCGCTTCCACTCCTGCCAGTCCGTGAGCACGCTGTCGGGGTCGCTCGCGCTGCGTGCGACGAAGGCGGGGTACTCCGCGCGCCCGGTGGGCTGGCCGACCGGCTGGAACCGGCAGTCGAAGCTCCACCGCACGCCATCGCTGGTGTTGGCGAGGGCTGAATGCATCGTCCGCCGGTGCAGGACGATGATGCTGCCGGCAGCGACCGGAAGTGGGATCGCGGTGTCGGGCACCAGCGACTCGGGGATGGCCAACGTGCTGCGCGCGGCATTGCCGGGGCAGTGCGTGATCAGGTCGCCGCGGTGGCTGCTGGGGACGACCCACAGGCAGCTGTTCTCGAGGGTCGCGTCGGTCACCGCGATCCACACGGTCAGCATCTCGGTGTTGTCGACCTCGGGCAGCGCGACGCCCTGGTCCTGGTGCCAGGCCGAACTCTTCATCATCGAGTTGTCGATGTCGGCCGGCAGCAGGTGCTCCGGCGGCTTGATGCGGACGTGCTGGATCGGATTGCTCAAGACCTCCTGCCCCACGAAGTGCTCCACGATGTCGAGGAGTCGTGGGCTGGTGAGCAGCTCGAAGACCGCCGGGCCGTTGTGCACCGGCGTCTCGGCCGTGACGCCTCGCGAGGGCAGCGAGATGTCGAACGGCTGGAAGTTTCCGCCGGTCTCGCTCAGGATCCGGGCGAGTCGCTGTGGGAAGGGCAGTTCGGCGTACGTGGATTGGAGCTGGCCTTCGGCGACCCAGCCCTCGGCGAGCCGGTCGAGGAGTTCCATGTACTCGTCGACAACGTTGGCGATCTCGGTGTCGCTGTAGACGTTCTCGATGACCAGGTACCCGTTCTCCTCGAAGAAGTCCATGTCGACGAGGGGCGGGGTGGTAACTGTCACTGAAGTCCTCCTGTGAGTGCCGCTAGGGCGTCGTGAGCATCTTGCAGGGTAGGCAGCGCTCGAGGGGGGTGCAGTGACTTCGGTCGCTGGGCCACGCGACTGTGGTTCTCCCGGACCTGGACCGTGGTGGGCACGCTGGCCGAGCCTGGATCCAGGCTGAGACGCGCGAGGAGGTGGGTCGATGACTGGACCGCGCAACCGCTACAGGTGGGTCGAGGATCCCGTGGTCGGCCTCGAGCGCGGGGCCCGGCACGAGGAGTGGTCCCATCACGGCCTCAGTGTGACCTCCTCCGGTGACCTCGTCGCCTTCTCGGCTGAGCGACGCAGCCTGCTGATCGCCTCGCGGTCGGGAGGGCCACCTCGCGAGGTGCCTGTCCCGGCGTTCGAAGCACACGACCTGCTGGTCGTGGACGAGGGCGGCGCAGACCGGGTGTGGATCGCCGACATCGGCCTGCGCAGCGTGCGGCAGCAGCACGGGGGCTACACAGTCACCGCGTCGGATGCGGGGGGCCACGTGCTGCTGGTCGGTCTCGACGGCTTCGTCGCGCGCAGTCTGCCGATGCCCCCCGTGCCCGAGTACCGCGACGGGCGCTACTGTCCGGGCGCGATCGCCGTCGACGAACAGCGCCACGGAGGTACCGGCGAGGTGTGGGTCGCCGATCCGTACGGCGCGAGCCTGGTGCATCGATTCGGCGCCGACGGGTCGTACGCCGGCACCGTCCGCGGCGACGAGCCAGGCGGCCCGGGCCGGTTGAACTGCCCCCATGGGTTGGTGGTCGACCGTCGCTCCGAGCGTCCCGAGCTGCTGATCGCCGACCGCGGAAATGCGCGAGTCCTGGCCTACACCTTGGACGGCCAGTTCCTTCGAGTGCTCGGCGCGGACTTCCTGACCGCCCCGAGCTCGCTGGCGGTCGCTGGCGACGTGCTGATCGTGACCGAAAATCGCGGCTCCCGGCTCACCCTGATGGGGACCAACGGCGACCTCATCGAGTTCATCGGATGCGATGACCGAGCGGTCGGACGACCTGGCTGGCCGAACGCACTCGCGGACGACGGGTCGGTCGTCGCACCGAGAGTGCACGACCACCGCTTCAACGCCCCCCATGGGCTCGCAGTCGGCGCGAGCGGCGAGGTTTTCGTGGCCGAGTGGGTGGTGGGGGGTCGGCTGGTTCGCCTCGACCCGACGTGAGGCGATCTCCGCTGCAGTCGCGACGGGCTCCTGTATCTTTCGGAGAAGTCTCCACATGCCGTAGCGGAGATATCGCCACAGAGCGAGGTGAGGCACCGATGCGCTCCGATGCGCGCGAGAACCGCAACCGCATCCTCGAGGTGGCGCGCGAGGCGTTCGCCGAGGGTGGAGAGCCGTCGATGAACCAGATCGCCCAGCGCGCGGGGGTCGGCCCGGGGACGCTGTACCGCAACTACCCGTCGCGCGAGGCGCTGGCGATGGCGGTCTATCAGCAGGAGATCGAGCGCCTGGTGGACTCCGTGTCAGGCCTCTTGGCCGAGCTGGAGCCGGTCGAGGCCCTGCGCCGTTGGACCACGGCGTTGGTCTCGGCGATGCGCAAGAAGCACGGTCTCGGCGATGCGCTCAGTCCTGGCGCCCATCAGTCGATCACCGAACAGAGCTATGGCCCGGTAGTTGCGGCGATCACCGAGCTTCCCTCCGCGGGGCAAGCCGACGGCACGATCAGGGCCGACGCCGACCCTCGCGACTTCCTCCAGTTCACGGGCGCACTGTGGCGCGCCGCGCCCGGCAAGGGCGACAGGTCGCAGGCCATGCTCGGCTTGCTGCTCGACGGGCTTCAGTCACACCGCTGACCACGGCCCACGCGTCGTTCCACGGCTTGCGACTGTCATCACTGCACGTTGTCCGGGGCCCTCCTAGGTTGCTCTGGTGCCGAGTGGCAAGGCCGTCGCCGAGACGCAATCGCGCGTTGACGGAGACAACTGGCTCGCCGCCACGTTGATCCTCGGCTCGGTGATGAACCCCATCAACACCACCACGATGGCGGTCGCGCTGACTCCGATCGGGATCGCCTTCGGGGCCTCGCCGGCTGAGACCGCGTGGCTCGTGTCGGTCTTCTACCTCTCGACCGCGGTGGGACAGCCGGTAGCCGGCCGCCTCGTCGACACGGTGGGCGCACGGCGCACATTCCTCGCGGCATCGTCCGTCATCGCTATCGCCGGTGCGCTCGGGACCTTTGCGCCGTCACTGTGGTTCCTGGTCGGCACCCGCGTGCTACTCGCCCTCGGCACGTCGGCCGCGTACCCGGCTGCGATGTCGGTGATCCGGAGCGAGTCAGACGCGGTTGGCGACTCTCGCCAGAGGGCCCTGCTCACCGCGCTCGCGATGTCGAACCAGGCGCTGGCGGCGGTCGGGCCCGTGGTGGGTGGCGTCCTGCTGTCGACGGGCAGTTGGCAGCCGGTATTCGCGATCAACGTGCCCCTGGCTCTCGTGTGCATCGGTCTCGGGGCGTGGCGGATTCCCCGGTCGCAGGGCGGAGAGCCCACGACCTGGCGGCAACTCGATCCCGCGGGCGCGATTCTCTTCACTGTCTCTCTCGTCGCCTTGATGCTGTGCTTGATGCAGCCCGACAGGCTCCTCGCGTACGCCGCGCCGGTGGCCCTGGCAGCTGGTATCGCGCTCGTCGTGGTCGAGCGACGCGCGACCGAACCGTTCCTCGACGTACGACTCCTGGCGACCGATCGTCCGCTGACCTTGACCTTCCTCAGGCAGGCGCTGAGCCTGAGCGCAAGCTTCTGCTACGTCTACGGCTTCACACAGTGGCTCGACGACGTACGCGGATTCGGCGCGACGACGACCGGGCTGATGGTCGCGCCACTCTTCGTGGTCTCCGTCCTCGTGTCCGCGATCTTGGTGCGATCACGGGCCATCCGTGCGCGCCTCGTCTCCGGCGCCGTCTGCAGCCTCGCGGCCGGCATCGTGGTGCTGACGATGCGCGACGAGAGTCCGCTTGCTCTCGTCATCTCTGTCAGCGTGCTCCTCGGAATCGCCCAGGGGCTGAACGGTCCGGCGTTGCAGTTGTCGGTCTTCACCCAGTCGCGGCGCGAGCGGATCGGCACCTCGGCAGGGTTGCTGCGCACGTCGGGCTATCTCGGTGCCATGGTCTCTGCTGGGGCGGTGGCCGCCTGCTTCGCAGACGCGGCGACGCTGCACGGGCTGCACCGGCTGAGCCTGTTCATGCTCGGTGCCAGTGCGCTGCTGCTGGTCGTCTCTCTCCTCGACCCGGCGATCCGACGACCGGTCCACGCCAAGCGAAACCCTGAGGGCGCCGGGGCGGCTGTGACCTAGGTCGTCGGCCGCACGCACAACTGTCACTGACACGCGGACCGCCCCGCGCTTGCATGGTCGCTCATCGACGAGGAGGTCGCGATGTCCGTCGACCCGAACATGTACCGTCAGGTCTTGGGCCAGTACCCGACCGGGGTTGTCATCATCACCGCACTCGCTCCTGACGGCGAGCCGCTGGGCATGACGATCGGGTCATTCACCTCGGTGTCCTTGGACCCGCCGCTGGTGGCGTTCATGCCGTCCAAGACATCGAGCTCTTGGGCTGCACTCCGAGAGGCGAGCGATCAGTTCACGGTGAACGTGCTCGGCGCAGATCAGGAGGAGGTCTGCCGAGCGATCTCGATCCGCAAGCAACGCAAGTTCGTCGACCTGACGTGGCGCCCCTCCCCCGCGGGGAATCCCATCCTCGACCGCGCCGTCGCCTGGCTCGACTGCACCACCGAATCGCGCCTCGACGCCGGCGACCACGAGATAGTGCTCGGTCGGGTGCACGACCTCCAGGTAGCCCACGACGGCTACCCCCTGCTCTTCTTCCGTGGTGGCTACGGCTCGTTTGTACCGATGTCGATGGCGTCCGGCGACGTCGGTCTCGGCGAGGTCCTCGAGCTGGTCGATTATGCCCGCGGTCCGATGGAGGAGCTCTCCTCCGAGTTCGGTGTCGAGGTGACCGCGGTCGCGCAGGTTCGTGACGAGCTCGTGGTCGTCGCGGCTGTCGGCCGGACACCCGAGAGCGGAATGCCGACGCGCGTGGGCACCCGCACTCGCTTCGGCGCTCCGTTCGGCAGCATCTTCGCGGCGTACGGCGGCACAGCCCTACGTCGCGCATGGCTCTCAGGTCTAGGCCCGACCGCGCCGAGCGACATCGATCTCGATGCGCGGCTCGACGCGATCCGAGATCGGGGCTACGCGATGACGCTGCGCCACCACTACGACATCGAGACGACGGGGATGCACTATCGCGGCCGGGGCCGCGAGGCCCGCTCGCGCACCGAGGGAACGATCCGGTCGGAGATCACCAAGTTGGTCGACGCGCCTTCGCTCGTCGACCACCGCGAGCTGTCAGCCGCCGACGTGCGCGCGATCCAGGCGCCGGTATTCGCGCCCGACAGGTCCGTCGCTTACGCATTGCTCTGCTGGGCACCGACCGACTCCGCTGACCGTAAACTGCTGTCCCGACTGCAGCGAGCAGTTGTGGACGCCAGCCGCCTCAGCACCCAGCGCATCGCCGCATCCCAGCCAGCGCAGCGCCCGCGGCTCTGACTCCCGAGGACGGCGGTTGAACTGCCGGCGAGAAAGCCCGATGGGCACCGCAGCAGTGCGATGCCCATCGGGTCAGCCTCCGATCAACGAGTCAGGACTCTCGACGAAGCCCCGTGTCGCTCACCTTCCTGTCAGAGCACACCGGCATCACTTGGGCGCGAAGCCCTTGGCGATCTCGGCGATCTGCGCGCTCACGGCGGCATCCGCAGCGACCGGGTCAGTGCCGTCAGGAGTCAGCCACTGGCCGTCCTGCAACTGGAACGGGAAGTACACGTTGAACAGGCTGGGCTGACCCTTCGTGTAGGTCAGGGCCGGCGCCAGACCACCCAGGGTCTCACCATCCAGTGCGTAGAGCCCGTTGAACACCGTATCCGTCGTCACGTCCTTCGACCCAGAGGCCGCGACCGCGGCCTCGAAGAGCTTGCCCGCGATCCATGTGTCGATGGAACTAGAGTTCATCGGGACTTCGCTGGTCCCCACCTCGGGGGCGTACTCCTTCATCGCCGCCTGGAACTCCTTGGCCGCGGGCGAGGAGTCGACGAAGAACCCTGGATTCGTCCCGACGAACTTCGCGCCGTTGTAGACCGGTGAGGTCTCGCGAAGGTTGTTCGCCGCCTCCGCCACCTGGATCAACTGGGCGTTGAACCCCAGCTTCTGACACTGTTCGCCGATGCGGTCGGTGACCGCGCTCGCCACACTCATGTTGTAGGAGCTCACGCCGGCGTCCTTCATTGCCATGCACACGGCCGAGTAGTCAGACGAGTCGCCCGCCACGGCACCCGCGTAGGCGAGGTCGACCCCGACGGCGTCCCCGAACTGTCCGAGGATCGTCGAAGCTGCCTTGCAGGCCGGGGCCTCGGCGCAATAGAGCATCGCGATCTTGTCACCGGACTTTGCGGCCTCGTTGGCGATCGCCCAGAACGACGCCACGATGTTGCCACCAGTGCTGAACCAGTTCGGGTAGCCGACCATCTCGGGGGCGTTCGCGTATCCGCCGACCACCGGGATGTTCTTCTCGAGAGCGTACGGCGCCCAGCCTGCGGCGCTCACCGAGTGCTCTCCGACGATCGCGACGACATCGTCTGTCTCGACCATCTTCTTCACGGCCGTCGCACCCGCCGCCGGGTCGCCCTTGTCGTCGGCCACGATCACCTCGACCGGCCGGCCGTCGATGCCACCGTTGGCGTTCACCGCATTGGCCCATGCCTTGATCGCGTACGGCGCATCGGCGTGTGACTGCGCGGTGACTCCGCTGAACGTTCCGATCGTTCCCACCTTGATCGGCTCACCGGTGAGGCCGTGCGTGGTGTCGCCTGAACTATCCGACGAACCACACCCTGTCACTGCCAGTACCAGCGCGAGGACCACCCCCAGGACCGCCCCTGGATAGCGCTTACCCACCACATCAGTTCCTTCCTCGACAACCGGGCGACATCCCAGTCAGGTTGGGTAAAGAGTGGAAGCGAGCACCCGGTTCGACTACGACGCCCATCACCGGTGCATGTGAGTACGGTCACCAATCGGCGCGTCTCGGCCGCCGTCACGCGCGCAGACTGCTCGCTGCCTCAGCGCATGATGAGCGGCAGGCTGTGCCAGCCATGCTGCAGAGGCGATTCGACTCTCTTCGGAGTGCCCGCGAGCTCGACGCTGGAGAATCGAGCGAGGAACGTCTCCAGCATGACTCTCACCTCGAGACGAGCCAGCGCTGCCCCGATGCACGCGTGCTGACCGTATCCGAACGACAGCACACCGGTCTCGGTGGCTCGGGTGATGTCGAACGTGTCGGGGTCTGACCAGTAGTCCTCGTCTCGGTTGGCCGCGAAGTAGTGGAGGAAGACGTACTGTCCCTTCTTGATGGTGCGGCCGCGCATCTCGATATCTTGCTTCGCGTTCCTCATGAACCCAGGTACGGGAGTGACCCATCGGAGCACTTCCTCGATCGTGCCCTTGACGAGACTCGGGTCGGCCACGAGCTTCGCCAACTGGGATGGGTGTTGGGCGAGTGACCACATCGTCGCCGACATGGTGTTCCGGGTCGTGTCGATGCCGGCCAGCAAGGTGAGTTCCGCGAGCGTCAGCACGTTGGCTCGAGTGACCGCCTTGCCGTCGAGTTGGGCGCGACCCAGGATGCTCATCAAGTCGACCCCCGGATTCGCGCGCCGTCGATCGAAGAGGTCGAGCAGGAAGACCTTCAGATCGTCCAGGTTCGACGCCGCCTCGGCGAGTTCCTCCTGACTGAGGGCAGCGCCGACCTTCGGCATCTCGTCTCCCCAGAAGATGATCTGCTCGACGTCGATCTCCTCGGGGGGGACGCCGACCAGCTGACACACGACGATCGTCGGAATGATGCGCGCAAAGGAATGCACGAAGTCGAAAGCCTGACCGCGAGGAACAGCATCGAAGAGCTCTCTCGTCTTGGCCCGCAGACTGTCCTCGAGCGCACCGATCGCATTGGGAGTGAAAGCGGGCGCGATCGCCCGTCGAATCTCGCCGTGCCTGGGAGGGTCCTGCACCGAGACGAGTTCACCGTCGGGGTCGAAGAAGTCGAGCGCAACGTTGCGACCGAATCTGGCGTCGTTGATGAGCACACCCTGCTCCACCGAGAAGAGCTCTGGCGTGCGAGACGCGAAGCGAACGTCGTCGTACTTGTTGAGGATCCAGAAGTCCAGCGGCTTGTAGTGGAACACCGGCTCGGTCTGCCTCAACCACCGAAGAACTGGTGCACTTCTCACGTCGTAGAACTGCCAGTCCTCGACCTTGACCTCGTCACTCAAGCTTGCGGTCGTCATGGTGTCTCCCGCCCGGGCGGTCCAGAGGATGGGTGTGAGGCGCTCAAGAGAAGTGGCTGATCTCCCGCGTCGGGTGCCGTAACCCCAACATTGCGCCCACCTCGCAGCGACGACTTGGATCACCGAGCCAGGTGACTCGGATCACGGCCCTGGTGCGTGGTCTTCCGTGAGCTGCCGGCAAGGGTCAGTGGTGAACGCCGGTGGCCACCGCATGACCCTCGACGTCGACGTCGGGGACCAGGCGGTCCAGCCATCGGGGCAGCCACCACGCACGGTCGCCGAGGATCGACATGACGGCGGGTACGAGAGTCATCCGGACGAGGAAGGCGTCGACGAACACGCCCAGCGCCAACGCGAACCCGATCACCTTCAGGGTCGGGTCCTCGATCAGGACGAAGCCTGCGAAGACGGAGGTCATGATCAGTGCGGCGGCGGTGACGACGCGCGCACCGTGCTGTACCCCACGAATCGTCGCGGCCTGGGAGTCGGCACCGGCAGCGTGCTCCTCCCGCATTCGCGAGACCAGGAAGATCTCGTAGTCCATGGCGAGGCCGAACAGGATGCCGACCAGGAGGATCGGCAGCAGGCTGTCCACCGCTCCCGTCCCGGAGGCGCCGACGAGATTCGCGAGCCAGCCCCACTGGAAGACCGCGACGGTGACGCCGAACGTGGCACCGAGGGACAGCAGGAACCCGACCGTGGCCTTGATCGGCACGAGCAGCGACCGGAACGCGACCGTCAGCAGCAGGAGCGATAGTCCGACCACGATCAGGAGGTAGACGGGGAAGGCCCCGGCCAGCCGCTCTGAGACGTCGACGCCGACTGCGGTGAGGCCGGTCAGGTCGAGTGACTCGTCACCCGCCGGGAGATCGGCCACCGTGTCCCTGATGTCGTGGACGAGCTCCTGTGTCGAGGCGCTGCTCGGTCCGTCCTGCGGGAGGACCAGCAGGGTGCTGGTCGTGTCGCCCGCGTTGGCGCCGGCCGGAACCACCTGAACGACACCATCGAGCGCGGCGATACGAGTGGCTGCCTCGCTCACCAGCTCTGCGGTCCGCGTCGGCGAGTCTGTACTGCCGACCAGGATCAGCCGGGCGTTGTACCCGGCGCCGAACCCGTCGCTGATGAGGTCGTACGCCAGCCTCTGCGGCGTCCCCTCGGGCGCGGATCCGTCGTCGGAGAGCGCTAGGCGCAGACCGAGCAATGGCGACGCGAGGACGAGCAGCGTGATCAGCCCGGTCCCGAGGACACGCCCGCGGTTCGGCAGCACCCACGCCACCCAGCGCAGGCCGAGTTCCGGCCGGCGGTTCCGGGCGGTCCCGTCGCCCGGCGATGCGCGACGCACAGAACGTGGGAGTACCAGCCGCCCGCCGAACGAGAGCAGCGCGGGAAGCAGGCTCAGCGACACCAGCACCGCAATGGCCACCGTGCCCGAAGCGGCCAGACCCATGATGCCGATGAACGGGATGCCCACCACAGCCAGCGCCGCGAGGGTGATGACCACCGTCAGGCCGGCGAAGACGACGGCGGATCCGGCCGTGGCGACAGCGCGACCAGCAGCTTCGTCAGGCTCCAGGCCCGAGGTGCGCAGGGTTCGATAGCGGGCGGTGATGAACAGCGCGTAGTCGATGCCGACCGCGAGCCCGAGCATCAGGGCGAGGATCGGCGCGGTGCTGTTGAGGTCGACCACGCCCGACAGCGCTGTCAGCCCGAGCAGCCCCAGTGCAACGCCGATGAACGCGTTGAGGAGCGTCATGCCCGCTGCGACCAATGAGCCGAGGGTGAGAATCAGGACGAAGAGCGCGATCAGCACTCCGATCCCTTCGCGGCCGCTCACCGCCGCCGGGCCACTGGCCACCGCTCCCCCCGGCGCGACAATCAGGTGCATCGCCGTCGTGGCATCCGCCAGCTTCAAGAAGGCATCGCGCTGGTCCTGGTCCACGTCATGGTTGGGCTCGTCGTACTGCACTCCGAGGATGGCCGTCCGCCCGTCGGCGCTGACCAACGCGGCGTCGTACGGGGACTGCACCGAGACGACTCCTGGAAGCTTCGCGACCTCGGCGGCCAGCGTGGCAACGTCGTCCTGGACATCCGGATCGGCGAACGTCCTGCTGTCCGGGGTGCGTAGCGCGACGACGCCACTGGCAGCGGCCGCGGCGGGGAACTCCCGCTCGAGAGCGTCGAGCGCCCGCTGGGACTCGGTGCCCGGGACCGTGAAGGACGTCGACCGAGGGCCCGCGAACGAGACGGCCGACACCACGACGGCAGCGATGATCACGACCCAGACGGCGAGGACCGGGAAGCGGTGGCGGAACGAGAACCGTCCGAGTCGGTACAGCAGCGATGCCATGCGTTTCCTCTTGACGACGAATAGGAGACCGGCGGTCTGTTATCGCCAGCCTAACACAAGAGACCACTGGTCTTTTTCCTAGCGCGAGGAGCGCCTCCAAGGTCCCAGCGGGTTGTTATGGTCCGGCGGTGGCATCGGAGTTCCAACGTGCGCGACGACCCGAGCAGGTCGCCGAACGGCGCGCGGAGATCCTCCAGGTCGCGCGAGAGCTTCTCGCCGAGCACCGGCTGGCTGAGATCAGCCTGCGCGAGCTGAGCTCGCAGGTCGGCCTGGCCAAGTCCAACGTGCTGCGCTACTTCGACAGCAGGGAAGGGATCTTCCTCGAGCTCCTGGACGTCGAGTGGCGCACGTGGCTGGACGAGCTCGAAGGGTCGTCGGAGGTCATGACGCTCAGCCGAGCACGACACGCACGACCCATCGCCGTGGCTGACCGGCTCACGGAATCACTCGCCGAACGCCCGCTGCTGTGCGAGTTGCTGAGCAGCCTGGCATCGGTGCTCGAGCACAACATCTCACTCGAATACGCCCGCAACTTCAAAGCGCGAGCGGCGGAGAACGCCGTGCGTCTCCGGGAGTGGCTACGTGCCAACCTGCCGAACCTCGAAAAGGCCACGGCGCACTACCTTGCCGGCGCCGTCACCCTCGTCGCGGGCGCTCTGTGGTCGTACCAGAGGCCGTCTGCGAACGTCGCTCTCGTCAACAAAGAGATGGGCGGGCTGCCCGCCCAGCCGTTCGTCGACAACCTTCGCGTCGGGTTGCGAACCTATCTCGTCGGGGCGTCGGAACTCCACGGCCTGCTGTGAGCCGCGCGGCCGGCGGGAGATGGCGGCCCGCTCGTGATGACCAGAGAGTCGTGCGGGGAGGATACTCAGCGGCATGACGAGCGCCAGCCCGTGGGTTGCGGGTTGCGCGTAGACGGCCGGAACGCTTCAGGATCACCGAAGCTTGGGAGGAGGCCGAGTCTGACGCGTCGTGGCGTCTCGGCCATCGGCCGGCCGTGGACGGAATCCGAAGCAGTACCGGCCACCTGGTTGCTGGCGGGCCTTTCATGGCGATTGTCGGCAACGCTCGAAAATGAGGCCGATCCGACGCTCGAAAACGAGGCCACCGG
>ERZ761607.1199-NODE-1199-length-34205-cov-12.758360_pt1 | contig 34205 bp, 28 predicted proteins | sample MGYA00511164_ERZ761607 | MGnify/ENA primary metagenome ERZ761607 (study PRJEB28899, sample SAMN02445080) | bioreactor sludge metagenome | biome: EBPR sludge | place: Australia: Brisbane, Thorneside Wastewater Treatment Plant | collected 2011-06-22 ... | reverse complement strand
ATCTGATCGGCTACGACACGGGTCCGGGCTGGCGCTACTTCCCGTCGGTTCCCGAACTGCTCGTCACATTCGGCATGACCGCGGTCGCGGTGCTTGGCTTCATCGTCGTCACCCGCATCTTCCCGGTGCTGCCGCGCGAAGAAGCGAGCGCCCACTGAATTCGGGAACCAGGAGAAAGAAATGTCCAAACGAATCACCATCGACCCCATCACCCGCATCGAAGGCCATCTGCGCGTCGATGTCGAAGTCGACGGCGGCCGGGTGAAGAAGGCCTGGGCTTCCGGCCAGATGTTCCGCGGCGTCGAGACCATCCTGATCGGCCGCGACCCGCGCGACGCCTGGGCGATCACCCAGCGCATCTGCGGCGTGTGCACGACGGTGCATGCGATGGCCTCGGTGCGCGCGGTGGAAAACGCGCTGCAGCTGGAAATCCCGGTCAACGCCCAATACATCCGCAACATGATCATGCTGGCCCACGCCGTGCATGACCACATCGTGCACTTCTACCACCTCTCGGCGCTCGACTGGGTCGACGTGGTTTCCGCGCTCAAGGCCGATCCCGGCAAGGCGGCCAGCCTGGCGCAGAGCCTGTCGACCTGGAAGGGCAACAGCAAGGCCGAGTTCACGCAGGTTCAGGACCGGCTCAAGGGCTTCGTCGGCACCGGCCAGCTCGGCATCTTCACCAACGGCTACTGGGGCCACCCGGCGATGAAGCTGGCGCCGGAAGTCAACCTGCTGGCCGTCGTGCATTACCTGCAGGCGCTCGAGGTCCAGCGCCACGCTTCCAAGATCGTCGCCATCCTCGGCTCGAAGTCGCCGCACATCCAGAACGTCGCGGTCGGCGGCGTCGCCAACGCGCTGTCGCTCGATTCACAGTCGGTGCTGACCATGGAGCGCCTGATGGCGGTCAGGAAGTGGATCGATTCGCTCGACGACTTCGTCAAGAACGTCTATCTCATCGACGTCGCCGCGATTGGCGCGTTCTATGCGGACTGGACGAAACACGGTCGCGGCATCACCGATTATCTGTGCGTGCCGGACATTCCGCTCGACGGCAAGGGCGCCGAGTTCGCGCTGCCGGGCGGCCACATCGAGGGGGGAAAGCTCGAAAGCTTCAGGCCGATCAAGACCTTCGGCGACAAGTATTTCGTCGATGGCGTCGCCGAGGCGGTCAGGCACTCGTGGTACGACTACAAGGGTGGCGACGACAAGGCGCTGCACCCATACAGCGGCGAGACGACGCCGAAATACACCGACTTCCAGGATGACGGCAAGTACTCGTGGCTCAAGGCGCCGACCTTCTACGGCAAGCCGATGCAGGTCGGACCGCTGGCCCGGGTGCTCGGCATGCTGGCCGCCGGCCACGAGCCGACCAAGCAATACGCGACGACGGCGCTCGATCTGGTTTCCAGCCTGGCCGGCGCCAAGGTCGGGCTCGACGCCATGCACTCCACCATCGGCCGCCATGCCGCGCGCGCCATCGGCTGCGCGGTGCAGTGCGACGAACTGGCGAAGCAATGGGATCTGCTGATCGCCAACATGGCCAAGGGTGATCTCAAGACTTTCAACCATCCCGCGTTCCCGAAAGGCGAGCAGCGTGGCATGGGCTTCCACGAAGCCCCGCGCGGCGTGCTGTCGCACTGGGTGGTCATCGACTCCGGCAAGATCAGGAACTACCAGTGCGTCGTCCCGACGACGTGGAACGCGGCGCCGCGCAACGAGAACAATTCGCCCGGCGCCTACGAGGCCTGCCTGGTCGACAATCCGGTGGCCGATCCCGAGAAACCGCTGGAGGTGCTGCGCACCGTGCATTCCTTCGATCCCTGCCTGGCCTGCGCCGTCCATGTCGTCGACCAGGAGAACCGTCCGGTGGTCACCGTTTCGGCTGTTTGATCCGGCGCAATTCATTCCATCCCGGGAGGCGCGACACTGGGCGCGCCTTCTTTCTGGTGACGACCATGCGCATCGTGGTTCTCGGCCTCGGCAACATCCTGCTCTCCGACGAAGGGGTCGGCGTGCGCGTGGTCGAGGCGCTGGCCGCGGGTTGGCAGGCGCCTGATGAAGTCGAGTTCGTCGATGGCGGAACCTGCGCGATGGAAATGCTCGAGCAACTCGAAGACCTCGATGCCCTGATCGTCGTCGACTGTGTGCGCGGCAACCGGGCTCCGGCAACGCCTGTCGTGCTCAAGGGCGCCGAGGTGCCCGTCTTCTTCAGGACCAAGCTGTCGCCGCATCAGGCCGGCCTTTCCGATGTCCTGGCGAGTCTCGAATTCACCGGCTGCGCCCCGCAGGAGACCGTCATCATCGGGATCGAGCCGGTATCGCTGGCGCTTGGCATGGAGCTGAGCCCCGCCGTCGCGGCGCGCTTGCCCGAGCTGGTGGCGCTGACGCTCACCGAACTGCGCGCCCGCGGCGTGACGATCGAGGAGCGCGCCTGATGTGCCTGGCGATCCCGATGCAGGTGGTGGCCCTCGCGGGTGACGGCGATCTTGCCTGGGTCGAACGCGCCGGCCGCCGCCAACTGGTCAACATGATGCTCATCGGCCCACAACCGCCCGGCGCCTGGGTGCTGACTTCGCTCGGACTGGCCAGGGAAGTCGTCGAGCCGGGGCAACTGGCGCTGATCGAGGAAGCGCTCGCCGCTCTGGCCGCATCGCTGGCAGGCGATCACGAACCAGGTCGCGATTTCGGCGACCTTCAGCCGAAGTGAGCGACCGCATCCGCCAGCCTGCCCTGACGCCGCCGCCGATCCGTCCGGCGCAGCCGAGGGAAGCGGAGCCGGGCGCCTGGCTCGAGGCCCACTACCGTCACCTGTGGGTGACGCGCATGCGCGACATGCCCTTCGTCAATCCGGCGCTGAGCGTCGAGGCGATCGGCTTCCGGCGTCACGACGGTGACTGGCTGGGCGTGATGATCACCCCGTGGTTCCTGAACCTGTTCCTGATCCACGGCGGCGGCACGCTGTGGGGCGACATTCCGGCCGGCGAGCGGCGTTACCTCAACCTGCCCTGCGGCACCCTGCAGTTCCTGGCCGACGACGACCCGGATCTCGGCCCGTACCAGTACTGCCCGCTGATTGCACCGGTCAGCGCCCTGCCAGACATGGCGACCGCGCGCCAGGCGGCGATCGAGGCGCTGGCGACGGTGTTTGCACCGCCGCCGGAAGCGCCGGCCGATGCTTCGGTGCAATCGCCGGCGGCGGTCGCTGACAAGCCGAAACCCGTGTCAAGACGCGGTTTTTTGAGTACGCTTGTCGGACGGCGGTGACCCTGCCGCGCGGGCGGGGAGTTCAGGAGGTTCGCAATGTGTCTGGCAATTCCAGCGCGGGTCGTCGAACTTGGCGCGGACGACCGCGCCGTGGTCGATCTGGCTGGCGTGCGCAAGGAAATCTCGCTGGCGCTGGTCGACGGCATCGCGCTCGGCGACTACGTGATCGTGCACGTCGGCTACGCGCTGAACAGGCTCGACCCCGACAAAGCGGCGAGAACCTTGGCGCTGTTTGGCGAAATCGGCCAGTTCGACGCCGGCACGATGGCTGGCTGATGAAATTCATCGACGAATTTCGTGACGGCGAACTTGCGCGGGGGCTGGCCCGGGCCATCCATCGCGAAGCGGGAGCGGATCGCCGTTACCACTTCATGGAATTCTGCGGCGGCCATACGCACGCGATTTCACGCTACGGCGTCTGCGACCTGCTGCCCGGCAATGTCCGGATGATCCACGGCCCCGGCTGCCCGGTCTGCGTGCTGCCCATCGGCCGCGTCGATCAGGCGATCGGGCTGGCGCTGGAAGAAGGCGTCACCCTGTGCACCTATGGCGACTGCCTGCGCGTCCCCGCCTCGGACGGGCTGTCCCTGCTCCAGGCCAGGGCGCGCGGCGGCGACATCCGCATGGTGTATTCGAGTGCCGACGCCGTGGCGCTGGCGCAAAGGGATGCGCAGCGGCAGGTCGTGTTTTTCGCCATCGGCTTCGAGACGACGACGCCGCCGACCGCGGTGGCGATCAAACAGGCGGCCGCGCTCGGCTTGCCCAACTTCTCCGTGCTGTGCTGTCACGTGCTGACTCCATCGGCGATTGCCAGCATTCTCGAATCGCCGGAAGTGCGCCGGTGGGGGACCGTGCCGCTCGACGGCTTCATCGGTCCGGCCCACGTGTCGACGATCATCGGCAGTCGCCCTTACGAGTTCTTCGCCGAGGAGTACCGCAAGCCGGTGGTCATCGCCGGCTTCGAGCCGCTCGACGTGCTGCAGGCGATCCGCATGCTGATCCGCCAGGTCAATGAAGGGCGAGCCGAAGTCGAAAACGAGTTCTCCCGCGCCGTCGACCGCGACGGCAACCTCAAGGCGCAGCGACTGGTCGCCGAGGTGTTCGAACTGCGCAAGCAGTTCGAGTGGCGCGGGCTGAACGTCCTGCCCTACTCTGCCCTGCGCATTCGCAGCCAGTTCGCCGAATTCGACGCCGAAAGGCGTTTTTCGCTCGCCTATACGCCGGTGCCCGACCACAAGGGCTGCGACTGCGGCGCCATCCTGCGTGGCGTCCGGCGGCCTGCGGACTGCCGGTTGTTCGGGACCGTGTGCACGCCGGAAAACCCGGTCGGCTCGTGCATGGTCAGCCCGGAAGGCGCTTGCGCCGCGCACTACACCTATGGGCGCTACCGCGATGCCTGAGGCGCGCAAGGTGTACGCCCGGCGCCTCGACATCCGGCATGGCCAGGTCGAACTGGCGCATGGCTCGGGCGGCCGGGCGATGGCGCAGCTGATCGACGAACTGTTCGCCAGGCATCTCGGCAACGAATACCTCGCCCAGGGCGACGATGGCGCGCTGCTGCCGGCTCCCGGCGCCGGTCGCCTGGTGCTGGCCACCGATTCGCATGTGGTCTCGCCGCTCTTCTTTCCCGGCGGCGACATCGGCTGTCTCGCCGTCCATGGCACGATCAACGACGTGGCGGTGATGGGCGCCCGGCCATTGTGGCTTTCCGCGTGCTTCATCGTTGAAGAGGGGTTCAAGCTCGCCGAACTGGCGCTGATCGTGCAGAGCATGGCGGCGGCCGCGACCGCCGCCGGCGTGCCGGTCGTCGCCGGAGATACCAAGGTGGTCGAGCGCGGCAAGGGCGACGGTGTCTTCATCACGACCACCGGCGTCGGTATCGTCGCCGAAGGCATGGAACTCTCGGGCCGCGCGGCCCGACCGGGCGATGCGATCCTGGTATCGGGAACCTTGGGCGACCACGGGATGGCGATCATGGCCGTGCGCGAGAGTCTGGGATTCGCTTCGCCCATCGTTTCCGACACCGCGGCGCTGCACGGGCTGATTGCGGCGATGCGCGCAAGCGGCGCCGAGATTCACGTCCTGCGCGACCCGACGCGGGGCGGGCTGGCGACGACGCTGAACGAGATCGCCCGCCAGTCGGGGGTGGGAATGATGCTGCGGGAAAAGGCCGTGCCGGTGAATCCGGCCGTTGCCGCAGCCTGTGAATTCCTCGGGCTGGATCCGCTTTATGTGGCAAGCGAGGGCAAATTGCTGGCCATCTGCGCTGAACGCGACGCGAATGCGCTGTTGGCGGCGATGCGGGCCCATCCTCTGGGAAGGCAGGCGGCGATCATCGGCTCGGTGCACGCGGATCCCCGGCATTTCGTCCAGATGACCACGGGTTTCGGTGGCCGGCGTATCGTCGACTGGCTGAGCGGCGACCAGTTGCCGCGAATCTGCTGAATCGTCCGATGCGCATCCTGCTGCTCACGCACAGCTTCAACAGCCTGACGCAGCGGGTGTATTGCGAACTGGCCGAACTTGGCCACCAGGTGAGCGTCGAGTTCGACATCGCCGACGAGGTCAGCGCCGAAGCGGTGGCGCTCTTTGCTCCGGACCTGATCGTCGCGCCTTTCCTGAAGCGGGCGATTCCCGAGTCGATCTGGGCAAAGCACGTCTGTCTCGTCGTCCATCCGGGCATCGTCGGCGATCGCGGCCCGTCGGCGCTCGACTGGGCGATCCACCGCGAGCCGCGCGAATGGGGTGTCACCGTCCTGCAGGCCGAAGCGGAGATGGACGCCGGCCCGGTGTGGGCCTCGGCTTCTTTTCCGCTGCGTCGCGCAAGGAAGTCGTCGATCTACCGCCATGAAGTGACCGAAGCGGCGGTTCTCGCGCTGCGTGCCGCGGTCGACCGCTTCCAGGCGGGCAATTTCGTGCCGGAACGGGCGCCGGGACAGGCGCATCCGGCGATGAAGCAGGCCGACCGCGCGATCGACTGGACCCGGGACACCGCGACGGCCATTCTTGCCCGGGTGAATGCCGCCGACGGTTTCCCCGGGGTCGCCGACCAGCTGTTCGGGCAGCCCGTCCACCTTTTCGACGCCTGGCCCGAAGCCACCCTCAAGGGGGACCCGGGGAGCCTGCTCGGGCGCCGCGAAACCGCGGTCTGCCGGGCGACCGTCGATGGCGCGATGTGGATCGGACACGTCCGGCGTCCGGGCGGGATCAAGTTGCCGGCGACGCTGGCCTGCCCCGAGGCGGCGGGCTTGCCCGAATTGCCGCTCGCCGGCTGGTGGAAATCGCCAGGCGCCACCTGGCAGGACATTTCCTACGAGGAAGTCGCGGATGTCGGCTTCCTCGGTTTCGAGTTCTACAACGGGGCGATGAGCACTGCCCGGTGCCGGCGCCTGGCCGCGGCTTTTCAATGGGCGGCGGCGCGTCCGACCCGCGTCATCGTGCTGCGCGGCGGCGGCGATTTCTGGTCGAACGGCATCGATCTCAACACCATCGAGGCGGCGGAGAGTCCGGCCGACGAATCGTGGGCGAACATCAACGCCATCGACGACCTGGCCGAGGCCATCCTGCGCTGCGCGACGCAGTTGACCGTGGCCGCGGTCGGCGGCAATGCCGGGGCCGGCGGCTGCTTCCTCGCCCGCGCCGCCGATTTCGTCTGGGTGCGCGACGGGGTGATCCTGAATCCGCACTACAAGAACATGGGCAACCTGTTCGGCTCCGAGTTCTGGACCTATCTGCTGCCGCCGCGCGTCGGCGCGCAAGGCGCGCGCGCGATCATGCAGCGCCGCCAGCCGATGACGGCGCGGGAGGCGGTCCGGCTGGGTTTCCATGACGCCTGTCTGCCCGGTCCGGGATTTGCCGTCGATGTCGCGCGGCGGGCGGTGGAACTGGCGGCAGGCGGTGATTTTCCCGAGCGCCTGGCGCAGAAGGCGGCAAGGCGCGAGGCCGATGAGGCGCGCAAGCCGCTGGCGGCGTATCGCGCCGGCGAACTCGACGCGATGCGCCGCAATTTCTACGGCTTCGATCCCTCGTACCATGTTGCACGCTATCATTTCGTGGCGCGCACGCCGCACTCGTGGACGCCGCGTCACCTTGCCCGCCACCGCGATCTCGACTGGAAGACGCCGGAATGAACCGATCCAGCCCGCCCCGACTCCCGGCCATTCTCGTCATCGACGACGAAGTGCGTTCGCAGGAGGCGCTGCGGCGCACGCTGGACGAGGATTTCGAGGTCTTCTCCGCCTCCAGTGCCGCCGCCGGGATGGAAATCCTGGAAAACGGGCAGTCGACCGCAGCCATCCGCATCGTCCTCTGCGACCAGCGCATGCCGGGGATGACCGGGGTGGAATTCCTGAAGCAGGTCCGCGACCGTTGGCCGGACGTGATCCGCATCATCCTTTCCGGCTACAGCGAGGCCGAGGACATCATTGCCGGGGTGAACGAGGCCGGCATCTGGCAATACCTGCTCAAGCCCTGGCAACCCGAGCAACTGCTGCTGACCCTCCAGCGCGCGTCGGAGGTCTGGCGGTTGCAGCAGGACAACCAGCGGCTGTCGCTCGCGCTGCGCACCGCCGAGCCGGCCCTGCGGCAGCGGGTCGAGAGCAAGCAGGAGAAGGCGCGCAGCCGCTTCGGGCTGGCCGCGCTGGTGCGCGGACCGGGCAGCCCGCTCGACAACGTGTGCGCCATGATCGGGCGCGTCGCGCCGTACGACCTGTCGGTGATGATCACCGGCGAGTCGGGAACCGGCAAGGAGATGGTCGCCCGCGCCATCCACTACGAGAGCCAGCGCGCCGACCGGCCGTTCATCACCGAGAACTGCGGCGCGCTGCCCGATACCCTGCTCGAGTCCGAGCTCTTCGGCTACAAGCGCGGCGCCTTCACCGGCGCCGTCGACGACCGTGTCGGCCTGTTCCAGCAGGCCGACGGCGGCACGCTGTTTCTCGACGAGATCGGCGAAACCAGCCCGGCTTTCCAGGTCAAGCTGTTGCGCGTCCTGCAGGAGGGCGAATTCCGTCCGCTCGGCAGCAGTCGTGCCGTGACCGTCGATGTGCGCGTCATCGCGGCGACCAATCACAACCTCGACGAAGACCTGCGCAGCGGGCGCTTTCGCGAGGATCTCTACTTCCGTCTGGCGACCATCGCCATCCATGTGCCGCCGCTGCGCGAACGTCCGATGGACTTTCCGCTGCTCGCCGACCGCGTCCTCGACGCCAGTTGCAGCGCCCTCGGCAAGACCGTGACCGGCTTCGCCACCGACGCGCTGGCGGCGCTCGCGACCTATGACTGGCCGGGCAACGTGCGCGAACTGCAGAACGAGATCCTGCGCATGGTGGCGCTGACCAACGGGCCGCAGCTGGGGGCGGAACTGCTCTCGCCGCGCGTCCGGCGCGCGCCCGCCGTGCCCCGTGGCGAGCCCGCCGAAGCCTGGGCCGCCGGGCTCGCCGGCAGTCTCAAGGAGCGCCAGGAGCAGATGGAAACCCGGGTGCTGCAATCGGCCATGCAGCGCCATCGCGGCAACAAGTCGCGGGTCGCCCGCGAACTCGGCCTGTCGCGTGTCGGCCTGCGCGCCAAGCTGGCGCGCTACGGGCTCGAGGCAGGCGAGTGAAGGTCCTCTGGCTGCAGAGCGGCGGCTGCGGCGGCTGCACCCAGTCGCTGCTGTGCGCCGAGCCGCGACCCTTGTTCGACGAACTGGGCGATTCCGGCATCGAGTTCGTCTGGCACCCGGCGCTGTCGCCGGAGAGCGGCGCCGAGGCGTTGCAACGGCTGGGCGACTGCGCCGACGGGACGACGCCGTTCGACGTGCTCTGTGTCGAGGGCGCCATGCTGCACGGCCCCAATGGGACAGGAAAGTTCCACCGGATGGCGGGCAGCGGCCGGCCGCTGACCGAGTGGGTCGAAGGTCTCGCCCGGCGTGCGCGGTGGGTGTTCGCCATCGGCTCGTGTTCCGCCTTCGGCGGCTTCTCGGCCAATACCCCCGGCAATCCGCTGGAAGCCTGCGGGCTGCAATACGACGGCGACGAGCCCGGCGGGCTGCTGGGCGAGGATTTCGTCGCCGCCGGCGGCCTGCCGGTGGTCAACATCGCCGGCTGTCCGCCTCACCCCGGCTGGATCGTCGATACGCTGCAAAAACTGGCGCTGGACGGGCTGACGGCGGGCGACCTCGACGAATGCGGGCGGCCGCTCCTGTATGCCGAACAACTGGTGCACCACGGCTGCTCGCGCAACGAGTATTACGAATTCAAGGCCAGCGCCCGGCAGCACTCGGATCTCGGCTGCCTGATGGAAAACCTCGGCTGCAAGGGCACGCAGGCGCATGCCGACTGCAATGTCCGGACGTGGAACGGCAATGGCTCCTGCCTGCGCGGCGGATTTGCCTGCATCGCCTGCACCGAGCCAGGTTTCGAAGCGCCCGGCCACCCGTTCCAGGAGACGCCGAAGATCGCCGGCATCCCGATCGGGCTGCCGACCGACATGCCGAAGGCGTGGTTCATCGCCCTCTCCGTCCTTTCCAAATCGGCGACGCCGAAGCGCGTGCGCGACAACGCCGCGGCCGATCATCCGGTGGTGCGCCCGGCCGTCCGGAAGCCGGCCAAGTGACGCGCATCGTCCTCGGGCCGTTCAATCGCGTCGAAGGCGATCTCGAGATCAGTCTCGACGTCGATGCCGGTCAGGTCGTGGCGGCGCACGTCAACGCACCGCTGTTTCGCGGTTTCGAGCAGATCCTGACCGGTCGCGCGGCGGCGGATGCGCTGGTCGTCGTGCCGCGCATCTGCGGCATCTGTTCGGTGGCGCAATCGGCTGCCGCCGCCGCGGCGCTGGCCGCCCTGTGCGGCGTCGAAATGCCCGCGAATGGCCGCCTGGCCCGGCACCTGATCCAGGCGACGGAGAATCTTGCCGACCACCTGACGCATTTCTATCTCTTCTTCATGCCGGATTTCGTTCGCTCCGGCTACGTCGGCCGCCACTGGCACGCCGCGGTCGCCGCGCGTTTTGCCGCGGTGAAAGGCAGCGCCGCGCCGGCGGTGCTGGCCGCGCGCGCCGATTTCCTGAAACTGCTCGGGTTTCTCGCCGGCAAGTGGCCGCACACCCTGGCCCTGCAGCCCGGCGGCGGCACCCGGGCGATCGGCAGCGCCGAGGCGGTCCGCATCCTGGCCCTGCTGCGCGGTTTCCGCGCCTTCCTTGAGGGCGTGCTGATCGGCGATGCGCTGGAGTCCTTCGCGGCATTGGCAAGCGAGGCGGAATTGCGCGCCTGGGGCGAGGAGCGCGGCGGCGACTTCCCGGCCTTCCTGCGGACCGCGTACGACCTGTCGCTGGAAAGGGTCGGCCGCGCCGGCGATGGTTTCCTGTCCTATGGCGCCTACGGCATGTTCCCCGGCGGCGTCTGGCAGACGGATGGCGCGGTCGACGCCCTGGAAACCGGAAAAATCAGCGAGGACGGTCGCCACGCCTGGTTGGTCGACGGTCCCGCGCGGCATCCGGCGGAGGGCGAGACCTACGTCGATGCCGACAAGGCCGGGGCCTACACCTGGTGCAAGGCGCCGCGCTATGGCGGCCGGATTGTCGAGACCGGCGCGCTGGCCCGCCAGGTCGTCGCCGGGCAACCGCTGGCGCGCGATCTGGTCGCGCGCCATGGCGCCAGCGTCACCGCCCGTGTCGCCGCCCGCATGATCGAACTGGCCAGCGTCGTGCCGGCGATGGAGCGCTGGCTACGCGCGATCGTTCCCGGCGAGCCGTTCTGCCACGCGGCGGCGCTTCCCGAGTCCGGGCAGGGCGCCGGACTGGTCGAAGCGGCGCGCGGCAGCCTCGGTCATTGGCTGAGCATCGACCGCGGCCGCATCGAGCGCTACCAGATCATCGCGCCGACCACCTGGAATTTCTCGCCGCGCGACGCCGATGGCCGGCCCGGACCGCTGGAACAGGCGCTGGTCGGCCTTCCCGTCGGCGAAGGCGCGCCGCCGACCATCGAGCACGTCGTCCGCTCGTTCGACCCGTGCATGGTGTGTACGGTGCATTAGGCGCCATTCCATTTCCAGATCGAAATTGTCCTGAATCTTCCCGGCGCCTTCGGCCAGGGAGTGGAGCGGCAGCGCAAGGGGCGGGGCAAGGACCGCGCCGGGACCGGGCACGCCCTACTTCAGCTTGAAGTTCGCCTTCGCTTCCGGCTGGCCGGGCAGGGCCACGACCACCGCGACGCGAACGCCAACCCCGGTCTTGAAACTGCCTCTGGCAACCAGCCTGTTGTCGCCGGCGGATTCGAAAGTCACGGGGGTCTTGTCGCCACCCGCGTAGACGGTCGCGCTGGCCCTGGCTCCGGCGCTGCTGACCGCCTTGTCGCCGTCGGCGAGATAGAGCGTCAGGCTCTCCGGCCTGGCGACCAGCTCCAGGTCGAGATGGCCCGCTTCGACCACCACGCCACCATGGATCGGCTTGTGGTCGGCGTGGTCGTGCCTGTCGGCGGCGAACGCCGGACCGGTCCACAGCGTCGCGAGAACGAACGCGGACATCAGGGATTTGATGTTCATGGGCGTATTCCTTTCAGATGGAGGTTGTTTCAGGATCGGCGGCAGGCGCAGGAGGGCGGCACGAGCAACCAGGATCGATCGGTTCATGATCCGCCTCGACCTTCCACGCCGGCAGTGCGGCGACGCAAGGCGGTCCCGGTTTCGAGCGCACGCCGCACGGCGCCGAACCGCAGGTAGAGGGCAGGCACCACGACCATGTTGAGCGCGGTCGACGAGATCAGCCCGCAGAGAATGACGACGGCCATCGGCGCCTGGATTTCCGAGCCGGGCTGCCCGGCCGACAGCGCCAGCGGGACGAGCGCCAGCCCGGCGGCGAGCGCGGTCATCAGGATCGGGATCAGCCGCTCCTCGGCGCCGCGCTTGACCGCCTCCAGGACGTTCTGGACCTCGTCGTGTTCGACCAGGTGGTGGATGTGCGCGATCATCATCACGCCGTTGCGCGTCGCGATGCCGAACAGCGTGATGAACCCGATGATCGAGGCGATCGTCACGACGCCGCCGGCAAGATGGACGCCGGCGACGCCGCCGATCATCGAGAGCGGCAGATTGAGCATGACGAGACAGGCGTCGCGGGCCGAATGGAAGGCGACGAAAAGCAGCAGGAAGATGCCGACCACCACGACCGAGCCGAGCAGCAGCAGCACACGCGAGGCTTCCGCCGCCGACTCGAACTGGCCGCCGAATTCGATGTGATAGCCGGCCGGCAGCTTCACTTCCGCCGCCAGCTTCGCCTGCATTTCGGCGACCACGCTCTGCAGGTCGCGTCCGGCGACGTTGGCCATCACGACGATCTTGCGCTGGACGTTCTCGCGGTTGATGAAATACGGCCCGCGGTCATTCTCGATGTCGGCCAGCGCCGAAAGCGGCAGGCGCGCGCCGGTCGGCGTCGTCACCAGGGTCGCGCGGATGGCATCCAGATTGCCGCGAACCGCCGGGTCGTAACGCACGACGAGATCGAAGGTCGCCTGGCCCTGCGCGACTTTCGAGACCGCGATACCGTTGAACGCCACCTCGATGCTTTCCGACAGATCCGCCACCGACAGGCCGTGCCGCGCCAGCGCATCGCGCCGGTACCTGACGGTCAGGAAGGGGATGTCGGTCTGTTGCTCGGGCTGGACGTCGACAGCGCCTTCGACCCGCTGCATGACGCTCTTGACCTGCCCGGCCAGCCTGCGCAGTTCCGGCAGTTCGGCGCCGAAGATCTTCACGGCGATGTTGGCGCGCGTCCCCGAGAGCATGTGGTCGATGCGGTGCGAGATCGGTTGTCCGACCACGACCTGGACGCCGGCCAGCCTGGCGAAGTCGGCGCGCAGGGCGGCGAGGAATTCTTCCTTGCCGCGATCCTTCATTTTCAGGCTGACCTCGATTTCCGACTGGTGTACGTCGAGCGCGTGCGGGTCGAGCGGCGAGCGACCGGTCCGCCGTGCCGTGGCGACCACTTCGGGATAGGTCAGCAGGACCTCTTCCACCATCTGGCCGAGCCGGGCCGATTCGGCCAGCGCGGTACCGGGAACCGTCTCGACGCCCACGGTCAAGGTGCCTTCGTTGAAGTCCGGCAGGAAGGACTGCCCGGCAGCGCCCAGCCCGATCAGCGCCGCGACGAGCAGGCCGCCGCTGGCCAGCGCGATCGTCTTCCAGCGCGTCACCGTCGCGTCCAGCGAGCGCCGGTAGGCCGCGCGCAGCCACTCGACAAAGCGGGGCTCGCGATGCCTCCGGACTTCGCTGGACTTGCCGAGGAACATCGACGCCAGCACCGGCGTGACGGTGACCGACACCAGCAGCGAGGCGAACAGCGAGATCACGTAGGCGAGGCCGAGCGGCGCCATCAGCCGGCCCTCGACGCCCGACAGGAAGAACAGCGGCACGAAGACCAGCATGATGATCAGCGTCGCGAAAACGATCGAGCCCTGGATCTCCCGGGTCGCCATAAAGACCACGTGCATCGCCGATTCGCGCTGGTGCTCGGGCTTGGCATGGTTTTGCCGCAAGCGGCGGACGATGTTCTCGACGACGATGATCGCGTCGTCGACCAGGGCGCCGAGGGCGATCGCGATGCCGCCCAGGGTCATCGTGTTGATCGTCGCGCCCAGCGCCTTCATCGCCAGGATGGTGGCGACGATCGAGAGCGGCAGCGCGACCAGCGTGATCGCCGTCGAGCGCACCGAGAGCAGGAAGGCGAAGACGATGGCGACGACGAGGATCGCCCCGTCGCGCAGCGCGCCGAGCAGGTTCTTGATCGATACCTCGATGAAGTCGGCCTGGCGGAACAGGCGGCTCTCGATCTTCATGCCGGCGGGCAGCGACTTCTGGATGTCGGCGATGGTGGCGTCGAGCATGCGCGTCAGTTCGAGCGTGTTGGCCGAGGGCTGGCGCTGGATGCCGAGCACGACCGCCGGCTTGCCGCTTGTCGACCCGACGCCGCGCACGACGGCGGCGCCGAGCGCCACGTCGGCGACGTGACGGACGAGGACCGGCTGCCCGTTCTTCACCGCGATCACGGCCTCCGCGACATCCTCGACGCGCCGCACGCGGCCGATGCCCTGGATCAGGTACTCCTGCCCGTTCTCGGCGTAGAAGCCGGCGGCGGCGTTCTTGTTGGCGCCGGTGACGGCTTTCACCACCTCGTCGACGGTCAGACCGTAGGCCGCCAGCCGCTCGGGTTTCAGCGTGACCTGGAACTGCTGCAGATCGCCGCCGATCGGCAGGACCTCGGCGACCCCCGGCACCGCGAGGATGCGCTTGCGGAGGACGTAGTCGGCCGTGTTCTTGAGCGCCACCGTCGAATGCTCGCCGGGCTTCGCGGAGGTCAGCCCGATGAACATGATCTCGCCCATCACCGACGCCGCCGGCGTCATGATCGGCGCGTCGATCCCGGGCGGCAACGACGCCTTGGCCATCTGCAGCCTTTCGGCGACGATCTGGCGGGCCAGGTAGCCGTCGGTGCCCCAGGCGAACTCGACGGTGATCGTCGACAGGCCGATCTTGGTCGCCGAACGGACGCGGCGCACGCCCGGCGCCCCGTTCAGCGCGGTCTCGATCGGGAAGGTGACCAGCGCCTCCATGTCGGCCGGCGCCATGCCTTCGGCCTCGGTGACGACGGTGACCGTCGGCGCGGTCAGGTCGGGAAACACGTCGACCGGCGTCCGCGTCGTCTGGTAGCCGCCCCAGACGAGCAGGAGCAGCGCGCCGAGCACGACGAACAGCCGGTTGCGCAGGGACCACTGGATGATTTGACCGATCATGGCCGTCCCTCAATGCGCGTGGCCGGCAGGACCGGACTTCGATGTGGACAGGCGGATCAGGTAGGCGCCCTGGCTGACCACCCGCTGCCCCGGTTCCACGCCCGACAGGATGGCGACCCGATCGCCATCGCGGGCGCCGGTCTGAACGATCTGTCGTTCGAAGGATTCACCTCCGGTTTGCACGTAGACGACCTGCGTGCCGCTTTCATCCTGCACCGCGCTCGCCGGAATCAGCACCGACTCCTTGCCGGCGCCGGCAAAGATCCGCGCCTTCGCGGTCATGCCGAGCCGGAGCGAGTTCTCCGGGTTGGCGAATTCGAAGATCACCGGCACGGTGCGCGTTGCCGCATCGACGACCCCGCCCACCGCGATCAGGCGGCCGTTGTCGCCATCGACGGAAAACGCGCCATCGAAGCCGTCGACCGTGAAGCTTGCGCCGGTCGGGGTGCCGATCCGGCCCATGTCGCTCTCCGGTACGCGGGCCGCGAGCCAGAGGCGACCGCTGTTGGCGACATGGAACAGCGGCGCGCCCTCGGCGACGAAGGCGCCCGGGGTCACCGGCACGTCGGCGACCGTGCCGTCGATCGGCGACCGGATCGCGATGCCGGCGCCGCCGGAGGTCTGCGCGGCACGCGCCCGCGCGGCATCGAGTTCGGCCTGGGCCAGCTTCTCGTTGGCGCGGGCTTCGAGCAGGCGCTTCTCGGCAATCGCTTCGTCCCTGAACAGCGACTCCATGCGCTCGCGCTCGCGTCGCGCCTGTTCGAATCCGATCTTCGCCTTGCGGGCGCCGGCGTCGAGCGACGCCTGGTCGGTTTCGCCGCCGAGACGGGGCGCCAGCAGGGCGAGCGCCTGGCCTTTCCTGACCGCCTGACCGACGCGCGGGAAGGCGCCCGCCGCGCGGACGATGCCGGCGGCCGGAGCGGAGAGCAGAGCCTCGCCGTCCGGCTGCGCCTTGATGGTCGCCGTCGCCACGACCGACGGACGCGCCACTCCCTTGACGGCCTCGGCGGTCGCGAAGTCGATCTTCCACTGCTGTTCCTTGCTGAACGCGATGCCTTCGCCGCCATGCTCGTGCCCACCGTGCGCCGCCTCGGCAGCCTTGGCGTCGGCGAAGACGGTGACCGGGCCGAGCTCGTGGGTTTGCGAACCGAGTGCGGACTCGACGCGGATGGTCAGTTCGCGCTCGCCGGGCGCCCTGGGCGTCATCGCAGGCTTGAAGATCCCGGGGATCGTCGGACTGGCGACGGGGAAGATTTCGTCGGCGCCCGCCGCGTCGGCGAGGACGACCGTCACCTTGCCCTCGGCGAGCGGCTTGTAATCGGCGAGCCGGGTCAGGTGAACGACGAAATCGGACGGCTGGCCGGCGATCAGCGGCTTGTAGTCGACAAACAGTTCGGTCGTCTCCGAGAAGTCGGTCAGCTTCTCGCCGTCCTCGTCGCGATGATCCTCGGCCGCGCTCACCGCGCCGTGGCCGCCGGCCGCAGGTTTCCTGTCGCTGCATCCCGACAGGCAGAGGACCGCTACCAGGGCGGCGGCGAACAGTTTCTCTTGCAGGTTGTGCGGGGTGTTCATTGAGGGTGATTTCCGGTCAGTTGGTCGAGTTCGATGCGGGCCTCGCGCGCCTTCCATTCCAGGTCGAGCGCCGTGGTTTCGGCTTCCAGCGCGCCCTTGTAGGCATCGAGCAATTCGAGGACCGTGGATTCGCCGGCGCGGTAGGCCGCCTCGGCGATGCGAACGAGGTCGGCCGACGGCGCGACCGCGTCCTGCCGGTACCGCTCGGCGGCGGCAATCAGCTGCGAAAGCTGGCGGTGCAGGCCAATCAGCTCGCCCGCGGCGGTCTGCCGGGCGAGACCGAGTTCGGCGCGCGCCGCCAGCGCCTGCGCGGCAGTGCGGCGGTCGCGGGCCTGCTGGCGGTCGAAGATCGGCAGCGGAATCGACACCGAGAACAGCGCGCCGGCCTCGCGCGCGACGCCGTCGTCGACGCGTTTGCCGCCCACGCCGACGGTCACTTCGGGAAAGGTACGCCGGGCCGCCGCGTTGTCGGCGTCGGCGGCGTCCGCCCGCGCGGCGAGCGCCGAGAGGTCCGGCCGGTCGGCGAGGCGCGCCTTGAGCGCGTCGAGGCCGGCCGGCGCTCCGGGCAGCAGCCGACCGGCCACGCCGTCGTCGACGCCCTGCCCGAGCAGCGCCGACAGCCGGGCGCGGTTGCGGTCGAGTTCGCCGCGCGTTTCGGCGAGCCGGGCCTCGGCGGCGCGTTGTTCGCGCAGCAGACGGCGGCGGTCGTAACCCGAGGCTTCGCCCGCCCGCGCCAGCCTGTCGACGACACGGCCGATTTCGGCAAATCGCCCCGCCCAGGCTTCCATCGCGCGCAAGACCTCCTGCTGACGCAACACGGCGTGAAAGGCGCGACGCAGTTCGCTTGCCCGCTCGCCGCGACGGGCGCGGTTCTCGGCTTCGGCGGCCGACCGGCGGTGGTCCGCCGCGTCGATGCGCAACCCTCGCCGCCCGGAAAGGTCGACCGGCTGTGCAATCTGCCAACTCGTCTCACGGGTGGCGCCGGTCTTGTCGTGCACCACTTCGAAGGTCGGGTTGGGCCAGGTGCGGGCCTCGATGGCCTCGGCGTCGGCGTCGCCCAGCCGGGCGCGCTCCAGTTCGCCGAGTTCGGGCCGGGCGAGCCCTTGTCGCAGGACTTCGGCTTCGGTGAGGGGCGCCGCGTAGACGCCGGAAGAAGACAGGCCGGTCAAGGCCGCCAGCAAGGCGGCCCGCCGCCCCAGGGGGGACAGGCAATGGAACATCGAAATCCTCAGGCAGAGCGAACGGACGGATTTCGACGGGACGACCCGCGGCCCCGGTCAGGGGCCCAGGCGTGGGGCGCTACAGGGAAAGCAAGGCGAAACGTCCCGCCGATTCAGGCAGGCGTGGCTCTGGGCGGGCGTTCGAGGCGTGAAGGGGGCAGCGTGTCGACACGGTCGGCGGGGCCGGCCGGCAACACCTGCGGCCCGGCCAGCGCTGGCCAGGACAGGCGACCGGGAAGCACCGAGGTGAAACACTGGTGGGGATGGCAGTGATCCAGATGGACGGCCTGCGCGGCCGGGTCGGCGGGCGATGACGGGTCGTCGAGCGCCGGCGGGTGTTCATGGTCGTGGACATGATGGCCAAGGTGATCCCCATGGGTGGACAACGCGGCCGTCAGCCCGTCATTCACCCCCTCCCCCAGGGCGTCGCACAGATCCGTCCCCACCGCGTGGGCGGCAGTGAACGAGAGGCACAGCGAGAGGAGGAATGCGATGAACAGACGCATGACGACGCGGATCGTATCACAAGGTTCAGAAGCGCGGTCCTCGCGCCATCCCTCGCCTGTGGCAGCCCTTCACCATCCCGTTCCGGAACCGTCGTTCCTGGCCTCTGGCGATGCCCCGGGAGAAGGTCGGCACGACGGATGTCGGGAGCACGGAAGATCCGGCCATCGGTTCGCGTGGCAGAACAGTGGACGCTCGCAAACACTGCCGCGACCACGCATCGCAGGCAATTCAGCGCATCGCGGCCCGTCCGCATGGTGTGCACGGTACATTGACGGAAATTCGCCAGGACGCGCCTGGTCGGGGGGAAGACGAATCGAGGAGATGGTTTGTGAAAGCTGATCTGATCACCACCGCCGTGCTCGAAGACCTTGCCGGCGCAACGGCTTTCCGGCGCGGTGAGGAGTATTTTTCCGTGGGCGCGGTCGGGCGCCTGCGCGTGACCGACGACCGGATCGTTGCCCGGGTTGCGGGGAACGAGTCCTACCAGGTCGAGCTGCGCGACGACGAAGGCGCTCTGGCCTGCGATTGCACGTGTCCGCGGGCGGCCGATGGCTATTTCTGCAAGCATTGCGTGGCCGTCGGACTGGCCTGGCTGGCCGAGGTTTCGGCGATGCAGGAGCCGGGCAAGACATCCGGCAAGGAAAGGCGACGCGATCCCTGGCAGGACATCGAGGATTTTCTGGGCACCTGCTCACGGGAGACCCTGGTTGAACTCCTGCTCGATGTCGCCCGGCGCGACGACAGGCTCTACCAGTCGCTGTTGCTCAAGGCCGAGCGAGTGCGCGGCGGTGGCGATGCGGTCAAGGCATTCCGGCGCGCGATCGACGCCGCGTCACGCACCGACGGGTATGTCGACTGGCGCGAGGTCCGTACCTTCGCTGGAAACCTCGACCAGGTTGCCGATTCGCTGGCTGAACTGCTCACTCCGGACAAGGCCGCCATGCTGGTGGATCTCGCCGAGTACGCCATCGACCGAATCGAGAACGCGCTGGGGCAGGTTGACGACTCGAACGGCGAGATTGGCGGCATCGTTGGTCGCCTGGGCGAGATGCACGTCGAGGCGTGCACGATGGCCAAGCCGGACCCTGTCGCGCTGGCCGAACGCCTGTTCCGCCTTGAAACGACCTTGCCCTTTGGGGTGTGCAGCTTTGACGCCGCAACCTACCGGGACCCCCTCGGCAAGAAGGGCCTGCGACGCTATCGTGAACTGGCTGAAGCGGAGTGGCGCAAAATCGAACCGCGTCAAGATGGCGAGCGTTACGACAGTCATCGCGCCACGATCACCCGCATCATGGAGCGCCTGGCCGAGGCCAGTGGCGACGTCGATGAACTGGTGGCGATCAAATCCGGCGACCTCTCATCGAGCTATCGCTACCTCGCCATTGCCGAGATCCTCGCCAAGGCGGGCCGCGCGGACGAGGCGCTGCAATGGGCGGAACGCGGCCTCAAGGCGTTCCCGGATCGTCCGCACAACGACCTGCGCGATTTCCTGGTGGCGATCTACCTTGAGCGCAGGCGTAACGACGAGGCCCTGCAACTGACCTGGGTTCAGTTCGAGGAACGTCCCGGCCTCGAGACCTTCAAGAAATTGAACGCCGTTTCGGGGAAACTCGGCGTCTGGCCGGCACAGCGCGAGCGAGCGTTGGCCAGGCTCGCGGAAACCACCGCCAGCGAGGCTGCGGCGACCAGTCGCTGGAAACCCAAGCCGTCGCTGCCGAACCATTCGCTGCGGGTAGCGATCGCCTTGTGGGAAGAGGACTGTGATGCGGCGTGGACGGCCGCTCACCAGGGCATCTGTGACCGCAATCTGCTGCTTGCCCTGGCCGGCAAGCTGGAATCCGCCCGGCCGGAGGATGCCATCAGCCTTTACCGGCGCGTGATTCCGGCGATCCTGGACGAAACCAATAACTCGGCCTACGCAGAGGGAACCCGATGGATTCGCAAGGTCGGCGGATTGATGAAGGCGCTCGATCAGTCGCGACAGTTCGCCGACTATCTCGCCGAGTTGCGGGTTCGGTTCAAGCCGAAACGGAATTTCATCAAGCTTCTGGATGAGGTCGTGCGCTCGACCGCACGGGTGAAGTGAGCCAGGGATATCCAGTCGTCGGCATCGGATTCCCATGGTGCTCGCCATGCCGGATCGGCGGCCCATGTTGGGTGCTGACGGCAAGCCATGGTCACCAGGTTCGAGCAATTTTCCACCGCGCAGTCAGCGCGCATCGTGCACCGAAAGGCCGGCATGGAACGTTTCACCATTTCACTCGATGATGCTCTCGCCCGTGAGTTCGACGAACTGACCGCGGCGCGCGGCTACGGCAATCGCTCGGAAGCGGTGCGTGACCTGATCCGCGGCGCCATCGAGGGCGACCGCCGCAATGATCCGCCCCCCGGCCATTGCGTGGCGGCGCTGTCCTACGTGTTCAACCACCACCAGCGCGAGCTCGCCGAGCGGCTGACCGGCATGCAGCACGATCACCACGATCTCACGGTGGTGGCGATGCACAGCCATCTCGACCACGAGAACTGTCTGGAGGCGGTCATTCTCAAGGGTCCGGCGACCCAGGTCCGCCGCTTCGCCGGGGCGCTGCTGGCCGAGCGCGGCGTGCGCCATGGCCAGATCAATCTGATCGCGCTCCAGGCCGAGCACCATCACGCGCACGATGACCAGGGTGAAGAGCATGTCCACTACCGCCCTGCCCGCTGACAACCCGCTCGATCCGGACTCGGCCGCGCTCGGCGAGCAGGCCTGGATCGAGGTCATCCAGAAGATGGACGAGGTCTACAACGACCTGCTGCAGTACGAGGTGGCGCTGGAGGACAAGAACGCCGCGCTCGAGGAGTCGCAGCAATTCATCGAGAGCGTGCTCGGCGCGATGTCGGACATCCTCATCGTGGGCGACCGCCACGGGCTCATCGTCGAAGTCAATCCCGCGCTCTGCCACTTCGCCGGCAGGACCGCGGCCGAACTGGCGGGGCAGCCGCTCTACGGCCTCTTTGCCGACGCCGCCGAGCAGACCAGGGCGCGGGAGGTTTTTGCGCGCTTCGGCCGGGACGGGGTGCACGATCAGGAGTTCTTTCTGCGCGCCGGCGACGGGTCGACGGTTCCGGTATCGATGAACTGCACCCCGCGCGTTTCACAGACCGGCAAGCTGATGGGGATGGTGATCACCGGCCGCCCGGTGGGCGAACTGCGGAGGGCGTATCAGGCCCTGCGCCAGGCGCACGACGACCTGAGGCGCACCCAGGGCCAGCTGCTGCACGCCGAGAAGATGATCTCGCTCGGCCGCCTGGTGGCCGGCGTCGCCCATGAGTTGAACAACCCGATCAGCTTCGTGCTCGGCAATGTGCTGTCGCTCAAGCGCTATGCGCAACGTCTCGAGGGCTATGTGAACGCGGTGCATGCCACGGCTGCCGCCGGCGACGCGACCTTGCGCGACCTGCGCCGCGAGCTGCGCATCGAGCGCATCCTGGCCGACCTGCCGGCGCTGATCGACGGCATGATCGAAGGCGCGGAGCGCACCCGCGACATCGTCGACGCGCTGAAACGCTTTGCCGCGGTCGACAAGATGTTGCCGGAGCAGGTGAATCTCAACGAGGTCATCGAACGCTCGGTGCGCTGGGTGGTGCAGAGCGCCTCGGCGAAGGTCGCGGTCGACGTCGATTTGCCGCCCGATTTGCGCTGCGCCGGGTCGTCCGGCCAGTTGCAGCAGGTGGCCATGAATCTCGTCCAGAACGCCTGCGATGCGCTGTCCTCCCGCGACGATGGGCGGCTGCGCATTTCGGGAAAGGCGGCGAACGGCATGGTGAGACTGTGCTTCGCCGACAATGGCCCGGGGATTCCCGAAGCCGATCTGGGCCGCTTGTTCGAACCCTTTTTCACCACCAGGCCGATCGGCCAGGGGACCGGGCTCGGCCTGTCGATCAGTTACACGATCGTCGAGCGCCATGGCGGCGAGCTGACGGCCCGGAATCGGGCGAGCGGCGGAGCGGAATTCATCCTCACCCTGCCGGTGCAGGGCCCGCAATGACCCGCTGAGCGATCGGCCGCGGAGCGGGACTCCCGTCCGGCGTGGCGGTTCTGTCCGGCAGGCAGCGGCCCGCCGCGTCGTCGCTGCGGCCCAGCCAGCCGCCCGAACGCAGCAACAGGCCGCATCTCTCGCCGCCGTTGCCCACCATCCGCATGCCACGGATATCTGGCGCAATGATCGCAGCCATTGACAGGAGTTCTGTAACGAATAATAATCATTCGCATTGATTACCCCCGCCGCTCCCGGGAGCGGCCCCTGGCAAGGCATTGCCAGGGCAGCCAGCCACCAAGCATTGCCAGGTAGCCAGCCGGTTCCTTGAACTCTTGGAGGCTTACATGCTGAACCCGCCTGTCCGACACCGACGTCGGGCAATCCACCTCGCCATCGTCTCGGTCATTGCAACCCTGCCCGGCATCTCGGCCAATGCCGCTGAGGAAACGATGCTCGGCGAGACCGTCGTCTCGGCGACCCGCCGCGAAACGGCGGTCGACAACATTCCGGCGACCGTAACCACGCTGAACCGCCAGGAAATGGATCGCCGGCTCCCGGGCGACGAGGCCGATCTTTTCCGCGACGAGCCGGACATCACGATGGCGCGCGACCAGCGGCGCTTCGGCAGCACGCGGGTCAACATCCGCGGCATCGAGGACAACCGGGTCGTCCAGATGATTGATGGCGTGCGCCTGCCGGACTATTACAACGGCGGCGGGCCGACGAATTACACGATGAACGCCGGGTCGGCGCCGATGCTGGATTTCCTGAACCGCGTCGAAGTCGTGCGCGGCCCGGCGTCGAGCCTGTATGGGTCGGATGCCCTCGGCGGCGTCGTCGGCTACCGGACGCTGAACCCGGGCGATCTCCTGACGACGGACGGCAAGGATTACGCCGTGCGGCTGCGCGGCGCCTATTTCGGCGCCAGCGACACCTATTCCGGCAGTGTCATCGGCGCCTGGCGCAGCGAGATGTTCGACGCGCTCATCGGCTACGCCCAATCCTACGGCCACGAAACGGACAACAAGGGGGACAACAACAGTTTCGGCCCCTATCGGTCGACGCCCAATCCGGCGACCACGCACGACCGCGGGGTCCTGGCCAAGTTCATCCTGCGGCCGGCCGCCGGCCACCAGGTGTCGGCCATCGTCGAAGGACGCGAACAGGAAACGCAGACGACCTTCTACCGCATCCCCAGTTCGATGTCCCGCGTGAGCGCAATGAACGGCAACGACGACACCCGCCGTTACCGGGCCAGCCTCGAATACGAGCACCGGCCGACGGACATGTTCTATGACCGCCTGCTCGCCCGCGTCTATCATCAGAATTCCGAGACGCGCAACGACAACGGGCAGACCCGCTCGAACGCGCGCTACACGACGGCGGGCGGCTGTTCGGCGTCGAGCAGCCTGGCGCCGCGGGCAACCTGCGACATCGCCCAGCAATTCAGCTTCGACCAGACCGACAGCGGCCTGAACCTGCAATTCGAATCCGCAACGGACTGGCTCGGCGCCGGCCATCTGCTGACCTACGGCGTCGATCTCAGGCGCCAGCGCGTCGAACAGATGCGTGACGGCACGATCCTCAATGTCAATACCGGCCAGGTCACCAAGGTGCTGGCCGGCGAGGTCTTCCCGCTGCGCGACTTTCCGATTGGCGAAACCGACAGCATCGGTCTGTTCGCCGAGGACCAGATCAGCCTGGTCGACAACCGTCTCCTGCTGACGCTCGGCGTGCGCTACGACAAGTACGACCTTATGCCGGAACTCGACAGCATGTCGCAACAGGCGCTGACAGCGATGAACCGGCAGGCCGTCGAACAGAGCTACAACCAGACCTCGCCGAAACTGGGCGCCATCTGGAAATTCGATGACATCTATTCGCTTTACGGCCAGATCGCAACCGGTTTCCGGGCGCCGAATTACAACGAGGTCAACGGCGCCTTCCGCAACCCGGCCCAACTCTATGCCATCACGCCCAACCCGGATCTCAAGCCCGAGACCAGCGTCGGAGGGGAAATCGGCTTGCGTGCGGTCAGCGCGACGGCGCGCGGGCAGATCGCGTTCTACGACAACCGTTACACCGATTTCATCGAGAACATGATGCTGCGCTGCCCGGGCGATCCGCGCTGCGTCCGCATCGGCGGCGTCAATTACGTGACCTACATGAACCAGAACCTCGCCAACGTCCGCATCTACGGAGCCGAAGTCCGCGGTTCCTGGAACTTCGCCCACAACTGGCGCGTCGATGGCGCGGTGGCCTACACCCACGGCGAGGATACCGACCGGCACCAGCCGCTGAACAGCATCGAGCCGATGAAAGGCACTTTCGGCGTGATCTACGACACCGGCGTCTGGGGCGGCGAGGCGCGCATTCGCGCGGCGGCGGCCAAGACGGATGTGGACGAAACGAACGGCGCCTGGTTCAAGCCGCCAGGCTATGCCGTCGCCGACCTTTCCGGCTGGGTGAGCCTGACCCGCCAGAGCCGGATCGTCGTCGCGGTCAACAACCTCTTCGACCAGAAATACTACCTGTGGGGAGACATCCGCCAGGCCGACGCGACCAACCCGACCGGCGTCGAGTTCTACAGCCAGCCGGGGCGCAATGTCCGCGTCGCCCTCCAGGCCGACTTCTGAACAGCCCGCCAGCGCCGGCGGCCCGCCAAACCGGGCCGCCGGCGCTGGCTCGTTCGCGCCGCCCATGCCGCCTCCCCAACTACCCAACCGGGAATTCGCCCCCGCCCCATGACAATGACCCGCCGCCTCTTCCTCGCCTTTGCCCTTGCCCTCGCCGCGCTGCTACCGTGGCATGGCGCGACGGCGCAAAACATCCTCATCGTCGCCACCTCGCCGGTTCCCCCCGGCAAGTTCCGTACGGTTACGGAAATCGCCCAAAAACACGGGTTGACCGTGGAAGCCCGGTTCGCCGAGCGCATTCCCGCCGATCAGGTCGCCACGCTGTTCGCCGGGCGTGACGCGGTCATTTTCGACGCCGCGCGCAGCCACATGCAGGATGCGGTCCGCGGCCGGCTGGCCAAGGCGTTGCCCGACCTGAAGGCGCCGCATCTCTGGATGAAGGACGACGGCCCGCAGGGCCACGGCTTTCCCGAGGCGACCGCCGCCACCCTGCACGCTTACTACACCAACGGCGGACGCGCCAACTTCGATGGCTTCTTCGCGACGCTCGCCGCCCACCTGCGTCATGAACCGCCGCCCAAGGTGGCGCCGCCTTTCATCTTTCCCGATGCGGCCATCTATCACCCGCAGGCGCCGGGGCGCATCCTGGCGACGCCGGGCGACTATTTCCGCTGGCGCCACATCGACCCGGCCAAGCGCCCGCCCACCATCGCCATCGCCATGCACCAGATCTACATCGGCGCCGAGCAGACTAGCTTCATCGACGATCTCGTCGCCCGCATCGAAGCCGGCGGCGCCATCGCCCTTCCCTATTTCGCCGGCGTGATGGGCCCGCACAAGGCCATGCTGACGCTGGACGGACGCGTCATCGCCGACGTCGTCATCAACACCCAGATCGTCCTCGACCCCGAGGGCCGGCGCCGCGAACTGGCCGAACTCGGCATTCCCGTCACCCAGGCGCTGTCCTACCGCAAGGGCGACGAGGCCGCCTGGCGCGCCGACCCGCAGGGCGTCCCGCTGCTCGACGTGCCGTTCTACCTCTCCCAGGGCGAGTACGCCGGCATCATCGACGCGGTCGTCGCCAACATCTCCGACCGGCAGACCGGCGAGATCGTCGCCATCCCCGAACAGACCGCCGCCGTCGTCAACAAGGCGCTGAACCTCGCGCGCCTCCAGCGCAAAGCCAACGCCGACAAGAAGGTGGCGATGTTGTTCTGGAACTACCCCTCGGGTGAAAAGAATCTCTCGGCCTCGTTCATGAACCTGCCGCGCAGCTTCGAGGTCACGCTCAAGGCCTTGCAGGCCGCCGGCTACGACACGCACGGCGAATCGGAAACCCTCCTGATCAACAACCTGCAGCGCCTGCTCGCGCCCTTCTATCGCGACGGCGAACTGCAGCGCCTGCTCGACGATGGCCTGGCCGAGCGTCTGCCGGTCGCCACCTACCGCGCCTGGCTGAAGCAGCTGCCGCCGGCGCAGCGGGAAGCCTTGCAACAGCGCTGGGGCGACCCGGAAAAATCGGCCATGGTCGTCGTCGACCGTGGCGAAGCCTTCTTCGTCATTCCGCGCCTCGCCGTCGGCAAGATCGTCTTCACCCCGCAGGCGCCGCGCGGCGAACGCTGGGAAGAAGCCGAGAAGGCGCTCTACCATTCGACCAGCGCGGCGCCCTCGCATTTCTACCTGGCCCACTACCTGTGGCTGCGCGAGCGATTCAAAGCCGACGCCATCGTCCATTACGGCACGCACGGCTCGCAGGAATGGCTGCCCGGCAAGGAGCGCGGCCTCACGGTCAGCGACTACCCGATGCTCGCCGTCGGCGACGTGCCGGTCATCTACCCCTACATCGTCGACAACATCGGCGAGGCGCTGCAGACCAAGCGGCGCGGCCGCGCCGTGGTCGTCAGCCACCAGACGCCGCCCTTCGTTCCCGCCGGCCTGCACGAAGCGCTGACCGCCATCCACGACCTGCTGCACCAGTGGCTGGCGCAGGACGACGGCGCGGTCAAGGAGAAGCTTGCGGTCGACCTGAAAAGAAGGGTCAAAAAGGAACGCATCGACAAGGACATGGGCTGGAGCGATGCGCGCATCGAGCGCGAATTCCGCGCCTTTGTCGACGCGTTGCACGACCATCTGCACGAACTGGCGCAGAGCGCCCAGCCGCTCGGCCTCCACACCTTCGGCCAGGCGCCGCTGGAAACGCATCGCCTGGGCACCGTGCTGCTGATGCTCGGCAAGGATTTCCGGGAGGCCGCCAGCCGCCGGATGGGCGTTCCCGAAGCCGATCTCGACGAGATTTTCGTCGGCGACTACACGAAGATGGCCGAAACCCCCGCCTTCCGCCTGCTCGCCGACACGCTCTCCGGACGCTCGCCGCTACCGGCGGATCCGGCGCTCGCCGCGCAGATCGAACAGGGGCGCCGCTGGTACGCCGATCTCGGCGCGCAAGGCGAGATCGAGGGCTTGCTGTCGGCGCTCGCCGGCCGGCACCGGCCGACCTCATACGGCGGCGACCCGATCCGGAATCCCGACGCCCTGCCCACCGGCCGCAACCTCTACGGCTTCGACCCCTCGCGCGTACCCAGCAAGCAGGCCTGGGAAGCCGGCAAGGAAGCCGCCGAGGCGATGATCGCCGCGCACACGGCGAAGACCGGCCGGCCGCCGAAAAAGCTCGCCTTCACTCTGTGGTCGGTCGAAACCATGCGCCACCAGGGCATCCTCGAAGCGCAGGCGCTGTGGACGCTTGGGGTCGAGCCAGTGTGGGATGCCGGCGGCCGCGTCACCGATGTCCGGCTGGTGCCGCGCGAGCAACTCGGCCGGCCGCGCGTCGATGTCGTCCTCTCGGCCACCGGCCTCTACCGCGACCACTTCCCCAACGCCATGAAGCAACTGGCCAAGGCGGTCGAACTCGCCGCCCGCGCCGTTGAGCCCGACAATCCGGTGTACGCCAACAGCCGCGCCATCGCCGAGCGTCTGGTCCGCCAGGGCGTGCCGGAGAAGGCCGCGCAGCGCGCCGGCGAGACGCGCATCTTCTCCAACGAATCGGGGCGCTACGGCACCGGGCTGGATGACGCCGCGCTCGCCACCGGCACCTGGAAGAGCAAGGGCGAGGGCGACCGCAAGCTGGCCAACCTCTACCTGTCGCGCATGCAATTCGCCTACGGCAGCGACGAATCCGCCTGGGGCGGCAAGGGCATCGCCGACGCCGGCGAGTCTGGCGACACCAGCGGCGCCAAGGTCAATTTGTACGCAGAACACCTGAAAGGCACCGAGGGCGCGGTTCTCTCGCGCAGCTCGAATCTCTACGGCATGCTGACCACCGACGACCCCTTCCAGTACCTGGGCGGCATCGGCGCGGCGGTGCGCCTGCTCGACGGCAAGGCGCCCGAGCTCTATATCTCGGATCTGCGCGCCACCACCGCCGAGGGTAAGGGCAGCCGCATCGAAGGCGCCGGCGAGTTCCTGGCCAAGGAACTCGCCACCCGCAACTTCCACCCCGGCTACATCCAGGGGCTGATGGCCGAAGGCTATTCGGGCACATTGCAGGTGCTCGACGGCATCAACAACTTCACCGGGTGGACCACGGTGTCGCGCGAAATCGTCCGCGACGACCAGTGGCAGGAGTTCGTCGATGTCTATGTCCGCGACAAGCACAAGCTGGGGTTGAAAAACTGGTTCGAGAAGAACAACCCGCACGCTCTGGCGCAAAGCATCGAGAAAATGCTGGAAATGGCCCGTCATGGCTACTGGCAGGCCGACGCCAGGACCGTCGCCGAACTGAAGCAGCGCTACCGCGAACTGGCCAAGCGTTACGACGTGAAGAGCGACAACGCCGCCTTCGAAAAATTCGCCGCCGCAGGCTTCGGCCTGGTCGCAGCGCTACCGGCGCCGGCCCCGTCGCCGACCCGGGTGCAAAGCGCCGCCGACCTGGTCGCGCCGCCCCCGCCCGCTGCTCCGCCGCAAATCACCGGCATGACGCTGGAGAAGGTGGACAAGCGCTCGCCCGAAGTCCCGCCCCTGGCGCTGGCCGGCGGCGGGCTGCTGCTCCTGGCAACCGCTGGCGGCGCACTGACCACCGTTCGCCGCCAGCGGAGGGCCGCATGAATGGCAACCCCCGCTCGCTTCTGCCGCACTTTCCCTGAACCACTGGAGTCATCCCCATGCAAGCCAACCTGATCGAACTGTCGATGTACCAGATCTCGCAGATCTTCCTGATCCCGACCCTGCTGCTGATCGCCGCCCTCTTCCTCTACGCCTTCTGGGTCCTCGGCGAATTCGTCCTGCTCGCCTGGTACCGGCGACGGGGCAAGGGCCGCCCGCTGGTCACGGAATTCCGCCAGAATTTCCGGTTGACCGCGGATCAACTCGACCTCATCGCCCACCGTCACCTCGAAGTGCCGCGCATCGCCAGCCGCGTGACGCCGATGCTCGGTCTCGTCGCCACCATGATCCCCATGGGCCCGGCGCTCAAGTCGCTGTCCGACGGCAACCTGGCCGACGTTTCCAACAACCTGACCATCGCCTTCTCGGCCGTCATCCTGGCGCTGATCGCCGCCTCGATCACCTACTGGGTGGTCAACGTCCGCCGCCGCTGGCTAGCCGAGGAACTGGTCGAAATCGAAGCCCTGCGGAGCCAGGTCGCATGAGCCTGAAGCTTCTTCACGAAACCGAGACCGAGGACCCGATCCTGTCGGTGGTCAACCTGATCGACATCTTCCTCGTCATCATCGCCGCGCTGCTCATCACCGTGGCGCAGAACCCGTTGCTCAACCCCTTCAACAAGCAAGACGTGACCGTAATCACCGACCCCGGCAAGCCGAACATGGAAATGGTCGTCAAGAAGGGCGAGAAGATCGAGCACTACAAGGCCAACGGCGCCATCGGCAGCGGCGATGGCGAGAAAGCCGGCATCGCCTACCGCATGAAGGACGGCTCGATGATCTACGTTCCCGAAGGCGGGGAGTGACTCCATTGCCGGAGCAGTCGTGACAAGCGGACGCGGCGGCCGCCGGGGAAAGCCGGCGGAAACGCTGGCTGCCAGCCGCCCCCAACACCCCGAACTGCGGGTGAGCGGGGTCCACGGCGGGGCGCTACGGGAGATCCGCCGACTGCGCCCTGCCGGGCAGGCGGCCGGATTCACGGAATTGATCCCCATCAAAACGCGAATCATTCGCATTCTATAAAATCTCGCCGTTCTCGACCAAACGGCAAGCCAGCCTCCGCCCGCCAGCCACGTCATCCCGGAGCTACCATGGCCTTGCCGCAACTGCGCCCCGTCGCGCTATCCGTTCTCGTCGCCGTTTCCACCGCCCAGGCCGAAGAAAGCAGCCTGCCGCCTGTCAACGTCACCGCCAAGGGTTACGCCCGGGCCGATATCGATACCCCCAATGCCACCCTCACGCTGACGCGCGACGACATCGCCGAGGGCGGCGCCCAGAATGTCGGCGAAGCGCTCAAGGGCCATCCCGGTCTGGCCGTCAATGTGGACGGCGCCTGGGGCCAGAACCCGGTCATCCGGGGTCTCAAGCGCGAATCCATCGTCCTGCTCGGCGACGGCATACGCGTCAACTCGGCCCAGCCATACGGCGCCGTCGCCTCGATGTTCCAGCTCGACCTGCTCGAACGCGTCGAGGTCGTCCGCGGCCCGGCGTCGGTGGTGCACGGCAGCGGCGCGCTGGGCGGCGTGGTCAACCTGATCGGCCCGCAGGCACGCTTCGGCACCGGCCTGACCGGCGATTTCGGGCTCGGCTACGATTCGGTCAGCAAGGGCGGCTACGGCTCGGCCAAGGCGAACTACGGCGACGAGCGGCAAGCGCTGATGGTCGCCGCGGGTTATCGCGACATGGGCGATTACAAGTCGCCAGACGGCACCGTCGACAGGACGGGTTATGAAAGCCAGAGCGTGATCGCGCAGTACCGGCTCATGCTCGGCGACCGTACCAGCCTGCGCCTGGGCATCGAAAACCATATCGACCGCGACGTCTGGTTCCCCGGCTCCAGCCAGCGGCCGGCACAGCCGCCGGGCCTCGGCATGGTCACCATTCACTCGCCGCAGAACGAACGCACCCGCTACGACGCCGGCATCGAGTACAAGAGCGGCGGCGAGGATCCGCTCAACCTCCAGGCGACCGTCTACCGGCAGGAAGTCGAGCGCCAGATCAACGCCTGGAGCTCCTCCTTGCAGCGCGACCGGGTGCGCACCGATGTGTCCTTCGACACCAACGGCGCGCTGTTCAAGGGCGACTGGCTGGCCTTCCCGCAACACCTGCTCTCCTTCGGCATCGACGGCTGGCAGACCAAGTCCAGTCCACAGCGCTACATCGACGGCAATCCGCCGCTCTACAACAGCAACACCTTCATGCCGCCCTTCGTCAACGGCCGCCTGAACGCGGTGGGCGTCTACGCGCAGGACGAATGGAGCATCGGCGACTTCAAGCTCAGCATTGGCGGCCGCTACGACCGGGTGGGCGGCGATGCCGACAGCTACCTCGTCCCGAAGGTGACGCCGCCGCAAGGCTTTACCTCGTCCAGCACCAATCTCGAACGGACCGATGGCGCGTTCTCGTGGTCACTTGGCGGCCTCTGGCAGCCCAGCCCGGCTTTCGTCCCCTACCTCAGCTTTGCGCGCGCCTTCCGCGCCCCCGACTTGCGCGAGCGCTTCGAGTCCTCGGAACGCGGCGACGGCTATTTCTATTTCGGCAACCCGCAGGTCGAGCCGGAAACCGCATTCAACAGCGAGATCGGGCTGAAGGGGACGAGCAGCGATTTCAGCTACACGCTCTCCGCCTACTACAACCGGATCAGCGATTACCTTGCCGGCCGCGTCACCGGGCAGACCTTCCAGGGGCTGCCGGTCAAGATGACCGAGAACATCGGCCGCGCCTCGATCAAGGGCTTCGAAGCCGAGGGGCGCTACCGGCTGGCCGGCAGCCAGTACCTGCTGGCCGGATTCTCTGTTCTGCGCGGCTGGAATTCAGTCGACAACGAGCCGCTCCCGCGCATGCCGGCCGACGAAATGTCGCTCGGCTGGGAAGGCGGCATCGCCCCCGGCTGGACGCTCGACGCCCGTCTGCGCCTGGTCGCTAGCCAGGATCGGGTCGCCAGCAAATTCACCCGTGGCACCGAGAACCCGACCGCTGGCTTCGGCACCGCCGACATCGGCGCCACCTGGCGCATCGACAAGCGCAACACCCTGCGTGCGGCGATCCGCAACCTCGCCGACAAAGCCTATGTCGAACCGCTGACCGAGGGCGTCTCCGGCTACGAGATCCTGGCGCCCGGGCGCAACCTCCAGCTGAGCTGGCGCGGCAGCTTCTGACGCATGGCCGACCATTACCCGCTCCTGCTCACGGCCCATCTGCTGTGCGCCATGACCTTCGGTGGCGCCGTGATCTTCGAAGTGCTGATCCTCGAATCGCTGCACCGGCGGCTGCCGCCGGAAACCATGCACGCCGTCGAGACCGGCATCGTCCTGCGCGCCAGAAAGCTGATGCCGTGGGTGGTCGGGTTGCTGTTCGTCAGCGGCCTGGCCATGCTGCATGTCCGTTTCCCGCACTTCGCCGGCCTCGGCGACTCGACACTCGGGCGCCTGCTGACGGTCAAGGTCGGCCTCGCCGGCATCGTTCTCGCCTGTTTCGTGACGGCGCTGACCCTGTTCGCCCTGGGCGGCATGACCCCGGCGCGCTTCACGCTCATTCATCGCGCCGTCTTTACCTGCGTCGTCAGCATCACGGTGCTGGCCAAGGCCATGTTTTTTCTCTGAGCAGACAATCACCATGAAATTTGCCCGTTTTTTGCCGTCGACCGCAACCGCCGCGGCCATCCTCCTCTTCGCCGCAGCGGCAGCCCGCGCCGCCGACACCCCGCATGGCGATCACGGCAGCACCGACACACGCCAGGCCATTACGCTCGATGCCGGCGAAAAGCATTTCCTGCTGAGCGAGATGCGCCATTTCCTCGTCGTCGTCCAGCGCATCGTCGCCGCCAATCAGGCCGGCGACATGCCCGCCGTCGCCACCGCCGCCGCCAGTGCCGGCCTCAAGGCCCACCAGGCCGACTTCGCCGATCCCGGCTCACTCGTCCACAGCATCCGCCGCAAGGCGCCCAAGGAGTTCTTCCCGCTCGGCAAGGCAACGCACGAGGCCTTCGACGAAATCGCCAGCGTCGCCACCGCCCACGCCGACAAGGATGCCGTCAACCGCCTGCTGGCCGACAACCTGCAGCGCTGTGTCGCCTGCCACGCCAGCTACCGGATCGACGACGGCCACCGCTGAACGCGGGCGCCATTCCCGGGCCGCCCGCATCGACCCCCGGCGGACCTGCCCGCCACACCACGACAAGGCCACGGCCGCTCCGTGGCTTCGTTCTGCCCAACAAATACGAATGATTCCTATTTACAACCCAGAAGATCCTCTGTAGGATACGAATCATTCTCAACAATTCGGAATGATTATGCGCCGCCTGTTCCTGAACGCCCCCCTTGCCGGCATCCTGCTCCGGCGCCGGGCGCCTGCCCTGCCGGTGTAGCGATGCCGGCCGTCGAACTCTGGGCCGGCGCCCTCAGCCTGTTGCTGATCCACGGCGAAAGCGGCTGCCCGCACTCCGCGCTGAACGCCGCCCGCCTGCTCGAACGCCTCAGCAACGCACCCGACCTCGACGACGAGACCCGCGAACTGTGCGAACGCGCCAGCTACCGGCTCGGTCAGCTCCCACACAAGGAAACGCCGAATGCTGGCGCCACTTGAGAACCGTTCCCTGATCGAACGCGAGCCTGCCCTTTCGCTGGAGGAACGCGTGACGCAACTGGAAGCGGCCAACCTGGCGCTGCGCGATGCCCTGCGGGAATCGCGTCATGTCCAGAAGCACAGCGCCACCCAGGCCGCCCGCAAGATCGTTGCCCAGACCAACGAGATCAGCCGGCTGCAAAGCCTGCTGCACGCCAGCCGCGAACGGGCGGCGGCGCTCGAATCGGGGCAGGCGATCGTCGAACTCGGCCGGCGGCTGATACTTCTGAGCGAGGCCAACGCCGAATTGGCCGCGGCTGCCCGCCGCGTCTGCCGGCTCGACAAGACCCTGTGCACGGCGCACGCGGAATGCGTCCGCCTGTCCAGCGCACGCGACCAGGCCATCCATTTCCTCGCAGCCAACGCCGGCGCCTGCCTCGAGTACGGCGACTGACCGCACTTTCGTCTTCTTCCGCCAGCCAACCGGGACGCCGGCCAGCCAG